>CAJICO010000224.1_pt1 | contig 16994 bp, 15 predicted proteins | sample 9199701 | NCBI WGS metagenome assembly CAJICO01 (sample SAMEA7708339, study PRJEB35096) | sediment metagenome | biome: marine neritic benthic zone biome [ENVO:01000025]; feature: sediment [ENVO:00002007]; material: shallow marine sediment [ENVO:03000034] sea grass bed [ENVO_01000059] ... | reverse complement strand
CTTGTCGGTGCATCAGGTGCGGGAAAATCTACTGTTTTCAGTACGCTGACGCGGCTAGTTGATGCAAATAGCGGGCGCATAGCTGTCGGCGGCGTTGGCACGACCGATCTGAGCCTTGGCGATTTACGGCGGCTTTTCTCGGTTGTCACCCAGGACGCCCCGATGTTCGATGAAAGCCTGCGGGCGAATATCGTTCTGGCCGAAGCGGATGTCGCGGACGATGCTTTGGCGGCGGCGCTTGAGGCCGCGCATCTGAGTGGTTTTGTCGCCGGAACAGCCGACGGGCTGGAAACGCCGGCGGGGCCGCGCGGATCGCAATTGTCGGGCGGCCAGCGGCAGCGCGTGGCGATTGCCCGGGCACTTTTGCGCGATGCACCGATCCTTTTGCTGGACGAGGCGACGTCGGCGCTTGACGCGGAAAGCGAGGCGCGGGTGCAAGAAGCGCTCGACCGGCTGTCTCGCGAACGCACGACGCTGGTGATCGCTCACCGCCTGTCGACCATCCGGAAGGCGGACAAGATCATCGTCATGGACAAGGGCAAAGTCGTCGACGAAGGGCGCCATGACGAATTGCTGGCGCGGGGCGGGGTCTATTCGCGGCTTTACGAACTGCAGTTCAGCGAGGACTGAGTCAGGGTTTCCGCTGGTAGCGGCGCGCGAGATTTTCCGGCGAGACGCCAAGGAAATAGCGCGCGAGCGTGCCGAGATTTCGGGAAGACCTTCGCGCCCAGCCTTCGGACTGATAGCGCTCGGCTGAAGTTAAGGCAGTGGCGCCCAATGGGCGAAGCCGGCCTTTCAGGCAGCGGGCGAGGGCCACGTCTTCCATCAGGGGAATTTCGGGGATGCCACCGATTTCGTTCAAGGTTTTCCGGGATATCAGGAGCGCCTGATCGCCGTAGGGCAGACCGAGCCGGGACCGAAAATTCGCCCCAGCGGCAACGATCTTGGGCCAAAACCCGGAGGCACGGAAGGCGAGCGATCCCCAGGCCGCCTTGTCGGGATGGGCGCTCATATGAGCTTTTGCCGCGCCCGCCCAGCCCGGAGACAGGTGCGTATCGGCATGGAGAAGCAACACCCAAGGCGCCGAGGCCGCCGCGACACCGCGCGCCAGCTGGCCGCCGCGACCCGACGGGCCAGTGACCAGGGCGGCGCCGAGTTCTTTCGCGATTTCTGCAATCCCGTCATCCGATCCGCCATCGGAAAGGATCAGCTCGGCAATCAACCCGTCGGTCAGCCCACCTAGCAGCGCCTCGGTGGTTTCGGGCAGGTGCCGGGTAGCGTTCAGCGTGGGGATGACGACGGAAATTGGGGCTGGCATGGGTGTTGGGGTTTCGGACCCGTCCTATATAACACCGATAACGGCTGAGGAGGAACCATGTCGGAACGCAGGGTTTACCGGATCACGGGCGACGATCGCGAGAGCTTCCTTCAGAACCTCGTGACCAATGATGTGAACCGATTGAAGGACGGGCTGGTCTGGGCATCGCTTCTGACGCCGCAGGGCAAGTACCTGGCGGATTTTTTTCTGGTTCCGGCCGGAGACGCCATTCTTCTGGATGTGGACGCGCGCATCGCACCCGGCCTGGTGCAGAGGCTGTCCATGTACAAGCTGCGGTCGGATGTGACGATCGAGGAAACTGACATTCAGGTCGCGTGCGGCACCGGTGAGGCGGCAGTGGGCGCCTTTGCCGACCCTCGCGATGCCTCTCTGGGGTGGCGCGCTTACGACGGACGGGCCGGAGAGGATGTCGATTGGACGGCACTGCAGGTTGCTGCCGGTGTGCCGGTGAGCGGCATTGAACTGATCCCGAACGAGACCTACCCGCTGGAAGCGGATTTCGAGCGTCTGAACGGCGTCGATTTCAGGAAAGGTTGCTATGTGGGCCAGGAAGTCACCGCGCGCATGAAGCACAAGACCGCCTTGCGAAAGGGCCTGCGCAAGGTCTCGGTTGAAGGCGAAGCGCCGGTGGGCACGGAAATTGTAAACAGCAAGGGCGCTGTGGCAGGCATACTCTTTTCGCAGTCCGAAGGCCTGGGATTGGCGCATCTGCGGCTTGACCGGGCCGATGACGGCATGCGGGCCGGGGATGCGAAAGTTACGCTTTTGGGGTGAGGCGCGAGGGCCGCACCGCCCGAAAACGCCAAAACAAAGTGTTGATTTGCAATCGTTCGGGCAAGATAACCGGCCTGGGGCGCTTGCACAGGATTTATCGTGTCGGTTCAGCTTTCCATCGTCGAAAAAATTGTCGGACAAACAGAACGTCAGGCCTTTTCTCTTAAACTAGCCAGCGAGCGGGTGCCTGCCCGCGAAATCCTAGCCAGCCACGTGCGGGCCGAGATTGAGCGCCTGAACGAGGCGGCGCGGCGCAATCGCGAGAAACACGACCGTGTTGCGTCGTTCCTGGTGGGACCGCATTCTCACGAGGTCGAGCGTCGGCTGAACCGCAAGGGCAGCCGGGGCCACCAGCCGCTCGAGCCCGACGTTGAGATCACCGCAGCCGTCGGCGGCGTCGAGGCCAAACAGGTCATCATGCTGTTCGATGACCGGGAAGTCACTGATCTCGATGAGCTTCTGACGGTCACCGATGACAGCACGGTGACGTTCCTGCGGCTTGTACCGTCGATTGGCGGATGAAGGGCGTTCTGGAAAAACTGGGCCTTGGGATGCCCAAAATCGTTGCTGGCAGCGAAGCCAAGCAGGTTCTAACGCAGATTACCGAGGAATTCATCGAAGCCCGCCGCCAGCAAGGGAACCTCCGATGGGACGGCATTCGCAGCCTGAAGGACTCCCCGCGTTGGGTCGCGCTAATGGGCGAGCCGGGCGAATTTCAGATCGACGTCGCTTTGGCTGCCCTGGATGCAAATAAGCGAGGGATTGGCGGTACTGGCGACTGGAGCTTTTGGCTACGGCGCGAAGCGCCCTTCGCGGTGGCTCGGTTTATCCTGCAGAAGAAGAAGCTGGTATTTCGTGATGACCAGATTGCCGGGCTGATGCGCCGGGCCGCGAAGGCCGAGTACCTCACTTATCAGTTTCCGGTGGCGACGATTTTGGGCGCAACCGAAAGGCATCTGGACGGCAAGCGACCGGAAGCCGCTGTTCGTGCAGCAATAGAGGCCTTTGTTCGCCGTGTTGAGAGCGAACGCTGGCCGACCAAAGTTAAGCAGAAGATGGGCGCGCGGGCCGAAGCAATGCTGGAGCCGGCCGCCAGCGGGTTGATCCTGCCGAAAGGTGCGTTTGCTGCCAAGCTTGAAGCGTGGGCGGGCAATGACGCGGCGCGGGAAGCTCTGGTCGCCCATCTGGCAGCGGCATCCGAGAAATCAAAGCCGACAAAGGCATGGCTGAAAGCCGGATCGGCTGAGGTAAGGGCGGTCGGGGCCGCAAAACTGTGGCGCCAGGTGACCCAGTGGATCGAAGAAGAAACCCCAGATCCCGCCGCACCCGATGCATCCCACGAACTGCTGAAAGCCCTGATCTGGTTGGCCCCTCCGAAACTGGTGCCGGAACTCGGGCGCTTCTGTCAGCTATGTTACAAGAAAATTCCGCAGATTGGTGCGCGCTCGATCAAGCTTGGCAATGCCTGCCTTCTGACGTTGGAAGGCATGGGCGACGACAAGGTCGCCGTGGCAGAACTTTCGCGGCTTTCGCGCGAGATAAAATATGCTTCCGTGCGCGATCAGATCGCCAAACGGCTGGCGCGGGTCGCCCTGGTGGCAGGGGTATCGGTTGATGAACTGGAGGACCGGAGCCTGCCTGACTTCGGGTTGGATCCGGAAGGACGGGCGGAGGAGAGCGTTGGGGATTACAGTGCGGTGGTGGCGCTTTCGCCACTCGATGTTTCGCTTTCCTGGGTCAATGCCGACGGCAAGGCGCTGAAATCCGTACCGAAACCTGTTCGGGACCAGCACGGCGAGGTACTGAAATCGCTGCGGTCGCGGGTGAAGGACATTGACGGCGCGCGCAAGTCCACGGTCGCGCGGCTTGAAGCCGGTTGGCTTGACGGTTTGGACTGGGATCTGGCCGACTGGCGGTCCTCGATCGATGGCCATCCGGTGCGGCGGCAAATTGCCCGGGCGCTGATCTGGCAGGTCGCTCAAGAGGGCGCGCCGGTCGTCGGCATGCCTGTGGACACCGGCTGGATCGGCCAGGACGGTACGCCTGTCCGCATGCCGGACGAGGGGCGGATCAGCCTCTGGCACCCGCTCGACAGCGATCCCGAGACCGTGCTGGCGTGGCGGCGTCTGATCCTGAAGCGCGGACTGACCCAGCCGATCAAGCAGGCGCACCGAGAAGTTTACGTATTGACCGACGCCGAACGGCGGACCGAGGTCTACTCCAACCGTTTCGCCGCCCACATCCTTCGCCAGCATCAGTTCAAGGCACTTTGCGACGCGCGCGGTTGGCGCTTCGACTTGATGGGTGCCCACTTTGACGGCCACAACACGCCACAGCGGAAAATCCCGTCGCGGGAGTTGATTGCGGAATACACGGTCGAGGTCGTCGAAGGCGGTGCCACCGAGATGGGCATTGCCACCCATGTGGCCACCGACCAGCTTTGTTTTCTAGATGGCGATTACAATCGGGTGCCGCTGATTGAGGTGCCGCCGATCGTGTTTTCGGAACTGATGCGCGACGTTGATTTGTTTGTCGCAGTTTCGAGTGTCGCCAACGACCCCAATTGGACCGATGGCGGGCCGGATGGTCAGTTCGGGCACTATTGGCAGAATTTTGCCTTTGGCGATCTGACCCAAAGCGCCGAGACGCGAAAACAGTTACTGGAGGATTTGCTGCCGAGCCTTGCCATCGGCGACAGTTGCCGGATCGACGGCAACTTCCTGATCGTCAAAGGCAGCTGGTACGAATATGCCATCCACCTTGGTTCGTCCAATATTCAGATCCGCCCTTCGAACCGTTACCTTTGCATAGTTCCGGGCCATTCGCAGAAACAGCAGGTGAGGCTCCCCTTCGCCGGAGACACCAGGCTATCTGTCATCCTGTCAAAAGCCTACATGCTGATCGAGGATCACAAGATTACCGATCAGACAATTCTGTCCCAGCTTGGAAAGTAGCTACCGCGTGCCGATCAGGTCATTGTTGATCTCCCGACCGAACACCCGTTCGGCGTTGCGATAGGCGATCTTTTCAGCCACGGCGCAGGGAAGTTTGGAAAGCCAGCGGCGATTGGCGGCAATGATGCTTTCATAATTGTCCCACTGCGAATTGACCCAGGTGTCGCTGCCCACCATCAACCTGTCCTGGAAATCGAAGATGACCTCTTTCCAGACCGGATCAAGTTCACCGTCGAAGCCCAGAATCGCGAATTCCCGCAAGGAGGTGTCGGCGAGGAGGTCGGGGAATTCTTCCATCAGCCGGTAGACCTCGCGCGCGGATTCGCCAAGGCCCGCATGCGCCCAGATGATCTTCACCTCCGGGTCGAGGCCATAAAGCCAGCGGATCGGTTCGGCGCCCGAATGAACGTGCAGAAAAAGATCGCGCGCTTTCGCCATGTCGATGATGTCGCGAAAGAGGTCCTCGTCCCACATGGCGCGGCTGCGAATGTGAAATTCGCCGATCCCCTCGTGCGGATAGCGGTCGAGCCTGCCTTTCAGGTAGTCGCTCATCTCGGGAAACTCGGTCCAGTTCCGCGACCCTGCTTCGCCATGATAAGGCCGAAGTTCCGGCACCACACGGTTGGGCGCGAATTCCCACAACATGATGGTGCCCTCATCGGGCGAAGACGAGACCAGCCCCAAGGCCACACCGCTTTTGTCCATGAGTTCTATGATACTCTCGACCGGATAGGGCGCCCAGGCGGGCTCCTTGTAGTGAATATGAGCATCGAAAATCGGCAGATCGCTGACCGCTTCGCCGATGGGCTTCATCTCGTCGGCGCCAACAGGCGTGAAGAAGGCAATGAGTGTGGCCGGAACCACGACATAGTTTCTGAAGCGCATTGCGAGCCTGTTCACAGAGAATTCGCTGTGGCTGAAGGCTAGCGGCCTCCGGGCGGGTGTCAAATGGGCGGTGGCAGTCTCGGCCCAGATATGCGAATGGTCGCAATCGTTTGATGGAAGTCGACGGAATGAACGTGAAACTTGCTGATACCTCTGATTCAGCCCGCCTCTCCGTCGCCCCCATGATGGATTGGACGGATCGGCATTGCCGTTACCTCCACCGTTTGCTGTCACGACGGACGCGGCTTTATACCGAGATGATAACCGCACCGGCGCTGGTGCGGGGCGGGGCGCGGCATTTGTTGCGTTTCGATGCCACCGAGCACCCGGTGGCGGTGCAACTTGGCGGCTCGGACCCGGGCGAGTTGGCCGAGGCTGCTCGGATGGCCGAGGATGAGGGCTATGATGAGGTCAATCTGAATGTCGGTTGCCCCTCGGATCGGGTGCAGTCGGGGACGTTCGGCGCCGTGCTGATGAAATCTCCAGCCTTGGTCGCGGACTGCCTCCGCGCCATGGGCGACGCGGTCGGCGTTCCGGTCACGGTGAAATGCCGAATAGGCGTGGATGATCAGGTGCCGTCACAGGTGCTGCCCGAGTTTCTGCGCCATGTGCAGGGCGCCGGTGTGACACAGGTGGCCATTCACGCGCGGATGGCCTGGCTTGACGGATTGAGCCCGAAGGAGAACCGCGACATCCCGCCGCTCGATTACGATCTGGTTTTTGCGATGAAGGCCGCTTTCCCGGATCTTTCCATATCGGTCAACGGTGGGATTACGTCGCTTTCCGAGGCTGAGGATTTTCTGGCGCGCGGCATGGACGGTGTGATGATCGGCCGGTCCGCCTATCAGGCTCCCTGGGATGTGTTGGGCGAGGCAGATCGCGTCATCTGGCAGGAGACCCCGCCGTTTGCATCGCCTGAAGAGGTAGTCACGGCCATGCTGCCGTATATCGAGGCGCATCTGAGCGAAGCCGGGCGCCTACACCAGATTACGCGTCACATGCTGGGTCTCTTCGCGGGGCGCCCGGGAGCGCGGCTCTGGCGGCGGGTCTTGTCCGAAAAGGCGCATGCCGAAGGGGCGGGTCCGGAAGTGCTGGAAGAGGCCCTGGCGGTTGTGGCCACGCAGCGCGCCGCGTAGTTTGCCCGCGTCTTGGGAGGCCCTTCAGACCGGCAGGTTCACTCAGGACTGTAGTCGCGGTGCGCTTCGGGATCGGTCATATCCACAGGCAGGGCGTCGAGGGCGGACCAGAGGTCATCTGACAAGGCAGCACTGGCCCACTCAAGGGTTTGGGCCACACGCTCGGGCTTTGAGACCCCGACGATCGTCGACATCACCTCGGGCGTCCGCATGGAAAACTGAAGGGCGGCCGCGCCGGGGGCAGCGGATTCCGCCACGCAGATTTCCTCGATCCGCCGTACTGGCGCCAGGGCGGCTTCGTCGGCCGGGCTGTAGCTGATCTTCGGCATGACATCTGCGCCTTTTGCCAGCACACCGCCTGCGAAGGGTGCGGCGTTCAGGACGGCGATGCCTTCGTTGTGGGCATAGCGATACATCTCGGCCGCCGATTGGTTCAGAAGGCTCCACCGGTTATGGTTGATCAGGACGTCGAACGGCAGATCCCGCAGGATGGGAAACATCATATCGAGCCGCCCCATGGCGAGGCCGACGGCGTCGGCCAGCCCTTCCTCCTTCATCTTAAACAATTCCTCCAGCGACCCGCCCGGGGAAGTGATCTCGGACAGGTCCCGGGCGTGCTCGGGATCGTGGAGGTGCAGGATCTGTACCCGGTCAACCCCAAGGCGCTTCAGACTTTCCTCAAGCGAGCGGCGGGCCTGATCGGCATCGAAACGGTTCGTGTCCTTATGCCGGTCAAGCTTGGTCGAGATGACGAAATCCTCAGGCAGACCTCCCGCCGATTTGATGGCCTTGCCTATGCGCTCCTCGCTCCGCCCGAAACCGTAGAGGTTCGATGTATCCAGGCAATTGACGGGGCCATTGAATATCGCATGCAGCGTTGCCTCTGCCCGCGCTTCGTCGACGCCATAGCCGTAGGTGTCGGGCATATTGGCCAGGCCGGAAGTGCCGAACATGATTGGCGTGATCTCAACGCCGGTTGATCCGATTTGGTGCTTTTCCATCGGCAAGACTCCTGTGATTTAGCCCGCAAATCGCGGTTGGGGCAGGCCGGTGACACCCAGCCCGGTGACCGCGAAAAGCCCGCCCGCCTGCGGCTGATCGCTGCCCCTGGATAGACCGCTGGCGGCGGAAGTGACAAACAGAGTGTCCAGGCCCGCGCCGCCGAACATGGGCTTGGTCGGGCGTTCGATCGGCAGATCGATTGTCTGGTCCAGACGGCCATCCGGGGTGATCCGGTAAAGCTGCCAGCCGCCGACGCCGGCCATCCAGTAGCAGCCATCGGCGTCAACCGTGCCGCCATCCGGGCGACCTGCAACCTGGCTCGTGTCGAAAAACAACCTTGTTTCGCCTGGGGTGCCGGTATCCTGATCATAGCTTGCCTGCCAGATGCGGCGTACCGATTTATTACTGTCGGAAAAGTAGAGCGTGTTGCCGTCCGGCGAAAACGCAAGGCCGTTGGTGGTGTAAATCCCGCCCTTCCATGGCGCCACAGAGTGGTCTGGGTCCAGTCGGTAGAAACGGCCAACAGGTTCAGGGTCGCCCTTGTCTTTCATCGTGCCGGCCCAGAAGCGGCCCCGCAGATCCACCGTGCCATCGTTGAATCGGTTGTCGGGCAGATCGGCCTCGGGATCGGCAATGGCGGTGCGCGCACCGGTCTCTGGATCGTACAGCCAGAACCCGCTCCGAGTCGCAAGGACAAGCCCGCCACTTTCCCGGAGCGCCAAACATCCAATCGCCTCGCCATATTCGGTCGTCTCATTGGCGCCGCTCGCCGGATCATAGCAATGGATGAGGCCCGCCGGGATATCGACCCACCAAAGTTTCTGGCTGCGTTCGTCCCAGACCGCGCCCTCGCCGGTGTTCGAGCGGCTGTCGACCACGCATTCAACTTCCATGTCAAAATTTCTCCTGATGGCGAATCGCCATCGATGTATCCTTGCGTCCCACGATGAGCCCACCAACCGGGCAGGCAGGTTTCCCGTCCGCGCTCGCCCAATTTTCGGGCTTAGCCGGCGCAACGCAACCACTTTTTCAAGTTGCCTACATCCGCACCCGCAGGCCCCAGGTTTCTTCCTTGAACCCTGAACCGGAACGCAAACCGCACTGAAAAGCTTTTCGGCCCGCCCAGTTCAGACAGTTCTGCCATGAAATCGCCGTATTTCTGTGTCGGTCTTGGGGCATGTCTGCCAAGTCAATTTCAATCTGGAGCGCTGCCACAATCCTTGCCCTTGCCCTTGCCGTTACGCTGGCGGGGGCGGAGCCATCGGTCACGACCTTGGAATCCGGGTTGGGACCGGCAGTTGAGGCCGAAACGCTCTAATCGCCTTCGCGCGACCCCCGCAGCAACCGCCCGATCAGGAAGGTCGTGCGCGGCGCATAGACATATCGCGTTCTTGTCTCGGCGCGGCGGCGGCGCATGCGGATGACGCCAAATACGATCAACAGAAGGTGGGCCCCCGACACGAATGTGAACATGGCCGATGGCCCGAAGGCATCGATCAGTGTCGACACGGTGTAAGGAGCGGCAATCGCGCCGGTAGCGTACAGAAAGAGGAGCGAGGCCGAGAGATCGACCCGCTGGTGATGTTCAGCAAAATCATGGGCATGTGCCGTCGCCACGGAATAGATAGGGAAGGTCGCAAAGCCGAAGAACCCAGCCGTCAAGAAGGCCGCGACGGTGCCGCCGCCGGAGAAGAGCACCATGATCAGGCAACTCAGCATTGCAAAGGCCGAAAGTCCGATCAGGACCCAGCGCCGGTCGAACCGGTCGGCAAACCAGCCGGCCGGGTATTGGCTGAGCGCACCGCCAAGCACGAAAGCGGCCAGGAACAGCGCGATGTCGTCAATGGAAAGCCCGATCTCGATCCCGTAAAGCGGGCCGACCATGCGGAACGCCGAGGCGGTCAGCCCGGCAGACACGACGCCCGCGGCCGCGAGGGGTGACATCCGCCATGCCATGACAGGTCGCAGGCGGGGTGCCGCGGCAATTTCCGGTTGTTTTACTTTTGTCAGGACTAGCGGCAGCAATGCGGCGCAGCAGAGGAGCGCCAGAATATTGTAGGAGACATAGCTTGCCGGTTCGAGGATCGAAATCATGAGCTGTGCGGCCAGCGATCCCGAAATCTCGACGACACGGTAGACGCCCATGGTACGGCCCCGGTTTTCGTTCGTGGTCTTCGCCTGGAGCCAGCTTTCGAGGATGGTATAGCTCCCCGCGATGCAGATGCCGGTCATGATGCGCATGAGCATCCAGGCATAGGCGTCGATGATCAGCATGTGGCTGAGGATGCCGATGGTCCCGGTTGCCGTCAGAGCGGCAAAGGCACGGCTGTGGCCGACCTGTCCCATGAGGCGCGGTGTCCACCAACACCCTATGAAGAAACCAAAAAAATGGGCCGACCCCAGAAGCCCGATTTCCGTCGTTGAAAACGCGAGTTCGACACCCGAGATCGCGTCCAGGGGAGCAAGGCCTCCGGAGCCCAACTGAAGAAGGACGACCGAAAGAAATAGAGCGGCAAATGATATCAGAAGGCCCATACGGCCATCTGATGCCGCAAATTCCGCCGCCGTGACCGATCGAAATCGACACGGCGGCGACGAATTTGGAACGTCCTACATTTTGTGCACGATAGCGGCAGGTCTTCGTGGCGCTGCGATTACGCGGTCTGTTTTGGGCAGCGATTCCCAAAGCCGGTCGATATCCGCCTCAAGAGTTTTCAGGTCGATCGAGTAGTCGAGCGAATTGCCCCTTTGGTAAGTCCGAAGCTTGCGGACGCGCCGCAGTGTGCCCGCGAGAATGGTGCGCATCTCTGCGGTGCAGGCATTGGCATATTTCTGAACCGCACGTTCAAGTGAATGCTTCGTTGCCTGGGCGTCGTTCATTGCCGCCAAAAGCATTCGCCGCTCCAGCGCAGTGGCCACGGATTTCTGCAACGTTTCCACGTTCATCATTGCCTTGGTCATGTAATCGGCGCAGCCGCGCCGCATGGCTTCGACGGCGATGCTGATCTGTCCTTCGCCGGCCAGCATGATTGCCGCAGCGGATTTTTGCTTTTTGTGGGCCAGCAACATGTCGAGCGCATCAAGGCCTGTCGCATCGGCCAGGAGGTAGTCGATGAAAACGAGGTCGAATGCCGTTTCGTCCAGCGCCCTGGCCAGGTCGACGAGGCCTTCAACCTCAACTGCCTCGAAAACCAGGCCGGATTTTTCTGACAAGCGCAGGATGCGCTGACGGTCAAAAGTGTTGTCATCGATAACCAACAATCGCATTGGGCGCGAGCCAGCCTCGGCCGATGCGGGGGGAATCTTTTGCGCAAGCGGTGTTTCGAGCATCTAAAACCTCCGTTTCCTTGAGGAAGCCTTTCTATCGCCGTCACATTGTGTTCATGTTAACAGCTAAAATTTGACGCAGTATTCGTCACGGCGGGAGCGTGACGACCGCCGCGAAGTCGCGGACCATTTCCACCGCCGGTTTGATCGAACTCAACGCGTCTTCCTTGAGGACGTAGCCCGAAATCCCAAGCCGGTACATTGTATCGATATCGCTGGGGGCGTCCGAGGTTGTCAGAACAAAAACCACGGTTTTGGACAGCGCCGGGTCGGTGCGCATCTGCCCGAGAAGTTCGATCCCGTCCATGTTAGGCATATTCAGATCAAGTAGTATTATGAGCGGCGATTTCGGCCCATTCGGGTCACGCAGCCGTCTCAGGGCTTCCTCGCCATCCCGTGCCAGCACGACAGGATTACCGATGCCGAGCTGGTCCAGAGCGCGCATGATTGCCAGGGTCGCGACTTCGTCATCATCGACGACGAAAAACGTCACACGCTGCGCGTTCATGTCAACCTCTTTCGCGCGGCGGGGCCCCATTGCCGCAAGCCCTGCGTAACGACGATAGATTTACGCTTGCTTAAATGTCGCGGAGGTAAAAGCCCATTGTGAGCCTGGAGGTCCCGATGAGCGCAGCACTGTCTTTCGATCCATCTATTCCGGTCGCTGACTCGGACACGGACACGGACGAGATTATTTACCGCATCTCCCATGACCTGCGGGCATCGGTGCGGGCATTGCAGGAGTTGCCAACCTGGATCTGTGACGATCTTGACCAGGCAGCCATTCACTTGCCCGGGCCATCAAACCGGCATCTTGAACTGATTGCGAGTCACGCCTGCCGGTTGGATCTGATGCTGACCGGTCTTCTGGACTATTCGCGGGTGGGCCGGATGCAGCCGATCTCGGCAATCAATCCGGGCGAAATTCTGGGCGAGGTGCTGGAGGATCTGGCTTTGCCCGAAAGCGTGAATCTCACTATCGAGATGGATCGCGGCAATGTGCAGATGGGAGAGACGGACCTCCAGCGTGTGTTTTCGATCCTGATCACCAACGCGGTGCGTTTCCACCCCGATCGCACGCCCAGGATCAAGATCGAGGCGAAACCTGTGGGCGGCAGGGACTGGCGCTTTCGCGTGACCGACAATGGGCCGGGCATTCCTCAGGAAAAGTGTGAATTTGTCCTCCGTCCTATGACCAAACTGGTATCGCGCGACGTGGATCCGGGCGCCGGCATGGGTCTGGCGATCCTGAACAAGGTGGCGCGTACCTATGGCGGCCAAGTCGAAGTCGGAGAGGGAAAGTCCGGCCTGGGCACGCGCGTTTCGGTCACGATGGCGGTGAATTAGCCGTCTGGCCGGACCGTCAGTAGGTCTTTCCTGTGACCGGCAAGGGCATCCGGATCGGGTCTGACGGCAAGCCCGGCACCTTCAGGCAGGTGTACGGCGCCGTTTTCGGCCGCGAACGGGCGCGCCGCGATGTCGGCGCTGGCATAGTAGGTCGACATGTAGAATTCGCACCCCAGCGTCAATTCCGGCAACGCGCACATCAGGTGAGTCCCGGCCGCATGGGCGATCGACGTCTCGAACATGCAGCCACCATAGACGCCGATACCCGCTGCGCGCGCAATTGCCGCCACTTCAAGGCAGCGGCGGATGCCGCCGGCCTTCATGATCTTAAGGGAGAAAATGTCGGCCACACGGGCGTGGGCACTTTCGAGCGCATCGACGGTGCCAAAGACGCTTTCATCGGCCATGATCGGCACGTCCACCGCCTTGGTGATCTCTGCCAGGGCGGCGCGCTCGTGACGTTTCACGGGCTGTTCAACGAAATCCGGACGAAACGCCTCCAGATCGCGAATGTGGCGAATGGCGTCATGGGCGGCAAGGCCCTGATTATAATCGATTCGAAGGCCGATTTCGTCGCCGTAGAGGCCGCGAAGTTTCTCTAGACGCATAAGGTCGAAGCGATGATCGTTGAAACCTGTCTTCAGCTTGAAAATCCGAACACCATCATCCCAAAGGCGCGCAACATCCGCCAGATCTGCGTGAAAATCCGGATTGGCGACCGAGAAGCTGAGAGGGACTTCTCTGCGTGATATTCCACCAACCATTTCCGCAATTGAAAGCCCCGTGATCTGCCCGGCCAGGTCAAGAAGCGCGCATTCCAACGCGGCCTTTGCCTCTGGGTGTCCGGTCAGCCTGGCCTCTGCGGTCTGCATATGGCGTTCTACCTGCACCGGGTCAGTCCCAAATGCGATCGGCCCAAGATACGTGCTGAGAGCGGCGGCGGCGCCTTCCACGGTGCCGGTAAACACGGGCCAGGGCGAAGCCTCGCCCCAGCCTGTCAGGCCGCTGTCGGTGACAAGTTCAATCAGCGCCGCATCGATGCCCGATACATCGCCGGAACCGTGGGAATGCACCGCTTTTGCCGGAATGTGGACGACATGGACACGCGCCTCGACAATCCGATGATCCGACATCAGGCGATCCACTCGCTGACCGGTGCATTGGCGTCCTGCAAGGGTTGACTGATCACGTCGACGAGCGTGGGCCCCGGGTGTTCGACGGCCTGGCGAAGGACGGTTTCCAGCGTTTCGGGGTCGTCGGCGCGGAAGGCGGTAACGCCGAAGGCTTCGGCGACCGCCTTGTGATCGGTTCGGTCGAAATCGACAGAATAATATCGCTCGCCAAACTTGGTTTTCTGTCCGGCCTTGATCCAGCCATAGACCGAGTTTGAGAACACGATGTAAGTCACCGGCAGATTGAGGCGAACAATGGTTTCGAGTTCGCCGCAGGTGAAGCCAAAGCTGCCGTCACCCATCAGACCCACCACTTTGCGCCCGTTCGCTCCGACGGCGGCACCGGCAGCAGCGGAAAGTGCATAGCCAAGTGCACCGTGTGCCCGGTTAGAAAAGAGCGTGCGCCCGGAGGTGTTCAACTCGTAAAAGGCCGAAATATAGGGGCAGGGGGTACCCGGGTCGCCAACGACGATGGCATCATCGTCGAGCACGCGCCTGAGAGCGGCAATTGTGCGTTCGGGTAGAATGGGTTGAGCGGTGCTGCCGGCGAGGGCATGGAAATTTTCCCGTTTTCGCGCTTTCGGACCAGAGATCAGGGCGGCACCACCGAATTTCTTCTCGACCCGCCGCGCTCGCATGATCGAGTTTAGCGCGGCCAGGGCCAGACGAGCGTCGGAAACGATGGCGGCTTCGGTTTTGTAGGAAGCGCCGATGACCTCGGGGTCGCTGTCGATGTGTAGGATGCGGGTGGTCTTGGCCGGGTAGCGCCAAAGCTCGGTTGTGACCGATCCGGCGCGGCAGCCAATAAACAGCACCAGATCTGCCTGCTGAACCACTTCTCGGGTCTCGGGCACGCCGCCATTTGACCCCACCACGCCCAGGCAATTAGCGTGGGTTTCTGGCAGCGACCCCTGGCCACTGATGGTGGTTGCGACTGCGATATCAAGGGTTTCCGCGAGTGTCTTCAACTCACTTTCGCCGTTGGACAATACCACACCGCCGCCGCAGATGATCAGCGGGGACCTGGCCGAAAGAAGCGCCTCGCAAAGTGCTTCGACCGCCGCCGGATCGGGCCCAAAGGGATATGCGGGAAAGATGGTGTGGGCCTTGTCGGCCCAGATGTCTTCCGGATTTGCCTCGCCCCTTTGCACGTCGATGGGGAACCCAAGATGTGCCGAGCCGGGCCGTCCGGTTGTCATCTTGCGAAACGCGGTGCGGACCGTGTCGGGGACCTGATCTGCGTGTTGGATGACCTCGTTGAACTTCGTCAACGGACGCATGAGGCCTTCCTGATCAAGCTCGGTCAGCGGATAATGACCCTTGGCGCGGGTGCCGACGTCAGAGGTGATGGCCAGGATCGGAATCGAGCTTTCATTGGCCTCGACCAGCCCCGGCAGAATGTATGTCGCGCCGCCGCCGGAGGGACCTTCGCAGACACCGGGCCGTCCCGTCACACGGGCATACCCATCGGCCATGTAGGCCGCTGAACGTTCATCGCGCGTCAGGATATGTGTCATCCCGTGGTCAAGCCGGTAGAGCGAATCGTAGAATGGCAGCGTCGTGTCGCCGCAAAGCCCGAAGATGTGCTGGACGCCGTGACCTTCCAGCATCCGGACCATGGCGTCAGCGCCGGTGAATGTGTTGCTTTTGTCGTCCAGCATTGGCGGCCCCCGATTCCCGGCATCATCTCATGCCGGAATGCGGGAGGTTTCAAGGGCCGAAGCGCACGTCTGTTTCGTTCAGCCTAAAGGAGAGCCGCGATCGTCAGCCAGCATGCACACTCACTGAGTTTCTGGGTTGCGCCAAGGACGTCGCCAGTCTGTCCGCCGATTTGATTTCTGGCTGTTGCGACCATCGCGATGGCTGCGAAGGCGGCGGCGAGAATAAGGGCCGGAGTGACGATAAGGGCCAGGAGCGCCGCTGAAAACAGCCCGACCCAAAGACGCCAGCCGCGCGGAAGCGCTGCCTTTTGGCCAAGCCCGTCGTTTCTTGCCGGCGCGAGAGTGGCCATCGGGAACAGCATGGCTGCTCGACTAAGGGCGCCGATGGCGGCGAAGACCGGCAAAACTTCGAGCGCGGGTCTGGCCGCGCTGATCGCACTGGCCGTCAGCCCGATGATCAGGACAATGGCAAGCACTCCGTAGCTGCCTATCCGGCTGTCACGCATGATCTCAAGCTTGCGTTCCACGTCGCCGCCGCCGCCGAAACCATCGGCCACATCGGCCAGACCGTCTTCATGAAGTCCACCCGTCAACAAGACACCGGCGCCAACTGCGAGGAGCGCGGCAGGCAGGGTGGGAAGAACCTGGCCCGTGCCGACGTAGATTGCGCCCGAGACCAGGCCGACAAAGGCACCGATTACGGGATAAGCCCAAGCGGCTTCGGCAATGCTGGGCAGCGTATCCGAAAGGCGTCCCGGCGGGAGCCGGGTCAGAAGGGCGAAGCCCAACTGGAGTTCTTCGAGGCGTGCCCTGGCGCTCAACCGCCCGAAACCCCGGCCTCGGCAAAGGTGGCCATTCCATTGTGGCAGGCAAGCGCGCTGCGAACCACGCCGAGGGCCAGGGCGGCGCCGGTTCCCTCGCCAAGACGCATGGCGAAATCGAGGACTGGCTCCTTTCCGATGGCCTCCAAAAGTCTCCGGTGGCCGGGTTCGGCGCTGGCGTGTCCCACCAGGCAATGAGCCAGAAGCTCGGGGTCTGCGGCGTGCAGCGGTGCCACGGCGGCAGTGCAGATGTATCCGTCCAGCAAGACGGTTACACCGGCCGCACGTGCCGCGATGACCGCGCCGCAGATCGCCGCCTGCTCGCGACCGCCAAGAGCGGCCAGTACCCCTATCGCCGTACGGTCCCGATGGCGCGCCGCGCCTTCAGCCACAACTTTTGATTTCAGCGAAATACCTTCGGCATCGGCGCCGGTTCCCGCGCCGACCCACTCGTTTGCCTCGCCGCCGTAGATTTTATGGCAAAGGGCTGCGGCTACGGTGGAATTGCCAATGCCCATTTCGCCCAAAAGCAAGATATCTGCATCCGGGTCCACGGCGGCGGCCCCAATATTCATG
>CAJICO010000260.1_pt1 | contig 17186 bp, 16 predicted proteins | sample 9199701 | NCBI WGS metagenome assembly CAJICO01 (sample SAMEA7708339, study PRJEB35096) | sediment metagenome | biome: marine neritic benthic zone biome [ENVO:01000025]; feature: sediment [ENVO:00002007]; material: shallow marine sediment [ENVO:03000034] sea grass bed [ENVO_01000059] ... | reverse complement strand
TTACGGAGGGTTTCAAGGCCGAGATGATCGGTCAGTAGCACCCACTGCTCGTCCTTGTTGGCCGCGATGTTGATCGGGCCGGTTGCGGTTTCGAACGTGCCCGACGGCGCCGAGGTAGGGTTTTCGTTGCCATGGGCCTCGGGGGCAACGCCGCCGATCAGGTAGTTCGAGACCACCCAGCCCATGGTTGCCAGGACCGATTCCAGCATCGAGACATCAATGAACGTGCCGCGTGGGCGTTGGTTTAGGGCAGAGGCAATGGCAAAGGCCGCGGTCATCCCGCCCACGGTGTCGGCGATGGGATAGCCGACCCGCAGGGGGGCGGTGTCTGCATCGCCCGTCACCGACATGACGCCGGAAGCGCCCTGGATGATCTGGTCGTAGGCCGGGCGGTCCATCCAGTCTCCGTCCTGGCCAAACCCGGAAATGGCGCAGTAGACCAGTTCCGGTCTCTCGACCTTCAGGGTTGCGTAGCCGAGCCCGAGGCGATCCATCACTCCCGGGCGGAAGTTTTCGACCAGCACATCTGCATCCTTCAGAAGTCGTGCAAACAGATCCTTCGCGCCGGGATGCTTCAGGTTGAGCGTTATAGACCGCTTGCCAGCGTTCTGGGCGAGGAACGAAATGCCCATGCCGCGCGCGTTGAGATCCGGGTCAGCGCCCAGTTGACGGGCCAGATCACCACGTCCTGGCGCTTCGACCTTGATGACATCTGCGCCCAAGTGGGCGAGCTGATGACAGCAGAACGGCCCAGCGAGGACATTCGTCAGGTCGAGGACCCGTATACCTGACAGCGGATTGCTCATGAACGAAGGATTGCGCCGCCTTTGGCGTCGCGCAGGCGGGGGGACGCTGTCCCCCCACACCCCCCTGGCGTACTTCGGGAAATATGAAGTTCACTTGATGGCAAGGTCCTGGGCTCCTTTGTACTGACTGAGAAAGGCTATCGGGGGTTCCGATGGGACCGCAAGTTCATTCCCCGGAACGAAACGGGAGAAGCCGGTGCCTATCTTGGGCCAGTGTCCCGTGACCGCCCGTCGCCGGGAGAAGCCGAGACTTCTGCGATGTTTGCGCCTGCCGCCGGCACTTTTTGTAACTAGTTCGCTGTCCGATGGGTAATCAGCGCGACAGGGCCCTGACGCTCATAGTCAAGCGGCGCCTGATCGGCGCTCATGGTTTCGCGCTTGAACTCGAACATCAACTCGCCGCCTTCCTCCTCGGAAGCAACGATCAGGCATTGCGACAAATGCCGCCCGCCGTCGTAAAGATCGACCAAGCCCCGAAGCGGCGGCGCCTCTTCAGCGTCGAGCGAAAAGCCATCATCCCAATACCGCAAGACAGTGAAAGTCTGATCGCCGACCCTGACTTTCAGCCGGCTTTTCTTCTTCATCTTCAGCTTTCGGGCCTGCTCAAGGCCCTCGCGCACTTCCTTAGGCAGAAAATCAGACATCTTTAGCCACCCCCGGGGATCAACTTTGAGCCGATTCGTATGGCAAAAAAAGCCTAAGGATTGATTGTTGAGAGATCTTGAATAAATCCGCGGAAAGTAGGACACATTGATTTCAATTTGTAGCCAATACTGGCCTTACTCCGGCAGCGGAACTGGCCCTACTGCGCCACATGTCCCGCCCTTAAGTTCCGCGCGCGCCAGAGAGAAGAGGATCCCCGAAAATGAAGATGACCACCGAAGAAGCCTTTGTAAAAACGCTTCAAACCCACGGCATTCAGCATGCCTTTGGAATTATTGGCTCCGCCATGATGCCGATATCCGACCTGTTCCCGGCCGCGGGCATTCATTTCTGGGACTGCGCGCATGAGGGCTCGGCCGGCATGATGGCCGACGGTTACACCCGGGTGACCGGCAAAATGTCGATGATGATTGCTCAGAACGGGCCCGGCATCACCAATTTCGTGACTGCCGTCAAAACCGCCTACTGGAACCACACGCCGCTTCTTCTGGTCACCCCGCAGGCTGCCAACAAGACCATCGGGCAGGGCGGCTTCCAGGAAGTCGAGCAGATGAAACTGTTCGAAGACATGGTCGCCTACCAGGAAGAAGTCCGCGACCCGACCCGTGTCTGCGAAGTTCTGGCCCGCGTTATCGCCCAGGCCAAACGCGCCTCGGCCCCGGCACAGCTGAACATCCCACGCGACATGTGGACCCAGGTGGTCGATATCGACCTGCCCGACCCGATCGAGTTCGAACGCTCCTCGGGCGGCGAACAGTCGGTAAAACAGGCGGCAGAGCTGCTGTCCTCGGCGAAATTCCCGGTCATCCTCAACGGTGCAGGCGTGGTCCTCAGCGAAGGCGGTATCGAAGCCTCCCGCGCCCTGGCCGAGCGCCTCGATGCGCCGGTCTGCGTCGGCTATCAGCACAACGACGCCTTCCCAGGCTCTCACCCGCTTTTTGCCGGACCTCTTGGTTACAACGGCTCCAAGGCCGGGATGGAGATCATCTCGAAAGCCGACGTCGTTCTCGCCCTCGGCACCCGGCTCAATCCGTTCTCGACCCTGCCGGGCTACGGCATCGACTACTGGCCTGCCGGCGCCAAGATCATCCAGGTCGATATCAATCCCGATCGGATCGGCCTTACCAAGAAGGTCGCCGTGGGCATCATCGGCGACGCCGCAAAGGTGGCGAACGGTATCCTCGGCCAGCTTGGCGATGGTGCCGGCGACACGGATCGGGCCGAGCGCAAGAACACAATCGCGCAGACCAAATCCGCCTGGGCGCAGCAGCTTTCCTCGATGGACCACGAGGAAGACGATCCCGGCACCACCTGGAACGAACGCGCCCGCGCCGCCAAGCCCGACTGGATGAGCCCGCGTAAAGCCTGGCGCGCCATTCAGGCCGCGCTGCCGAAAGAGGCGATCATCTCGTCCGACATCGGCAACAACTGCGCCATCGGCAACGCCTATCCTTCCTTCGAAGAGGGGCGCAAATACCTCGCCCCCGGCCTCTTCGGCCCCTGCGGCTACGGCCTGCCCTCGATCGTCGGCGCCAAGATCGGCCGGCCTGACGTGCCTGTCGTTGGCTTTTCCGGTGACGGCGCCTTTGGTATCGCGGTCAACGAACTCACCGCCATCGGTCGGGGCGAGTGGCCACCGATCACCCAGATCGTCTTTCGCAACTACCAGTGGGGCGCCGAGAAACGGAACTCCACTCTCTGGTTCGACGACAACTTCGTGGGAACCGAGCTGGACGAAGGCGTCTCATACGCCGGTATCGCTCAGGCTTGCGGGCTAAAGGGGGTTGTCGCGCGCACCATGGACGAGCTGACGGATGCGCTGAACCAGGCGATCAAGGACCAGATGGAAAACGGCAAGACCACGCTTATCGAGGCCATGATCAACCAGGAACTGGGCGAGCCTTTCCGTCGTGACGCCATGAAAAAGCCGGTCATGGTTGCTGGCGTCGACGCGGCGGATATGGCTGTTTGAGGACGTGTCGGCACTCGACAAGATTTTGAGGCAGGCCGCCCGTCGGCCTGCAACAATTGTCCTGCCGGAAAGCGACGACCCAAGGATCGTGGAAGCGGCCACCCAGGCCGCCAAACGCGGGATCGCGAAAATCATCTTGCTTGGGCAGCAGGAGGTCTCTCAAGACGGCATCGAAGTGGTCGATCCGAAGGCGTCTCTGCTCACGGCGCCCTTCATCGACGTGCTGGTGGAAAAACGCGGCCACAAGGGCATGACGCGCGAGATTGCCGAAAAGGCGGTTCTCGACCCCCTGACGTTCGCCGCGCTTCTCGTGGATCAGGGGCACGCCGACGGCACGGTTGCCGGGGCCGCCAATACGACTGCCGATGTGGTCAAGGCGGCACTGCAACTCATCGGCCGCGCGCCGGGTGCGCGCCTCGTCTCATCCTTCTTCCTGATGGATCTCGCCCAATCGGCCCAAACGCTGGTGTTTGCCGATTGCGCCCTGATGGTGGACCCGGACGCCGAGGAGCTCGCCGAAATTGCCGCGCAAAGTGCCGCCAGCTACCGCGCCTTCGTCAGTGGTGAGCCCAGGGTCGCCATGCTGAGTTTCTCCACCAAAGGTTCGGCGCGCCATGCGCACGCGGGAAAAGTCGCCCGGGCGACAGTCCTTGCGCAGGAGGCCAACCCGGATCTGATCCTCGACGGTGAATTGCAGTTCGACGCTGCCTTCGTCCCGGATGTCGCCGCCTCGAAGGCGCCGGAAAGTGCTGTCGCAGGTCAGGCGAACACCTTCATCTTCCCCAATCTCGACAGCGGCAATATCGCCTATAAGATCGCCCAGCGGATCGGCGGCGCTGCCGCCATCGGTCCCGTACTCCAGGGTCTGGCGCGACCGGCCAACGACCTCTCGCGCGGCTGCTCGGCAGAGGATGCGCTCCATCTGATCGCCGCCACGGTCGTGCAGGCACGGCAGTCACCCCAGCCTTAGGATTTGCGCGGGCGGTGTGTTCAGACGGCGTTCAGGCACCAGAACGCATGCTTGTACAAATCGGTTATCGCCGGGTCAGGGAAGCGTACAAATGTGAAATGGGCCCAGCGCGCGCCCGGTTAAAATTCGCGGAATGTTACAAACGCTCGCGGTAGATCACCTGCTGCGCCGCGCCCGCCAGCAACAGCCAAAGTGTCGAAATGATCAGCCCCCAATGAGCCCAGCTTTCGGGATGAAAGTCGACCCATGCCGCCCAGCCAGCGAAAAACGTCCAGGCAAACGCCATGGGAAGCGAGATAAATCGCCAGCGTTCGGTCCGGAATGGGTGAACGAACTTGATCGGCAGGAACATAGCGATGGCCAGCACCACGACCAGCGCCAGTATGATCCAAAAGTTTGGTTCTATTGCAAAAAGCACCAGGACCACCATGTTCCAGCAGCCCGGAAATCCACTGAAGGAATAGTCGCTGGTCTTCATACGCGTGTCCGCCAGGTAGATGGCCGATACGAAGGTGATCACAATGATCGCAAACCAACCCGTCCACCCCGGCAGCAAACCAGAATGAAACAAAGCAAATGCTGGAATGAAAATGTAAGTCAGATAATCAATGATCATATCCAGGATATTTCCATCGATCCTGGGCGCATTGGTTTTGACATTTGTCTTGCGGGCCAGCGGCCCGTCCAGCCCATCGACAGCGAATGCGACGACAAGCCAAAAAAACATCATATCCCAATCACTTGTGGCCGCTTCGAGTAATGCCAACATGGCAAAGACGGCACCGGAAGCGGTGAATAGATGCACCAGATAGGCATTGGTTTTGGCTGTCATGGAACCGTCATGGACGATCGTGCAAAACTCTTCGAAGAGTTTTGCAGATTTCTTCCAAGATATTTGCCCTCTGCATCGGAAATGTCACCGCGCCCTTGGATGTGCGGACTCATAGACTTCCATCAGGCGCGCCGCATCGACCGCTGTATAGGCTTGGGTTGTCGAAAGCGAGGCATGACCGAGGAGCTCTTGAATGGCGCGGAGATCACCGCCGGCGTTCAGCAGATGGGTGGCGAAACTGTGCCGCATGGCATGGGGAGTTGCGGTTGCGGGCAGACCAAGCTGCAGTCGCACTCCCTCCATAACCTTCTGAATTTGCCGGGGATTCAATGGGCCTCCGCGCACGCCTCGGAACACCACGTCCTCATTCGCAAGTTCAAAAGGACAGGCGGCAAGGTAGGTATCGACGGCTTGCCGCGCGGCGGGAATGACCGGGACCAGACGCTCCTTATCACCCTTGCCCAAAATGCGCAGCGAGGCTCCGAGAGGCATGTCGCGCCCCGTGAGGCCCAGGGCCTCGGATATCCTCAAACCGCAGCCATAAAGCAGTGTGATCACGGCCTGGTCCCGTTTCGCGACCCACGCTTCCTTGGCCTGTGTGTCCACGGTCTCCAGCACGTCCTTGGCCGCGTCTTCCGAAAGTGGGCGCGGCAACTTGGCCGTAAATTTCGGCGACCGGGTCATCAGGACCGCCGAAGGGTCGAACCCGTCCCGTTCGGCTACCCAGGCAATGAAATTTTTTACGGCCGACAATGCCCGCGCCAGAGAGCGGGCACCAAGCCCGCGCTCACGCTCGTGCGACATCCAGGCCCGCATGGTGCGGACGGTCAGCCCGGCCAGGTGGCCCCGGCCAAGTTCGGTGCCTTCGTAGGTCTGCAAGAATGCCAAGAAGCCCAGCAAATCAGTACGATAGGCCTCGACAGTTTTCGGCGACCGCCCGGCAATTGCGGCCAATTCGGCCAGCCAGCGCTCCAGCGCGTCGCTAAGGCCGGGCGAGATCACTCCAGCCAGCGGCGCATGGCCCGCTCGAAAACGCCACCCATGAAATCCAGAAGGTTTGTGCCCTGGTTGGGTGAGAAGTGGAGCGGATTGTCCGATGCAAAGGCCAGCATGCCGGGCAGACGGCCTGGCCCGAAATCAAGAGCAATGCAGGCTTCGGATCGTACCCAATCGGCGGACTCTCCGAACACGAGCCGGGCATTACCGTCGGTACGCCGCAGCGTAACCCGCCGAAGGGTGCCGCCCTGCGCCATGTAGTCGGCGACAAATCCAGAGTAGACCACGCACAGCACGTCGCCACCGAGGCTCTCGATCGGCTCTTCCTGGCTTTCGAGGACCAGGCGAACCCGGCTGACCCTCAGGATATCTGCTACGTCGGTGCGCAAGCAGTCGAGGAATTCATTGAAATCGAGAGGCTCAAGAAACCGATTGATCGCTCGGTGTACCTGGTTCATGCCCGCGAGATTTTCGTAAGCCGCCGCGATGACCGAACGGTGCGTATCTTCCAGGCGCTGCAACCGCGCTTCGAGCCGATCCATGGCCACGCCGCGCAGATCGACAATATTTCCACCCATGGATCTGTCGTTCGCCGCAATCAAAGCGCGCATGACGTCAGGGTCCTCGAGAATGACATCGGGTTCCTGAAGGATGCGCACCCGTAATTCTTCGGCAATCGCTGCCTGTTCGCTCATGTCCTTGCCTCATTTCCTCCCCGCTCTGGCGGCGGGCGTTGTTTGGCCGAGTCTCGCAGTGATGGGCTGGTTTCTCAAGATGTCTGACGCCGGTGGCACCAAGGCGAGGCAGAGAAGTCACGCTAGTCGGGCAGGACCGCGCCGGGGTTCATGATACCATAAGGATCGAGGGCGGATTTGATGGTGCGCATGACCGAAAGCTTTACCGGGTCGCCATAAAGTGCGAGTTCGCCGGATTTTGCTCTTCCCACGCCGTGCTCGGCGCTGAAACTGCCATCGCGCGCGGCGACCAGATCGTGGACCGTGCGCGTGATCTTTTCGGCCAGATGGCGGTATTTGTCCCGGGTTTCGCCCTTGGGCGGGAAGATATTGTAATGCAGGTTGCCATCGCCCATGTGGCCGAAGGCGTTGATCCGGCAGGAATACCGCGCATTTATCGCGACGCGGGCCTCGTCGATGAATGCGGGGATCTCCGACAGGGGCAAAGAGATGTCATGCGAGGCCACGGCGCCGATCCGCCTGTTTGCCTCGGGAATCATCTCACGCACCTGCCAGAAGTCATCCCGTTGCTGGCCGCTCTGGGCAATAGCACCATCGGTGACGAGACCGGCCTGTTCGGCGGCCTCGTAGATGGCTGCCAGGTCCTCGTTCGGCGATCCTCCCCTGCCGGTAGCCAGTTCCACCAGAACCGACCAATCGGGCGAAGCTGCGAATGGAAGGCGCAGGTCGGGAAAGGTCTCTTCCAGAAAAAGAAATGACTGGGCCGGGATGAGCTCGAAGGCCGAAATGATTTCGCCCGCGATGTCATGGCACTGCGAGAGCAGCGTCAGCGCAGATGCGGGGTCCGGCACGACGAGGAATGCGGTTGCAAACTCGTCCGGCTTGGATGTCAGCCGCAAAGAGGCAGCGGTAATTACGCCAAGCGTGCCTTCTGCACCGATCAGCAGGTTTCTCAGGTCATAGCCTGAGTTATCCTTCCGCAGCCGCCTCAGCCCGTTTAGCACCTGCCCGTCGGGCATCACAGCTTCGATGCCGAGGCACAGATTGCGGGCGACGCCGTAGCGCAGCACGTTCAGCCCGCCAGAATTTACCGACAGGCCGCCGCCGACGGTAGCGCTGTCCTTGCTGGCATAGGAGAGGGGAAAAAGCCGCTTTGCCCCATCTGCCACTGACTGAACCTCGGCGATGGTTGCGCCCGCTTCGGCGATGATCGTATTTTCCTGCGGATGGATACTGCGGATCGCGTTCATCTTCTCAAGCGAAAGGATCAGCGGTGTGACATCTGGCGAAATCTGTCCGCTGACCAGGCCGGTGCCGCCGCCGAAAGGCACGACTGCGATTTTGGCTTCGCAGCAGGCACGAACGATGGTGGCCACGTCTTCGACATTCAAAGGCTTCGCCACCAGTCCGCCTTGGCCCCGGTAGAGGCCACGTGGTTCCTCTAAATAGGAGGGTTCAGCAGGTCGCACCGATATGCCCAAGCCAGTCAGACGGTCTACCAGGGTCTGGTCGGCATCGTTCAGCATGGGAATTGCGTAGGTGTCACCGCCAGGGCTGTCAATCCAACCTACTCAAATTCCTCAAGATACATGGGCTGCAGCACAACCACCGTGGGTTGCGAGGGCAGGGTTCGGAGCGAGACCTCGTAGGTGCTGCCATTCTGCCTGTCGATCATGAATTCGTCCGAGACGCCCTCGACAAACTGCTCGAGCGAGAACGACGAAAACCAATGCATTGGCAAGACAACTGAACTGCGGAGCCGTTTGATAATGCGGATCATGGTCGGCAGATCGACAGTCAGTCCGCCATCGACCGCCGCCATGACCACGTCAAGGCGCCCGATTGCGGCATAGGTTTCATCCGAGGGCTCGTGATGCAGATGGCCAAGATGGCCTATGCAAAGTCCAGCCACCTCAAAGATGAAGATGGAGTTATTGTCGGTGATCGCCGCGCCGCCGCCGAACCGGTCGCGGATGTCTGTGGTGGCGTTCCTGACCAGCATCTCGCCAAGATCGAGGTAGTAGTCAGCCGGCTCACCTTCCTGCCGCCAGCCGGGCAGCACGTGGGGGATGTCCGGGTGCGGGTAAGCCGTCCAGTGGCTGCTGTGAGCATTGTTCATCGTGACCACATCGGGAACCAGATCGACGGGTCCGATGAAGCCTGTATAGTCGGTGATGGCGCTCAGCCCGCCGTGGGTTTGGATCAGGTACATCGAATGATTGATATAGCTTAGCCGCGCTGTGAACTCATCGGGCAGGGGATCGCTCCAGGCCACGCGGTGCACGTAAGCCATCTCGGGCGACATCTCGGCGATGGCGAAGCAATGGCTTGGACGCCGTTCCTGGGCCGGCGCCGGGGCGGCGAGCAAAAACAGAACCAGTATGACAGACAGGTGTCGCATGGGGTCAGCCTCCTCGCCAATAAGCCTAGCGCGGGATTGGTGCGGCACAAGAGGCGTTGCGTCTTGCCCGGCAAAACGACAGAGTTGCCCCGTTCTTAAGGAGGGTTCCCAATGAGCTATGTGATGGCCATAGACCAGGGCACAACGTCAAGCCGCACAATCCTGTTCGATGAAGCGATGAAGATCGCCGCCGTTGCGCAAAGGGAGTTCCCGCAGCATTTCCCGGCCAGCGGCTGGGTTGAGCATGATCCCGAGGATCTGTGGACTACGGTCGTCGAAACTGCCCGCGACGCGATGGATAAGGTCGGCGCATCGGCTGCCGACATCGCCGCCATCGGCATCACGAACCAGCGGGAGACTACGCTGGTTTGGGAAAAGTCCACCGGTAAGCCGCTCTACAAGGCTATTGTCTGGCAGGACCGGCGTACGGCTGACTATTGCGCCCGGATGGTCGACGGCGGCCACGAACCGACGATCACCGAGAAGACCGGGCTGCTTTTCGATCCCTATTTCTCATCGACAAAGCTCAAATGGATCCTTGACCAGAGCGAAGGCGCCCGGGACCGCGCTCGTGCCGGCGAACTTCTGTTTGGCACCGTCGATACCTGGATCATTTGGCGCCTGACAGGTGGTGCCGTTCATGTCACCGATGCCACCAATGCGGCCCGCACAATGCTTTATGACATCCACAAAGGCAGCTGGTCATCGACCATGTGCGAACTTCTGGATGTGCCGACGGAGATGCTGCCCGATGTGCTTGATTGTGCCGCCGATTTCGGCACCACCGATCCCGCGATCTTTGGTGGTTCAATCCCGATCCTAGGAGTTGCCGGTGATCAGCAGGCGGCGACTGTCGGACAGGCGTGTTTTGAAAAAGGCATGATGAAATCCACCTATGGGACGGGGTGCTTTGCCCTGCTCAACACCGGCGATACGCCGGTCAAATCGGAAAACCGATTGCTGACGACCATCGGGTATCAACTCAATGGCAAACCGACTTATGCTCTCGAAGGCTCGATCTTCATCGCGGGCGCCGTTGTGCAATGGCTGCGCGACGGTCTGAAGATCATTGCCGAGGCTGGTGACACGCAAGTCATGGCCGAGGCGTCGGACGACACTCAGTCGCTTGTCCTGGTCCCGGCATTTACCGGTCTTGGCGCCCCCTACTGGCATCCGGAGTGCCGGGGCGCCGTCTATGGGCTCACACGCAATTCCGGTCCGAATGAGTTCGCCAGGGCGGCGCTTGAAAGCGTGGGCTACCAGACCCGCGATCTTGTCGAAGCTATGCAGGCGGATTCTCCCGGGCTGACCGGGGGTGTTCTGCGTGTCGACGGCGGCATGACCGTCAGCGACTGGACAATGCAGTTTCTGGCCGACGTCATCGGCGCACCTGTGGACCGGCCCGTTGTACAGGAAACCACGGCGCTGGGCGCTGCCTGGCTCGCCGGCATGAAGGCTGGTATTTATCCCGACTCTGCCGGGTTCGCGCAGAACTGGGCACTTGATCGACGGTTCGAACCCGCGATGGAGGCTGCCGTACGCGACGCGAAATATGCGCGCTGGAAGAAGGCTGTTGCGGCGACAATGGCAGTATGACGGGAATTGGCGATGGCGACGATGAATATCGAAACGACACCGATCGAGGGGCAGAAGCCCGGGACCTCGGGCCTGAGGAAGAAGACCCACGTTTTCATGGGGCCGCACTTCCTTGAGAATTTTGTCCAGTCGATATGGAACGCCATAGGAGGCGCGGCGGGAAAGACATTTGTTCTTGGCGGCGACGGGCGGTACTTCAATGACCGCGCGGCGCAGGTAATTTTGCGCATGGCCGCTGCCTCGGGCGCATCGCGCGTCATTGTGGGGCAGGATGGTATTTTGTCCACGCCTGCCGCCTCGAACCTCATCCGTATTCGCGGCGCGGATGGCGGCATCATCATGTCCGCCAGCCATAATCCGGGCGGGCCAGAGGAGGATTTCGGGGTCAAGTACAATACGGCCAACGGTGGTCCGGCGCCCGAAGATGTGACCAACCGGATATTCGAAGCGACAATGACACTCACGCATTATGACATCTTCGAGTCGCAGGATGTCGACATCTCCAGTCCAGGCCTTCAAGAGCTGGGCGGTATGGTGGTCGAGGTTGTCGACCCCGTCGAAGACTATGCTGCGTTAATGGAAACGCTTTTTGATTTCGAGAAGATCCGTGAGCTGTTCGCCTCCGGATTCACTGTACGGTTCGACGCAATGAATGCGGTAACCGGGCCTTATGCCGCAGAGATCATCGAAGGTCGCCTTGGAGCGCCTGCCGGTTCGGTTCTCAACGCCGTGCCGAGGCCAGACTTTGGCGGCCTTCACCCGGATCCGAACCCGATCTGGGCGAAGCACCTCGTGGACATGGTGATGGGTGAAGGCGGACCCGATTTCGCCGCCGCCTCGGATGGCGATGGCGACCGCAACATGGTCCTCGGCAAGGGCATTTACGTGACACCTTCGGATTCGCTTGCCGTGCTCGCGGCCAATGCGACCTTGGCACCGGGATACAAAAAAGGGTTGGCAGGCGTCGCCAGGTCAATGCCGACGTCGCAGGCGGTAGACCGGGTTGCCGAGACATTGGGGCTAGATTGTTTTGAAACACCGACCGGGTGGAAATTCTTTGGCAATCTCCTGGACGCGGGGCGGCTGACCATCTGTGGCGAGGAAAGCGCCGGTACCGGCAGCGATCATGTTCGGGAAAAGGACGGGCTTTGGGCCGTGCTTCTGTGGTTGAACATCCTTGCCGAAACCGGTCAATCGGTGAAAGCCATCATGAACGACCACTGGCAACGTTTCGGGCGAAATTATTACTCGCGGCATGACTACGAGGCGGTCGATACCGACCTTGCCGAAAGCCTGATGGAGGGGCTGCGCGCGCGGCTCGGTGATCTGCCGGGGCAGATGTATTTGGCTGGCGAGGTCAGCGCTGCCGATGAGTTTGCCTATGACGACCCGGTCGATGGCAGCCGTTCGGAACGGCAGGGCATCCGGGTGCAGTTTGCTGACGGGTCCCGCATCGTTTATCGGCTTTCCGGGACCGGTACTGTCGGTGCCACATTGCGTGTCTATCTCGAAGCCTTCGAAGACGACGCAGGTAAGCTTGACCAAAATGCCGAGGCGGCACTTGCCGATGTCGCCCGAACTGCCAATGAAATAGCGGGCATTGAGCGGGTCACCGGGCGCCAGGCACCCGATGTGGTGACGTAACCTTCGGCGGGAATCGGCCACGTCCGGCCAAAAGCGGTGAGAATCGCGCTGGCCTATGCTATCAGGTAGGTGGGTGGCTTTTTTAAGAAGCCACCTTTTTTGTTTTGGAGGACCTTATGGCAGAACGGAATTACCCTGATCGAGCCCTGAAAATCATGCTTGTCGAGGATGAAACCGTCGCTGCCATTGACCTGGAGTGCCTGATCGAGGATCTGGGCCATCGCGTGGTTGCTGTGGCAATCACGCCAGTTGAGGCCCGGCGGCGCATGAAATCTGTTCCGGTCGACCTGGTGATCCTCCGGTCCACCCATGTGGGCCTTAGCAGTCTTGACTTCGCGCGGTCGCTTCGGCGGGTGGGTATGCCAGCCGTGGTCACCTCACGTCAGTCAGAGTTCGAGCTGCGTGCCTTGGGTTTCACCGAACCGACACTGCAGAAACCCGTCACGCAAGGTGCAATTGCGGCCCGCCTCGACGCTCTCGGCAAAGCGCACGCCGCCTAGGGTCATCGCGGGCCGGAAACTTGAGAAGCTTCCGGAAAGATTTCTTTTCAAGAAAGCGGCTAGGCCCGGTGATACGGCCCGCCCGAGAGGATCGATGCCGCCCGGTAAAGCTGCTCGGTCAGCATGACGCGGGCGAGCATGTGGGGCCAGACCATCTTGCCGAAGCTCACGGCGTGATCCGCGCTGGACCGTAGCTCTTGCGCAATGCCATCAGCCCCTCCGATAATGAAGCCCACTTCGCGGCGGCCCTGATCGCGCCAGCCTGCCAACAGGTCCGCAAATTGGGGGGACGTCAACACCTTTCCCCGCTCATCCAGAACAACGCGCACATCAGCGCCGGCCACTGCTTTCTCTAGGAGATTGGCCTCGGCGGCCATGCCGCCCTTCTTGGGCTCGACTTCCTGAATCGTCAAAGGACCAAGCCCGATCCCGCGACCCGTCTTGACGAAGCGCGAGACGTAATCGGCCACAAGTTCGGCCTCGGGGCCGTTCCGCAATCGTCCGACCGCCGCGATCTTCAGGCGCATGGCACCTGGGTCAGCCCCGGGATGCTGCCGCGTCGCCTGGCGTCATCCACATCTTTTCTAGCTGGTAGAACTCGCGCACTTCGGGGCGGAATACATGCACGATGGCGTCGCCCAGATCAATAAGCACCCAGTCGCCGGCATCCTTGCCTTCGACGCGGGACAGCCTCCCGTGATCCTGCTTTAGTTTGTCGACCAGCTGATCGGAGATTGCCGACACCTGACGGGTCGAACGCCCCGATGCAATCACCATCCAATCGGCCATTTCGCTTCGTCCGCTAAGATCGATTTTCACGATCTCCTCGGCCTTGCTGTCTTCCAGGGATGTCAGGATGATTTCCAGCAACTCGTCGCTTGCGAGTTCAGTGGCATTGCCGGTCATAACCGTTCCGGCGTTCTCGGCGGTCGCGCCACGGACCGCGTCTTGGACATTGGACAGGACATTGTCCTCCATTTTCGCGCGCCAGTGACCCATTCACCGCGCCTGATAGGGAAAATGTAGCATCGCCGTGTGACAATTCCAAGAATTCCAAGGGGTTCTGCAAGAATCCGTGAATAGGTGCTGCGAAAAGGCCGTTCAGTTCTAATCCGCGCCGCTCAGGTCGTCCAGGATGGGGCAATCGGGTTTTGAGTCTCCAGCGCAGGTATCGATCAGATGTGTCAGCGTGATCCGAAGGGCGTTCAAATCGGAGATTTTTGCTTCGATTTCAGTGAGATGCCGCCGTGCGATCCGGCGCACTTCGGCGCTTGCCCGCTGGTCGTCCTCGTAAAGCGCCAGGAGCGCCCGGCAATCGTCGATCGAGAAGCCAAGTGCCCGTGATCGGCCCAGGAAACGAAGCTTATGTACGTCCTGATCGCGGAAATCGCGATAGCCGTTGTCGCTTCGGAGAGGTCTGACGAGGCCGATATCCTCGTAGTAACGGATGGTTTTGGCGGGCAAATCAGTTGCTTTCGCCACCTCGCCGATATTCATCGCAAACTCCCGGATGCATGCCTGAGCCTGAGCGCGTTCCCGACCACCGCCACGCTGGAAAGTGCCATGGCGCCCGCAGCCAGCATCGGAGACAGAAGGATGCCGAATGCTGGATAAAGTGCCCCGGCAGCCACGGGGATCAGCAGGATATTGTATCCGAAGGCCCAGGCCAGATTTTGTCTGACATTCCGCATTACGTCGCGGCTAAGGAGGATTGCGCGAGTCACTCCAACCGGATTGCCCGACATCAGAACCACGTCGCCGGTTTCGATGGCGACATCGGTTCCGGTGCCGATGGCAATGCCCACATCCGCTGCTGCCAAGGCCGGGGCGTCGTTGATTCCATCGCCGATGAATGCTACCGGGCCATCGATCCCCAAGTCCTTGATCGCTGCCACCTTTGTGTCGGGTAGGGCGTTCGCTATAGCGCGCGTGATCCCCAGGCGTGCCGCTACAGCGTCTGCAGTTTCGCTCCGGTCGCCGGTGATCATCGCGGCCTGAACGCCGATCACGCGCAGAGTCTCGATCGCATCTTCCGCCGTATCCCGCAGTGGATCGGAGACTGTGATCATACCCGCGAGCGCCCCGCCGATTGAGACAAAGAAGGCCGTTTCTCCAAGTGAGGCACGCTCGCGCGCCGCGTCGACCAGGGGCGTCGGGTCCAAGCCGATGTCGCGCATCATGGCCTCGGAACCAACAGCTACCGACACCCCGTCGACTACACCTGTCACGCCAAAACCCGAACGCGCCTTGAAGTTGGTCGCCGCCGGGACCTCGTCAACTGCCGAGACAATCGCTCCGGCAATCGGGTGTTCCGAAAGCGCCTCGACAGCTGCGGCGTGAGAAAGGACCAAGCCATCTGTGAAGCCGTCCATTGTCTCGACGTGACACAAGGCCGGATGACCTTCTGTCAAAGTGCCGGTCTTGTCGAAGGCTGCAATCCTGACGTCTGCCAGTCTTTGCAATGCGTCTCCTTGGCGGAAGAGGACGCCCAACTCTGCCGCCCGCCCCGTGCCGGCCATGATTGAGACCGGCACGGCAAGCCCCATAGCGCAGGGGCAAGCGATAATCAGAACCGAAACGCCCGCGACCAGCGCGTATTCCGGTGCGGCGACCAGCCAGATCAGTGTTGTGACGACCGCTGTGGCGATGACAGCGGGTACAAACCATTGGGTGATCCGATCCACCAGATCCTCGACCGGCAATTTTGTGCTTTGTGCGTCACGGACCATCTCGACGATCCGGGCAAGAACCGTGTCGCCTCCGATCCGTTCGGCGATCATGTCGATCCCGCCGTCAAGGCTGATCGTGCCACCGGTGACCGGATCGCCTGCGGATTTCATTACCGGTGCGGGTTCGCCCGTCATCATGGCCTCGTCAATCAGCGAGTCACCCTGAACCACCTTGCCGTCGACCGGAATACGTTCGCCGGGGCGCACGCGGATGAATCGCCCACCGCAAGTTCTCCCACCGGCAAGTCTTCGGTGCTCCCGTCCCTCACGCGAAGGGCCGTTTCCGGCCTGAGCGCTATCAAGGATCTTATCGCCTCTCCGGCGCGGCCCTTGGCGCGGGCTTCGAGCGTCCGGCCGAACAAGATCAGCACGACAATCACACCTGCCGCTTCGAAATAGACGTTCCGTGTTCCTTCAGGCAGGAGCGCCGGCGCGAAAGTCGCGACGGTGGAGTATGCGTATGCAGCGAAAGTGCCGAGGGCGACCAACGCATTCATTTCGGGCGCGCCGCGCAATAATGCAGGCACACCTTTGGCAAAAAACTGCCGCCCCGGTCCGGCGAGCGTCAGCCCGACGGCCAGGAACTGAAACACGCGGCTTGCCTGATGGCCGATTGTGTCGCCGATCAAGTGGTGTAGGGCCGGGATCAGGTGACTGCCCATTTCAAGAAGGAAAACGGGCAGGACCAGAACCCCGGCGATCAGCGTGTCCCGCGCCAGATCGCGTTTGGCCGCCGGCGCGTCAGAGACCGGCGCCATCGGGTATCCCGCGCCTTTTGCCGCTGCCAGAACGCCTTCCGGGGAATACGAAGGCCCGCCCGTCAATGTCGCTGTCCCGCTGGCAAGATTGACCCGGGCTTCGCGAATCCCGGGAACATCCAGAAGCGCGGTTTCCAACCGCCTGACGCAGGAGGCGCAGGACAGGCTGTCTACGCTGAATCTATGGGTTTGGTCTACCATTACTGGTCCACATAAAGTTTCCAGTCACTGGAAGGTCAAGGGGTTGACTTCTTGCGAACCATTCGCAAATATACTGCGATTGCGAATTATTCTCAGGAAAACCCGTTATGGCTCGGCCAACACGGCGATACATACTGCAAGGCCTTGGCGCTGGCATCGCCGCCGCTGCGCTGCCTGCATCACAGGCATCCGCTGCCGCGCCGTTCTCGGTTATTGCCACCACCGGCATGATCGCCGATACCGCGCGCCGCATCGGTGGAGATCTGGTTGAGGTTAAGGCGCTTATGGGACCCGGGGTCGACCCGCACGCCTACCGCCAAACACGGACCGATATTGTCGCCATGGCAAATGCGGATCTGGTGCTTTGGAACGGGTTGTTCCTGGAAGCGCAGATGGAAGAGGTGCTGGCCGATCTTGCCCGCC
>CAJICO010000556.1_pt1 | contig 17512 bp, 15 predicted proteins | sample 9199701 | NCBI WGS metagenome assembly CAJICO01 (sample SAMEA7708339, study PRJEB35096) | sediment metagenome | biome: marine neritic benthic zone biome [ENVO:01000025]; feature: sediment [ENVO:00002007]; material: shallow marine sediment [ENVO:03000034] sea grass bed [ENVO_01000059] ... | reverse complement strand
GTTATCGCGGGCTCTGGTATCCTTCCCCAGAGCAGTTACTCAATCCACGAACTCGAACAGGTCGTCTCCGACTTGTCCAACACGCCCTTGCCGATCAATCGTGACGAGGACCAGACTTGGCAATTCAGATTGGCGATCCTTCGAGAGATCGGGGCCTTCCTCGACCGCGAGTACACCAAACTCACCGCGTCCGAAGATGAGGATGATTTCGAAGGCCTTATGCTTGGGGCAGGCGGACCGCCGGAAGATGAGGAAGACAAGGCAACGAACATTCTAACGTTCGGCGAAACAATGGGTGGCCTCGTCAACCGGCTGGAATCGCTACCCCTGCTTGCCGCACCGGTGAAAGGCAATGCCAACCTCAAAAAAGGATGGGACGCCCAGAAAGAATTCGAGGAAGTCGCAACGGAATTGACCGACAGTTTGGCGCAGATGGAACTGCGCGGCCTGCCTGTCAATACCACCGAGTTACTGGTTGCTGCCGAGGGCCTGTTTATGGACGCGCAGGTTGGTACCCATCCGGCGACCGAGCCTTACTCGGAGAAGATGCGCGATGCAGAGGTCTCTATGCGCTATGCCGAGATCACCAACCTTCGCAGCGAAAGCGCGCGGAACGAGGCCATTGCTCACTACATGGGCGCCGACAGTGTCACCGGCGGTTCGAACTATGTGGTGCAGGCGAGGCTCCACGACAAGTCACTCGAGATCGAGCTGACGGCGCCTTTGACGCAGAGCACGTGGACTCTTGAATATGATCGGCGGAGAGTTCCCGGCAAGCTGATCAATCCGGGCGGCCGGGTTGTCACATTCCAGTTCCTCCGGGCCGCGCCCGCATGGGCAAAAGGCCGCGAATTCGAGCTGCTTTCCTTTGTCAGCGATGATGGCGACCAAGTCATCGAGTTCGGGAACGCGATTCTGAACCAGATCGACTGACATGGTTTGGAATCTCAACGACGGAGGATCTGACAACTGCGCCCTGGTCGCTGCAGCCGGCCTTTATTCTCATGTTTGCAGAAGCCGTATCACTTCGGGCGAGCTCATGATTGAGATCTGGAAGAGAACGCTGGCAAAGGACAGCTTCAAAAAACAGAATAAGGATGAAATTAAGAAAGTCCTTGACGCTTTCAAAGACATCACCCGGTTCAATGTGAAACAATGCGCAATTTGCCTTTGGGACAGGCTGCGCGAAGACGTCCTTCGAGGCAACATGTCGTTGCTGGAGTGGATAAAACACTGCAATCGCTACGGCGGTCCATTTGTCGGTGAAGAGACCGGCATCTACGACGAACAACGTGTAGCAAGGACAAACAGCGCCCAGGTAAAGCTGGTCGATAAGGCCGCTAGACTGGCGATAGACGTGTCAAAGGTCTCGTCGAAATCTTCCCACACAGTACCCTTGTACGTGACGGGCAAATCGGCCGAGAAATCGATAAAAATCATCCAGGAGCAAGTGAAGAAGCACCAGTATTGTATGTTTGCGCTTTTGAGCGAGGCAATTGGGCACTGGCTGGTAGGATATGCGCGCGGCCTGGAGGCGGGGGATGATAAAGACCGGCAGCCGTGGGCCGAACACGGGATGAAACTGGACTTTGCGGATTACCAGCCATCGGATCCGATAAGGTACTTTGCGCCGTTTGTCGGGATTGCTCCAAGAAAAACAGGAATGACCGACAGCCATGCCTTGGTAATTGTCCCAGGTTTTCGACGCGACCGGCAAAACTGGCCTGCGAAAAGGTTCTCCGGGATCAGCGAGCATATGTTCATGAAATTGGTCCAAGAGAAGCACCAACGCGGCAAAGGCCCCGAAACGAATGTGTTTGAGGCGGAAACCCAAGCCCAACTAAAGGCTGAAACAAGCAGGCCCGAAAAAAGTCGCACAAGACGGCACGGCAAGTCGCCAAGAAAGAAAAGCGCCACCACCAGGCGCTGAAAGCTCTGACCGTTCGTGCCTAGGAGCCTTCGACGGTTACGTCGAAATCGACAATGGCGCGGGGCGCCAATTTCACCGGGCCGCCACCCACCGGGATCACCACCTGTTCGCCATCCTCTTCGCCGATCAGACTGATCCGATAGGTCTTGTTGGGCACGACCTCGTATCCGCCATTTGCCGGAAAGCGATTTGTGTTGCGCGTCAGAAGCGATGTCAGAGTTGGCCTGGACTTCATGACGGTCCCGGCAATTGCCGGCAGGTCGCCGGAAACAGAATTGTCTTCGGTCACAGAAATTTGCATCGCCCCTTTGCCAAGGCCTTTGTCCACCCTAACGGCAATCCAGGCTTTGTCCTTTGGCGGTTTTGCCACCTCGGCAGACTGATTGCTGCGATATCCGAGGGAACGCATCACGGTATTCACCCCAGAACTGCCGCCGGCGACAATCATGGCCGTCAAGATCTCGGTGGCCAGATTTGAGCTGGTCGCGGATGAGGCCTCTCCGTAGGCGTCCAACAAGGAAGCGACGATATCGAGTCCGAATTGCTGGACGACGATCAAGGAGACAACAAAGCTCGCGATGGGCTTCAGGCCGCGTTCGCTGAAGAACGCGCGGTAGACCTTCCAATTGAAGACGAGCGCGAGCGCGTTTTCGATCAGGATGGCCACGACGAAGAGCACGGTAAGTGCACGCAGCGACGCCTGGTAGATATCGGGTTCATCCAAGGCGACATCGGTCCCGAGTGCACCTTCCTGGGCAAGAACGGGCACCGTCCCGAGCACAAGAAGGCCCAGCACGAACAAAAGCATCAAAGCATTAATTTTCATAAGTAATTTCAAAACCTGTCAAAATAATTGCGTTCCTCGCCATCTTACAACTTCGGACTTGCTTCGCAACGGTGGGAAGCAAAATCCGAACCTTGCTGTCGTCCGAACGTGCATTGCGTGCTCAGGTGCGAAGCGCGCGGAAGGCAGGTCGGGAAGTTTGCAAGGGGCTGCATCCCGTTTGTGCCGTTGCATCCGCCAGGGACTGCGCCTGAAAATTCAGCTGTCGTCCGCCACAATACAGTTGATTTTTCCGCCGCTTTGTTTTGCATGTCGCAAAACGAAAGGGAAAATCGATGGCGAGGCGGGGCAGGACGCGAGAAGCCACGGCAGCGGTCGGCTCCGCGTTCTATTCGGGCGGTGACCTGCGTCCGCTTTCGGCGCTCGAGCTTGAGAAAATAACGGCGCATGCATACGATATCCTGGCAAATATCGGCATGGCCGGCCTGCCGGAAGCCTCCGCTGCACGCGTGCTCGAGGCTGGTGCCTGGCGCAGGGATGACGGCCGGATTTGCTTTTCTGAAGACTTGATTGGTTCGGCGCTGGCGCGTGCGCCGAAGATCATCGAACTGCCGGGGTTTCTTCCGGATAAAGACCTCGAGATTGGAGGTCAGCGTGTGCACATCGGCACCGGCGGCGCCGCAGTTCAGGTTTTGGATGCCCGTTCAAATGCCTATCGCGACAGCCAATTGAGCGACCTGTACGATCTAATGCGCGTGGTGGATGCTTCGTCGAATATTCACTATGGCGTGCGTCCCGTGGTTGCCAGGGACGTGACCGATCCCTTTGAGTTGGACATCAACACGGCATTTGCCTGCATGAAGGCGACATCCAAGCCAATTGGCGTCAGTTTTTGTGACCCTGATCATGTCGAGCCGGTCGTTGAAATGTTTGATGTCGCGCTTGGGGAAGCCGGGTCTTTTCGGAAGCGGCCCTTTTGCATGGCGGTGATTGTACACGTTGTGCCGCCGCTGACTTTTGCGGAGGAAGGCGAGCTGACGCTGGAACGTGCTGTGCAGGCGGGCATGATTCCCCAGATATGTTCTGCCGGGCAGGCGGGCGCGACCAGCCCTGTCACTTTGGCCGGCGCACTGGCGCAGGGACTGGCGGAATGCCTTGCGGGGCTTGCCATCGTGGATGGAATTTCTGCGGGTGCGCCGTGCATATATGCACTCATGCCTTTCATCTCGGATTTGCGCACCGGCGCCATGAGCGGCGGTGGCGGAGAATCCGCGGTCGCAAATGCGGCGGCGGCGCAGCTCCTTTCCCATGTCGGGCTGCCTTCGACTGTTTCGGCGGGCATGACGGACTCGAAGCTCATGGATGCGCAAGCCGGGTTTGAAAAAGGCTATACCGTTGCTATGGCCGGGCACGCGGGCGCGAACATGATCAATCTATCGGTTGGAATGCTGGGCTCGATCATGGTTGCCAGCCCCGAGGCCCTGGTTATCGACGATGATATGTGCGGGGCAATTCTGCGCTCGATCCGGGGCATCGAAGTCTCCGATGCGACTTTGGATATGTCTGCGGTAGAGCGGGTTGTCACGGAAGACGGACACTATCTGGGCGAGGCCGAAACGCTGAAACGTATGAAATCCGATTACCATTATCCGTCTCTGGCCGACCGTCAAAGCGTATCGGAATGGCTGGAGTCCGGAGGACAATCAATTTGGAATCGCGCGCAGACGCGGGTGGCCGAGATTCTGGCCGCGCCCCCGCCGTCACACCTCTCGGCGGAAGCCGAAGACGAAATCCGCGCGCGTTTTCCCATCCATCTTCGCCGGTGAAAGGACGCCGATGCACGTATTTCGCAGCATGATTATTGATGCCGACATCGAGAGGGTCTGGGCGGCTGTCCGGGCATTCGATGGTGTCGCCGCCTGGAACCCGGGCGTGGACGTCGCAACCCTTGAGAGCGGATCTGCCACTGCGACCGGGACGGTCCGTCACCTGCAAATCCCGGATGGCACCGTATTTCGCGAAACGCTTCTGGCACATTCCGACGTCGAACACTTTTACACTTACGACATTCTCGACTCTCCGCTCCCGGTTACCGGCTATGTCTCGACGCACCGTTTCCTGCCAATTACCCACGGGGGACAAACTCTCGGCATCTGGGAAAGCCGATTTGACTGCGCCGTGGATGTCGCAAACGAGATGGACAGGATTGTTGGCGACGCAATCTACATCGGAGGCATGACAGGCCTGAACAATTATCTGAAAGAGAAACCCCATGGCTGATACCCTCGCACCTCGCGCCGTCATCGGCGTTATGACGCCAGCAATGAACACGGTCGTGCAGCCCGAGCTGGAACTTTTGCGCCCGGATGGCGTGACAAACCAAATGCAGCGGTTCCGGCTTGGGGGAGATGCAATTTCCGATGACTTTCCCGAGGAAGCGGCCAAGCTGATGGATTGCAATCCGGCCGCAATTGCCGTCGGCCTGACGACCGATGCCGGTCCGGGCGGTCCGGATAAACTCGCAGCCAGGTGCTCCGAAATCAGCCAGAGTGTCGGGGTTCCGGTCCTGGGTGCCTCGCAAGCCGATTATGAAGCCCTGCGGGTACTGGGCGCACGCCGCGTCGGAGTTGTGACCCCTTTCGGCGCCGAGATCGACGCTGTGGTCAAGTCAAACACCGAAGCGGCCGGATTTGAGGTTGTCGCCATCAAGGGCACCGAAGCGCCGTCCTTGCCCGCGATTTGCGAGACACCACTCAGCGACATTTGTGCCGTCTTCGCAGAGATCGGAGGCTCGGATTGCGATGTCATCTTGCAGGTCGGCACCGCGCTTCCGGTTGTCGCGCTGATATCAGAGCTTGAGGCGGAACATCAAAAGCCCGTCGTCGCCTGCAACGCCGCTGTCTATTGGCAAGCGCTTCGAGCCGCCGGCATCTCTGACGCCGTCACAGGTTTTGGTACGCTTCTGGAGCATCACTGAATGAAAAGCCACGCGCAGGTGGTCGTCATTGGTGGTGGGGCGGTCGGGGCAGCGATCCTCTATCATTTGGCCAAAGCAGGCATCACCGACACTGTCCTGTTGGAGAAAAACGAGCTGACCGCCGGGTCGACCTGGCACGCAGCGGGCAACATTCCGACTTACGCAAACACTTGGTTGGGTATGCGCGCCGGCAACTATGCCTGGCGCCTTTACAAGGAGTTGGCGACCGATCCTGAAGCGCCAATCACTTACCGCCACACGATGGCGATCTGGCCGGCGCACACGTCAGAGCGCATGCAGCTGTTCCGGCATCTGTGTGGCGTTTCGCGTTCGGCCAGGTTCGAGCTTTCGATGCTCACGCCAGCCGAGATTCAATCGCGCCACCCTTTCTGGAAAAGCGATGCTTCGGTGCTGGGCGGTATTCTCGACCCCTACGAGGGTGACATCGACCCCAGCCAGTTGACACAGGCATTGGCAAAGCATGCGCGCGGTCTGGGTGCCGAAGTGCAGCGATTTGCCCGGGTGACCGGCTTGAAGCAGCGCCCTTCGGGAGAGTGGGAGGTTGAGACACCCCTGGGAATGCTGATTGCTGGAACCGTGATCAATGCCGCTGGCTCCAGCGGCGGCGCCATCGCAGAACTTGCAGGAATGCAATTGCCCGTCGTCACCCTTGAACACCAATATATGGTGACGTCACCGCTGCCCGAATTGGACGAGGACGATAGCCTTTTCCCGCTGATCCGCGACCCCGACTTGCGCTTTTACCTTCGCCGGGAAAGGAACGCGTTTCTTCTGGGCTCCTATGCCCACGAAGGTCGGCCCGTATGGCAGGACGGTGTGCCGGACGACTTCGATCATCAGCTATTCGCGGATGACGTTGACGGTATGATGAACGTGTTCGAGGCCGCTGCCACTCATATACCGTTGCTCGAGGAAGCGGGGGCACAGCGTTTCGTCAACGGTCCTATTCCTTATGCGCCGGACGCGCTTCCCTTGGTTGGCCCGGCTACCGGCGCAACCAATTTCTATCACGCGACCGGCGTACAAATCGGGATTACCCATTCAGCGGCCATCGGAAAAGCAATGGCCGAGTGGCTGACCGAGGGCGAAACAGAGTGGGATCTTTCGGCCTGGGACCCGCGCCGATTTGGCAATTGGGCAACCAACGAGTACGCGGCAAAACGCGCGTCCGAGCACTATGACCTGCAGTATGCAATTCCCTATCCGCACCGCATTTTGACCTCGGCCCGTCCCGTGAACAAAACGCCTCTCTACGACGATTTGGTTTCACAGGGTGCGGTCATGGGTCAAATCGGCGGTTGGGAGCGCGCCTTCTGGTTCAAACGCGAACCGAATGTCGACCCGGATGAACTAAGCTTTGGCCATGAGCCCTGGATGGACGCCGTGCGGGTGGAATGCGAGACCGTCAGCGGGTCCGTGGGCATCATGGACCATGGTGGGTTCACAAAATTCACAATGAGCGGCCCGGATGCCGCCGATATGCTGAGCAAGGTCTTTTGCGGAACGCTTCCTCCGGTGGGGCGGGTCCGCCTATCCTACATGCTGACGCCGAAAGGCAGGATCTGGTCCGAGGCCACAATCGCCCGACTTTCAGAAGAGCAGTTTCTTCTTTGCGGCCCGACACTCGCCGTTGATCGCGATTTCGACTGGATCGCTTCGCAGATTGGCGATGCCGACGTGGTTTTCACGAAGGGCTACGCGCACGACGGGGCACTCCTGGTCATGGGGCCGCAGTCGCGTGCGTTGCTTCAGCCGCTGACGGATATCGATCTGACGATGCCCTGGATGAGCGTCGCCGAATCAACTGTCGCAGGCGTTCCTGTCACAGCGCTTCGAGTCAGTTACGTCGGGGAATTGGGCTGGGAGCTGCATGTCGCCTCTGAACACCTTGGGGCACTTTATGAGGCGATCTGGAGCGCTGGGCAAACTTTTGGAATCTGCAATTTCGGCTCTTATGCATTGAATGCCATGCGGATCGAGAAGGGGTATCACGGCTGGGGTTCCGAATTTGGTGTCGAGTACACGCTCTTTGACGCGGGATTGTCGAGATTTGCCAACATGTCGAAAGGTGCATTCGTCGGCCAGGACGCTGTCGCAATTCAGGCAGGCGTGACGCCGGCCTGGGAATTCGTCGGTCTCGAGATTACAGAACCAGGCCCGGAACCGCTGGCCGCCGATCCAATCATCAAAAATGATCGGACGGTAGGCTATCTGACGTCGGTCTCGACAGGTTACCGCACAGGAAAACTGATGGCTCTCGGATATGTAGAGACCGGAACGCTTGAAATGGGGGGTTCGTGCCTGGTGCAGGCTTTCGGCCAATATCGGTCGGCAGTCCGGCATAACCATCATGTCTTTGACGCCGAGAACAGCAGACTTCGCAGTTAGATTTCCTGGGGTACTCTGGTTTGCCAGTAAGCACATTCCGATCCGCTCCCGTTCGTCGGCCGAAGTTGGTATCGCAAGCGCAAAGCACCGTGGGGCGACGAAACCGCTTACCAGTGTTCAATGTCGGCAGATTGGACGGATCGCCGACGTTGTATTAAAATTCCACAGGCCCTTCGATGAGAAGCGGAATTTCATGCTCAACTGTCCCAGATTCGCCCCGCATTCCCGATTGATCTCGGCGGCACAGAACTCGCCCCCCATGCGTCGAGGCGAAAAAGGAAATGCCGTCCGCATTCTACAGCAGGCGCTTGTCGAGATGCCGGCGTCATTCCGGGCGGGCGATTTCGACGGGATTTTTGGCAGCGAAACCGAAAGCGTTCTGAGAAAATTCCAAATGCAACGGGGGTTGGCGGCAGACGGCATAGCTGGCCGGCAAACCTTCAACACGATGATGAAGACTACGGCAAGGCCGGGGATCGTCCTGCCGAATTTTATAAGTAAGGTGACAAAAGCCTGATCAGTCCGGATAGATTGCGTTTTCCTGTCCGGCAAGACGCGGGTCGCGAGAGCGGATCGTGATGGGCGCCCCAGCGGCAAATTCCTGAATGCGTGCGTACGTGTCAGCCTCAAGGCGCAACAGCGCTTCGCGGGTCCAGAACGTAAGGTGCGGAAGAAGCACAACGTTTGACCGCCCCAAAAGCGGATGGTCCGGGATCAAAGGCTCGCGTTCGTAAACATCCAGCCCCGCACCCGCGAGATGTCCGCGATCAAGCGCTTCGATCAGCGCTGTTTCGTCCACCAGAGACCCGCGGGACACGTTGATCAGATAGGTCCCCGGGTTCATCAAACTGATTTCGTGAGCCCCAATCATGTACCTGGAAGTGACATTCAGGGTGGCATGAAGTGAAACCGCGTCGGCGTGCGCCAGCAATTCTTCGAGAGAGTTGCACCGAACGGCACCGACCTCGGCGAAGGCGTCATCCGGCTTGCGAGGATCATATGCCAGAACCTTGGCTCCAAACCCGGCGCCTGCCATTCGCGCCAGTGCGCTGCCAATGCGGCCGAGACCGACGATGCCGAGGGTCAGGTTCTTCATGTCTCGGCCAAGCCATTTCGTTTCGGGCCAGACCCAACCGTCGCTTTGCATCTTTGCGGAAAGGGACGGCAGCTTGCGCAAAAGTGCAAGCAGCAGAAGAAACGCTCCCTCGGCCACCGTGCTCTCGGCATATTCCGGGATGTTCACCACCGTAATGCCCCGTTCCCGGGCCGCCCCGATGTCGATGGCATCAATGCCGACGCCGTATTTGACGATGCCGCGCAGGCGGGGCGCGGCCTCGATCACCGGGCGCGGAATGGGCGTGTAGCACATGAGCAAGAGGTCCGCGTCCGCGATCTCGTCGATCAGCCGGTCCACATTCACGCCGTCGGGGAGGAGCGTCAATTGGTGCCCTTCTGCCCGCAGCCGGTCGTCGAGACCGGGAAGGCTAAGTTCGGCATCGGTGCGGAGGATCTTCATTTCGTGGCACGGATGGCGGTTGCCACGATCGACAGCGCGCGGTCGAGGTCATCTTCGCCGATCGTCAACGGTGGTGAGAGTGTCAGCACATTTCCGGCGCTGGTCTTGAACGACAGACCCTCGGCCAGACAGGCATAAAGGATGCGTTCGGCCCGGTCGGCGTCGGGTGCGCCGGTGTCGGGATCGGCGATCTCGACACCGAACATCAGCCCGCGTCCGCGTATGTCGAAGACGCCGGGCTCTGCTTCAAGCGACGTGCGAAGTCTGTTTAGCGCCGTCTGTCCCAGCCGGTCGGCGCGCTCGACCAACCCTTCGTCCTCGATGATGTCGAGCGTTGTCAGGGCAGCGCGCGCGGTGACCGGGTTCTTTTCGTGAGTGTAGTGGCCGATGGCAAAGTCCCCGGCCACGTCGAGGTCTGCCCGGGCGATAACGGCGGCGATGGGAAGAACGCCACCGCCAAGAGCCTTGCCCAAAACGATGATGTCGGGGGTCACGCCATCGTGGTCATGGGCGAAGAAGCGTCCGGTCTTGCCAAGGCCGGTCGGGATTTCATCGGCAATGAAGAGGGTGCCGTGGCTGCGCGCGCTTTCCGCGACTTGCTGCCAGTATCCCGGCGGCGGGACGACCGGCACGGCCCGCATGGGTTCTCCGACCACGGCGGCGATATCGCCCTCGCGCTCCAGCACGAAATCGGCCATGCGTGCGCAGGCGACGCCGCAAGCCTCGGGCCCCGGATGCCCATAGGCGCAGCGCGTGCAGTTGAAGGGTGCCACATGCTCGGCGCCGGGCAGCAAAGGCCCGGCGATCTGGCTGCGGAACGTGGCTTCACCCCCCACCGAAGACGCGCCGAAGCCCGCACCGTGAAAGCTGTCCCAGAAGGACAGCGTCTTGAACCGGCCCGTGGCGGCGCGGGCGATCTTCATCGCCACTTCCACCGCGTCGGAGCCGCCGGTGGTGAACAGCACTTTCGCAGGCCAGGGGGCCATGGTTCCCAACCGTTCCGCCAGCGCTACGGACACATCGTTGGTGAAGCGGCGGGGCGAAAAGGGCAGGGCGTCCAGCTGATCCTTGATCGCGGCGATCAGGCGCGGGTGGCCATAGCCGATGTGGTGGACGGAATTCCCGTGGAAATCCATGAACCGGCGGCCTGCCGTGTCTTCGATCCAGATGCCTTCGGCCTTTCGGATCGTCGAGGCGCAAGGAGAAGAAAGCGACTGGTGCAAAAAGGCGCCCGCATCGCGGTTAAGCAGTTCCCGGGTTTTCGCATCCACTTCCTGGGCCGACCATTCGGCGCGCGCGGCCGAGGTGTTCCCCTCGCCCTCGGTGTGCCGCCTGTTCACAGGACGACCCGTTCCAAAAGCGGCACGTAATGCGAAAACGGCGGCGTCACCATCTCAGGATCCTTGCCGCCGTCGTCCCAGATACGCACCCGTACGGCTTCCTTGAAATGTGGCTCGGCCTCAAACGCGGCGACCTCATCGGCACTCATCGGCCCGCCCTGAAGTTTCAGGGTATGGACCGATGCTGCGGAAAGCCGGTCGAAATAGTCCGGGTCCGTGGCACAAAGATAGCGCTTGGCCGCCACATGCAGGCGGACGCAATCGACGATGACCGGCGGGAAGAAATGGCCCAGCACTTCGGCGCCGGCGTCATCATGATGGTTGTCGGCAGTGTCGTCAGGCGAATAGGGTCCGAACTCGGACGTATAGTGGCCGATGTCATGCAAGAGCGCGGCGGCAACCAACGTGTCCGGCGCCCCCTCGTCCTCGGCCAGCCTGGCGCCCTGCAGCATATGTTGTGACATGGTCACCGGTTCGCCGAGATAGCTCTCGGCGCCCCGGCGTTCGAAGATGTCGGCGATGAAAGCGACGATGGTTTGGCGGGTAGGCGTCATGCCGAGGCCTCCAGACTGGCCAGTGTCGACAAAAGCCCGTCACGGTCGGCGTAACATCCCTGCAGCCACCGTGACCCGCCCGAGGAAAAGGCCTTTCGCGCATGAAGAACGCGGGTGTTGTCGACGATAAAGGCCTCGCCCGGGTCAAGGCGGAATTCGACCGCGCTTTCAGGAGCATCGATGATCTCGCCCAGCCGGCGGAGCGCCGCATACCAGTCCGCCATACGCGCGAAGGGAATATCCGTGGCAGCGGCGAGCGAACGGTTGTTGAAACGAATAGCGATCACTTCGCCGTCCGGCCCGGTCTCGACGATCGGTCGCTTGGATTGCAGCCGCACACCGCTGGAGCCCGCATATTCGAAACGGGCAGGGTGGGTGGCGAGCACGTCAAAGGCGGCCTGATTTTCCTGCCTTAGCGTTTCGACCGCAGCGAACCCATCGACCACGCCGCTGTCCCCGCCTTCCACCGAATTTTCCAAACACGCGAGGATCTGCAGCCCCGGCACCGGGTCACGGTAGGGATTGTCGGTATGCGCCTGAAGCCCGAGGTTGGTATAGGCGAGGTTGGTGGGGTTGATCTCGGACCGCACCTCGAACCAGCGGCCATAGTTGGTCTCGCGGATATGGCCGAACAATTCGACAATCTCTTCCAGGCTGCCGGACGTGCAGGGAAGGCCCGTTACCCGGGCCACCCCGTCGCTTGCCACGGCGGCAAGCCAGTCGCGCCGCGCTGCGGGATCGGATTTCATATGGCTCAGGCCGTCCTCGTAAACCTCGTGACCCGCCCGCCAGAGGCGAAGCCCGGGCTTCCAGATGCCGTTGCCGGTCGGCTTGTCGTAGACATGTGCCTGCAGCCAGGCGGACGGGAATTCCGAGGTGAGACCATCGCTGAATGTCAGCCGCGCGCTTCCTGCGTCCACAGCGGACTCTGACACGGCGATGTCCGCAGGTATATCCGCCAGTGTGATGAGCCGCTGCCCGTTGCCCGGGTCCCGCGTCGTCGGGTCGAGCGCATTGTCCCTGAGCCAGACGGCATGAAACCTCGCCGAAGTTCCGTCGCTCCATTCGACGCGGATCGCGCCGCCGCCGCCGATGACATTCAGCGCACTTATGGCCATGGCAGCGAGTAGGTCTTGACATTGGTGAAGAATTTCATGGCTTCCAGCACCCCTTCCTTCACGCCGTTTCCTGAATCCTTGATGCCGCCGAAGGGCGACATTTCGATCCGATACCCCGGTTGTTCCCAGATGTTCACCGTGCCCACGTTCAGCCCCTGAATATAGGCCTGCGCACGGGGCAGGGAATTGGTGCAGACCCCCGACGACAGGCCGAATTCGGTGCCATTGGAGATTGCCATGGTTGCCGGGTCATCGTCGGGAACCCGCACGATGGGTACGATGGGACCGAAAGTTTCCTCCATCACCAGCTCGCTGTCATGGGGGACATGATCCACAACGATGGGTGGCAGAAGCGCGCCCTGGCGGCCGGGGTTATACAGCACTTTCGCGCCCTTCGCTTCGGCGTCATGAACACGCCGCTCGAAGGTTGCCGCTGCCTGCGCATGGATGACGCAGCCAAGCTGGGTATCCGGATCCTGCGGTTCGCCAAAGCGGATCGCCTTGGCCTTCTCCAGGATCATCGGCACGATGGTGTCGGCCACGCTTTCCTGTACCAAAATGCGCTTCACCGCCGTGCAGCGCTGCCCGGAGTTGCCAGTGGCCCCGGCAACCGCGATGGTCGCCGCCTTCTCCAGGTCGGCCTCGTCAAGATCGTTGAGGATGATCAGCGGATCGTTCCCGCCAAGTTCCAGCGCACTCCGCTTGTATCCCGCCTTGTCGGCGATCAGCTTGCCCACCGGGACGCCGCCGGTGAAGGTGACGATGTCGATATTCTCATTCGTCACCATCTCGTCGCCAATGTCCTGGGGCCAGCCGGTCACGATCTGGAACATCTCGGGCGGCAGGCCTGCCTCGTAGAGAATGTCGGCCAAAGTGACGGCGGTCAGCGGGGTCAGTTCGGTCGGCTTGCAGACCACGCAATTGTTGGTCGCGATGGCCGGCGCAATCTTATGCGCCACCATGTTCAGCGGGTGGTTGAAGGGCGTGATCGCCGAGATCGCCCGCACCGGTTCGCGCATGGTGTAGATCTTCCGCGCCTTGCCGTGGGGTGTGAGGTCGCAGGAGAATATCTGGCCATCGTCGAGGATCGCCAACTGCCCCGCCAAGGTGAACACGTCATAGCTGCGCCCGGTTTCGTAAAGCGAATGCTGCTTGCAGATACCCAGTTCCAGCGTCAGCCAGTGTGCAATTTCCTCGCGCCGCTCGCGGATCAGTTCGGCAGCCTTGAAAAGGATCTGCTGGCGCTCGTAGCGGGTCAGGGTCGGCTTGTAATTCGCAGCGATTTCAAAGGCTTGTTTAGCGTGGCTGGCGTCACCGGCCGGAACGGTGCCAATCACTTCGTCGGTGTACGGATAGCGCACCTCGATGACCGCGTCGGTCGAGACTTTCTGGCCTCCGATACGCATGGCTTCGTGACGGATGGCGGTGTCCTGAGTGTTCATGCCGGGACCTCCTCGAGCGCGGCGGCAGTACATGCATAGAAGAAGGCGTCGAAATTGCGAAGCGCCGGGGCGCCGGGCATGTCGAGCACCCGGTTGACGATGAAGGGCACCTCCTGCTCGGTCAGGCCGCCGTGCGAGCGGAGCGGCTCTTTCAGGGCCGCCAGATCGTGGCGGTCCTCGCTGGTGCCGATGGTCATGTTTTCGGTCGAGATCATCACCACGTCACCAATCCGGTCGGCGGGGAGGTCGTATTTTTTCACCGCCTCCTCGCGTGTCGTCACTTCCAGCAACGCGGGCAGGGCACGCAAGCGCTGAACCAGTTCGGTACGGTCGGCGCCTTCCGGCAAATAGGCGGTGGCGAACGAGCCAAGCGCGCCGTGGTGCACAACGTAAGGATCGGTGATCGGCAGGATCACTCGGGCTGCGCCTTCGCCCAGCCATTCGTCCAGAAGGTCCTGCATGTAGATCACCGATGGATCACCGCCCGCATCATGCTTGGGCTTCATCCCGTGATCGGCGGTAACGACAATCGCCGCACCCAATGCGTCCAACTCGGCCAGATAGCGGTCGAACATGGCGTAGAAATCCTTGGCGCCCTGTTCGTCGGGCGCGAACTTGTGCTGGATATAGTCGGTCGTCGAAAGATACATGACGTCCGGCTTCCATTCCTTCAGAAGCTTCACGCCAGCGGCAAATACGAACTCCGAAAGCTCCGCCGAATACACCTCGGGCACCGGCATCCCCAGCCACCCGCTGGCATTGTCGATCCCATGCTCCGCGCGGGTCGTCTCGCCGGACCGCTCCGAGGAAAAGGCAACCGCCCGGTCCTGATCAAATTCCAGCCCGGCGCCCAGAAGCGCCCGCAGCTTGTCCTTGGCGGTGACGACGGCGACGCGGGCACCGGCGCGATAGAACCGCGAGAAAATCGTCGGCGCGCGCAGGAAACGCACGTCGTTCATCATCACCTCTTCGCCGGTCTCGGGGTCATAAAGGAAGTTGCCGCAGATGCCGTGAACACTCGGCGGACGCCCGGTGGCAATGGAAAGGTTGTTGGGGTTGGTGAACGACGGGATAACCGAATGGGCCAGTCTGTCGGTGCCGGTTTCGCGGATGCGCTTCAGCGTCGGCATCAGCCCTTCGGCGATGGCGACATCGAGGTATTCGGGCTCGCACCCATCAAGGCATATCGCAATGGCGGGGCATTGCGGTGCCGGGTAGCTGCGGTCGTTTGCGGTGACGTTATCCATGTTCTTCCTTCAAGCGGCGAGTTTCTTGCGTTCTTCAAGTGCCGAGACCGGCGGCGCGGCTGAGGCAACCCCCATCTCGGCCAAGGCTTCCCCGGCGGCGGTGACGACGCGGGACATGAGGTTTTCGTCCATCCGGCCAATGCAGCCGATGCGGAAGCTTTCGACGACGGTCAGCTTGCCGGGATAGATGATGAAACCCCGGCTTTTCATGGCCTCGTAGAAACCCTGGAAAGTGAAGGCGGGGTCAGCGGGGCAGAAAAAGGTTACGATGATCGGCGACAGCCAGCGGTCGTCCAGCAGGGTTTCGAAGCCGAGGCCGCGCATGCCGCTGACCACGACATCGCGATTGCGGGTATACCTGCCCAGCCGTCCCGGCGCGCCGCCTTCCACCGTGTGGATGTCGAGCGCTTTCAGGAAGGCAGCAACTGTGTGCGTCGGCGGCGTAAACCGCCACTGTCCGGTTGTCTCCATCGTCTGCCATTGGGCATACACGTCGAGCGACAGGGAGTGCGAGTTGCCCTTGGCCGCCTCGATCTCGTCCTTGCGGGCGATCACGAAGCCGAAGCCGGGCACGCCCTCGATGCACTTGTTGGCCGAGGATACGAATGCCGCACAGCCAAGTGCTGCCGGATCGAGGGGCAGGGCGCCGAACGCGGACATGCTGTCGATCAACAGCCTGCGGCCGGCGGCGCGCGTTGCCTCGGCGATTTCTTCGACGGGGTTCAGGATGCCGGATGATGTCTCGCAGTGGATGGCCAGCACATGGGTGATTGCCGGGTCACGGGCCAGAATGGCGGCGACCTCGTCACCCTGGGGCGGCAGGTAGTCGCCCTTGTCGAGAAGCGTCAGACCGCGCCCGAGATACTCGACGGTCCTGGCGGCGCGAAGCCCGTAGGCGCCGTTGGCCAGCACCAGCACCTTGCCGTCGCGCGGGACGAAACTGCCCAGCATCGCCTCGACGCAGTATGAGCCGGAGCCCTGGACAGGAACGCAGTCGTAACTCACCGCGTCGGGACCGATCATGCCCAGCAATCGCGCGCGCAGGTTTCGGGTCATGGCACGAAAGTCGTCGTCCCAGCTGCCCCAATCCTTCAGCATCGCCTCCTTCACCTCATAGGCCGTGGTGAGCGGCCCTGGTGTCAGGAGGAACGGTTCGCCCTCACTGGGGTCGGGAAAGCCAGTCGTCATGTTTCACCCCTGCGATTTAGACGAAATCTGCCCCAGGGCTTGCTATATGTAAAATCTTACTATTCTATCTATCCATAAAAAATTTCTATGGCTTAACCTCAATGCGCCACGCTCAACTTCGTGCCTTTCACCTTGTTGCCCAGAATGGCGGCTTTTCCCGCGCGGCGGTGGCGGCCAACCAGACCCAACCGGCGATATCCGAACAGGTGAGGCGGCTGGAAGAGGCGCATGATGTGCTTCTTTTCCATCGGGAGCCTCGACAGGTGCGCCTGACGCGCGCGGGCGAAGAACTGTTTCACTTCACCAAGCGTTACTTTGAGACGGAAGATGAAATCGCCTCGTTCCTGGACCGCAGCCGCGCGGCGATCCAGGGACATTTGAGGATCGTCGCCGATTCCGCCGTACATCTGACCGCCGTCCTGGGCCGATTCCGCATCGCGCACCCGGCGGTTCATGTTTCGATCTGGACCGGAAACACCGAAGACGTTCTGTCCCGCCTGCGCAGCTACGATGCGGAAATCGGTGTCGTCGGCAATCTGGGCTCTGCCGCCGATCTGGATCAGATCAGGCTCGGTGCCTCCCCGATTGTTGCCATCGCCGCCCACGGCTTGATGCCGGGCGAACCGAGTGAGATCGAATTTCGTGATCTGCCGCGCTGGCCCCTGATCTTCCGCGAACCCGGGTCTCGAACCCGCGAAGCCCTCACGGCCTCTGCCGGTAATCTAGGCGTTGACCTTTCGCCAATCATCGAAGTCGAAGGCCGCGAGGCGATGCGCGAAGTTGTCGCTTCCGGCGCCGGCCTCGGGTTCGCCTCGGAAGCCGAATTCGGCCACGACGCACGGCTAAGGAAAGTGGCGCTCGCCGGCGTGACGACCGAAATGAGCGAGACATTGGTCACGCTCACAGCCCGGCGCGACGTGCCCGCAATCCGGGCCTTCATGAAGACATTGACTTGAGCCGAATTTCAGGTCGTTCTGGCGCGCGCGGCGTCCGGGAGAGATGTTCAT
>CAJICO010000219.1_pt1 | contig 18197 bp, 18 predicted proteins | sample 9199701 | NCBI WGS metagenome assembly CAJICO01 (sample SAMEA7708339, study PRJEB35096) | sediment metagenome | biome: marine neritic benthic zone biome [ENVO:01000025]; feature: sediment [ENVO:00002007]; material: shallow marine sediment [ENVO:03000034] sea grass bed [ENVO_01000059] ... | reverse complement strand
CGCCGCAGTGGTTTGCCGCCATCGACAAACCCGTGGGTGACGGACAGGACGAACACGGGGAAACCATCCGCGAACGCGCACTGACCGAGATCGACAACGTCCAATGGACCCCGAAATCGGGCCGCGACCGTTTGTACTCGATGTTGGAGTCGCGGCCCGATTGGGGGCTTAGCCGTCAGCGCGCCTGGGGGGTGCCGCTGACCTGCTTTGTGAAGAAGGGCGCATTGCCAACGGATGAGGGTTTCCGTTTGCGGAACGAAGCGGGCAACGCGCGCGTTCTGGAGGCCTTCACAGCCGAGGGCGCCGATGCCTGGTACAAGCCCGGCGCCAAGGAGCGATTCCTCGGCAATGACGCCAACCCGGAAGAATATGAACAGGTCTTCGATATCCTCGACGTCTGGTTCGACTCCGGCTCGACCCATGCCTTCGTCTTGCGCGACCGGGCCGACGGGTCGGAGGACGGGATTGCCGACCTCTACCTTGAAGGCACCGACCAGCATCGGGGCTGGTTTCATTCCTCGCTCTTGCAATCCTGCGGCACACAAGGAAGGGCGCCCTATCGCGGCGTCCTGACCCATGGTTTCACGCTCGATGAGAAGGGCAACAAGATGTCCAAATCGCTCGGCAATACCATCGTGCCGGACGAGGTGGTGCGCCAATATGGCGCCGATATCCTGCGGCTCTGGGTGGCGCAGACCGACTATACCGGCGACCAGCGGATCGGGCCCGAGATCCTGAAGGGCGTGTCCGACAGCTATCGCCGGCTGCGGAATACCTTGCGATTCCTGCTTGGCAACCTGGCCGAATTCTCTGACAACGAACGTGTTGATCCAGCGGATATGCCCGAGTTGGAACGCTGGGTACTGCACCGGCTGGCCGAGCTCGATCACGTGGTGCGCACGGGCTACGAAGCTTATGATTTCCAAGGGGTTTTCCGGGCGATCTTCGAATTTGCGACCGGCGACTTATCGTCTTTCTACTTCGACGTCCGCAAGGACGTGCTTTACTGCGACGGTTCTGACAGCCCCGCCCGGCGGGCGGCGCGTACGGTGCTGGACACGCTGTTCCACCGGCTGACAACCTGGCTGGCGCCGGTGCTGGTCTTCACCGCCGAGGAGGTCTGGCTGGAACGGTTCCCCGGCGATGATAGCTCGGTGCACCTGACCGACATCCCGGAAACGCCAAAAGATTGGCTCGACGAACCTCTGGCGGCCAAATGGTCAGCCATCCGCCGGGTCCGCCGTGTTGTGACGGCAGCACTGGAAATTCAGCGTCGGGACAAGGTAATCGGCGCTTCGCTGGAAGCCGCGCCCATCGTCCATGTAGAGGATGAAGATACGCTTGCCGCGCTCAAGACCGTGGCTTTCGAAGACATCTGCATAACCTCGGCCATCGTGCTCACGCCCGATCCGATGCCGTCGGATGCCTTTCGCCTGCCCGAGATCGGCGGCGTCGGCGTTGCCTTCGAAATGGCCGCGGGCGAGAAGTGCCAGCGCTGCTGGAAAATCTTGCCGGACGTGGGCACACATTCTCACGCAGCGGTTTGCCAGCGCTGCGATCAGGCTCTCGGGTGAACTCCGCCGCCCTGAGCTTTGACAGCCCGGTAGGTCGGTTGACCGTCACTGAAGAAGAGGGCGCGATTACGCGCCTGACCTGGGACGGGCACGCGGCGGATGAAACACCCTTGCTGGTGGAAGCAAGAAACCAGTTGGAGCGTTACTTCCGCCGGGAGCTCACCGAATTCGACCTGCCGCTGGCCCCGCAAGTCTCCGAATTCCAGATGCGGTTCCTGAACGCGCTTTTGGCAATTCCCTACGGTGAAACCAGAACCTATGGCGAGATGGCGACGGAACTGGACATTCCCCCTCAAGCCGCCGGTCAGGCCTGCGGCGCCAACCCCATCGCCATTGTCATTCCCTGCCACCGGGTGACCGGAGCCACCAACCTCGGTGGTTTCTCGGCGCCCGATGGCATCGAGAAAAAGGTCGAACTGCTGAAACTTGAAGGCGCGGCATCACTGCTCATCTAGTCTGGACGGAACAAATCTCTTCGAAGAGACTTGCAAAACCGTTCGAACAGTTTTGTCGCTCTTTTTTAGTCCATTCTCACCGTTGTCAGGCTCGGATCCCGTCGTTCCGCCTGCGGCAGCCCGTCCGAGATCTCGTAATAATCACCCTTATCCGCGCAATAGATGTGGCCGATCAGGGAAAGACCGGTAGGGCTGTCGAGGGTGCCGGCGAAGATCGACAGGTTCACGCCCGGCCCCTGCCAGAACAGGTTCGACCCGCAGGTCGGGCAAAAGCCGCGCTTCGCTGTCCCGGACGACTGGTACCACTGAACTTTGCCTTTGATTTCAACAGTTTCCTTCGGCGCCGACGTGGCCGCGACATGGTGTCCGGACGTCTTCCGGCATTGCGCGCAGTGGCAGGCCACAACCGGTCGGAGCGGCCCTGAGACCCGGTAGGATACCGCACGGCAAAGGCAGGAACCTGTGTGGACTTGGCTCAACGTTACTACTCCCGCTTTCGTACAAGCTTAAAATCAACCGCCACAAGTGGATCGCCGAATGCGCCACCTCGGTGATCAATTACGCCACAGTGCGTGAATCCGCTCCACATTTCGGGCGAGACCCCGTAATCTCATCACTCAGGCAGGAACTGGAAACACGTAAATGAGTGGGTCGAGAGGTAAGCGGCCATCCCTGGTCGCGGATAAACGCAGCCCGGCGAAACCCAAGAAACCCGCAAAGAAGAAGCGGCGCCCGGCAAAGAAGACATCGCGCAATCCGCTGGTTTGGCTGGCGCGGTTGGTCAGCCGGCTTGTCTGGGGGATCGGTTGGCGCGTCACGGCTCTTGTGGCGATTGCCTTTTTCGGCGCGGTCCTGTTCTACGCTGCCACCCTGCCCCCGGTATCCGCCATCGTGGACGGGCGTTCCAAAGGGTCGGTGACCCTTCTCGACCGAGACGGATCGGTCTTTGCCTGGCGCGGCGAGCAGTTTGGCGGCCAGATCGCCGCCGACACCGTGTCGCCGCACCTGAAAAACGCGGTGATTGCCACCGAGGACAAGCGGTTCTACGGCCATTTCGGTGTCTCTCCCCGCGGTGTCGCCAGCGCCGTCCGCATCAATCTGAGCGAAGGCCGCGGTCCTTTGCAGGGCCACGGCGGTTCGACAATTACCCAGCAGACAGCGAAACTCCTTTGCCTCGGCAATCGCTATCACCCCGACACGGGAATGACCGAGGCCGAGTTCGAGGCCGATTGCCGGCGCACGACACTGACCCGGAAACTCAAGGAAGCGGTCTATGCCGTGGCGATGGAACTCAGGTACTCCAAGGACGATATCCTGACCATCTACCTGAACCGGGCCTATCTCGGCGCCGGTGCGCGGGGTTTCGAGGCAGCGGCGCAGCGCTACTTCGGTATCTCCGCCAACGAGGTGCTGCCTTCAGAAGCCGCCATGCTGGCCGGGCTGCTGAAGGCCCCAAGCCGTTACGCGCCCACCGCCAATCTGCAACGCAGCCGGGACCGGGCCGCCACAATCCTGCGGCTGATGGAAGAGCAAGGGTATCTCTCCAAGGATGAAGCCGACGACGCGCGGGCCTTTCCGGCCCGACTGTCAGAGGCTGCCGAAGCCCGCGCGGGCGGATATTTCGCCGATTGGGTTATGGATCAGGGCCCGAACTTCCTGACCGAGGAAACGACCGAAGACGTAATCATCCGCACGACCTTCGATCAGGATATGCAGACAGCTACCGAAGAAGCCCTGCAGTTCATCTTCGACAACAAGGTCAAACCGGGTTCCGAAGCGCAGGCTGCGATTGTCGTGATGAGTGCGGACGGCGCCGTACGCGCCATGGTGGGAGGCCGCAAATTCAAGGGCGTTGCCGGGCAATTCAACCGCGCCATTCAGGCCAAGCGGCAGACAGGATCGGCCTTCAAGCCCTTTGTATATGGCGCCGCGCTCGATCTGGGTTATTCGCCCATGACAACGGTGACCGACGAGCCTTACTGCCTGGATGTTCCCGGTTCGGGCGAGTGGTGCCCCACCAATCACACGAAAGACTTTCGCGGGAAGATGACACTGACCGAAGCGCTGGCGCTTTCTCGCAACATCCCGGCGGTCAAGGTGCTGGAAAGGGTCGGTCGGGAAGCGGTGGTCCAGATCGCCGCCGACTTCGGAATTGAAAGCGACCTGGCCGTGGGCCCGGCCATCGCCCTTGGCACGTCCGAGGCCACCCTTCTCGAGATGACAGGCGCCTATGCGGGCATTCTAAACGGCGGATCCTCGGTGGAACCCTATGGGCTGGTATCCCTCACTCTGAAAGGCGAGGACACACCGCTTCTCGAACAGGAAGGCGGCATCGGCGAACGGGTCATCTCTGAAGACGCGGCCCGCCAGCTCACCTACATGATGCATCAGGTGGTCGAGCGCGGGACCGGCAGGCGTGGCCTGCTGCCCGGGCGTCAGGTGGCCGGCAAGACGGGCACAACCCAGGCTGCGCGGGATGCCTGGTTCATCGGCTTCACAGCCGACTATGTCACCGGCGTGTGGATGGGGTACGACGATAACACGCCGCTGACCGGGGTCGGCGGTGGCGGGCTGCCAGCTGAAATCTGGAAAGAGGCGATGGCACGCATCCACAAAGACCTGCCGACCCGAGCCCTTCCCATGTCGATCCCCAATGCGGTGGCCGAAGCACTGCCAAGCGACAGGCAGCGCCGAAGCACCTCCGGTGGCAACCGGACCGAGCGAATCATCATCAACATTCTGGAAGATCTGTTCGGGCGTTAGGCCGGTAACTCCGTCCGAGACCGAAGGCGCGAGGCCCCGGATCAAGTCCGGGGCGGGGATGGCGAAGGATCAGGCCACGGCGGCCAGGAAGGCTCTGATGGCCTCGACGTCCTTCACGCCAGGCGCGCTTTCCACGCCCGATGAGACATCCACCTGTTTGGCGCCCGTCAGCGCAATCGCCTCGGCTACATTCCCGGCGGTAAGTCCACCTGCCAGCATCCAGGGCAGCGCCCACCGTCGGTTGGCAATCAGCCGCCAATCGAATGTCAGACCATTGCCGCCCGGCAATTCGCCACTTTTCGGCGGTTTGGCGTCGAGCAGCAGTTGATCCGCCGCATCGGTGTAAAGGTCGATCTTTTCCAGGTCGCTGGCCTCGGCGATGCCAAGCGCCTTCATCACAGGCAATCCCATACGGCCCCGAATTTCGCGAACGCGCTTCGGTGCCTCAGCCCCGTGAAGCTGCACCATGTCGAGCGGCATCTTCTCTGCAATCTCGTCCAGCAGGACATCGTCGGGATCCACGGTAAGCGCCACTTTGGCAACGCCGGGAGGCACCGCCAATGCCAGCGCGCGGGCGCGATCGATGGACACGTTGCGCGGCGACTTCTCGTAAAAGACGAACCCGACATAGGCGGCGCCGGCCTCGGCGGCAGTGGCGACGCCTTCGGCCGTGGACAGACCGCAGATTTTCACACGAGTTGTCATTGGGCGGGTTTAGCGCCCTATTCAGCGACCCTCAAGCAGGGCCAGAACATCGTCGCCGGAGTCCTTCGACGGCGCGACTTTCTTTACTTCGCTCTCAAGACGCTGGCGCTCCCGCCGCTCAGTGGCCGCAGTGGCGCGGTGCTTATGTTCGCGCACCCATTCCCAAACAAAACCCAGGGCCAGGCCAAATATGACCGAACCCAGAATGACGGCGAAGACCGGCAACGTGATATCGAAATTGAAGCCGACGAGTCCTGCGATCTCGTCCGGAAGCAAGTTAAGGGTCAGTGGTTCGCGGTTGGCAATGGAGGTCGTGATCAGGATGATTGCCAGGACACCAAGGACCAAATAGCGAATATAGCGCATCAGGCTTTGCCGTTCAGACGGTCCCTAAGGAGTTTACCGGTCTTGAAGAAGGGGACGTGCTTTTCCTCTACTTCTACGCTGGCACCGGTGCGGGGATTGCGGCCAACACGGGCATCGCGCTTCTTGACCGAAAAGGCGCCAAATCCACGGAGTTCCACCCGGTCGCCCCGCGACATGGCTTCGATGACCTCGTCGAAGATCGTGGCAACGATCCTTTCGACATCGCGTTGATACAGATGAGGGTTCTCGTCGGCAATCTTCTGCACCAATTCGGATCTGATCATCTTTCCCCCCGATTGTTTTGCCAATTCTAGGCCTTGAGAACCGCCCTGACTATAGGCCGAAAGGTCGGCACACGAAATATCGGATCATCAGAAAACTGACCGAAAACTAGGACTAATGCGCTGAATTCGGGACAAAAATGCCGTCACCCCTGTGGATATCGTCGCTTTGACCAGCCCCGGCAGGCTTGCTGCGCTGCAGCTTTCGAGGCGATTCGCTCTAAACTCAGGACCCAAGTTTCTTGTGAACTTCCTCGAGGTCGATTTGACCAGTCGGCATCTGATTGCCCGGGTTCTCGAAATCATAGCGGAAAAGCCGAAAGTCCCGCTTGTAGATTTCATAGACCAGATGCATCGAAAGATCGTCGAAATAGTCCTCTATGGGATGGGCGCGTTTCGGGCCGTGCCCCTCGCTCTCGTTAAAGCGCGGGATGCTACCCAGATCGACGGGCACGCGCACCGGAATGTTTTCCAGCACCTCGCGCATCCCCTCGTCGAACTTCTCGGTCCACAGGATGCGGTCATACCGCCCGCCGTTGACGATGAACGTCGACACATGACCGGACATCGACGACCAGTGAATGTCGGGATCCATCGGTTTCTTGAACCTTATTGTATCGCGCGCGAACAGCAGGAACCGCCTGAACATGGCGATCTGATCGAATTCCGCCTCCACATCGATCCCGTAGGTCTGCGACAGCTTGGGGATCAGATTGCCGCGATAGCGGCTGCCATTTCGTTGAATGCCGCAGATCTTGTCGAAGAAAGACGAAAGCACACGAGCATAGGGATTGCGGACGAAGGTAAAGGAGAACGTGTCTTTATGCCGGACGTTGGCTTCTATGATCTCCTGGCTCTCGTCATAGGCCCACTTGTGCAACCCCCCCTGCGCATCGTGGATGTCGCCCTCGTAAAACTCGCCATGATCCGAAAAATACATGATCTGTCCGATGGTCGAGCAAGCGCACTTCGGCACAACGCGGTAAACCACGCTTTCGCTTTCTGTCATCCAGGTGCCTGGGAATCCCATGCGGTGAAAGCCCCTTCGCAGATTCAGCCTAACGGTGTAGGCATCCTTGGCGGAAAAAAGCAAACTTCACAGGTTTCTTCAATCCTCCCATATAGGCTAGACTTAACTGGGGCCCGAAGCAGAGCAAGGCACGGTAGATGGCGCAGATCGCCTATATTCTTCTTTGCCATAAGGACGTCGATTCGATCGTTGCGCAGGCCAATAGGCTGACAGCGATGGGCGACGTCATGTCTATTCACTTCGATGCCCGGGCACCGTCATCCGAGCATCAGCGTTTGCGCCGTGAACTTGCCGACAACCCGAACGTCGTTTTCCCGGTCGAACGGCTAAAATGCGGATGGGGTGAATGGAGCCTCGTCGACGCCTCCCTTTCTGCCGTTCGCGCGGCCGCCGATGCGTTTCCGCGTGCCACCCACTTCTATCTTTTGTCCGGCGATTGCATGCCGATCAAGACGGCAGAGTACGCGCACGAGTTTCTCGAACGCCACGACGCCGACTTCATCGAGTGTTTCGGCTTTTTCGAGTCCGACTGGATCAAGACCGGCTTCAAGGAGGAACGGCTGGTCTACAGGCACTGGTTCAACGAACGCAAGCAGGCGAAGCTGTTCTACCTTTCGTATAATCTTCAGAAACGCCTGGGACTGAAACGAAAAATCCCAGGCGACATCAAGATGATGATCGGCAGCCAATGGTGGTGCCTTCGGCGCCCGACCGTCGAGGCCATCCTGGAATTCGCCGCCAACCGACGCGATGTCATCCGGTTCTTTCGAACTACCTGGATTCCGGACGAAACGTTTTTTCAGACATTGGTCCGCCACCTTGTCCCCGAGACCGAGATCGAGTGCCGGACGCCGACATTCCTGATGTTTTCCGACTATGGCATGCCGGTAAGCTTTTATAACGATCACTACAATCTGCTGCGCGCCCAGGACTTTCTGTTCGCCCGAAAGATCAGCTCGGAAGCACAGGAACTGAAATACAAACTCGGTGAACTATACGCGAAACAGGGCGAGACGTTCCTGACGTCCAACGAAGGCGAAAGTTTGTTTACCTTCCTCACCGGCCAGGGCCGGATCGGCGAACGCTTTGCACCCAGATTCTGGGAAAAGGATTCGACGATCGGACGCGAACGCGAACTGCTGATCGTCACCTGCAAGAAATGGCACGTGGCCAAACGGCTGCTAAGCCGCATCGGTTCGGTTTCGAACCTGCCGGCCATCGAGTATCTTTTCGACGAAGAGGCAACCCCCCTGCCCGATCTTGGCGGCATCCAGGCGACACTGGCAAAGCGGACGCGGCATCGGCGCGCTCTGATGCGGATGCTTTTCGAGTACTACTCGTCGGACAGAATCATGATCTGCCTCGATCCTTCCAATATCGAGCTGTTCCGCGATTTTTATTCGGACCGAAGCGAAACCAAGCTGCTCGAGATCGAATGCCAATACACGGATGAATACCTGGAAGGCCACGCAATACGTGTGGGTCTTGCCGGTGAACATACTTCGCCCGAGACGTTCAAAACCCTTTTGCCGACGATCAGAAACGATGTATTCCGCGAAAGTGAGATCATCCGCGATCAGAACTTTCCGGATTTCTATCGCATCAGTGAACGCGCATCACCCGAGGATAACGCCGCGCCATTGTCAAAGTTTCTGAAACTGGACAGCGCGAAAGCAACCGATATTGCCAGTGCGGACTACCTGTTCGTTGATTGAGGATAAAATGGCCTACAGCTACGACAACCAAAATATATTCGCCAAGATACTCCGGGGCGAGATCCCCAATTCGACCGTAATGGAAACGGATCACACGCTCGCATTCCGCGACATCCAACCCCAGGCGCCCGAACACGTGCTGGTGATTCCGAAAGGCGCATATGTCTCTGCCGATCATTTTGCCAACGCGGCAAGTGATGCCGAGGTGGTGGATTTCTGGCGATGCGTGGGCGCGATCTGCACAAACCTAGGTGTCAGCCCGGACCAGGGTGACGGTTATCGCCTGATCGCAAACTCTGGCCGCGACGGTGTGCAGGAAGTTCCGCACTTCCACATCCACATCCTTGCCGGCAGAATGTTGGGCCGCATGCTTCAGCCAGGCTGAGAACTTGATTGTACGGGGCCAAGCCAAGCCTTATTACCACTATGAAATATCGTGAGAGCCCGAGATGACGTCAGAAAAAAGCATCCAGTCGCCGCCGGAAACCGAGACCGTCACAAAGACACGCATTGCGTGTGATGGTGGCGAAGGCGCGCTTGGCCACCCGCGGGTCTGGCTGTTGATTGATCCGAAGACGGGATGGGTGGAATGCGGCTACTGTGACAAACGCTACATACTTGAAAAAAATTGACAATTCGCGTTCGAATTCTTCAAGAAATGGTACATTCCTGACGAGCATCAAAAAAAGCTCGCCAATAGACATTTTTTGAATTGGCACTGCAAATGCTCGTGATATGATTCTCCCTATGCGGGCATTTCACCGCATGGGGAACCGGGGATTTCAGCAAGCGCATTGGGACTTCAAAAAACCCAGAATGGCTTCGGTCTCAATGAGATGGGAATCCTGGGCGGACCGACACCCAGGGGCATGTCACCTGTCGTCGAATTGTTCCGCAATACGCTAAACGCAAAAACCGCGCATCTCTTTATCTTCGACGACGAGCGGGGCGAGTTGTTTATCCGCGCGTCCTCGCACCGGCACAGTTCGACTGTCGCCACAAAGAACATGCCCTTCGCCAATTCTGCCTGCGCCAAAACCCGTCATGAAGCGCGAACCGTTTATGTAAAGGATCTGTCGGTGTCACCGTTCGACACTTCCGCCGAACACCGCGTCCTTGGCGGAAATTCCTTCGTTGGCAGCGTGGTTGCCGGGCCGGACGGCCAACCGGTCGGTGTGCTTGCGGCCCTTGATCCCGAAATCAGGTTCTGGACATTGCAAGACGCGGCGCGCGCCGATGAGATTGCCTATCTGATTTCGCAGCAAATCATGTTGAGGGCTGCGCTCGAAACGTTGCGAATTATTTCGCGAGAGCGTCGCATTTTTTAAAGGCTCGATCTCACTCTTCCGAGCAATGCCGCCTGAAGGCACGCTTCAACAAATCCAGCTCTGCGCGGAGAAGGCCAACCTCAGAACGGATATCTTCATCCAAAATCTCGCCCGCGACGATTGTCTCATGTGCCAGGGCGGTACCGGTGGCGGCGTCCTCGATGACAAATGTCTGCACCCCGTCCGAAATCCGGTTCAACGGCAGCGTGAAGCGAACCATCCAATTGGCAGTACCGCCCGGACCCTCTCCGGAAGGTTCGGTTTCGGGCTCGCCGACTAGCTCATCGTGATGGCGCAGACAAAGCCGGGGCGCAGCGGTCCCGCGAACCGAAAGCAATCCCTCCCAGGTGCCTCCTGCCAATCTCATGCGCGTCAGGGTCATCTCGGACAATTTCGGTCCCTCAGAATTCGGCCCTGGGCCGGCGGCTAAGCGTCACGTCCCGCAACACGATCTCGTTCATTTCAGGCCCTTCGAAAATGATATCGAGCCAGGCCCGCTCTACCCGGGCCTCATCCATTCTAGTAGCCGCCAGGTCAAATTCCACAGCAAACTCTCCGGTAGAGCCCGCGACCTCGCGGACAAGTTGCTCCACATTGGGGCCGTGGCGGATGTTGAGCCGTCCAAACAGTTCCAACGGTTTCTCGGTTTCGACGCGAAGTTCCAGGCGGATCAGATGACGGCGCCCAATGCCATCCAGCGCCTCGGGCGGAAGGTCGACCGCGAGGCTCAGGAAGGAACCATCAAAACGAAAAACATCAAAACGGACACCGAAGGCGGCAATGTCTTCGGCACGGGTGTTCCGCACTTGTCGGATTGACAATTCGCCAAGCGGGCAATCGTGAAAGACTTTCGCCTCACTGCCGACCGGTGCCTTGTTTTCGACCGAAGCAAGCCCGGTCGGTTTGATCGGGCCGCTCCAAAGCTCGGGGCGCCAAGCCCAATCCGAATGCATTGGCCGCCGAATGGCCGCTTGACCGGCCAGAGGCAATGCCAGCCGCCCCTCGGACACATGCAGAACCCGGTCCACCCGGCGCGACAGGGAACGCGCACGGTTCCGCATGACTTTCATGTCATGCGCGTCGAGTTCATCAATGGTTCGCGCCGCCTTGTCCCAACGCCTCAGCGTTCGTCTTTCAAGTAGCGAGTAAAGAGGGCTAATCATTCGCCAGCCTACATGTTGTAGGAGGCACCGTAGCAATACCTACTATATATAGGCAATATCGTGCGAGACAGGTCAGCTCGCTTTTTTGTGGATAACTCTCTCAAGAGGCTCCGTTTGCTATCATCAGCCGATCGATCTGGGCCTCCAGCGTCCGCAACCCTTCACTTCGTTCAATCGGATCGTTGGGCGGGCCGTAAAGGGATACCGATACGATTCTGCCGCCCATCTCGAACAACGCCCGCCACGTTATGGGAGAGGCCGAAGAAGACACGCTGCGATCCGAGGCACCCAGGTAAAGCACATCTGTTTCACTCGTCACGTCAATAATCTCAACACTGTCGGCACGCCCATCGCGCGCCAGGGCCGCCCGGCCGGGCTCTGATACGAAATAGGCCGCGAACTCTTCCGGCGATGGCGCGGCACCGCGAGTGCCATCAATCGAAACGGTCACAACGCCTGGCAAATCCGGCTGAGGAGCCAGGGCGTTTCTCGCCAAAGCGGCACAACTTCCCAAGACGACAACCGCAGTGTCCCGCCCGGTCCTTGTCGTCGCCTCATCGACGCACCACCCGTCTGCACCTGCAACGACGGTTCCATCGGGCAGTGAGATCTGGCTGGGCGCGTTTCGGCTGACGCCGGTCCCGCCCTCGCAGGCCGCCAGCAAAAGAATGGCCGCTGGCGCGAGCGCCTTAAAGATCCATGTAGACATGTACTTCCTTCTCGGCACCGGGATGGGTCACCGCGCCCAATCGTGTGGAGCCAACCAGTTGGGCATATTTCCAAAGCGCGCCTGACTTGTAGATCGTGTCACGCGGACCCGCCCAGTTCGCCTTGCGCGCGGCAAGCTCTTCGTCGGAAAGAGCCACCGAAATCTCACCCTTGATCGCGTCGATGGTGATCATGTCACCATCTTCGAGCATCGCGATCGGCCCGCCATGGGCCGATTCAGGCCCTACATGTCCAACGCAGAACCCCCGGGTCGCACCCGAGAACCGGCCATCAGTGATCAGGGCAACCTTCTTGCCCATCCCCTGACCGGACAGGGCAGCGGTGGTCGCCAGCATCTCGCGCATGCCGGGGCCGCCAGCGGGACCTTCGTTGCGGATGACCAGCACCTCACCCTCGCGATAGGTCCGGGCTTTCACGGATTCAAAGGCATCTTCTTCGCATTCATAGACGCGGGCCGGGCCGGTAAATACCTGCTCCTCTTCGCTCATGCCCGCGACCTTCACGATGGCGCCTTCTGGCGCAAGGTTGCCCTTAAGGCCCACGACGCCACCGGTTTCGGTGATCGGCTTGTCGACCGGATAAATCACCCGGCCATCGGCCCAGCCTTCGATCTTGTCGAGCGCCTCGCCCATGGTGTCGCCGCTGGCGGTCATGCAATCCTCGTGGATCAGACCGGCTTTGCGCAGCTCTTTCATGACAATCGGCACACCGCCAACTTCGTAGAGGTCCTTGGCCACAAACTGGCCACCAGGTTTCAGATCAACAAAATAAGGAGTGTCGCGGAAAATGTCGCAAACATCGTCCAGATCAAACGCGATTCCGGCTTCATGGGCAATCGCTGGCAAGTGCAGGCCCGCATTTGTCGAACCGCCCGTGCAGGCAACCACCCGGGCGGCATTTTCAAGGCTCTTCCGGGTGACCACGTCGCGCGAACGAATATTCTTCTCCAGGAGTTCCATCACCGCCAGACCCGAGGCCGTCGCATATTGGTCGCGGCTCTCGTAAGGAGCTGGTGCGCCAGAGGAATTCAACAGCGCCAGCCCGATCGCTTCCGAAACGCACGCCATGGTATTTGCCGTGAACTGCCCACCGCAGGCACCCGCGCTCGGGCAGGCGACTTTCTCAAGTGCGCGCAATTCCTCGTCGGTGTTCTGCCCGGCCTGATGCCTGCCCACGGCCTCGAACACGTCCTGAACCGTCACGTCACGCCCTTCGAAGCGACCCGGCATGATCGAACCGCCATAGATAAACACCGATGGCACATTCAGCCGCACCATCGCCATCATCATCCCCGGCAGCGACTTGTCGCACCCGGCCAGACCGACGATCGCGTCATAGCAATGGCCGCGCATCGTCAACTCAACGGTGTCGGCGATGGCCTCACGCGAAGCCAGCGAAGACCGCATGCCCTCATGCCCCATGGCAATACCGTCGGTCACGGTGATCGTGGTGAACTCGCGCGGGGTGCCGAAACCCTCTTTCACACCAAGCTTCACGGCCTGGGCTTGCCGGTTCAAAGCGATATTACAAGGCGCGGCCTCGTTCCAGCAGGTGGCAACACCGATGAAGGGCTGAGCAATCTCCTCTTCGGAAATCCCCATCGCATAGTAATAGGATCGATGCGGCGCCCGCGCCGGTCCTTCCGTCACATGTCTGCTGGGCAATCTCGATTTGTCGAATTTTTTCTTAAGCATCAGGGCCTCCCGGTATCGCGGGCAAAGGCATAGACGCGCCGGGCGGGCTGTACAAGCATCCGGTGCAATAATTCTGAGGCATCAAAGAGCTTTACGTTGACGCCCGCCCAATCCTGCCTAGGGTCGGTGCGATGAGTTTTCAGCCCTTCGAAACGATGGTCGGCGACGCACGACCCTATCCGTCGCTGCGTCGGCTGCTTGCGGGCGTCATGACGGTGGTCGTGGTGATGTTCGCTTGGATCGTGGCGGTGAATTATCTGTTGGCGCTGAGGACCGGGCAGAGCTTCGCGGGTGCCCTGGGTTCCGTTCTCGACCTGTCGAACCCGTCGCCGGGCGGAACCGCGATTTACCTGTTTCTGGTCGTGGGCCTCGGGCTGGGGGCGGTGATCGCGGCGCGCTTCTGGCAGAAACGCCTTCCCAGCTCACTGACCGGCCCAATGCGAAGAACCATCCGGCATTTTGCCATTTCCGCCGGCGTGTCGGCCGCTGTAATCGCAGCTTTTGCGGTCGCACTGCTGCCCGTCACCGGCCCCCTGCAAGTGAACCTCGACCCGGCGATCTGGCTAACCTGGTTGCCTATCGGCATCCTTGTCCTACTGGCGCAAACCGGGTCCGAGGAACTGTTGTTCCGCGGCTACTTGCAAAGCCAGTTTGCCGCGCGGTTTCGCAGCCAGGCGATCTGGCTGGGCGTCCCAGCGCTTCTATTTGGCGCAGTCCACTATTTGCCGGGGGTACCTGTTACGCAGGCGCTCAGCATCGTGGTCGTCGTTGCTTTCTTCGGATTGCTTGCAGGCGATCTGACGGCACGAACCGGTAGTATCGGCGCGGCTTGGGGGTTTCACTTCTCAAACAACGCCTTAGTCGTCCTTTTTGTTTCATCTCAAGGATCGCTGACCGGCCTCGCGCTTTGCCGAACCCAGGCCAGTTTCACCGAGTTGACCAGCGTCACCCCCCTCATCGCGCTCGAAATCCTGGCCATGGCGGCCATCTGGGTCTTGATCCGGCGTGTGATGCGCATCTGATTGCATTTTCGCGGCGCGGCGCTTAACTGGAATAGACCCAAATTGGCAGCGCGCATGAACTGGATTTCCAACTACGTTCGCCCGAAAATCAACTCGCTCTTCTCGCGCCGGGAAGTGCCGGAAAACCTTTGGTCGAAATGCCCTGAATGCGGCTCGATGCTGTTTCATCGCGAGTTGAAGGAAAATCTGGGCGTCTGCTCGAACTGCGATCACCACATGGCGATCAGCGCCCGCGACCGGCTGACCACGCTATTTGACAACGGCGTCTTCACCGAAGTCGAGGTGCCGCTGCCGCAAATCGACCCGCTGTCGTTCAGGGACCAGAAGAAATATCCCGAACGGCTGAAAAACGCCCAGCGCGACACGGGCGAGAAAGAGGCGATGATCGTCGCCGAGGGCGAGATCGGACGAACACCGATCGTCGTGGCCTGTCAGGATTTCAGCTTCATGGGCGGCTCGATGGGCATGTTCGTGGGTAACGCCATCATTACCGCGGCCGAACGCGCGGTGAACCAGGGACGTCCGCTGATCCTCTTCTCCGCCGCCGGGGGCGCCCGGATGCAGGAAGGCATCCTGTCGCTCATGCAGATGCCCCGCACGACTGTTGCCGTTGAAATGGTCCGGGACGCCGGCCTGCCTTATATCGTGGTCCTTACCCATCCGACGACCGGCGGCGTCACTGCCTCTTATGCCATGCTGGGTGATGTGCATATCGCCGAACCGAATGCGTTGATCTGCTTCGCCGGGCCACGGGTCATCGAACAGACCATCCGCGAGAAACTTCCCGAGGGTTTTCAGCGCGCCGAATACCTTCTCGATCACGGTATGCTCGACCGGGTGACGCACCGCCGCGACATGAAGGACGAGCTTGTCCAGATCGTCCGCCTGCTGATGAAGCTTCCCCCCGCCGTGAAAGGTGATCTGCCGCCGCCGGACGCCATAGAGGACAAGAGCGAAGCGGAACCTCCCGCCGCCAGGAAAGAACCGGCCGAGGCCGGCGAAGCGTAGCACCGCGTGGCCAACTTCAGTTCATCGGACGCCGTGCTCGAACGGATGCAACGCCTGCATCCGAAGATCATCGACCTGACCCTCGATCGCATGGATCGCTGCCTCGAAGCGGTCGGAAATCCGCACCTTTCGGTGCCTCCGGTGATCCACGTCGCCGGCACCAACGGCAAGGGCTCGACCCAGGCCATGATCCGCGCCGGGCTCGAGGCCTCGGGGCAAACGGTTCACGCCTATACCTCACCACATCTGGCCAGATTCCACGAACGTATCCGCGTGGCGGGCGATCTGATCACCGAAACCGCGCTGACCGAACTGCTCGACGAGGTTTACGAGGCGAACGACGGCGCAACGATCACCTATTTCGAGATCACCACCGTGGCCGCCTTCCTTGCCTTCGCCAAGACCGCAGCTGATTGGACCCTTCTCGAAGTGGGCCTTGGCGGTCGGCATGACGCGACAAACGTAATTGCCGAACCACGGCTGACGATCGTCACCAAGGTCGACCTCGACCATCAGCAATTCCTGGGCGAAACCATCGCCGAAATCGCTTATCAGAAAGCCGGGATCATCAAGAAAGGCGTCCCCGTCATCGTGGGGCCCCAGCACGAGGACGGCCTTCAGGTCATCGAAGACGAGGCCAACAAGCTGGGCGCGCCCCTGATCGCCCACGGCCAGCACTGGCATGTGTGGGAGGAACGGGGCCGGATGATCTACCAGGATGAAACCGGCCTTGTGGATATCCCTCTGCCCAACCTGCGCGGCCCCCATCAGATCGCCAACGCCGGCATGGCCATCGCAGCGCTTCGCCATCTTGGCTACGGTGAGACCGCCTGGGAGGGCGCCGTGACCCGTGCCTTCTGGCCCGCGCGGATGCAGCGGCTGAAAGCGGGTCCGTTGGTCGAAGCCGCGCCCGATGCCGAGCTCTGGCTCGACGGCGGCCACAACCCGGCGGCGGCCGAGGCGTTGGTCGATACGCTCAGGCTGATGCCGGACCGGCCCACCTACCTGATCTGCGGCATGCTTTCGACGAAGGACGTATCGGGATATATGAGGCCGCTCGCCACCGTCGCCAGAAGTCTTCACGCGGTGGCCATCCCCGGCGAAGCGGCAACGCTTCCCGCCAGTGAAACCGCCGCCGCGGCGAAAGAGGTTGGGTTGTCCGCCGTCGAAGCCGAAACGGTCAGTGGCGCGCTGGCAGAGATCGTATCAAATGACCCCCAGGCGCGGGTTCTGATCTGCGGATCGCTCTATCTCGCCGGCGCGGTTCTCAGAGAAAACAGCTAGGTTTAGACGCCTTAGGCGCCACTGTCGCCAGATAACTGATTTCGGAAGAAGCAACGTTCGGTGAGTTCTCAAATCGTTAACCAATCACCGGCATCTTTCCCCGCGTTGCAACAACGCCCAATGGCACGAAAAAACCGGCGGGCAACCAGAGAACACTTCGGCCTCTCAGACCACCTCAAAAACAAGGTGCAGAGGTCTCCGTGATCAGATCGGCCCCGTCGAGAGGCGGGACAAGGAACAATCGAAGTGGTCCCGGTGGCGGGCCCGTCATTTTCAAAGAGACGAAGCGAAACAGCTAAACTTTAAATCAAACTGTCGTTCTTCCTGTTTGAAATACCAGGCCCCGGATTTGATCCGGGGTCCGGGGTCTGGAGGGGTAGAACCCCTCCAGCGGATCGACGCGCGTCAGCGCGGCGAAACCACCTGCAGCGTCAGACCCCGACGTCGACAATCGCCTCGGCAAGTATCGGCACCGACGTGCTGTTGAGCCCGGCGATATTCATCCGGCTGTCGCCCACCATATAGACGCCGTGCTTCTCCCGCATCTCAAGCACCTGCTCGGGCGTCGCGCCGATGCGCGAGAACATGCCCCGGTGTTCGGCGATGAAATCGAACCGGTCGGAGTTCGTCCGCTGTCTCAACTCGCTGGCGAGTTGCTGGCGGAGATCGAGCATGCCAAGGCGCACCTCCTCCAGCTCAACCTCCCAATCGGCGCGCAGTGCCGGATCATCAAGGATCATCTGCACGACCCGCGCGCCATGATCGGGCGGGAACGAATAATTCTGCCGGTTGAGAAATGCCATGGTCGACTGCGCAAGCGCCTTGCCGGCGTCGCCCTCGGCAATCGCCATCAATAAGCCGGTACGCTCGCGGTAGACGCCGAAGTTCTTCGAGCAACTGGCCGCAATAATCATCTCCGGCATGCGGGACGCCAGAAGGCGCGGCCCATAGGCATCCTCCACAAGCCCGTCGCCGAAGCCCTGGTAGGCGATGTCGACAAAGGGTATGGCGCCGGTCTCTTCCAAAAGATCCGCGACCTGGCCCCACTGTTCCCTGCTCAGATTGGCACCGGTGGGATTG
>CAJICO010000611.1_pt1 | contig 18214 bp, 20 predicted proteins | sample 9199701 | NCBI WGS metagenome assembly CAJICO01 (sample SAMEA7708339, study PRJEB35096) | sediment metagenome | biome: marine neritic benthic zone biome [ENVO:01000025]; feature: sediment [ENVO:00002007]; material: shallow marine sediment [ENVO:03000034] sea grass bed [ENVO_01000059] ... | reverse complement strand
GCCAATAGTCCGAATTGGTTCCGCCACCAACAGCGATGGCGCTTTCGATCCGCGTTCCTGTGGACGCAAGCGCGTCCCGGCAATCGGCCAAGGCGAAGCTGATGCCTTCAAGCACTGCGCGGGCCAATGCGTCACGGTCGGTTGCATGTTCGAGCCCGGTCAGCCCGCCGCGCACCGAAGCGTCGGCAAGCGGTGTTCTTTCGCCGCCCAGGTAGGGGTGGAACATCGTCTTTCCGGGCGGTTGCAATGCGCCCAAATTCCTGGTCAGCGATGCGGCGTCCGTTCCCAGAAGACCCGCCGCCCAATTCAAGGCATCTGTGCAGGCCAGAATAACACCCATCTGGTGCCAAGTGTCTGGCAGCGCGTGACAAAAAGTGTGAACAGCCGTGTCCGGATCAGGCTGATACCCGTCGTTCGCCGCGAAAAGCACGCCGGAAGTGCCAAGCGAGACAAACGCCTGGCCAGGCTTCGTGACGCCCATGCCCACGGCCGAGGCAGCATTGTCGCCGCCCCCGCCCGCGACAGGCACCGCCGGCAAGCCGAATTCCTCGGCCAACTCCTTGCGAAGCAGACCCGAAACGTCAGATCCTTCGACCAGCGCAGGCATATGGTCACGCGTAAGCCCGGTCTTTGCCAGCAAAACGTCGGACCAATCGCGCCCGGCTGTATCCAGCCAGCTTGTCCCGGCAGCATCCGACATGTCCGAAACGTGCTCTCCGGTCAGCCAAAGTCTCAGGTAGTCCTTGGGAAGTAGCACTTTGGCAATTCTTTCGAAGCCCGCAGGGTCAGTCGTGCGATACCAGGCCAGTTTCGGCGCTGTGAAACCGGGAAAGACGATGTTTCCCGTTATGCGTCGCCAGTCAGGATCACCGTCCATGGCTTCTGCTTCAACGGCACTGCGGGTGTCATTCCAGAGAATTGACGGTGCCAGCGGGCGATCGTCACTCCCAAGCATCGTGGCACCGTGCATCTGGCCCGAAAGCCCGATTCCTTGCACTTGTGTCTTCGCGGAAGAGGGCAATTCGCGAAGTGCTGCTTTGGCAGCAGATATCCAGCTGTCCGGGTCTTGCTCGGACCATCCCGATTGCGGTCGTGACACAGTCAGCGGTGCGGTCGCTTCCGCGACGACTGCTTGCGTGTCATCAATGATCAGGGCCTTGAGGCCAGATGTGCCGAGATCGAGGCCGAGGTACATGATCTTGCCCGCTTGTGATTGGATCGCGTCCCGGCAGACAAACGAAAATGACGCCGATTGTCAAAGTAGTTCAGTCAGGCGCTTGCGTTTCGACGCTGGCTGATTAGGTAGGGCGCGTCATTGAATGGAGCATCTACGTGACCGACCTGACGCCTCGGGAAATCGTTTCCGAACTTGATCGTTTCATAATCGGACAGAAGGACGCCAAACGCGCCGTGGCGGTGGCGCTTCGCAACCGTTGGCGTCGCAAGCAGCTTGCCGATGACATTCGTGACGAGGTCTACCCAAAAAACATTCTGATGATCGGCCCAACTGGCGTGGGCAAGACAGAGATATCGCGCCGCCTTGCCAAGCTTGCCCGAGCACCGTTTCTAAAGGTCGAAGCGACAAAATTCACCGAAGTTGGTTATGTCGGCCGCGATGTCGAACAAATCGTGCGGGATCTTGTTGAATCGGCGATCACCATGACACGCGAGCTTATGCGGGACGATGTGAAGGCAAAGGCGCATAAGGCCGCTGAAGAACGGGTTCTGGCGGCGATCACAGGCGAAAACGCCCGTCCTCAGACGCTCGACATGTTCCGCGAAAAGCTGAAGCGCGGCGAACTGGACGACACGATCATCGAGCTGGAGCTTCAGGACACATCAAACCCTTTGTCCGGGCTTGATATCCCCGGCATGCCTCAAGGGCAGGGCGGCATGGCAATCGACCTTGGCAGCATATTCGGCAAGGGCTTTCCGGGCCGCACGGTCAAAAAGCGCATGACAGTCTCCCAGTCCTATGAAGTGCTGATTGGGGAAGAGGCCGACAAGCTGCTTGATGATGAATCAGTCACTAAATCCGCACTTTCTGCCGTCGAGCAGAATGGCATCGTTTTTCTGGATGAGATCGACAAGGTCACGGCACGCTCTGAAACTCGCGGTGCCGACGTTTCGCGGGAAGGCGTGCAGCGTGATTTGTTGCCGTTGATCGAGGGGACCACGGTTTCCACAAAATACGGGCCGGTCAAGACTGACCATATTCTATTTATCGCTTCCGGGGCCTTTCACATTGCCAAGCCTTCGGATTTGCTTCCGGAGCTTCAGGGCCGTCTGCCAATCCGTGTTAACTTGCGAGCCCTGACCGAAGAGGATTTCGTTCGCATCCTTACTGAGACCGACAATGCGTTGACGCTTCAGTACACAGCGCTCATGGGTACGGAAGAAGTTGAGGTCAGCTTTACCGAGGACGGAATTGCGGCGCTGGCCCGAATTGCCGCCGAAGTGAATCAAAACATTGAAAACATTGGCGCGCGGCGACTCTATACCGTCATGGAGCGAGTGTTCGAGGATTTATCTTTCAACGCCCCGGATCGTGCCGGTGTCGCGATCACAGTCGATGCGGCCTTCGTCGAGGAAAACCTTGGCGAGTTGATGAAAGGTGCGGATATGAGCCGCTACATGCTTTAAGCGGTACGTGAAACCACGCGCGACTTCACACGCGTGCCAACTTCACGATAGCTGGCGTCAATCCCCATGATAACCGACTGAACACGCGAGCGGATCGGCGCCTTTTTGGCGCTTTCGCGGGCGGCGTTGATTTTGGCGGCGATCAGGTCAAGGCTGCGCGCCTCGGCGTCCTTGAAACGAATTGTGACAACCTCGCCGCTGAGGTGAAGTTTGATGGCGGGATTGTCGGTCCTTGTCGGATCGACCGAGACCTGCTTGATGTGCCGGAAAGAGCAGACCCGATGGCGTGAAAATGTGCCGTCAGCATTCTGCGTGCCAAGACGGACTTCGCCCGCCGAATAGTCGATCTGGAGAGAATTCCGAGGACCCTTCCTTGCCTGGGCCTGGAAGAACAAGGCCAGGCCGATGAAAGAAATCACGATCAACGCTTCTTTTGCGATCCCGTTGGTGGAAGGAAAGGCAAGATACCCGGCAACGATAGGAAGAGCCGCAATGCTGGCGGCAAGAACCGCTAAAAAGCTCGCACCTTTCAGAAGCTTGGCAGAAGCGCCGCTGCCCGATCTTGCCTCTGCAACCGCGATACCCCATTCGGTTTCATGATTGACTAGGTCTATAGATTGACCCGACCGAAGCATAATGCGTTCTGTACTCATCCACTCTCTCCGCGTACCCCGGTTTCGTTAACGGCACATTGTGTCAAAAAATTGCCAATGCATGGCGAAGAGTAGGGCAATCTGATGAAAATTAAGCGCTGCTAATGAAAGTTTTCGAATTCATCCGGTCTAACCTTCGGTTTTTGCTGGCCGGCACATTGCTGATGTTCACATCTTCTTATGGCCAGACCTTTTTCTTTTCGACATTCGCTGCGGAGATCATGGCGGCGTTTTCGTTAACGGATGGAGAGTGGGGGCTGGTGTACACGCTTGCCACAGCAGCTTCGGCGATAACCATGTTCTGGGCGGGCGCCTTGGCTGATCGATTTGCGGTGCGCGCATTGTCCTGGGTGGTATTGCCGGGGCTCGCTCTGGGGTGTTTCGCCATGGCGCTGAATCCCTGGGTCGCCGGTCTGGTCGGTTGCGTGTTTCTGCTTCGCTTGCTCGGCCAGGGCATGACATATCAGTTGGCAGCTGTCGCCATGGCACGATGGTTCGTGGCGCGACGTGGCCTTGCCCTGTCAATTTCGTCTCTGGGGTTCGCTGTCGCCACATCGGCACTTCCGGTTCTATGCGCGGTGCTTCTTGAGGTTATGAACTGGCGGGCCATTTGGGCGCTGGCCGGGGCGGTGACGATTCTGACCTTTCCCGTGCTGCTGTACCTCCTGGCCGGCGAACGAACGCCTCAATCCTTCGGGGGCAAATCTGAGTCTACCGGCATGCATGCGCGCCACTGGACACGGCGAGAAATGCTGAATTCGTCGCTATTTCTGATGTTGATTCCGCTTTTGCTAGGCCCGCCGGCCTGGGGAACGGCGTTGTTCTTCCAGCAGGTCCATATTGCCTCGGTCAAAGGCTTCTCGCTGGTGGCCTATCTTTCTCTGATCCCCATACTAACTGTTGTGGCTGTCACTATTACCTTGATTTCGGGCGCGATGATCGACCGTTTCGGCACAAGACGCCTTATGCAGGTATTCCTGATACCTTATGCCCTCGGCTTCATTGTCCTTGCCGCTGCCGAGACCTTATTCATGGCGGGAGTTGCCTTTGCAATCTTCGGCGTTGGCATGGGTTTGCAATCAACGGTCATCACGGCGTTCTGGGCCGAATACTATGGAACGCGCCATATCGGTGCCATCAAGGCCACATCCACCAGCATCATGGTATTCGGATCCGCAATCGGGCCGGGTGTGACCGGCCTTCTGATTGATGCGGGTTTTGACTTCCCCGACCAGATGCTGGCGATCAGCGTTTATTTTGGGATTGCTATTGCCGCGACATGGATCGCCATTGACCGCGCATGGCGAACGCTATCGATTCCGGCGGAGGTAGACGTAGAACGCGCCTGATCCCCCGTGCCTCTGGTGCGCCTGGTTGTGTTGCAAGACAATGCCGTTCAAAGGCGGGCGCGACAACCACATCGGTAGATTCCGCCGCAGAACGCCGCCGCGCTGTGGAACGGGATCGCCGTCGTCCCTGTCCTTTCCCTTACCTGTGATCACAAGAATGAGCCGCTTGCCGTTTTGTTGCGCTCGAAGCAGATACGCGGTCAGTGCGGCCTGAGCTGCATCGGCAGTCATCCCGTGAAGATCTATGCGCCCTTCGGGCGCTGACTTTCCCCGCTTCATACGTGCGAAAGTCTTCTTGTCAATGCGCAGAGGATGATCGCCGGCAGCAGGCGGGAGCGCGGTTTGAGCCCTTTCGCCAACACGGAAAGCAGGAACTTTGAACGCCGGTTCAGGCGTCTGTCCTTCGTTCGGTTCGGGCTCTAGCGGATATTTCTTTGCTCCGCCGAGGGGTGTGACGGTATCCCGGACACGGTTCCAAAGTTTCTCTTCTTCGGGCCTCAGGCCCCGCGGCCGGCGACTCATCTCAAAGGTCGGCAATTGCCAGGGCGTCATTGATGGGAAGCAGAATCACAATGCGTCCTCCATCCCTGATCCGCCCGGCTATGCGCCCGGCCTCGTCCCCCGAGCCGTAGAAAATATCCCCGCGCTGGGCGCCTTTGACCGCCGACCCGGTATCCTGAGCGATCATCAGGCGGCGAATTGGGTTTACCCCTTCCTTTTCCAGCCAAACAGGCGCGCCAAGCGGCACAAACTCGGGGTCAACGGCAATCGAGCGGCCTGCCGTAACCGGACGGTTCATTGCGCCAAGCGGCCCCTCATTCGCGTCTAGCTGAGTGACCTCACGGAAAAAGACGTAGGACGGGTTGTGGTGCAGCAGCAACTCACCGTCGGCCGGGCTGGCTTCGACCCAATTGCGGATCGTACCGGCGGAAACCTGATGTTCATCGAAAATGCCGCGCCTGATCAACTCCTTTCCGACGGATCGATAGGGGTGTCCGTTCTTTCCGCCGTATCCAATTCGCACGCGGCTGCCGTCAGGGAGCCGAATTCGGCCAGATCCCTGAACCTGTAGGAAAAACTTATCGACCGGGTTTTCGACCCAGGCGATCTCTAATCCGCGCCCTTCGAGAATGCCCGACGTTTCCAATTCAGCACGCGTTAGCCAGGTTCCACCGGAAGGCGCGTCGTCCGGGCGGCGGTAGAGGGGAACAGAAAAACGGTCCGTCCGCTCCAGCGAGCCGTGGAGCTCGGGCTCGAAGTACCCGGTGAAAAGCGGGGCCTCACCATCGGTGATCAGCACTGGACGAAAGAACGCCTCGAAAAATTCGCGGGCGTTACCCTGTTTCTCGGACAGCGCGCAGATCGCCGGCCAATCGCCTTTCTTCAGGTCCATGCAGGTGTTGCGAAAAACGTCGAGCGCGGCGGCGTGATCATCTTCGGCCCACCTATGCAGATCGGCCCAATCGAGTAGCCTTGCCTCAGACAGTCCCGGTCCTGACATTGCGAAAAATGCCGCCGAAGCCAGGATGCCGCGCATCATTCACCAGTGGCAACAAGCTGCCAATTCGGATCATCCGACCCCATCGAGCGGGCAAAGGTCCAGACATCCTTTTGGCGCTTAATTTCGTTCGGATCACCTTCGACGGTTTCTCCATCAGCGTTTTTCACGACCGAAGTCATTTCGCCGATAAAGCGCACAGTGACTTCGCCTTCACTCGTGTCGGAATCGAACTCCGCCTCTTTCAGGGCGACTTCCCGTACACCCACAAAATTCGCCTCAACCGTCAGGCCCTGTTCGTTCCGCTGATCGATTACATTTTGAAAGGTCTCTGCAATTTCGTCCGACACGAAACCCTGAACCTCAGAAAGATCGCCATTTTCGAAAGCCATCAGGATCATCTCATATGCGCCGCGCGAACCCTCGAGAAATTCGCCAACCATGAAGCCCGGCTCTGCCACCTTCATTCCAGCAAGCGCCTTCGCGCTGTCGGACCCCTCGTCAACATGGTCTGTGATATCCAGGTCCGGGCCGCCTTCGATGACATCAAATTCAGGACGTCGCGAACTGGCGTCAGAAGCGATTGGCGGTTTCTCGAATCCTTCACGAGTGCCAAGAACACTTCTGAGCCGAAGAATCAGAAATACGGCGATGCCAGCCAGCACCAAAAGCTGTATGATGGAAGAGCTCAATTCGACCTCATTTTGAAACGGGTTCTGGGTTTTCTTGTATCAGTCCACATATGTAAGGCGGGTTGCGACACAAGTCCACCGGACGCACTGACGCGGAGTTGATCAAATGCGCTTGTTTTTGCTGTTCTTGCTGGTTCCCTTGATAGAAATCGCGCTGTTCATTCAGGTCGGCGGGTTCATTGGGTTGTGGTGGACGCTTGGCATCGTGATTTTGACTGCCGTTCTGGGGGCTGCTTTGGTTCGCAGTCAAGGGCTGGCAGTGCTTTCGCAAATTGGCTCATCGATTGGGCAGATGCAGGATCCTACGGAGCCTTTGGCGCACGGGGCCATGATCCTGTTTTCAGGTGCGTTACTTCTAACCCCGGGATTTTTTACCGACATCGTCGGCTTTTTGCTGTTGGTTCCAGGGGTGCGCGGTTGGATATTCAAGCAGATCAGAGACCGTCTGCAAATCGTGCAACATGTAGATGTCCGCGGCCCTCAAGGTAACTCGGAAACCATTGACGGTGAGTTCGAAGAGATCGATCCACAAGACGGCCCATCAGGCTGGACGCGCCATTGAGGGTATCGGAGCGCTCTGCTAGACACGCCCAGATTTCAGATTCCCCAACGGAGACATTCATGGCCGAGACAGAAAACGGCGCGGCGGGCACACCGCAAATTCCGCAGATGCAGATACTCGGACAGTTCATCAAGGACATGTCATTCGAAAACATTCTGTCGCGGAAGCCCGTATCAGGTCAGGTGCAGCCTGACATTCAGGTCCAGGTGGCGCTGGATGGAAAGAAGGGCGGCGCTGATAATCAGTATGAAGTGATTTCGAAGTTCAACATCACCTCCAAAAACAAAGGCAGCGACGATGTCTTGTTCATCTTGGAGATCGAATACAGCGGGCTTTTTCAGATCGAGAACATTGCGGAAGAGCAGCTGCATCCCTTTCTGATGATCGAATGTCCGCGCATGGTGTTTCCTTTCGTTCGTCGCATCGTCAGCGACGTGACAAGAGACGGCGGCTTCCCGCCACTTAATCTCGAAAACATCGACTTTGTTGCGCTCTATCGGCAGCAGCTTGCGCAGCGCGCTCAAAAACAACAGGGCAGCGAGACGACGGTTAGCTGAGGCGGGACCAGAGAGCTTTTTCGCCCATAGCCTTGATGAATTCGGCATGGGCGGTTTCTTCGTCGACCGTGATTTGCGGAGGCAGAGGTGTCGGTCTGGGCTGCGGGCGCCAAGTTTCGCCGCGGCCCCCGGAGGTTCTGGTCTGTCCGCTTGCGAGTACAAGATCCGGCTGCCGGCCACCGATCAGCTCGAGATAAACATCCGCAAGAATCTCACTGTCCAGTAACGCGCCATGCAATGTTCGGGCTGAATTGTCGATCGAATAGCGTCGACAAAGCGCGTCAAGCGAGGCGGGTGACCCCGGAAATTTTTTCCGCGCAATTTCAAGAGTGTCTACCGCGCGGTCGGTGGCCACAGGCGACATACCAATCCAACGAAGCTCGGCATTGATGAACTTCATGTCGAAGGCGGCGTTGTGGATCACAAGATCGGCTTCGCCGATGAAATCCAGAAACGCCTGGGCAACGTCCCGGAACAAAGGTTTGTCGCGAAGAAAGTCGCTGGTCAAACCGTGCACCTGAACGGCGTCTTCCGGCACTGCTCGTTCGGGATTGACATATTGGTGATAGGTTCGGCCGGTCGGCATATGGCCGTTCAGTTCGACCGCACCGATTTCGACAATTCTATCGCCTGATTCAGGATCCAAGCCCGTTGTCTCGGTGTCGAGAACGATTTCTCGCATGTCCCAGCCCGTATTTGATCTGCCCAAGTATATTCTGGACGGATGCGCGGGCGGCTTCAAGTGTGGTGGTTTCGATTAGAAAGTCAGCGCGGGCACGTTTTTCAGAATCAGGCGTCTGCTTGGCCAGTAGTGCCGCAAATTTCGCTTCTGTCATTCCTGGACGGGACAGGACCCGCTCACGCTGGGTTTCCGCAGGGGCGGTCACAACAACAATCGTATCCACGGCGGTATCTTCGCCAGTTTCAAAAAGCAGAGGTATATCAACCAGCACGATATCTGCTGTGCATTCCGCAATGAACCGCTCGCGATCGGAACGAACAAGCGGATGGACAATGGCTTCAAGCCGCGCCAATGCGGCGGGCACTTCGGCAATCCATGCGGACAGTTCCTTCCGATCAAGGACACCGTCGACCACGGCCTTTGGGCAAATATCGCCGACAGGACCAACCGCCGCACCACCTTTCCCATAAAGCCGATGAACGGCAGCATCAGCGTCCCAAACCGGAATTCCTTCGTCGCGGAACATCTCGGCTGTCGTCGACTTGCCCATGCCGATCGAACCGGTCAAGCCAATCACAAAAGGTCGGGTCACCGCAGCACGACCTCGCGCAGTTTCTCGTCCACGTCCGGCTTTATCCCGAACCATCGTTCAAAGCCCGGGGCCGCCTGGTGCAACAGCATTCCCAGCCCGTCCACAGTGCGGCAACCGATCGAGCGCGCGTGAGCGAGGAGACCCGTTTCCAAGGGCGCGTAAACCAAATCGGTCACAACAGCCTCATTCGACAGAGCGTCCAAAGGTATGCGCAATTCCGGTTTGCCAACCATGCCAAGAGCGGTTGCGTTTACCACCGTTCGGGCGCCGTCGAGTATGTTTCCGGCCTGAACCCAATCGAAAACACGTAGCTTGGTGCCAAACTCTCGCTGCAAAGCCTCGCCACGGGATTTGGTGCGGTTTGTCAGGCGGATTTCGGTCACACCCACGTCGATCAGTGAGGAGATGACCGCGCGAGCGGCGCCGCCGGCGCCAAGGATCGCGGCCGGGCCGGACTTGGGATCCCAGTCCGGCGCACCTGCCTTGAGATTCTCCATGAAACCATAACCGTCTGTATTATCTGCATAAATTTTGCCGTCCTCACGATAAATCAGTGTGTTGGCTGACCCGATCAATGCCGCGCGGTCGGAGACCAGTTCTGCTATGTGCAGCACATGCTCTTTGTGGGGAATGGTGACGTTAACTCCTACAAACCCCAATTTCGGCAAAAGCTTTATCGCTTCGTCCAGATCGCCGGAGGCAATATCCATCGGCACATAATGGCCAGGCATTCCATATCGGCTTAGCCAGTGCCGGAAAATGCGTGGCGACTTGCTGTGCGAAATGGGCGAGCCGATAACACCAGCCAGAGGAATTCGTTTCTGATCACTCATGACCTCAGGGTGCCCTTCAATGAAAGGTAGGACAAGACGTCGAGAAGCGGCATACCAAGAACGTTGAAGTGGTCACCCTCGATTTTGTTGAAGAGACGGACGCCTTCCTCTTCCAGTTTGTAGCCTCCGACGGAATGGCGAATGCTGTTCCAGTTTCGCTCGACGTAATCCGCAAGCCATTCATCCGAGACGTCCCTCATCGAAAGCCGAACCTGCCCGACGTTCCGCCAAACCGGTCTGGCCTCCTCGTATATGACGGCTGCGGAATAGAGTTTGTGACTCTTGCCTCGCAATCTGGAAATCTGAGCAAAAGCCTCTTCTGGTGACTCGGGTTTGGATAGAATGGCACCTTCAAAATCAAGTACCTGGTCGCTGCCAAGAACCACGGCCTCGGGCCGCTTCCCTGAAACTTTTCTGGCCTTCGCCTCTGCAAGTGCATCAGCAATGTCACGTGGCTTGGCACCCTCGGCAGCAAGCGAAACTTTTATCGCTGTTTCATCGATTCTCGCAGGAACGATCTCGAAGTCGACCGCTGCGCGACGCAACATATCGGCTCTGGTTTGAGAGCCGGAGGCAAGGATCAACGTGTCGGCCATGTGGATATACCTGTGCGAAAATCTGCGGTTCTTGGAGTATGGTACGCCCCGGTTCTTTACTATTGCCGCCGAATTGGAAACCCACCCGACAACACCCGGTTTCGTCCGACTTTTGTCCACGGTGGACAGGAGTTTTGGCCAGCCCATGGATACCTTTGATCTTACTGGTCTATCCTCAGACCAATCCACAAGCAGCGGCACATCCACCTACGGATTAAGTGTTTGGTTTATAAATATTTTATCGTGTTCTCCCCGCGATATGGATACTTCGGTGGCTAACTTGTTTACCTGTGTGAAACCGTCTGAATATCTAAGAAATCCCACTTGCCCCCAGGCCCTACAACACCATCATCTTTTCTTTCTTTTCGTTTTTATTTTAGGTGGTCCCGAGGGGAGCCCATGACCATGGCCGAGATACTGAGCAGTTTATATCCGTGGACCAAGGCGTTTCACATTGTGTCCGTGATCGCCTGGATGGCGGGGCTTTTCTATCTCCCTCGGCTTTTTGTTCATCACGTCGAAAGGGCGGGCCAGGAAGGGAAGACACACGAAACGTTCCTGGTGATGGAACAGAAACTTCTGCGTGTCATCATGAATCCGGCGATGATAGCGACCTGGGTGTTTGGACTGGCATTGGTCTTCACGCCTGGCATTGTCGATTGGTCGTCAGTTTGGCCATGGTCCAAGGCGGGCGCTGTTCTGATCATGACATGGTTTCACCATTGGCTTTCGGCAAGGCGGAAAGAGTTTTCGTCGGGGACAAATACCAGAACGGGTCGGACCTATCGTGTGATGAACGAAGTTCCGACGGTCTTGTTGATTGTCATTGTGTTTTCGGTGGTACTGAAGTTCTAGCGATTATTGACTTGCAACCTGTTCGCCCTTAGATACTCGGCTCGGGCGCCGTCCTGGCGTTCATTGAAATTTCAACGATAGCAAATCTTCGTCTGCGCCGCATGCGGCTGAAAGGCTTCCCTTATGGCTGACCGTTTGAACCTGGCAGAGCTGAAATCCAAATCGCCGAAGGAGCTTCTTGATCTCGCCGAAGAGCTTGAGATCGAGAATGCTTCGACCATGCGCAAGGGCGAGATGATGTTCTCGATCCTGAAAGAACGCGCGGATGAAGACTGGGCAATTGGCGGCGATGGGGTTTTGGAAGTGCTGCAGGATGGCTTTGGGTTCCTGCGTTCGCCGGAAGCAAACTATCTGCCGGGACCTGATGATATATATGTTTCGCCGGAAATGATCCGCAAGTTTGCGCTTCGGACCGGCGACACAGTCGAAGGTGTCATTCGCGAACCTAATGACAGCGAACGGTATTTTGCGATGACCCAGGTCGAAAAGATCAACTTCGAGGATCCCGAAAAGGCGCGGCACAAGGTCAGCTTCGACAATCTGACGCCTTTGTATCCGGATGAGCGGATGACGATGGAAATCGAAGATCCTACGGTCAAAGACCGGTCAGCCCGGGTCATTGATCTGGTGGCGCCGATCGGTAAGGGCCAAAGATCCTTGATCGTGGCGCCGCCTCGGACGGGTAAGACAGTGATTCTGCAAAACATTGCCCATTCGATCGAAACGAATCATCCGGAGTGCTACCTTATCGTCTTGCTCATCGATGAGCGGCCCGAGGAGGTCACGGACATGCAACGTTCGGTCAAGGGCGAAGTCGTATCCTCGACTTTCGACGAGCCGGCGACCCGGCACGTCGCGGTGTCGGACATGGTGATCGAGAAAGCGAAGCGTTTGGTAGAACACAAACGTGATGTTGTGATCCTGCTTGATTCGATCACTCGACTTGGCCGCGCGTTCAATACTGTAGTCCCGTCCTCCGGCAAAGTATTGACCGGTGGTGTAGACGCAAATGCGCTGCAAAGACCGAAACGGTTCTTCGGGGCAGCCCGAAACATAGAGGAAGGCGGATCGCTGACCATCATCGCGACAGCGCTGGTCGAAACCGGCAGCCGCATGGACGAGGTCATCTTCGAGGAATTCAAAGGCACGGGTAACAGCGAAATCGTTCTGGACCGCAAGGTTGCCGACAAGCGGGTTTATCCGGCTATGGATATTCTCAAGTCCGGGACCCGGAAAGAAGAGCTCTTGGTCGATAAAAACGATCTGCAAAAGACATTTGTTCTGCGACGGATTCTAAACCCGATGGGCACCACAGATGCTATTGAGTTTTTGCTTTCGAAGCTTAAGCAAACCAAGACGAACTCGGAATTCTTCGACTCGATGAATACATAATTTTCTGTTTAATAACAGAAAGTTACACGAATGGATACGATTTTCGCGCTTGCTTCGGCTCGCGGCAAATCCGGCGTTGCCGTTGTTCGGATTTCAGGTCCGGACGCAGGACGGGCGCTGCATGAGCTTGCGGGGCGATCCATTGAGCCAAGGCTGGCGACGCTCGTCACGCTGAGACATGATGGTGTGGTTCTGGATGAAGCTGTTGCCGTGCTTTTTGCCGGGCCGGGCAGCTTCACCGGCGAGGACGTTGTTGAACTCGGCCTGCACGGTTCCATGGCCACCGTTGCCGCGGTGCTTGAGGCCTTGTCTGGATTACGGGGACTGCGTCAGGCCGATGCTGGCGAATTCACGCGACGGGCGCTGGAAAACGAAAAACTGGACCTCTCGCAGGTCGAGGGCCTGGCTGACCTGATAGAAGCTGAAACCGAAGCGCAGCGCCGGCAAGCGCTTCGTGTCCTTTCGGGCGCGCTGGGCGCCAAGGCCGCGGATTGGAGAAGGCGGCTCGTTCGTGCGGCGGCGTTGTTGGAAGCGACATTGGATTTCGCTGACGAAGAGGTGCCGACTGACGTTACACCAGAGGTTCGCGAGCTGCTTTCCAGCGTATCGAATGAGCTTTTGCGGGAAGCGGAAGGCGTTGCCGTCGCCGAGCGCATACGTGAGGGATTTGAGGTCGCCATCGTCGGGCCGCCAAACGTCGGGAAGTCGACGTTGCTGAATGCATTGGCTGGCCGAGAAGCGGCGATCACTTCCGAGATTGCCGGAACGACCCGGGATGTAATCGAAGTCAGAATGGACTTGCAGGGCCTTTCGGTGACAATTCTGGATACCGCTGGTTTGCGGTCATCGGATGACGCGATCGAATCGTTGGGCATAAAACGCGCTACGGAGCGAGCCGCGCAGTCGGATTTATGTGTAATTCTAAAACCAACCCGCACCGAAAAGCCGGTTCTGAAGCCGCGCGATGGGGACATTGTCCTGGTATCCAAAGCCGATCTGGGCGATGGCGATCTTTCGGCCGTCTCTGGTGAAGGCATGGACAGTCTTGTCGCAATGATTGGAAACGAGCTTGAGAAGAAAGCGGGCGGTGCGGGCATCGCCATTCGTGAAAGGCATCGGCTGGCCATTACCAATGCAATTTCTGCTTTGGAAACCGCACAAGATCAGATAGAGAGCGCGCCTGAACTTGTAGAAGTTACGGCGGAAGAGCTGCGTGTCGCGATCCGGGCTTTGGACAGCCTCATCGGGCAGGTGGACGTTGAGGCGATATTGGACGATATCTTCTCTAGCTTCTGCATCGGCAAATAATGGTTGTTTCACGTGAAACATTTCGACGTCATCGTAGTAGGGGGCGGACACGCCGGCAGTGAGGCAGCCCATGCGGCCGCCCGACGCGGAGCGCATGTAGCCCTTGTCACCTTGGCCCGCGATGGCCTTGGCGTGATGTCTTGCAACCCGGCAATCGGTGGGCTTGGCAAGGGCCATCTGGTGCGCGAGATCGACGCGCTGGACGGCGTCATGGGGCGGGTCGCCGACAAGGCTGGCATTCAGTTCCGGCTGCTCAACCGGCGAAAGGGGCCAGCAGTACAAGGGCCTCGTGCCCAGGCTGACCGCGCAATCTATCGCCAAGAGATGCAGTCGGAAATCGCCAACCATCCGAAAATCGACGTTATTGAGGGTGAAGTTACAGACTTCCGCCTAGCTGGTGGAGCGATTCAGGGTGTGGTCCTTGGCGATGGCGCGGAAATCGCAAGCACAGCTGTCGTTCTGACGACCGGAACTTTTCTGCGCGGTGTAATCCATATTGGCGACGTATCGCGCCCTGGTGGGCGCATTGGCGATAGGCCGTCGGTTCGACTGGCCGAACGCATCGATGATTTCGGCCTTGCGCTGGGCCGCCTGAAGACCGGAACGCCGCCGCGTCTGAAAACGCAAAGCATCGACTGGCGCGAATTGGAAGAACAGCCCGGCGATGATAATCCGGTGATGTTTTCCTTTCTTGCGAAGGGCGTAAGTGCTCGCCAAGTCTCATGCGGCATCACGCATACCAACGAGCGGACTCACGAAGTTATCCGCGAGAACCTTTCTTTATCTGCGATGTATGGCGGCCAGATCGGCGGAGTCGGTCCGCGCTACTGCCCCTCGATCGAGGACAAAGTTGTCCGCTTTTCGGAAAAACCGTCTCATCAGATATTCCTGGAACCAGAAGGGCTAAGCAGTGATCTGGTTTACCCGAACGGCATATCTACATCGTTGCCGGAAACTGTTCAGCAGGAATATGTTCATTCGATAAAGGGGCTTGAGCGCGCTGAAATCGCTCAGCCTGGCTACGCCATTGAGTACGACTATGTCGATCCGCGTGCTCTGACGCGTACATTGAAACTGCGCGACGTGGATGGCCTGTATCTGGCTGGTCAGATCAATGGAACCACCGGCTACGAAGAGGCGGCGGCACAGGGTATGGTAGCAGGCCTTAACGCCGCCGGTGACGCGCTCGGCCTTCAGGAGGTTCGGTTCGCGCGTGACAATTCATACATTGGCGTCATGGTCGATGATCTGGTGACTCGCGGCGTGACTGAGCCCTATAGGATGTTCACCTCGCGGGCAGAGTTCCGCCTGTCGCTCCGCGCAGATAACGCAGACCAACGGTTAACACCTTTTGGAATGGAGATTGGGTGCGTTGGGGAGGCCCGTAAAGGTGCATTTTCAAGAAAGCTTGATGCTCTGGTTTCCGGCAGAGCCCGCCTTGAAACGGAGACAATTTCGGCCAACGAAGCCGCAGCGGCAGGCGTTCGCATCGCGCGCGATGGCGAGCGGCGCAACGGTAACTCTCTCCTGGCCTTCGCAGACGTCACGTTTTCGACGCTGATAGCGCTAAGGCCAGAGCTGGCGGACGTTCCGGAAGATATCCAGGATCAACTGAAGCGGGACGCGCTGTATGCCCAGTACGTCGAAAGGCAAGCCAGGGATGTTGAAAGACTGCGGCGCGATGAAACCCATGAAATTCCAGCAGACTTCGCCTACGCCGCGCTAAGCGGCCTTTCCAACGAGTTGCAGCAAAAGCTGACTGCCGCCCGGCCGGAGACTTTGGGCCAGGCTGCGCGGGTCGAAGGGATGACGCCAGCCGCGCTGACACTCATTCTCGCGAACATAAGAAAGCGCGAGCGACGTAAGGCATGAGTGATCGAGAGGCGTTTCTGGCCTCTGCAGATGTTTCACGTGAAACACTAGAGATGCTCGACACCTACGCCAAAATGCTTGCCAGCTGGAATCGCAAGATCAACCTTGTTTCAAATGCTACTTTGCCCGTGGTTTGGAGCCGACATTTCCAGGATTCACTTCAGGTCGCCAAGTTCGTGCCGGAAGCAAAGACATGGGCCGATCTGGGTAGCGGCGGCGGATTTCCTGGGGCTGTGGTGGCGATTTGCCGACCCGAGCTCCGCGTTTCACTGGTAGAGTCGGATCAGCGGAAATGCGTGTTTCTCAGGGCTTTGGCGCGCGAGACGCGCGCTTTCACGGTTATTCCGTCGCGGATCGAAGCCCTTCAGCCTTTAAAGTCTCACGTCGTTTCTGCCCGTGCGCTTGCTCCGCTCGCAACTCTATTGGGGTTTGCCGATCGACACTTGGCGCCTGGCGGCAGAGCGATTTTCCTGAAGGGCAAAAAAGCCGACGAAGAAATCGCAGATGCGCTTGAATACTGGCGCTTCGACTGCGAAAAACATGCCAGCACGACGGACGAAGAGGCCGTGATTTTGAGCATCGGAGAGATCGAGCGTGTCTGATCCAACCAGGCCACCGTTGCCGCGGATCGTATCGATCTGCAATCAGAAGGGCGGCGTGGGAAAAACCACGACCGCAATCAATCTCGGCGCGGCGCTGGCGGAGGAAGGCTTCAATGTTCTTCTTGTCGATCTAGACCCGCAAGGCAACGCATCCACGGGGCTTGGCGTCAGCCAGGAGGATCGGAACTACACCACTTATGATCTGATCCTGGAAGAGGCTGACCTTCCGAACGTCATCCGTCAGACGTCCTCGGAAGGCCTTCTGATCGCGCCCTCGACCACGGATCTAAGTTCCGCCGATATCGAGATGATGTCGATTGAGAAGCGTAGCTTCCTTTTGTATGACGCTTTACGGCAGCCATCGATTGACCAGTACGAGTTGGATTTCATACTGATCGATTGCCCGCCTTCACTGAATCTTCTGACAATCAATGCGATGGTCGCGTCGGATTCAGTTTTGATCCCGCTGCAAAGTGAGTTTTTTGCCTTGGAGGGGCTCTCTCAGTTGATGCGTACAATCCGTGAAGTTCGGCAGACAGCCAATCCCAATCTTCGGATCGAAGGTGTCTTGCTCACCATGTACGACGGACGCAACAATTTGAGCCAGCAGGTGGAGAATGACGCGCGCGATACCCTGGGCGAGCTGGTTTATGAAACTGTGGTTCCGCGCAACGTCCGGGTGTCCGAAGCGCCCAGCTATGCAGTGCCCGTGATCGACTATGATCCGAAGTCGAAAGGCGCACTTGCCTATCGCGCTTTGGCACAAGAAGTGGTAGAAAAGATCGAGCAAGCTACAGCATAGGGTAGGAACATGGCACAAGCAAAAGCCGAGCGGAGAGGATTGGGGCGCGGACTTTCGGCCCTGATGGCAGATGTTGGACCGGAGCCGACGGCGACCGAAGCCAAGGCCAAGCCCGAAGCCACAATAGATATCGCCAGGATTGCGCCAAACCCCGATCAGCCCCGCCGCACCTTCACCGAAGATGCGCTGAACGAGCTTGCGGCGTCGATCCGGGAGAAAGGCGTCATCCAACCGCTGGTGCTGCGGCCGGATCCGCGCAATCCAGATGGCTATCAGATTGTTGCCGGGGAAAGGCGTTGGCGTGCAGCGCAGAAGGCGCGGCTTCATCAGGTTCCAGCAATTGTCCGCGAGCTTGACGATACCGAGGTGCTAGAGCTTGCCATCATCGAGAATATTCAGCGCACGGACTTGAACGCCGTTGAAGAAGCCTCGGGGTATCGCCAGCTGATGGATCGGTTTGGCCCGCGCGCAGCATATCCTGCACCGGCTCCGGCAAAGAAAGCAGGCGCAGTAGATTGGCGATATGGCTGCGGCTTTTGCCAAGAGCCTCGGCAAGTTTTTCCTGCGTGTGGCCAAACCGATCCATCAGCTGGCGATACCCCGAGGCTTCTTCCACGGCGTTCAAGTCGGTGCGCTGAATATTCTCGATGATGGCAAGCTCTAGCACCTCGGTATCGTCAAGCTCGCGGACAATTGCTGGAACCTGATGAAGCCGCGCCTTCTGCG
>CAJICO010000033.1_pt1 | contig 18579 bp, 17 predicted proteins | sample 9199701 | NCBI WGS metagenome assembly CAJICO01 (sample SAMEA7708339, study PRJEB35096) | sediment metagenome | biome: marine neritic benthic zone biome [ENVO:01000025]; feature: sediment [ENVO:00002007]; material: shallow marine sediment [ENVO:03000034] sea grass bed [ENVO_01000059] ... | reverse complement strand
GTCGAATGTGCGGGCATGGGCCATGCGTGGCGGCACACCGGTTGCCGAGGCCAAATCCGATGCGGGCATGGGCGGGCTCGCGCCCGAAGAATTCGAACCGGCGCTCCTTTCCCTCATTGAACCATGGCTTGGGCGCGAGACCATTAGGATCGTCGCGTGCGGCATGGTCGGCGCTCGGCAAGGCTGGATTGAGGCGCCCTATGCCAGCGTTCCCTGCGCGCCTGTCGGCACGTCGCGTGCCAATCCGGCGGTGTCGGACACCCGTCTGGCCGTGTCGATCCTGCCCGGACTGTCGCAGATGGAACCGGCAGACGTCATGCGCGGCGAGGAAACCCAGATCGCCGGGTATCTGGCAGGCAGCCCCGCGTTCGACGGCGTGCTCTGCTTGCCCGGGACACACACCAAATGGGTCCATATCTCGACCGGGGAAGTGGTGAGCTTTCGCACCTTCATGACCGGGGAGCTGTTCGCGCTGGTCTCGACGCAGTCGGTGCTTCGCCATTCGGTCGGTGAGGGCTGGGACGGTGCGGCATTCCGCTCGGCAGTGTCGGACGCGATGTCGAAGCCCGAAGCCCTGGCCTCGCGGTTTTTCTCGCTTAGAGCGGAAGGGTTGGTGGGCGAACTCGACCCTGGCACGGCGAAGGCGCGGCTTTCCGGCCTTCTGGTCGGTGCTGAACTGGCCGCCGCCCGGCCCTACTGGCTTGGCCAGCGGATCGTGCTTATTGGCGCGGAAAGCCTTACCTCGCTCTATGCCGATGCCCTGGCGCTGCAGGGTGCCGCGACCGAGACGGCGGATGCCGGCGAGGCGACGCGGGCCGGACTGACCGCCGCATATCTGACAGGAAAGGAAGGCACATGAGCCGACCCCTGATTGCAATACTTCGTGGTATCGACCCCGATGAGGCCGTGCCGATCGCCGAAGCCCTGATCGACGCGGGTATCGACCGGATAGAAGTGCCCTTGAATTCGCCGTCTCCCTTGGTGTCGATCGAGCGGATGGCGAAAGCGGTGGGCGATCATGCGTTGATTGGAGCCGGAACGGTTCTGACACCGGACGAGGTCAGGGACGTGAAAACCGCAGGTGGCGCGCTGGTAGTCTCACCAAACTGCGACAGCGACGTGATAGAGAAAACTAAAGCCTTGGAAATGCAGAGTTTTCCCGGCGTCCTGACACCATCGGAATGCTTCGCCGCCCTGAAGCACGGGGCGGATGGGGTGAAGGTTTTTCCTGCCTTCCAGATGGGCACAGACGGGCTGATGGCGGTGAGAGCTGTTCTTCCTCTGGAAACCCAGATCTACATGGTCGGCGGTGTCGGCGCCGAGAATTTCGGCGACTGGCTGCGCGCCGGCGCCAATGGATTCGGCCTTGGCAGTTCGCTTTACAAACCGGGCGACGATGCGGTGGACATTACCGTGAAGGCGCGCGCCGTAGTGGCGGCCTGGGACGCGTTGCAGTGAGCGAAGTCTACGACCCGACGCCCTGTACTTTGGGCGAGGGTCCGCTTTGGCATCCCGATCGGCGGCAGCTCTTCTGGTTCGATGTCACCGAAGGGCGGCTCTTGACCCGCGAGCACGGCGAGACACGGGTCTTTCAATTCGATGAATGCGTCTCTGCTGCCGGTTGGGTGAATGGCAGTGACTTGCTGATCGCCTCCGAAACCCGGCTCTTTCGTTTCGATGTGGAACGGGAAGTGGCCGAGGATGTGATACCGCTTGAGCCGGACAATCCCGCGACCCGGTCGAACGACGGGCGCGCCGATCCCTGGGGCGGGTTCTGGATCGGGACGATGGGGAAACATGCCGAACCGGGCCAGGGCGCGATTTACAGGTACTACCAGGGCCGCCTGACCCTGCTTTTTGGCGGCATGACCATTCCCAATGCGATCTGCTTCGCGCCGGATGGGCGATCTGCCTATTACACCGATACGCCGACCCGAATGATCATGCGGCAGCCGCTGTCGGCGCAGGACGGATGGCCGGCGGAAGCACCGCAGGTCTTCGTCGACCTCACGGACGAGGGTCTGAACCCCGACGGATCGGTTGTTGACGCCGATGGCACGCTTTGGAACGCACAATGGGGCGCCTGGCGGGTGGCGGGATATGCCCCCGACGGGACATTTCTTCGCGCCATCTCGTTCGGGGCTGCGCATACCTCCTGCCCTGCCTTTGGCGGTGACGAAATGCGCACGATGTTCTGCACAACAGCCCGTGAAGGGTTAAGCGAACAGGACCGGACCCGCTCCAGCCACAATGGCATGACTTTTGCCGCGAAACACGTCGCGCGCGGACAGGCTGAACACAGGGTGCAACTTTAGCGGACCCTATCGAATGCATCGCAGCCGATCCGCTGGCGTTTTGCCGCTCGCCCTGACAGGCCAGCGCGGCAAAAAACACTCAAAGGGTAAAATCGACGGTAAAGAAAAACTTTTCCCTGGGGTCCCGAGCGGCGATGTCATCGGGTATGACCTGCGGACCCAGATGATGGACGTTCGCGCCAAACTTCGTCGCCATGCGTGAAAGGTTTTGCATCCGGCGTGAGGTGATCGCTGTGTAAAGCGTGGCGAAATCTGGATCGGTCTTTAGTTCAGATATCCGATTGCGATGCCAGGCGACGGCGCGCGTGTGTGCCGAGGCAACCCCCGGAAGAACCAAAAGAGCCGCTTTCTCGGCCTCTCGCACTGCATCAAGGCGCCGGATAGAACTGTCTTCGGCGGCATTATGGTTCATGCGGAACCAATAGGCCTCGCCCTGTTCGCGGGTCGTATGGTTCGCGCGGCCCCTTTCGCTTTTTACAAGGAAGCTCTCGGCGCTTCGCACCGCGTAGTGGTTCAGGCTGACCAGATCGTACCCCCAAGTAGCCTTGCTCATCCGCCAGCCACTTCGACGGGTGTTCACGGGCATCTCGCGGCCCGATCCGTCGACCCAGCGGATACTGCCCCGGGTGTCTTTCTCAATGCCCTTCGGGCGATGAACTCCGAGGCGGCGAAACAGCCCGGCGTTGCGGTAGAGCGACTTGAAGGCCCAGGCCTGGATGGGCCGCGGGGCGAATTGAGGAGCGGCAAGCATAAATTGCTCGGTGACCGGTCGGTCCTCGAACTCCGCTCGGTCGGCGTTACCAAAAAGCCGCCATGGCATGGATATGACATGGGCTTCGGGAACGGCATCAAGCAGATCGGCGATGCCGCCCTCACCGGCATGGATGTTGATGTATTCATCAACGTCCAGCGTCAGTAACCAGTCGGCCGAGCGCACTAACTCTTCGCATTCGGCCGCCCGAAAAGCGGCATGCTGTGGCACACGGCCACCGGTCCGGAAGGGATTGTCGCGGCGGATGACGCCCGCTTCGCCAAGGCGATCAAGCAGTTCGTCGGTGCCATCCTCGCAGTCATTGGTATAGACCAAATGCCGCTTGATCCCGATGGCGCGATTGTGGGCGACCCAGTCGAGAATAAAGGGCCCCTCGTTTTTCATCGCCGTGACGACCGTAACATTGGTGCTTTCGGGGCGCGGTGGAATCGCCGCTGGCGCCGGAAGCCTAAGCGGACGGGCGTTAAAGGCCCGACTCATCTGGTCGAGAAGTGCGGGATCTTCGACCAGGTCGGACTTGTTCACGAGCGTTTCGACGCGTGCGCCCGGGTAAACCACCCCCATCGCGCGGCGAAATAGGGCGGGCGTGCAATCTTCGGCCTCAACTCCGGTGGCGCGTACGGGCTTCCAGACCGCGCTATCCGCCATCGCGTGTGGGTCCGCGGCCCAACCCGCAAGCCAACGCCTCTCTTCCTGGCGAGTGGCAATGTGATCTGCGTGGGATGCAGGTTGCCCCCGGCGCAACCGCCAGGGATAGGCTTCGAGACCGTGCAGCCTTAGTTGACCGCCAGAGAGTGCCGCAGCCCGGTCAAAGGCCGAACCGTAACTGTCGGGCATCAGAAGGTCGCCGATATCGAGAAGGGCCACGGCACGCGCCAGGGAAAGAAAGCGGCGACGCATGAGTTCATAAACGACAAGCTGGCCCATTGGCGCGTGCCAGGGATCGACAGGGGAAGCCTGCCGCTTGGGCGCCGCTGGTGCCGAGGATGGGTGACGGGCGTGCCCTGCCCCCGGCAACCCCAAAGGCAGATCAGCGTTGACGACGACGGTCGTCGCAGGCGGCGAGAGCGTTTCCAGCGCGTCGGCAAAATTACCGCCGGGCGGGTCGCGGTCGAGGATGAGTGCGGCATCCGCGCGGAAGTGATCCACGTGATAGCGAAGCCAGTCGAAGGCGGCCTCGGCCCGTTCGCCGTTACGGATGGCGAACAGTACATTCTTCCCGGCAAACAGGTTCGTTTCGGCACCGTCGGCGGCTAACGGGCAATCGGTCGGCAGGATGGCAAGGAGGCTGCTGCCCGTCTGGCGATATTCTGCCGGGCTTGATTGCAATGCGGCGTTCACCCGTTCGACCGTCGTGCCAGTTGGGAAACCAGCATAGACGTAGTCACCGGTCCGCACGGCACCGAGGCAGGTGAGGCCGCCGATTTTCTGGCTGTTAACCCGACGGGTCAGCACGGGCATCAAATCACCTCGACTCCAGGCAACCCGCGAATGGCCATTAGATCCTCTTGAAACCGCTGTTCCAGAAGGGCGTTCGTTGTCTTGTCGATGCCGAGTCTTTCGGCAATCTCGCAGGGGTCAAAAACGCTTGCGAATGATGTGTAGATCTTGGTCCGGGTGGCCGCGTCGGGCATCCCTGTTTCAACAAGGCGCGCCAGAACCGCCCGACCTGTTTCCGTAATTGCATGCCGCAATAGATCGAGCCGGTCACCATGGTCGTGATCGCCAAAGACAAGGGACGTCACGTCCTGGCAGCGTGTGGCCGTGCCCCTTGCCGACAAAACGAAAATTTCGGATTTCGGAGCCGCGGCAGTAACAGCCGCGGCCAGTTCCCTCCAACTCAATTCGTAGAGTGTCTCCCAACCGACCGCAGCGACCTGCGCCTCCAGCGCCGGCGAACCAGCACCAAGAAAGAACTGTGGAAGCCGATCAGGCGTCAATACGATCCGGGCATCGCCCACAACTTCTCCGAGATCGGTGAATGTCTGCTTTGCTTCCGAAAAAAGCTTACCATTGGACAGGCCAGTCCGAGGTACGGCAAGGAGGTTGACCGCAGAGACGATTGCCGGACCGGTGCCGACCTCGCGCAGAAATGCCGCACGACGCTCGGCAATAGGCCGCTGACGGTCGAGGCATCCGCGCAGCATGGGGGTGCCAAGACGCGCTGGAAACACTTTCAATCCGTTCGCTTCAAGACTGGCGCGTTTTTCCCTGACGAATGAATTCAGCGCCATGGCATGGCGGGATGCAGGGCCGAGGATGAGCGTCGTCCTGCCCGTCATCAGTTGCGAAAGACGCTGTCGAACTCGGTGCGTGCGGCTTCAAGATCGTCGAGCCTGCCAATGTCGCGCCAGTAATCGCTGAGAGGGTATACGCCGACCCGGCCGCCGCCCTGCCGCAGTCGTTCAAGAAGATGCGGCATGTCGAGAGGGTCTTTCGTCGTCAGATGATTCAGTGCCTCGGGCGAAAGAATATAGATGCCGCCGTTGACGAAGTAGCGCTCGATCGGCTTTTCTTCGATGCCTGTCATCAGCCCTTCTTCGGTCCGTACGACACCGTAGGGAACCTGCTGTTCGAATTCGCGGACCACCAGCGTGCCAAGCGCTTTCTTCTGTGCGTGAAAATCGAGGAGTTCGGAAAACTGAAGCGAAACAAGGAGATCGCCGTTCATGACGATGAAGGGCGCGTCTGGTTTCTCCGCCAGGAGAGATAGCGCACCGGCTGTGCCCATTTGCTGATCTTCCTCGATATAGTCGATCTCGACGCCAAAGGCGGTGCCGTCTCCGAAATGCGCGCGGACCATCTCGGCCCGGTAATTCACCGATATCGAGATGCGCCAGAATCCCTGGTCTGCAAATACGCCGATGATGTGCTCCAGAAGCGGGCGTCCCCCGACGGTCAGCATGGGCTTCGGCACCGTTTCCGTCAGCGGACGCAGTCGGGTGCCAAGCCCGCCAGCCATCAGGACAACGCGTGTGTCTTTGGCGGTAACCCCGAAAAGGTCGTCAACAAGGGCCAGATCGACGGGACGTCCTTCCTCGTCAAGTACCGGGACCTGATAGAGCTTCCGTGCCCGGATCAGGGCGCGTGTCTCGGCGTCGGGCGCGGTCTCGGTGACAGTGGTCGGGTTGCGGTGCATCACTTCGGTGACCGGCCCATCCAGATCGACGCCGCGCAGAATCCCGCGCCGGACATCGCCGTCGGTTACGGATGCCACGAGGTGGCCATCAGCATCGGTTACCAATACGATTTTCCGCCCCGATCGATCGATGGCCGCGATAGCGTCACGAACGGAAACGTCCGGGCTGATTATCAGCTTCTCTAGCTCGTCCCTCTCCATGGGCCATATCCTGTCGTGAATGGGCCAAAGGGTCCAGAGCCGTTTCGACGATCGGCAGCCCGTTGCACGGGTCATATCCTAGGGCCCGTCCTATGGGAGACCTTTGCATGACCGACGAGACCACGCCGCTCACCCGCCTGTCCAAACGGCCTTTTCTCTCGATGTTCTCCATGCCAGTGTCGCGCCGGACGAAAGGAGCCGCCATGCCCGTTACGACCTGTATATTCGACGCCTATGGCACGCTTTTCGACGTGGCCGCTGCCGCGCGGATTGCTGCCGAACAACCGGGGCAGGAGCGGCTTTTGGCGGTATGGCCAAAGCTTGCTGCCGATTGGCGCGCAAAACAGCTTCAGTATACCTGGCTGCGTGCGATTACCGGTGATCACATATCCTTCTGGCAGGTCACACAGGACGGACTGGATTGGGCCATGGAGGCCAGCGGCTTGGAAGACCCGGAATTGCGCGAGATTTTGCTGGCGCTTTACTGGGAGCTGCCGTCTTATCCGGAAGTGCCCGAGATGCTGGGTACGTTGAAGGCAAATGGCCTGGCGACGGGTATTCTTTCAAACGGCTCGCCCGATATGCTTGAGGGCGCTGTTGAATTCGCTCGAATGGGCGAGCATTTAGACGCGGTCTTGTCGGTCGAAGAGGTTGGCATCTTCAAGCCTGCGCGGGTGGTGTATGACATGGTCGGTGGCCGGTTCGGCACGGCCCCCGAAGACGTGCTCTTCGTCTCGTCCAACGGTTGGGACGCGGCGGCGGCAAGCCAATACGGTTTTCGGACCGTCTGGGTGAACCGCGCGGGCGACCCGATGGATCGGCTGCCCGCCAGGCCGGAAACGGTTCTCTCTGATCTGACGACAATCCCGGTTTTGGCAGGTCAGCTCTGATGCCCGAGTTTCCGGCACCCGACGGAGCGCGGCTTTACTATCAGGACGAAGGCGAGGGGTTGCCTGTTCTGGCGTTGGCAGGGCTTTCACGGAACGGAAGTGACTTCGACTATCTGCGGCCCCACCTGCCAGAAGGCGTCAGGTTCATTCGTCTCGATTATCGCGGACGGGGCGCTTCCGAATGGACAGGCCCCGAGACATACAACGTTCCTACCGAAGCGGCGGATGGGTTGGCTCTTCTCGATCATCTTGGGCTCGAGACTGCGGCGGTCTTGGGAACATCGAGGGGCGGCCTGATTGCCATGACCTTGGCGGCAATGGCGAAGGATCGGCTGACCGGTGTCTGCCTTGTCGATATTGGTCCCGAACTGGGAGCGGAAGGGCTTGCAACCATTCGCGAATATATCGGGCGAAACCCATCGCAGAAAACTTACGCCGAGGCCGCGTCGATGCGGTCCGATCTGATCGATGGGTTCGAGAATGTGCCCGATAGCCGTTGGGCGGAAGAGGTGCGCATCCACTATAGGCAAACACCTGACGGGCTGGCGATAAACTACGACCCTGCATTGAGGGAAGCTGTCGTTTCCAACGCTGCCGTTCCCGATCTGTGGCCGCTCTTCACTGCGTTGGAAGGTCTGCCTCTTGCCCTGATCAGGGGCGCAAATTCGAGGCTTCTGCTCAACAGTACAGCGGATGAGATGCGGCGGCGGCGGCCAGACATGATCTTCGCCGACGTACCGGATCGGGGGCATGTGCCTTTTCTTGACGAACCGACAGCGGTCGAGGCGGTTTGCGCATGGATAGGAGCGATGCGTTGAATATCGAAAGTATTCGGGCCGCGGCCGCGCGTCTTGACGGCCATAGCGTAAGGACCCCGCTTTTGAATGCGCCTTTGTTGGATGAAACCGCCGGGCGGCGCATTTTCGTGAAAGCAGAATGCCTGCAAAAGACCGGCTCGTTCAAGTACAGAGGCGCCCGCTCGGCGATCTCCCTATTGAGCGAGGATGAGCGGCGCCAGGGGGTACTGGCATTCTCGTCCGGCAACCACGCACAAGGCATCTCGCTTGCCGCGCGCGAAATGGGGGCGCCGGCTGTGATTGTCATGCCGGAAGACGCGCCAAGCCTGAAGATCGACAACACCCGGGCCTATGGCGCTGAAGTGGTCCTTTACGACCGTACATCCGGCGACCGCAATTCCATCGGCGCCGCTCTGGCAGAGGAACGAGGGCTGACGCTGATCAAACCATTCGACAATGAGAGCGTTATCGCCGGACAGGGAACAGCTGGTCTTGAGATCGCCGAACAGGCGAAAGCGGCGGGCATCGACAAGGCCGATGTACTCATCTGTTGTGGCGGTGGCGGACTTACTTCGGGCATCGCGCTGGCGTTGGAGGCCGAAGCACCGGGCCTCCGGCCACGCCCGGTCGAGCCGGCGGGATTTGACGATGTGGTCCGTTCCCTTGCTGTCGGCTCAATCCAGTCAAACGATCGCAGGTCCGGGTCCATCTGCGACGCCATTGTCACCCCATCCCCAGGCCAGCTGACGTTTCCGATCATGCACCGGCTTTGTGGCCCGGGCCTTACTGTCACCGATGAAGAGGCACTGCAGGCGATGCGGATTGCCTTTACGCGGCTCAAGGTTGTCCTGGAACCCGGCGGTGCGGTGGCGCTGGCCGCGGCACTTTATCGGCTCGACCACGATCAGGACGTCATCGTCGTGGCTAGCGGCGGTAATGTGGACAGAGACGTCTTTGCCAGGGCTCTCGACCATAGGGGACCATGACATGACGGTCGCAAAACTGCCGGACATTGATCTCTTCTACCGCGAAGACGGCGACCCCGGTGGCGCTCCGGTGGTCTTCGCGAACTCGCTTGGGACCGACTATCGCCTTTGGGACGGGGTGCTGCCGTATCTGCCCGCCGGTCTGCGGCTGATCCGCTATGACAAGCGCGGGCACGGGCTTTCCACCTGCCCCCGCCCCCCATACTCGATGGGTGCGCTGGTGACCGACGCCGAGCGCCTGCTCGACCTGCTTGAAATCAGCGACGCTGTGTTCGTCGGCTGCTCCATCGGCGGATTGATCGCTCAGGGCTTGGCTGTGAAGCGCCCGGACCAGCTGCGCGCGATTGTTCTCAGCAACACCGCCGCCAAGATCGGCACACCGCAGATGTGGCAGGACAGGATCAAGGCGGTGCAGGCGGGCGGTATTGAAGCGCTGGCCGATGCGGTTATGCAGCGCTGGTTTTCGCGGGAGTTTCTGGCCTCGCCCGAATTGGCGTCCTGGCGAAACATGCTGACACGGCAACCAGATAATGGCTATGCCGGGTGTTCGGCTGCAATTTCAGGGACTGATTTCCTGGCCTCCACAGCGACATTGACCTTGCCCGCCATGGCCATCGCAGGCAGCGAGGACGGTGCGACGCCGCCCGATCTGGTGCGCGAAACAGCGGGTTTGATCCCGGGATGCCGACTTGAGCTGATGCGTGGCGCCGGGCATCTGCCGATGGTTGAGCAGCCGAAGGCCTATGCCGGATTGCTGACGGACTTCCTTGCGAGCATTGGCCACATCTGAGGTGATCGACGCTGCCGGGCACCGATTTGAGAACCCGCCATTGGCCCTTTGTGCGGATCCAGATGGATGATATGGCTCGGCTGATCGGCGGAGTGTAAGCATGCCAGCATCACCGGCAGACAGTGCCATCTATGGCGGTCTTTTGGGCGACAAGGAGGTCGGTCGGCTTTTTACCGACAGCGCCGAAGTGCGGGCCATGATGCTGGTCGAGGGGGCGCTGGCGAAGGCCCAGGGCGCTCTGGGGGTCATCCCCGAAACATCGGCCGCCGCGATCCACCGGGCTTCGTTGGAGCTACAAATTGATCCGGCCGGACTGGACGAGGAAACGGCAAGAAACGCGGTGCCGGTACCTGCGCTGGTCAGGGCCTTTCGCGAAGCGATGCAGGCCCCGGAACATGCCGCCTTTTTGCACTGGGGTGCCACCAGCCAGGACATAATGGATACTTCACTGGCACTCAGGCTCCGGCAGGCGTTGGGAATTCTGGTTGATCGGCTGAATAAATGTCTTGGCGTCCTGGCGGACCTTGCCGATGAACATGCCGAACTGCCGATGGTGGCGCGGACCTATGGTCAGGCTGCTGTCGTTACCTCTTTTGGTGCGGTAGCGGCCGATTGGGGCCGGTCGCTGTTGCGGCACCGCAAACGGCTGCCGGCAATTCGCGCGGATGTTGAAATCGTGAGCCTTTCCGGCGCCGCAGGAACTCTGTCGGCCATGGGCGACCAGGGCGGAGAGGTGCGGGCGGCGCTTGCCGATGCGCTCCTCCTCGGCGATCCGGGGGAGAGTTGGCACAGCACACGCGACGGAATCGCGGCGCTGGCCGGTTGGCTGACGGGCGTTACCGGATCGCTGGGCAAGATGGGTGAGGACCTTCTGATCCTGACCCAGACTGGCATTGACGAGGCAACGCTTGGCGGCGGAGGCAGCTCATCCACCATGCCGCATAAGTCCAATCCGGTCGGCCCGTCTGTGCTGGCGGCTATCGCACGGCAAACCGTTGGGCTGAATTCTGTCGTGCAGACTGCCTTGCCACACCGGCAACAAAGAGACGCCGCGGCCTGGATCAGTGAATGGATGGCACTGCCACAGATCGTGATATTGACGGCGAAGTCGCTTGCCGTGGCGTCTGACCTGAAGATCGTGCCGAACGCCGAAGTCATGTCGCGGCATATCCGCGAAACAAACGGCATGATCTTTGCCGAAGCCCTCAGCTTCGCGTTGGCGGAAACCATGCCGCGCCCGGAAGCGCAGGCGGTCGTAAAAGCGATGGCCACGCGCGCGAAATCTGACGGCATGGACCTTAGGGAGGCGATAGCATCAGAATATCCGGATTTGGAAGTCTCTCATTTATTTGATCCAATTCAACAGCTTGGGCGCGCACCAATCGAAGCTCGGGCCTTTGCAATAGCAGCGCGCGAGAAAAACTGAACGAATCTGTTCACTTTTTCACCCAACCCGCCTAGATAACCGCAATGCAACTGACCCTGACATTCGTGCTGGTAACGGTGGTCATCGACGCCATGGGTTTCGGTTTGATCCTGCCAGTCATGCCTGCGCTTCTTCGCGAAATCGGGAACATTCCGCTGCCCGACGCAGCCCTTTGGGGGGGAATTCTGTCGACTGTATTTGCGGTTATGCAATTCGGCTTTGGTCCCCTGATCGGCTCACTTTCGGACCGGTATGGGCGGCGCCCGGTGCTGCTGATCTCGCTCTTCATAATGGCGGTGGATTATCTGATCATGGCTTTGGCACAGGTCTTCTGGCTCCTGTTCCTCGGCCGGGTCATCGGGGGAATCACGGCGGCCACCAACGCCACCGCCGCCGCCGTCGTTGCCGACATCTCGGCGCAGGACGATAAGTCGGCACGCTTTGGACTGATCAGCGCCGCTTTCGGCGTTGGCATGGTGCTTGGTCCGTTGGTTGGCGGATACCTTGCGGAATACGGCACACGGGCACCATTCTATGCCGCAGCGGTTCTGGCTGCCGTGAACATGGCATTCGGCTATTTCGTGATGCCCGAGACCGTAACCGAAAACCGTCGGGATTTCGCCTGGAGGCGGGCCAATCCGCTGGGAGCTTTCGCCCACTTGATTGAGAACCCGGAGATCCGGCGCCTTTTGATTCTGTTCTTCATTTATCAGGTCGCCTTCATGGTGTACCCGGTGATCTGGTCTTACTTCACCACCGAGCGCTTCGGCTGGAGCGAGGGAACCATTGGCTTGTCACTGGCAGCTTTCGGCATATCACTTGCGGTTGTTCAGGGCGGGCTGATCCGATTGATTCTCAGATGGTTCGGTGACCGCGGGACCGTGCTTTACGGGCTGATCTTCAACACTTTGGCTTTCGTATTTCTGGCATTCGTCACCAGCGGGACGCTGGCGCTGATCTTTATTCCGCTGACAGCGCTAGGCGCCGTGGTTACGCCTGCGGTGCAAGGCATGATGTCGCGACGTACACCCGACGACAGCCAGGGCGAGTTGCAGGGCATTCTTGCCTCGACCTCGGCCATGGCAATGATCATCTCGCCGTTGATCATGGCGACTGTATTTGCACGTTTCGCGGATCAGGAAGCAGCCTATTATCTGCCAGGCGCGCCTTTCCTGGTGTCCGCTTTCCTGATAGTGGCCTGCATCGGTGTCTTTGCAACACAACCAAGAGTGCGGACAGCGTAAACGCGAACGACCCTGTCGTTTTTCGGCTTGCGGACGGCGCCTAAGCCAATCAGATTCCTGAAAAAACGGGAGTAACCTATGACGCGAATTCGCGCCGCAGTTTGCCGCGCTTTCGGTGAACCTCTGACCATCGAAAATCTTGAGCTCGCGGCGCCGGGCGCAGGCGAAGTCGAGGTTACACTGGGCGCCTGCGCAGTCTGCCATTCCGATATCGCCTATGCCGAGGGCGCCTGGGGCGGCGATCTTCCCATGGTCTACGGGCACGAAGCCGCCGGTACGATCTCTGCCGTCGGGCCCATGGTCTCGGGGTTCGGGGAAGGCGACAGGGTCATTGTCACGCTGATAAAATCCTGCGGCAATTGCGAAAGTTGCGGGCACGGCAAACCGGCGATCTGCAAAAATACAAAGCCCGCGAACTCCCTGGCGTCGCCGGATGGTACAGCGGTTGGACAGGCTATGAACTGCGGTGCCTTTGCCGAGAAAGTCGTCGTCCACCAAAGCCAGATTGCCGCCATCCCGGAGAATGTACCCTTTGATGCGGCCTCGCTTTTGTCCTGCGGCGTGATCACCGGCGTCGGGGCCGTGATCAATGCCGCGAAACTCGCTCCCGGCGAAGACGTTGTGGTCATCGGCGCGGGCGGTGTCGGGTTAAACGCCATTCAGGGTGCGCGGATTGCCGGGGCGCGCAGAATTGTGGCAGTGGATAGGTTGACCGAGAAGCTTGAAGATGCCCGAGCTTTCGGAGCGACAGATGGCATCGTGCTTGGAGATAAAACGCCAGGCGAGGCGCTTCGAGGCATTCTCGATTCGGGTGCCGATGCGGTCTTCATTGCCGTTGGCGCCATCCCCGCGTTCGACGCCGCGCCCGAGTTTCTGAAGCCAGGAGGCCGCGCGATAATGGTCGGCATGCCGCCCGACGGCAAGATGGCCACTTATGAACCGGCAGCCATGGCGAGCCTTGGACAGTCTATCCTTGGCACCAAAATGGGTGACGCGGTTCTGGCGCGCGATATTCCCTGGCTGACCGACATGTATTTGCAAGGGCGGTTAAAGCTGGACGAATTGATCTCGGGCCGCTGGTCCCTGGATCAGATTAACGAGGCGATTGCCGACACGAAGACAGGCCGAGCGCGCCGCAATGTGATCATGTTTTGAGCCCATCGAAGCGCCAGACTTGCCCCGGACTTGATCCGGGGCCTCGGCGCCGACCTCAGAACAAGAGGTCCCGGATCAAGTCCGGGACAGCCCAGTGCCTCGTGCCCAACCTAGATCTCTGTCAGCGAGTAGGTGACGACACTTTCGTCGGTCAGCGCGCCGAACTTGCCGTAAAGGGCGCGCGCCGCGACATTGTCGCCCTCGGTCGCCACCCAGATGTCTTCGCAGCCCCGATCGCGGGCAAGCTCGATCAGCCGGGTCAGCAGCCGGGTGGCGATGCCCTGGCGCCGGTATTCATCCGCAACCCCGATCTCGTTGACGAAAAATGCCGTGGGCTTGTCGGGGTGCATAAGTACCGTGCCGCTTGCAAATCCAACGACGGTACCTCTGTCGAGAGCGACAACAAGCTCGTTTACGCGAGTGGCAAGGAAGGCCCAGGCGCGCCCGGGCTCGACCTCGTTGTCAAAAGTACCGGGGTGAACCCGGTCAAGGATATACGCATCCTCTGGACCGAGGTTGCGAATAGTGATTGGCTGCCCCGACATGACCCCACGCCTGCAGAAGGAACTTGCGCGTGAAACTCGCCGATCTTGATGTAATTGTCACGGCCCCCCCGGCACCTGGATGGGGCGGGCGTTATTGGATCCTTGTTAAGGTGACGACCGATGACGGGATCACCGGCTGGGGCGAGTGCTATGCCAGCACCATCGGCCCTGACGCCATGACCCATGTGATCCGCGATGTGTTTGAGCGCCATATGGCAGGTGAGCAGCCCGAAAACATCGAGCTGATGTTCCGTCGGGTCTACTCAAGCGGATTCACGCAGCGGCCCGATCTGACAGCGATGGGCGCATTTTCCGGATTGGAAATTGCCTGTTGGGATATCTTGGGCAAGGCGCGCGATTGCCCGGTCTGGGCATTGCTTGGCGGGAAGATGAACGACCGTATCCGAGCCTATTCCTATCTGTATCCCCTGGCGCACCATGCCCTACCCGAATTCTGGGGTGACGCGGATATGGCCGCTGAAGCGGCGCTCGATTTGGTGGGCCGCGGATATACGGCAGTGAAGTTCGATCCCGCGGGGCCTTACACGATGCGAGGCGGGCACCAGCCTTCGCACTATGACATTACGGCCTCGGCCAATTTCTGTGCCCGCATCCGTGAAGCGGTCGGGCCGAAAGCGGATCTTCTGTTCGGCACTCATGGGCAGTTCACCCCTGGCGGCGCAATCCGCATGGCGAAAGCCATCGAGCCCTATGATCCCCTTTGGTTCGAGGAACCGGTGCCGCCTGACATGCCCGAGGCCATGCGCAAGGTTGCGCTGGCAACTAGCGTTCCCGTGGCGACGGGCGAACGGTTGACGACACGGGTCGAGTTCGCAGCGGCGCTCGCCAACGGGGTGTCGATACTGCAACCCGCGTTAGGCCGCGCCGGAGGGATTTGGGAGGCGCGCAAGATCGCCGTTCTTGCCGAGGCAGCAGGCGCGCAAATGGCGCCGCATCTTTACGCGGGGCCGCTGGAATGGGCGGCAAACGTCCAACTGTGCGCGGCAATCCCGAACTTGCTGATCGCCGAGACCATCGAGACCCCGTACCACGCCGATTTGATCAAGGGCACGCTCCGGGTGGAAGACGGGTTTATTCCCGTCCTGGACACGCCTGGATTGGGAATTGAGGTCGACGAGGCGCTGGCACGCGCCAATCCGTATCAGGGCGACGGATTGCATTTGCAGATGCAGGACGACCCGCCACGATACGATGGGCCGCATTTCTTCGAAGGCGGGGCGCCGGTCGCGAAAATGCCGGAGGAATGATGGCATTCATCGCTGCTTGCAGGTCAGTCAGGCGAGGTTTTGTTGGTGAACGGCTATGGCCTGCGCCAGATCGTTGAACCAGACTGCCCGGCCCTCTTCAATCACCACTCCGGCATCGCAGACCCGCTTGAGGAACCCAAGACTGTGGGAAACGATAATGGCGCTTTTTCCGGCCAGCCTTTCGGTGAGAGCGGCTTCACATTTCTGGCGGAAAGCAGCGTCGCCCACTGCCGAGATTTCATCGATCAGGTAGGTATCGAAGTCGACCCCCATGGAAATTGCAAACGCAAGCCGGGCCCGCATACCTTGACTGTAGCTGCGGAGTGGCATCCTCAATTTGTCGGCGAGTTCGGAAAACTCCCACACAAAATCAACGAGTTGATTACTGTCCACACCGTAGATGCGGGCGACAAAGCGGGTATTTTGCACGCCGGTGAGATCGCCGTGAAAGCTGCCAGCAAAGCCGACCGGCCAAGACACGTTTCCCGAGACCTGAATATGCCCGGACGTGGGTCGCATGGTGCCGGCGATCATCTTCAACAGGCTGGACTTTCCTGCGCCATTTCGCCCCAAAACAGCGACCGACAACCCCGGAGGGAAAGAGAGCGAAATGTCACGGGCAACACAGACCCGCACCCCTTCAGTGTGAAAAACCTTCGAGACGTTGGCGAGAGCGATCATCTCCGGTCCCGGATACTGTAATAGATCAAGACAGCGATGCCCCATGCGGCGATCAGCAAAAATCCCGTAATCGCCAGATGCTCTTCCTTGCGTGGGAATTTCGAGGCCTCGGCCAGTGTGGGGCGGATATAGGCCGCCAGATATCTGCTTTTGCGACGCGCCTCGGCCAAGGCCTGATCATAGGTGGCAAGGGCAGCCGTGTAGGCCTGTTCGGCGAATTGACGGTCCACCGCCAGCCGTTCGAATTCGGCCAACAGGTTGGCGTAATCGTCACCCGTGCCGCTGCCGCCGCCCACGCCGAGCTTTCGACGCTCGTCGTCAATCCGCGCCTTTATCACCGCAATGCGTCGATCGGCCTGAGTTATCCGCGGATCGCTTTCGCGCGTGCTTTCCCTCAAAAGATCGGCGCTGATCAACGCTTCGGCAAGCTGTTGCTGGAGGGTTGAAAGAAGGCCCATCTGCCCCTGCAAATCCGCGCTGGGATCGACAATTTGAGTTCGGGAGCGGAATTCAGTGACGGCTTCCCGGGCGGATTTCAACCGCTCTACCGCGCGCGCGACCTCACTTTTCGCGAAGTCGATCGTGTCCTGTTGGGCGATAGCCGACAATTCGTCGATCAGACGGGCGCTTTCTTCGAAGATGCCCTCGGCAATGACTTGCGCATCTTCCGGGGCAAAGGCAAGCACCCTGACCTCGATCAGTTGCGTCGAGGTGTCATAGGTAACGCGCACCATCCGCTGCCAATAGTCCTGCAGGTCCTCGATCGTGCCGGTGGGATCATAGGCAAAAACCGGATCGTCCCCTGGCTTCGAAAACATCGCCGTGATTCCCAGGCGAGCGTCCAGGGCCGAAACCATCTCCTGGCTTTGAATGAATTCATATAGGATATCGCTATCGGCGCTGCCGGCGCTGGGGACATCGGCAATGCCGCCGAAAAGCTCGATTGGCGAAGCCACCTCTTCTTTGCGGACCGAGAACCCCACGGTCGAAGCATATTGGGCAGCGGCCACAGCATAAAGGTACCAAACTGTAACCGCGAACGGTGCGGCGACCACAAACACAAACCCCGACAATACGCCCCAGTGCCGGAGACGCGGGCGGGCAGTTTCTGCAGCTGGCCGGAGCGTACTGATCCTCGCGGTCGATGTTCTTGCGTCAGTGATGGCCATCGTGCCGCCGCCATTCATTTTTTTGCAAGGGTTTGGGATTAGGCCAGCGACTGACAGCCATGGGGGCCAACGTATCGCACTGACCCATGATATTTCCCCTGCCCACCGGCCGCGCAGGTTTCGCACCGGCAGATCGGTGTTTGCACTCATGCTGCGGGAGATGGTGACGACCTACGGGCGATCCCCTGGGGGCTACATTTGGGCGGTGCTTGAGCCGATTGCTGCCATTGCACTGTTGTCCTTCGCCTTTTCCCTGGCGTTCCGTTCGCCAAGCCTGGGGGTGAGTTTTCCTTTGTTTTATGCCACCGGGTATCTGCCATACATGCTTTTCCACGATGTATCGGGGAAAACAGCGACAGCGATCCGATTCTCGAAGCCACTTCTCAATTTCGGCGCACTTAGTTGGGTAGACGTGGTGCTGGCACGGTATTTCCTCAACCTCTTTACCCAATTCGTCATTACGATAGTGGTTCTTGGCGGGCTTCTGTTCCTGTTCGAGACCCGCGCCGCGCCCTACATTCCGGCGATTTTCCTCGCCATGGCCATGGCCGCGATTCTCGCTGGCGGCATCGGCATTCTGAACGCGTTTTTGTTCCTTGCCTTCCCGGCTTGGGAACGTCTTTGGACCGTTGTTACCAGGCCGCTTTTCATCATCTCGGGTGTGTTTTTCGTATTCGAAGATCTGCCGCATGAGGTTCGCGATATCCTGTGGTTCAATCCGCTATTTCATGTCACCGGTGAAATGCGGCGGGGGTTTTATCCGAACTATGCGGCTGACTATTCGCTGCCGATTTTTGCGATCGGCGTCGGGTTGTTCTGTTCGGTGCTGGGGTTGTTGCTCCTCTTCCGGCATGCAGACGCGCTGGTCCACAAATGACCCGCAATATTAAGGAATTCGTTAACCAAGGCGCGGTGCTTCGAAAACTTGGCACCGACATCGCCCCTGCGGGAGAGAGCCACGTCTGCATATTGCTTGCGACGTACAACGCCGGTCACAACTTGGGAGAACAGTTGGAAAGCATTGCCGCGCAGACGCATAAGGACTGGTCGCTGATCGTATCCGACGATGGCAGCACCGACCGATGGTTCGACGTTGTTTGCGGATTCTCAAAGCGCCACGCGCCCGGGAAGTCCTGGATTGTTCGCGGGCCAGGCCGCGGATACGCTCAGAACTTCCTGCATCTGGCAGTACAAGCAGGGC
>CAJICO010000492.1_pt1 | contig 18767 bp, 14 predicted proteins | sample 9199701 | NCBI WGS metagenome assembly CAJICO01 (sample SAMEA7708339, study PRJEB35096) | sediment metagenome | biome: marine neritic benthic zone biome [ENVO:01000025]; feature: sediment [ENVO:00002007]; material: shallow marine sediment [ENVO:03000034] sea grass bed [ENVO_01000059] ... | reverse complement strand
TGTTGTCCTTGACCTTGGCGAGCCCCCGCTGGTCCTCAAGGAAGGCCACCAGCCCGGCGGGATTGGCGAACTTGTCGTTCTGGAACTGGATCGTGGCACTCCTGGGCCCGGTGTCGAGCCGCGCGATCCCTGCCCGCTTACACTCGCCCTTGATCCGCACCACCAGCAAAAGCGTATTGACCTCGCGCGGCAGCTTGCCGAACCGGTCGATCAACTCTGCGGCGAAACCCTCCAGTTCGACCTTGGTCGTGAGGCTCGAAAGCCGCCGGTAAAGCCCCAACCTCACATCCAGATCGGGCACGTAATCCTCCGGGATCAAAACCGGCACGCCCAGATTGATTTGCGGCGCCCACTGGTCGTCGGCGTCCGAAAGGCCTTCCATCTCGCCCGCCTTGATCTTGGCAATCGCCTCTTCCAGCATCGACTGGTAAAGCTCGTAACCCACTTCCCGGATGTGGCCCGATTGCTCGTCACCCAGAAGATTGCCCGCCCCCCGGATGTCCAGATCCTGACTGGCAAGGTTGAACCCGGCACCCAGCGAATCGAGGCTTCCCAGCACCCTGAGCCGCTTCTCGGCCTGCGGCGTCAGTGGCGCCCGCGGCTTGGTCGTCAGATAGGCGTAGGCCCGCGACTTCGACCGGCCGACCCGCCCCCTGATCTGGTAAAGCTGCGCCAGGCCGAACATGTCGGCCCGGTGCACCACCATTGTATTGGCCGCCGGAATATCGAGCCCCGATTCCACGATCGAAGTTGACAGAAGCACATCGTATTTGCCGTCGTAAAAGGCATTCATCCGCTCATCCAGCGTGCCTGCCGGCATCTGCCCGTGCGCCACCACATAGCTGACCTCGGGCACCTGGCCGGTCAGCCACTCTTCGATCTCGGGCAGATCGCTGATCCTTGGCACCACGAAGAAGGACTGCCCGCCCCGATAATGCTCGCGCAGAAGAGCTTCGCGAAGCGTCACCGTATCGAACTCGCTGACATAAGTCCGGATCGCCAGACGGTCGACGGGCGGCGTACCGATGATCGACAGATCCCGCACACCGGTCAGGCTGAGCTGCAAGGTGCGGGGAATCGGCGTCGCCGTCAGTGTAAGCACATGGATGTCCGAGCGGAGCTGTTTCAGCCGTTCCTTGTGATTGACCCCAAATCGTTGCTCCTCGTCGACGATCAGCAGGCCCAGGCTGGCGAACCGTACCGATTTGGCCAGAACCGCATGGGTGCCCACCACGATATCGACGGTGCCGCGCGCCAGCGCGTCCCGGGTTGCCGACGCATCCTTGGAAGACACGAAGCGTGACAGCTGCCGCACCTCGACCGGGAAGCCCCGAAACCGCTCCTGAAAGCTCGCGGCGTGCTGGCGCGACAGAAGTGTCGTCGGTGCGATCACGGCCACCTGCACACCTGACATGGCGGCCACGAAGGCGGCCCGCATCGCCACCTCGGTCTTGCCGAACCCCACGTCGCCACAGATCAACCGGTCCATGGGCACACCGCCCGCCAGATCCTCCAGCGTGTCGGTGATGGCGCGCAACTGATCTTCGGTCTCCTCATAGGGAAACCGGGCCGAAAACGCGTCCCACATGCCGTCAGGCGGCGACAGGACCGGCGCTTTCCGCAGATGCCGCTCGGCAGCCACCCGGATAAGCTGATCGGCAATTTCGCGGATGCGGTCTTTCAGCTTGGCCTTCTTGGCCTGCCAGGCCCCGCCGCCCAGCCGGTCGAGCATCCCCTCCTCATGCCCGAAACGGCTGAGGAGCTCGATATTCTCCACCGGCAGATAGAGCCTGTCGCCGCCCGCATATTCCAGAAGAATGCATTCATGGGGCGCGCCAAGCGCCTCGACCACCTCAAGCCCTTTATATCGACCCACCCCGTGATCCACGTGAACCACCAGGTCGCCCGGCGAAAGGCTTTGCGTCTCGGTCAGGAAGTTGTCCGCCCGGCGACGCTTCCGCGGCTGACGGATCAGCCGGTCGCCCAGCACATCCTGTTCAGAGATGACCGTCAGACCATCCGCGCGCTCGAACCCTTGTTCCAGCGACCAGACCGCAAGAAACACCGCGCCTTTCGCGGGATCGACGTCACGATAATCCGCAACGGCAACCGCGCCCTGAATCCCCTGATCCTCGATCAGCCCCTGAAGCCGCTCGCGGGCGCCCTCGGAATAACTGGCCAGCACGACCGGTCCGTCGGCGGATCGCGCGCGGATATGATCGGCCAGAGCCCCAAAAAGGCTCACCGATTCCTGTTGCCGCTCGGGCGAGAAACTGCGCCCGACCCGCCCGCCTGCATCCGTCACCCCAAGCCCCACAGGCTTTGGAAGTGCCGAGAACTGCACCACCCTGCGACCCGAAACCGCTGCCGCCCAATCATCGGGCGCAAGGTAGAGCTGCCCGGCGGGCGCGGGCTTGTAAACGCTGTCGACACGGCCCTTGGCATTCATCGCCTCGCGCCGTGCGTCATACTGATCGGTGATGGCCTCCCACCGCGAGGCGCGCGCGGCATCGAGCTGATCGTCAAATGTGAGGGTCGCGTCAGTCAGGAAATCGAAGAGAGTCTCCAGCCGATCATGAAAGAAGGGCAGCCAGTGCTCTAGGCCCGCGTGCTTCCTGCCGGCGCTCACGGCTTCATAAAGCGGGTCGTCCGTACCGGCGGCGCCAAACTCGATGCGGTAGGTCTGGCGGAAACGGGTGATCGCCGCCTCGTCAAGGATCACCTCGCTGACCGGCGCCAGTTCCACCACATCAAGCGTCGTCGTTGTCCGTTGCGTCACCGGATCGAACCGTCGCGCCCCGTCAAGCACATCGCCAAAGAAGTCCAGACGCACCGGCCCGCCCTCGCCGGGTGGGAAAATGTCGATGATGCCGCCGCGGATCGCATAATCACCGGGCTCGGTCACCGTGGGGGCCTGAACGAAGCCCATGGTCACCAGGAATTGCCTAAGCGCCGCCTCGTCGACACGCTCTCCCACACGGGCGGTGAAAGCAGCCTCGCGCAGGACGTCGCGCGCCGGAACACGTTGGGTCGCAGCGTTAACGGTTGTGAGCAAAACGAAACCCTTGGGCATCCCGTGCACAAGGCCCGCCAATGTTGCCATACGATTGGCCGAGATATCGGCGTTTGGCGACACGCGATCGTAAGGCAGACAATCCCATCCGGGAAAGCTGATGACCGGCACGTCAGGCGCAAAAAATGCGAGCGCATCCGCAATGGCCGCCAGGCGCCGGTCATCGCGCGCCACATGGCAGACACAACCCGCCGCCTCAAGCTCGCGCAGAACGAGCGCGGCATCCGACCCCTCGGGGGCACCGCTGACAGTGACATGACGGGGGCTGCTCATGGGCAGCGGGGTACCCGCTCGGGCCGTGAAGTCAACCCGGCTCAGAACCCGCCAAACGGACCGACATAAAGGTTGACATACATGCCGTACATCGCGGTGCTGCAAATCGCGACGACACCGATCATCTGGATCAAAAAGCGGTGACGCATCAGGCGCTTGATCAGCTCTTCGCCCTGAAGGCCATTTTCCCGGATGCGCCGTGCCGTGCGGATCGACAGGAATCCGATCAAAGTCAGCGGCGCGATCAGAAGAAACACCGCCTGGGCAAACTCGACGTCATAGAAAAACGCCGCCAACCCAAGCGCGGTGAAAAAGGCCGAGCCGAATAGCGCGATCCATACCCCCGAGATATCGGCGATATAGAGGATGCGATTGACGTTCACCCGCACCAGATCATGCAGGTCGTTCATGGCCTCGGGCGGCGATCCGCGCCGGGCTCTCAGAATGGAATCGTAGGGCACGCCAAGAATCCAATGGCTTACCGACGACCAGAAGATCGCCAAGCCAATCCAATACCATAGGTTCGAGAAGGATCGCATGTCGATCACTTCGAAGACGGCATCGTACCAGTTCACTAGAGCCCCACTTTTTCGCCAGCAGACACTAGAAAAAGCTGCTTGGCTTGACCAGCCGAAGCGGCGAAGCTACCGCAATTGGTATCCAAAGCGTGCATAAAGGCTTCACCAGATGACGATAGGTCCCTATCCGGGAACAAGATTTCGCCGCACCAAGCAGAGCGACGCGCTCCGCCGCCTTGTCCGTGAAAGCCGCCTTTCGGTCGACGATCTGATCTGGCCGGTCTTTCTGCAGGCGGGTGACGATGGGGAAACACCGGTGCCGTCGATGCCCGGCGTGGCCCGTCTGACGGTCGACAGGGTGGTGACAGCGGCGCGCCAGGCCGCCGATCTCGGCATTCCGGCGATTTGCCTCTTTCCCTACATCGACACGGCCCTCAAAACCCAGGGCTGCGAAGAGGCCTGGAACCCCGACAACCTCTCGAACCGCGCCACCCGCGCCATCAAGGAAGCAGTGCCCGAAATCGCCATCATGACCGATGTGGCGCTCGACCCCTATAACATCAACGGCCACGACGGCATCGTCGAGGATGGGGTGATCGTCAATGACGCCTCGGTCGACGCGCTGGTCAAAATGGCCCTCGCCCAGGCCGAGGCGGGTGCCGACATCCTTGGCCCTTCCGACATGATGGATGGGCGTATCGGCGCCGTGCGCAAGGCGCTCGAAGCCGCGGGCCACAAGGATACCTGCATCCTCAGCTATGCCGCCAAATACGCCAGCGCCTTCTACGGGCCCTTCCGCGACGCCGTCGGCGCCTCGGGCCTTCTGACCGGCGACAAGAAAACGTACCAGATGGACCCGGGTAATTCCGACGAGGCGCTGCGGCTGATCGAACGCGACCTGACCGAGGGCGCCGATATGGTCATGGTCAAACCGGGCCTCGCCTACCTCGACATCTACCGCCGGGCGGCGGACACGTTCGGCGCGCCGGTTTTCGCCTACCAGGTCTCGGGCGAGTACGCGATGATCAAGGCAGCGGCGCAGAACGGCTGGATCGACGGCGATCGGGTGATGATGGAAAGCCTGACGGCATTCAAACGGGCCGGCTGTGCCGGTATCCTGACCTATTTCGCCTTGGACGTTGCCCGCGCGCTTCGTTAACGACTTGTTAAGCTTCGACACGGAGCTTGAATGCGAAACTGCGCGGGTTATTGGTTTTCCCGTTGAAATTCAGCGCTGGATTTGGGTCATTTTCTGCCACCGGAGATTGCAATGAAAGTCGGAGACACCCATTACCGTTCGATCTGGTACGATCGTGACAAGGATCAGATTCAGATCATTGACCAGCGCTGGCTGCCCCACGACTTCCGCATCGCCACGCTGGAAACACTCGACGAATTCGCTACCGCCATCCGCGAGATGTGGGTGCGCGGCGCGCCTTTGATCGGGGCCACCGCCGCGTTTGGCCTGGCCCGCGAATTGGCCCGCGACCCGTCAGATGCCTCGCTTGAAACCGCCACCGCAACGCTGATGGCGACCCGCCCCACGGCGGTCAACCTCGCCTGGGCCCTGAACCGCTGCAATGCCGAACTCCTGCCGGTGGCACCGGCTGAACGGGCCGAGGCCGCCCTGTCCCTGGCACTTGCCATCGCCGACGAAGACGTGGCGATCAACAAATCCATCGGCACCCATGGCCTCGATCTCATCCGCAAGGCCGCCGAAGCGAAACAGGGCGAACCGGTGCGCATCCTGACCCACTGCAACGCCGGCTGGATCGCCACCGTCGATTGGGGCACCGCCACTTCGCCTGTCTACCAGGCCGTCGACGAGGGGCTGCCGGTTCACGTCTGGGTAGATGAGACCCGGCCCCGCAACCAGGGCGCGCTCACCGCGTGGGAGCTTGGGGCCCACGGGGTCAGCCACGCCTATATCACCGACAATGCTGGCGGGCATCTGATGCAGCGCGGCCTTGTGGACATGGTGATTGTCGGGACCGACCGGACGACCCACACGGGGGACGTCTGCAACAAGATCGGCACCTACCTGAAGGCGCTCGCCGCCCGCGACAACGATGTGCCCTTCTACGTCGCCCTGCCCTCGCCCACCATCGACTGGACCCTCGACAATGGCCACGACATCCCGATCGAAGGCCGCCCGGAAGCGGAAGTCACCCACATCCTGGGCAGCACCGATGACACGGTCGGCACCGTTCGCGTCACTCCCGAGGCCACTCCGGCCGAGAACCCGGCCTTCGACGTCACCCCCGCCCGGCTCGTCACCGGCCTCATTACCGAGCGCGGCATCTGCGCCGCTTCCAAGGACGGCCTCGCGGCCCTCTTCCCCGAACACGCACGCCCCTAGCGTTGGCGCGACATCGGGGGTAAACCGCCGTCCATGTTGAAAACCCGCGTCATCCCCTGCCTCGACGTCGCCGACGGGCGCGTGGTCAAAGGCGTCAACTTCGTCGATCTGGTCGACGCCGGTGACCCGGTGGAGGCCGCCATCGCCTATGACGCCGCCGGCGCCGATGAGCTCTGCTTCCTCGACATCCACGCCACCCACGAAAACCGCGGCACCATGTACGATCTGGCCCGGCGCACGGCAGAACATTGCTTCATGCCGCTCACCGTCGGTGGCGGTGTCCGGACGACGGAAGACGTGCGCGCGCTGTTGCTGGCGGGCGCCGATAAAGTGTCATTCAACTCCGCCGCCGTGGCCGACCCGGATGTGGTCGCCCGCGCTGCCGAGAAGTTTGGCTCTCAATGCATCGTCGTCGCCATCGACGCCAAGACGGTCTCGCCCGGCAAATGGGAGATCTTCACCCATGGCGGCCGCCGCGAAACCGGCATCGACGCGGTGGAATTCGCCCAACTCGTCGAAGAGAAAGGCGCCGGAGAAATCCTCCTGACCTCCATGGACCGCGACGGCACCAAATCCGGCTTCAACCTGCCCCTGACCCGCGCCATCGCCGACGCGGTCTCGATCCCGGTCATCGCCTCGGGCGGAGTTGGCACGCTCGACCATCTGGTGCAAGGGGTGACCAAAGGCGGCGCCAGCGCGGTGCTCGCCGCCTCGATCTTTCACTTCGGCGAATTCACCATCGGCGAAGCCAAGGCCCACATGGCCGCCGCCGGCATCCCCATGAGGCTCGCATGAGCGATACCCTGACCCGCCTCGCCGCAACCATCGCCGCCCGGAAAGGCGCCGACCCGGAGACCTCCTGGACGGCAAAACTCCTCGCCAAGGGTCCCGAGAAAGCGGCCGAGAAATTCGGCGAGGAAGCCGTTGAGGCGGTGATCGAAGCCGTGCGCGGCGACCGCGAGCGCCTGACCGAGGAAGCCGCCGACGTTCTCTATCACCTGCTGGTCATGCTGGCGGCCCGCGATGTTCCGCTCGAAGAGGTGCTGGCCGAACTCGACCGACGCGAAGGCACCTCGGGGATCGAGGAAAAGGCTTCCCGGTCAAAAAGATAGGGCCGCGCCACGCCGCTCACCCATCTGGCACGGGCGTCCAGCCCGGGCCGCGCCCGACCCTCCCCACGGGAGGGCGCACGTTGGAACGCCTCAAATAGCGGATACTTATGGGCTTTTTGGCGACGCCGTCTTCATTACAAAGGTTGCGGTGCGCCCACCTAGGGTCGGGCGCGGCCCTTCGGACTCTGCTCTGACGCTTCGCAAATGCTTACGCCGGCTCCGGCAAGGGTACTGCCGCCCCCTTAAACTCCACCACCCGATGCGGATAGGGAATCTCAATCTCCGCCTCTTGCAGCGCGTTCCAAACCAGAAACAATACGTCCGACGAATACTTGTTCGGCCCGTCATCCAGACCTTCAGCCCAGAACTCCACCGCGAAATCGATGCCGCTGTCCCCGAACCCGCGCAACTCGCAATCGGGCGGGTAAGGCTCTGACAAAACACCATCATGCTTGGCCACCGCCGCCTCGATAATGTCCGGCACCAGATTGATGTCGGTATTGTAACTCACCGAAAATGGCACTTCGAAACGGTTGGCCGACCCGCTGTCGGAATAGTTGACCACGCGGGTAACAATGAAATCCTCGTTCGGCACCACGATCCAGCGACCATCAAACGTCTCAAGGATGATCGCCCGCGCCATCATCCTCACGATCTTGCCCTGCTCGCCCCCGTCGAGCTCCACATAGTCACCAACCGTCGCCTGCCCCTCAAGCAACAGGATCACGCCCGAGATGAAATTCGACGCGATCTTCTGCAGCCCGAAACCAAGCCCCACGCCAATGGCGCCCCCCAGAACCGCCAGCGAGGTCAGCGAAACCCCCATGACGTTCATCAGTACCAGGAAGGCCGCGCCGAAGATGACAATCTCGGCGGTCTTGGCGGCAAGCTGACGCGTCGCGGGGCGCATTTCCTCCTGATTTTCGATGAACTGCACCGATTGATCGTTCGACCAGCGGCCCAGCCAGAAAATCACGCCGCCCAGCACGATGAAGCGGATAAGCCACAAAAGGTTGAACGACAGATTCCCCAGCGGCACCACCGTGCTTTCCAGCCAGGCCGTGACGTGCTCCAAAAGCCCGAGCGCATAGAGCGCGGCCACCGGCAGCAGGATGTAACGGCCCACCAGTTTCAGGAACGGATCCTGGATCATGTCGCGCACGAAGGCGCGCACCGCCAGGAACAGGAACACCCGCTTGCCGAAGGCAATCACCGCGCCCGAGCCGAAGATCGACCGCGTCACCTGTTCGCCGAGGAACGTCAGGGCAAAGGCCAGAAGCGGCGTCAGAAGCGGCAGAAACACCAGGACGAACCGCCGGGCCTTGGCCAAAAGAGTCTGGCTGCCCACTTCCGGCGTCAAAAACGCCTTAAGGCGCGGCGTGATCCTGCGTGAAATGAATACGGCCAGCCCGAAGGCCACCAGAAGCAGCGCGAATTGCGACCAGGCGGCCGGGCTCAAAAGCCATTCCGTGGCCAGATCCTGCCCCTGCTCCAGATACCCTTCGGCATCCGCCAGGATTTCGTCCATCGTTAACCCTGTCCCTTGAGACGGACGACCGAATTGTCCTCCGCCAACTCCTCAAAGTCGAAATTATCCAACCGGCGCGCCCGTTTCCCGGCTTTGTCCGCCGAGATCTTGATTTCTTCGACATCCCGCGCCGCCTGCCCGAAATGCCGGTCGAGGTTGGTGACCCGCGCCGACAGGCGGTCCACATCGCTCGACAAAAGGCCCAGCTCCCGCCGAATTGCGCCCGCTTGCTCGCGCATCCGCGCATCCTTCAGGATGGCCCGCATGGTGTTCAGCGTCGCCATGCAGGTGGTGGGCGAGACGATCCAGACCCGGGCCTCGAACCCTTCCCGCACCACGTCGGCGAAATTTGCGTGAAGCTCGGCATAGATCGCCTCAGACGGCAGGAACATCAGCGCGCCGTCAGCGGTTTCACCCTCCAGAATGTACTTTTCCGAGATCGATTTGATGTGCACCCGCACCGCCGTCTTCAAGGCGCGCCCGGCCTCTGCGACCTGCGCGTCGGTCTTAGAAGTGCGAAGCATTTCATAGGCTTCCAGAGGAAACTTCGAGTCGATCACAATCGGCCCTGGCGGATTCGGCAGATGGATCAGGCAGTCGGCACGTTTGCCGTTCGAAAGCGTCTTCTGCCACGTGTAACTGTCGGGCGGCAGCGCCTTCGACACGATATCCTTTAACTGGATTTCCCCGAATGCCCCCCGCGTCTGCTTGTTCGAAAGAATATCCTGCAACGTCAGCACATCGCCCGAAAGCTTCTCGATATTGGCCTGCGCCTTGTCGATGGTCTCCAGCCGCTGCTGCAAATCGCCCAGGGACCGCGCGGTCCTGGTGGCCGAATTGGCCAGATTGTCGCTCATCCCCTTGGAGACATCGGCCAACCGCCGCTCCAATAGCTTCAGCATGTTGGCGTGGGTGGCCGCATTAGCCTCGCTCACCTGCGTCAGCCCGCCCGAAAGCTGTTGCTGCCCGGCAGCCAGCGTTTCGACGCGCTGGCCGAGGGCCGCCATGTCATGCGCGATCGGCGCCATGATCTCGGCCGAGCGTCCGGCCCGCCGGACCGCGACAACCCGCAAGACCAGCACCAGGATCAGCGCTCCGGCACCTGCCAACGCAAGCTGCACTTTGGGGTCGTTCAGCGACCAAACCGTCTCGCCAATCTGAATCATGTCCGCCCGAACAACCTTTCGATATCCTTTAGCTTCAGTTCCACATATGTGGGCCGCCCATGGTTGCACTGCCCCGATTTCGGCGTTGCTTCCATCTCGCGCAACAGCGCGTTCATCTCCTCCGGCCTCAGCCGCCGACCGGTCCGGACCGAGCCATGGCAGGCGATGCGGCTCAGCACGGCATGAATGCGGGCCTCCAGCGAAGAGGATTTGCCAAGGCCAGTCAGCTCATCGGCAATATCCCCGATCATCGCCGCCACATCGAAGGTGCCAAGAATGGCGGGCGTTTCCCTCACCGCGATCGAGCCTGGGCCGAAGGGTTCCACCAACAGTCCAAGATCGAGGAGTTCGGTCGAGATTTCCAGAATATCGGCGGCCCGGTCACCGAGTTCGACAATCTCCGGCACCAGCAGCGCCTGCCGGGCAACGGTCCGCTCTGCCAGTTGCGCTTTCAGCTTCTCGTAAACCAATCGCTCATGGGCCGCATGAGCGTCCACAAGGATCATCCCGTCCCGGGTCTGCGCCACGATAAAATTCTCATGAATCTGCGCCCGCGCCGCGCCAAGCGGATGATCCAGCGCATCGGCGTCAGGCACCGCCTCGGCGACAAAACCAGACGCAACTTCCTGGAATCCCTCAAATATATTAGAATACCTGCCTGGGTCCGGCACTTTTGGCGAACCCGGCAGCCCCGGTGGGCGGTCCATCTGATATATTAGTGTATCAGCTTCAGGCGCCCGGAAGGATCCAAGCGCCTCTCCGGCTACGGTCGAAGACGCCCGGTGCCCTGCCTCGGCAAGCGCGTGTCGCAAGCCGGAAACCACCAAACCCCGCGCCACGCCTGGCTCGCGGAAACGAACTTCGGATTTTGCCGGGTGAACATTGACGTCAACAAGCGACGGGTCACAATCGATGAACAACGCGGCCGCGGCATGGCGATCCCGGCTCAACACATCCGAATATGCGGCCCTCAGGGCGCCCACCAGCAACCGGTCCCGCACCGGCCTGCCGTTGACGAAGAAGAACTGCCGTACTGCCGAGCCACGGGAATAGGTGGGCAGTGCCGCATATCCTGTCATGTGCAGCCCGTCGCGCTCGGCATCCACCGAAATGGCATTGTCGACGAAATCCCGGCCCAAAAGCGCCCGCAACCGCCCGGCGAGCGCCTGTTCCGGGTCGCCGCTCTCGGCGCTTACCGAAAACACCATCCGGGCGTCGCCGGTGTGATCCGCCAAAGAAAACGCCACGTAAGGTTCCGCCATCGCCAGCCGTTTCACGGCATCGGTCACCGCCTGCATCTCCCCCCGCTCGGTGCGCAGGAATTTCAGCCGTGCCGGCGTGGCAAAGAAAAGGTCTCGCAGTTCGACTGTGGTGCCTGAACGTCCGGCCGCCGGACGAACCAGGCCCACGGCCCCGCCTGCGGCGTCAATCTGCGCGGCGTCCTCGCCCTCGACGCGCGAGACGATTGACAACCGTCCCACCGCAGCCAGTGAGGCGAGCGCCTCTCCGCGAAATCCGAAGGTACTGATGTTCAGAAGGTCGGAACCATCGATCTTGGACGTGGCGTGCCGCGAAAGGGCCAGCGGCAATTCCCCGGTCGGGATACCGCAGCCATTGTCGACCACCCGGATCAGTCGCTTGCCGCCGTCCGCCACCGTGATCTCAATCCGCGTCGCCCCCGCATCAATGGCGTTCTCGACCAACTCCTTCACCGCCGAGGCCGGGCGCTCGACCACTTCACCGGCGGCAATTCGATTGATCGCCGCCTCATCGAGACGGCGAATTTGCCGCGCAGAATCGCGTATATTGGGGTCCGGGGCGTGCATCACACTAGGTGTAGCATCACGTACCCCCAAGGTCCACACGCCAATCGCAGCGAAAACCACCCGGCCTTGCACCCTTCGCCCCACCTGCCCTATACCCCGCGCATTCCGAGGCAAGTTAGGGAAAACCCGCAATGGCAGGCCATTCAAAATGGGCGAATATCCAGCACCGTAAGGGCCGGCAGGATGCGGCGCGTTCAAAGCTTTTCTCCAAGCTTTCCAAGGAAATCACCGTGGCCGCCAAGATGGGCGATCCCGACCCGGAAAAGAACCCGCGCCTGCGGCTCGCCGTCAAGGAAGCAAAGTCGAACTCTGTCCCCAAGGACGTGATCGACCGCGCCATTTCCCGCTCCCAGGCCGGGGAAGGCGACGAATTCGTCGAGATCCGCTACGAAGGCTATGGCCCCGGTGGCGTCGCGGTGATCGTCGAGGCCATGACCGACAACCGCAACCGCACCGCCTCGACCGTGCGTTCCACTTTCGGCAAGCACGGCGGCAATCTGGGCGAGACGGGCTCGGTATCTTTCATGTTCGAACGCAAGGGCGAGATCCTCTATCCCGCCGACGCCGGCGATGAGGATACCATCATGATGGCCGCCATCGAAGCGGGCGCCGAGGATGTGGAATCCGGCGAGGATGGTCACACCATCTACACCGGCGACACCGATCTCAACGATGTCTCCACCGCATTGGAAGCCGACCTCGGCGAAGCGGAATCCACCAAGCTGATCTGGAAACCCACCACGACAACCGAACTGGACCTTGACGGTATGCAGAAACTCATGCGTCTCATCGAAGTCCTGGAAGACGACGACGACATCCAGCGCGTCACATCCAACTTCGACGTTTCAGACGATGTGCTGGAGCAGCTCTCGGCCTGACCCGCCGGGACGCCGCCCATGGCATATTCCTTTGCGATTTCAGCGACTTACGGCAGCGCCCGTACCGGCCTGATCACCACGCCACGCGGCGGGATCCGGACACCCGCTTTCATGCCTGTGGGCACCGCGGGCACTGTGAAGGCGATGTTGCCTGAAAGCGTGGCCGCCACCGGCGCCGACATCCTTCTGGGCAACACCTATCACCTGATGCTGCGCCCCGGTGCCGAGCGCGTGGCAGCGCTTGGCGGTCTGCACAAGTTCATGAACTGGTACGGTCCCATTCTGACCGATTCGGGCGGCTTTCAGGTGATGAGCCTCGCCGGTCTGCGCAAACTGACCGAAGAGGGTGTCAGGTTTTCCTCGCACATCGACGGCTCCAAACACCTGCTGACCCCGGAAAGATCCATGGAGATCCAAGGGTTACTGGGCAGCGACATCGTCATGTGCTTCGACGAATGCCCCGCCCTGCCCGCAGATGATATGAAGGTGGCCGAAAGCATGCGGCTTTCCATGCGGTGGGCCGGGCGCTCGAAAGAGGCCTTCGGCCACCGCCCGGGCCATGCGCTTTTCGGTATTCAGCAGGGTGGCGTCACCAGGGAGCTTCGGGAGGAAAGCGCCAAGGCCCTGACAGAAATCGATTTCGACGGTTACGCCGTCGGCGGCCTCGCGGTTGGCGAGGGGCAAGAGGCGATGTTCGGCGTGCTGGACTATGCGCCGCAGATGCTGCCCGCCGACAAGCCCCGCTACCTGATGGGTGTGGGAAAACCTGATGATATCGTCGGCGCCGTCAAACGCGGTATCGACATGATGGATTGCCTGTTGCCGTCGCGATCGGGCCGCACCGGCCAGGCCTTCACGCGACGGGGTGTGGTCAACATCAAGAACGCCCGCCACGCCAATGACCCCCGTCCGCTGGACGATGCCTGTGCCTGCCCGGCCTGCCAGAACTATTCCCGGGCCTATCTGCACCACGTGTTCCGCGCCGGTGAAATGATCTCCGGCATGCTGCTGACCTGGCATAACCTGCATTATTATCAGGAACTTATGTCAGATATGCGAAGTGCCATCGCTGCAGGCTGCTTTGCGAAATTCGAACAAGGCTTTCACAAAGCGCGCGCGGACGGGGATATTTCCCTGCTTTGAATTCGCCGGCGCGTGGTGGGACCCGGGGAAAGCCCGGGGCAGGATGTTACAGGCGGGATCAGGCGCGCACAGGCACCGTGTTTTCCATCCATCCGACAAAGCGGAACTGCCAGGCCGATCCCTTCAGCCGTACCGGTGCGGGCGAGATGCTTCTGAAGTTGCGGATACGCTCCCCCCAGGACTTTGTCGTTTCCTTGAGAATCTGACCATGCATCACGCGGCTCAGCAACAGTCCGCCCAGGACCACCAGGAAAGCGGTGACAAACGGGTCCGCAAGAATCCGGAGCCCGAATTCAGGGGCGCAAAGGACAAACAGCGAAAGGATCAGCCGGGAAACCGCAATCGCCTCGACCATGAACCGCATGGTCGGCAGATAGAGGAATACGGCAATCGCCGAAACACCGATGATCAGAGCATAAATAGAGCCGGTGACCCACGAGATGTGGACGCCGTGAAGATGCACATTTGTCGGTAGGTAAAAGAGAAACCCGGCCAGAAATGCCAGGGCCACGACAAAAAACAGCCGCTTGCGTTCTCGATAGATCAGTGGTCCCGGCCCAAGGAACATGTGTCACTCCGCCTGTAGTTTTGCCCCCCGGCCCAAGCGCTAGTGCGCCTTTCTGTCCAAAATGCGGCACCCATGTTAATTTTTCGTTCACAGAAACTGTGCAGTCTGTGCAGTATTTTCGTAGCCGTGTGCAGAACAATCCCGGTTCACTTTTCATTGTATTCAAAGGGCGCTTGCCCCTGACGCCGGACGCAGGCAAATTGTCTGTATCGAGCAGGTGGTTGAAGGCGAAGGTGCCGACACCACATATAGAGGCCATAAAGAGGAGAAGTTGGAGGTCGCCACTTTCGGGGCCCGCGCTTCTTGCACAACCAAGGAACCCTAATGAACGAGCCTTTCGCAACATCGTTTCCGGTGCTCCCGCTTCGGGACATCGTGGTATTTCCGCATATGATCGTGCCGCTTTTCGTCGGGCGTGAAAAATCGGTGCGCGCACTGGAAGAAGTCATGCAGGACGACAAGCAGATTCTGCTGTCCAGTCAGATCGACCCGGCGGTCGATGAGCCGACGACAGACGGAATTTACGACGTTGGCGTTCTTGCCAACGTGCTTCAGCTGCTGAAACTGCCCGATGGCACCGTCAAGGTGCTGGTCGAGGGCCGGAGCCGCGTGCGCATCACCGACTATCTCGACAACGACGATTACTTCGAAGCGCACGCCGAACCGATTTCCGAGGAAATCGGCGATGCCTCGGCTGTCGAGGCTCTGCTGCGCTCGGTCGCGGATGAATTCGAACGCTACGCCAAGGTCAAAAAGAACGTGCCCGAAGAAGCACTGACCCAGGTTGCCGAAACCGAAGAAGCCTCGAAACTGGCCGACCTCGTCTCAGGTCACCTCGGCATTGATGTCGACAAGAAGCAGCCGCTTCTCGAAACGCTCTCCATCGCTGAACGGCTCGAAGCCGTCTATGGGCTGATGCAGGGCGAGATGAGTGTTCTGCAGGTCGAGAAAAAGATCAAGACCCGCGTCAAATCCCAGATGGAGCGCACGCAGCGCGAGTATTACCTGAATGAGCAGATGAAGGCCATTCAGAAGGAGCTTGGCGACGGCGAGGACGGCTCGAACGAGATTGCCGAACTCGAAGAGAAAATCGAAGCCACCAAACTGTCGAAGGAAGCCCGCGAGAAGGTCGAGGGCGAACTGAAGAAGCTCAAGTCCATGTCGCCCATGTCGGCGGAAGCCACGGTGGTGCGGAACTACCTCGACTGGATCCTGTCGATCCCCTGGGGCAAGAAAAGCCGCGTCAAAAAAGACCTGGGCCGTGCCCAGACCATCCTTGATGACGACCATTACGGGCTGGAGAAGGTCAAGGAACGGATCGTCGAATATCTCGCCGTTCAGCAGCGCTCGAAAAAGCTGCGCGGCCCGATCCTCTGTCTCGTCGGGCCTCCGGGTGTCGGCAAGACGTCTCTCGGCAAATCGGTTGCCCGGGCCACGGGACGCGAGTTCATCCGCATCTCGCTGGGCGGCGTGCGCGACGAAAGCGAAATCCGCGGTCACCGGCGCACCTACATCGGCTCGATGCCGGGCAAGATCATCCAGGCGCTGAAAAAGGCCAAAACGACCAACCCGCTGATCCTCTTGGACGAGATCGACAAGATGGGTCAGGATTTCCGGGGCGACCCGGCCTCGGCCATGCTGGAAGTGCTCGACCCTGAGCAGAACAACACCTTCATCGACCACTATCTCGAAGTGGAATACGACCTGTCGAACGTGATGTTCCTGACCACGGCGAACACCTACAACATGCCAAGCCCGCTTCTGGACCGGATGGAGATCATCCCGCTGGCCGGCTACACCGAGGATGAAAAGCGCGAGATCGCCAAACAGCATCTGATCGCCAAGCAGGTGAAGAACCACGGCCTGAAGGCCAAGGAATTCGACCTGACCGATGAGGCGCTTACCGAGATTATCCGCACCTATACCCGCGAAGCCGGTGTGCGGAACCTCGAGCGCGAGATTGCCAAGCTGGCCCGGAAAGCGGTGACCAAGATCATCAAGAAGGACGAGGTAACCGTGACGGTGACCCCGGATCGCCTTGAAGATTTCCTGGGCGTCAAGAAGTTCCGCTACGGGCTTGCCGAAAAGGAAGATCAGGTAGGCGTGGTTACAGGCCTCGCCTGGACACAGGTGGGTGGCGACCTTCTGTTGATCGAAGCTCTGCGCCTGCCCGGCAAGGGCCGGATGAAGACGACTGGCAAACTGGGCGACGTGATGAAGGAATCAATCGACGCCGCTGCAAGCTTCGTACGCTCCATCGCTCCCTCGATTGGCGTCAAACCGCCGCGTTTCGATACGATGGACATCCACGTTCACGTGCCCGAAGGCGCGACGCCCAAGGACGGGCCCTCGGCGGGCGTGGCCATGGTGACCTCAATCGTCTCGGTGCTGACGGGCATCCCTGTCCGGAAGGATATCGCCATGACCGGCGAGGTAACCTTGCGCGGCAATGTGCTGGCCATTGGCGGGCTGAAGGAGAAGCTCCTCGCGGCCCATCGCGGCGGCGTCAAGACCGTGCTGATCCCGGAAGAAAACGCCAAGGACCTGGTGGAAATCCCCAACAACGTGAAGGACGGGCTGGAAATCATCCCGGTGTCGCACGTTTCGGAAGTCCTGAAACAGGCGCTGATCGACACGCCGGAACCCATTGAATGGGACGAGGCCGCCGAGGAAGCCGCCGCCGCCGCGCGGCTGGCGGAAAAGTCTGGCGGCGATGGTGCCGGGGCCGTAGCGCACTAAAGATAGGGGCCGATCTCTTTTATAGAGATCGGTTCTCAAAGCATCCGGCAAACAGAAAAGAACAGCGCGCCCAATGGGCGCGCTTTTCATATCCTGTGTTCAGAGGACGTCGAAGAAGTCAGCCAGGTGATCTTCAACACCTTCCGGAAGATTGCCCGCGAAATTCTCGACCGGGATCATGGGAAGTGTCGGAAGTTCCGCCGGAACGTCTGGCGTGTTCGGATTGTAACCAGCCTGTGCGGGATGTTCGCCGCGGGGAAGTACTGCTTCAGGCGGGGAATTGGGGAAACGGCCCATTGAAATAGCTCCTGCATTCTCCCCCCAATCGAATCAATAGGTTAAAGTCGACTCTAACGTCGATCCCCCTGGTTGGGATAGGCAATATTCCCTCCGCCGACCGGTGCCGCGACCCCCGTCGTGCCGGGCGCAGTTGTCGGCATCCCCTTTGCCACCCGGACGGCCAGATAGGCAAAGGCCTGGGCTTCCAGCATATCGCCGTCCAGCCCCTCTGCTTCTACGGGTTTGACCGTGGCACCGGTGAGCCCGGCGATGAGTTCCATCATTACCGGGTTCTTGCGCCCGCCGCCGGTAACAAGGATACGCGCGGGCCGGGTCGGACAGTGATCGATCCCGAGTTGAACCGCGCCGGCCGTTCCGGCGGCAAGGGTGGCGATGGCATCGGCTTCGCTCAGACCGGCGACATGATCGGTCCAGCTGGAAAAATCGTTCCGGTCCAGGGATTTGGGTGGCACCCTGGCAAAAAACCGGTCAGCCAGCATCGCCGCAAGCGCGGCCTCGTCCACATTGCCGCTTCGGGCCAGTTCGCCATCCGTGTCCATCTCGCGACCCAGATGCAGGCGGCAATAGTCGTCGATCAGCGCATTGCCGGGCCCCGTGTCGAAGGCAAGACAGGCGCCGGGCGCCTCGGGGCTTGCCTGGGCCGGGTCGATCCAAGTCAGGTTGCCAACGCCGCCGAGGTTCAGAACCGCGACCGGTTCGGCTATCCCAAGCTTCTTGACCAGCGCGAAATGATAGAACGGCGCCAGCGGCGCGCCCTGCCCGCCCAACCGCATATCGGCGGATCGGAAATCCCAGACCACCGGCGTTCCCAAAGCCTCGGCCAGCACCTGACCGTTGCCGATCTGCACCGTCAGCCGTTCCTGGGGCCGGTGATGGGTGGTCTGCCCGTGAAAGCCGATCACTTCCGCACCGGAAAACCGGCCAAGAAGCTCGACATGGGCAATTTCCACAACCTCCGCCGCCGCCTCGATTTCCCGGCCGGCCGCCTTCCCCAGCGACGCCTTGATCACCTCACGCTCCGCCGGCGCATAGGTCCGATACCCGGTCTCGCCGAATTCGAAAACCTCGACGCCATCGGTAAGAACCATGGCCGCATCAACCCCGTCGAGCGAGGTTCCGGACATCGCCCCAAGCGCCCAGCAGCGCGTTTTCTTCATGGCTTTTCCTTTACCATCCGCGCCATTATAGAAGGCCCGGCCCAATAGGCGCGATCATAGACGGAAGACAATGACCTATCACCCGAAATCGGATTTCATGGCGGCGATCCTGTCGCGCGGATTTCTG
>CAJICO010000100.1_pt1 | contig 18843 bp, 19 predicted proteins | sample 9199701 | NCBI WGS metagenome assembly CAJICO01 (sample SAMEA7708339, study PRJEB35096) | sediment metagenome | biome: marine neritic benthic zone biome [ENVO:01000025]; feature: sediment [ENVO:00002007]; material: shallow marine sediment [ENVO:03000034] sea grass bed [ENVO_01000059] ... | reverse complement strand
TGCCAAGGCGCACCTCCTCCAGCTCAACCTCCCAATCGGCGCGCAGTGCCGGATCATCAAGGATCATCTGCACGACCCGCGCGCCATGATCTGGCGGGAACGAGTAATTCTGCCGGTTGAGAAATGCCATGGTCGACTGCGCAAGCGCCTTGCCGGCGTCGCCCTCGGCAATCGCCATCAACAAGCCGGTACGCTCGCGGTAGACACCGAAGTTCTTCGAGCAACTGGCCGCAATAATCATCTCCGGCATGCGCGACGCCAGAAGGCGCGGCCCATAGGCATCCTCCACAAGCCCGTCGCCGAAGCCCTGGTAGGCGATATCGACAAAGGGTATGGCGCCGGTCTCTTCCCAAAGATCCGCGACCTGGCCCCACTGTTCCCTGCTCAGATTGGCACCGGTGGGATTGTGGCAGCAGCCGTGGAGCAGCACCAGATCGCCACGCCCCGCCTCGCGCAGATCCGCCATCATACCTTCGAAATCGACAGCGCGGGTCGCATTGTCGAAATAGCGATATTCCCGCATCGGGATGCCGAGGTATTTCACGATCGACGGGTGGTTCGGCCAGGTAGGCGCGCTCAACCAGATTGTCGCCGCTTTGTCGGCATAGCGCATCAGTTCGAGCCCCTGGCGAATGGCGCCTGTGCCGCCGGGCGTGGCAACGGCGGCCACGCGATCGGCGCTGACGGCATCGCCCAGTACCAGCTTCCGCAAAGCCGTGCCGAAGGCGGGATCTCCCGCAAGACCGGTGTAGGCCTTCGTTTCCTGAGTATCGACAAGTTTGCGCTCGGCTGCCTTCACCGCGCGCATGACAGGCGTAAGGCCTTCGGCGTTCTTATACACGCCGACGCCCAGGTCGATTTTCTGCTCACGCGGATCATCGCGGAACATCTGGATAAGCTGGATGATCTTGTCCGGCGGCTGTGGGGTCAGATCGCTAAGCATATTGTCCTCCTCAGGACGGGATTCGAGAGAGATCGCGGTCGCGCGTCAGCACCCTTTTCCTATCTTCGCGGCTGACCGGATTGAAGCCATATTTCTGATAATTTGCCAGGGCCCGCGGGTGATCGAGCGTGCAGGTGTTGACGGTCATTCGCGTGGCGCCCTCCGCGGACCAGGCCGTGAGGATCGCGGTCCGAAGAAGCCAACCGCCCAGACCCTTCCCCACCGCTTCGGGCACCAGCCCGAAGTAACTCAGATCCACCGTGCCCTCGCCCTGGTCCTCCAGCATGAAGAACCCCTGTGGCCAGCCGTGATCGAAAAGCGTGAAAAGGCTCATCTGATCGCGGTGCAGCCAGCGCCGCAGCCGTTCAGGCGGCCAGGTATGCATGTCTTCCCAGGCGTAATCCCGGCCCACCGCATCGTAGAGCGAAAGAAACCACCAGACCGGCGGCTCGTCGGCCTTCAAGAGAGCAGCGGTCGAGCCGACCGGAAGGTGCGGCCAGTCAAAGTCCGGCCGCGTCGCCATCTCCAGGTAGGTGATCGTGTAGGAAACTTCTTCGCCAGCCTTCTGCAGGGTCATCCGGTTTCAACCTTCAGATCTCCGTACATGCCCCATTCTGACCAGGACCCGTCATAGAGCGCGTGATTGCGGTGGCCGATCCGCTCCAGCGCCAGGCTGACGATTGCCGCCGTCACGCCCGAGCCGCAGCTTGTGATCGCGGGTTTCGACAGATCGACGCCCGCTTTTTCGAAGACGCCGCGCAACTCTGCCGCCGGCAACATCGTGCCGTCATCGTTCAGAAGTGACTTGTAATAGACGCACCTCGACCCGGGGATATGCCCCGAGCGCAGGCCGGCTCTCGGTTCGGGCTCCTCGCCGCGAAAGCGCGCGGGCGAGCGGGCATCAAGGATCTCGAAATCTCCCAGCTTTGAGGCCGCGGCGACCTGTGTCACGTCATTCACCATCTGGTTCTGCCGGCTCACCGTGATATGCCGGTCTCGCATGATGGGCGGCGTGTCATCGACCGGGCGCGCCTCGCGCCGCCACTTGGGGAACCCGCCGTCGAGCACCGCAATATCCGTCTTCCCCATCAGCCGGAAAAGCCACCAGACGCGCGCCGCCGAGAACAACCCCGCGCCGTCATAGACAACCACCTGATGGCCGTCGCCCACGCCCATGGCCCGCATGCGGCTGATAAATTTCTCAACCGGCGGCACCATATGGGGCAGCTCTGACCGGTGATCACTGATGTCGTCGATATCGAAGAACCGGGCACCGGGGATATGAGCGATTTCATATTCCCGCCTCCCATCCCGCTTCATGTCCGGCAGGTACCAGGAGGCGTCGAAAATCCTGAGGTCGGGATCGCCGAGATGATGTTCGAGCCATTCGGTCGATACCAGCGTCTTTGGGTCGTCACTCATGCCAGTCCTCCACATCCATCTGCTATTCTCTGCGGGATGCCATGGCAAGCGCTGCTGATTGTGAGCCGCTTCGCGGTCCGTTAAGGTCGGAAAAAAAGGGGAGCAGCGGGGCGTGACCGTACTGGCGAAATACCAGCGGCTTGAGTCCGAAGGCATCTGGCGTTTTGACGAGAACGAACAACGGCGGGACATCATTGTCTCGATCGGCAAAGCGACGATCACGATTTCCGCGGCCAATGGCACCGCGTTGACCCATTGGTCTTTGCCGGCCATCGAGCGCCTGAACCCCGGCGCCATGCCCGCGCTCTACCGGCCAGGGCCGGAATCGAGCGAAGAGCTGGAACTGTCCGACGATGAAATGGTGAAGGCTGTAGACCGGGTCCTCGCCTCGCTTCAAAGGCGTCAGGGTTCGCGGCCTCCGCTGAGGAGATACGGGGTCCCGGTGCTGGCGGCGGCGCTGATCGCCGCCATGGTGATCTGGCTGCCGGACGCGATCATCCGCTATACGGCATCCCTGGTGCCCGAGTCGGTGCGGCGGGACATTGGCACCGTGCTTCTGGCTGAAATGGACCGCGTGGCGGGCGCCCCCTGCGCCTCTTCGGCGGGACAGGCGGCGCTCGGCAAACTGTCGGAAAGGCTGTTTCCCGGCGGCGAGGTGAAACTTCTGGTTCTGCCTTCCTCGCTGGCGGGAACGTCGCGGGTGCCGGGCCGTGCTTTCCTTGTCGCCCACACGCTGGTTGAGGATTTCGAGACGCCGGAAGTGCTTGCCGGATACCTGCTGGCCGAGGACGCGAGACGCGAAACAATCGATACGCTGGCCTGGCTGCTGAAAGGTGCTGGGCTGAGAGCGTCACTGTCGCTGCTGACCCAGGGCAGACTGCCCGAAGAGAGACTGCAACGGATGGCGGAATGGCTCATTGCGCAGCCAACCGCACCGATTGCGGATCAGACCTTGCTGGACAAGTTTTCGGCGGCTCAGGTATCGGCACGGCCTTATGGACTTGCGCTCGACATCTCGGGCGACAGTACGGCCACCCTGATCGATGCCAATGTAGCCACCATACCGCCGCTTCTTTCCGATGGCGACTGGATTGCCCTGCAGACGATCTGCGACGGGTAAGGGTTTCGCCGTGTTATCGCGTGTCGATCCGCTGGAGGGGTTCCACCCCTCCAGACCTCCGGACCCGGGATTTAATCCGGGGCCAGGTATTTGAAACAGGAAGAAGGGCTTGGCGGCACTGCTATTTGGTGCCGAACATCCTATCTCCCGCGTCGCCTAACCCCGGCACGATGTAGCCCTTCTCGTTCAACCGCTCGTCCACAGCCGCCGTCACGATGGGCACATCCGGATGCGCTTCTTTCATGCGCGCGACGCCCTCGGGTGCCGCCAGCAGACAAAGGAACCGGATATTCGTCGCGCCTTCCTTCTTGATGAGATCGACAGCCGCCGCCGAACTGTTGCCGGTCGCCAGCATGGGATCGACCGCGATCACCAGCCGTTCGGACAGGTCGCCCGGCAGCTTGCAGTAGTACTGCACCGGCTGCAGTGTCTCTTCGTCCCGGTAGAGACCGACAAATCCCACACGCGCCGAGGGTATAAGATCGAGCATACCGTCCAGCAGGCCATTCCCGGCACGCAGGATCGAGACCAGGGCCAGCTTGCGCCCGTCGAGCACCGGGGCATCCATCGTGGTAAGCGGTGTCTCGATCCGCCGGGTCGTCATGTCCAGGTTTCTGGTGACCTCATAGGCCAACAAGGTGCTGATTTCCCTCAGCAATTGACGGAAAACCGCCGTCGATGTCCGGTGATCGCGCATCAGTGTCAGCTTGTGCTGCACCAGCGGGTGATCAACCAAAGTCAAATGTTCGCTCATGTCGCCCCCTATTCCAAAAAGCTTCGTCCCGACCCGCGTTCGGCGAGGCCCAGATGCGCCGCGACCGACGCGGCAACATCAACGAAATTGATCAGACCGATGCTTCCCTGCATCGGCCCGGCGCCAATCACCGGCGCCCGTTCGCGGGTGTGATCGGTGCCGACCCACGTCGGGTCATTGCCGTGATCGGCGGTGAAAAGGATCAGATCGTCGGGCCCGAGATTTTCCAGAATGCGCGGCACATTGGCATCGAACCATTCAAGCGCCCGGGCGTATCCCGAGACATCGCGCCGGTGGCCGTAGTCGCTGTCGAACTCGACGAAATTGGCGAAGGTCAGGCTGCTTTCCTCTGCCCCACGGGTCAGTCGGACAAGGCTTTCCATCAAATCGGCGTCGCTGCCCTTGGCAACATCCGCAATCCCGCGCATCGAGAAAATGTCGCCGATCTTGCCAACCGCGTGAACCTTTCCGCCCCCGGCCTCGACCCAATCGCAGAGCGTGGGACCGGGCGGTGCCACGGCGAAGTCGCGCCGGTTGGTCGTTCGCGTGAAGTTACCGGGGCCACCGACGAAGGGCCGCGCGATTGCCCTTCCGACCTTCATTTCGTGAAGCACCGGCGCAAGGTCCTGGCAAAGCTTCAAAAGCCGGTCCAGACCGAAGGCTTCCTCGTGGGCGGCGATCTGAAACACGCTGTCGACCGAGGTATAGCAGATGGGCCAGCCGGTTCGCAGATGCTCTTCGCCGAGACGTTCGATAATCTCGGTGCCGGAGGCGTGACAATTGCCCAGTGTCCCCTCGGTGCCCGTCAGTTCGGCGGCCTTGGCCAAAAGATCGGCGGGGAAGGCCGGTTGCGTATCGGGGAAATAGTGCCAATCCCAGGGCACCGGCACGCCCGCCAGTTCCCAGTGACCCGAAGGTGTATCCTTACCCCTGGAGATCTCTGTTGCGGCACCCCAGAGTCCGGTGGTGCCACTCTCGACGCCCGGCATGTCTTCGCCCGAGGCCAGTCTGACGGCTTCGCCCAAACCAAGCTTGCCGAGGTTGGGCATCCGCAAGGGGCCCGAACGCTTCTCTTCCGCCTCTCCCCTGGCACAGGCCTGTGCGATATGGGCCAGCGTGTTGGCACCGGTATCCGGAACGTCGCCCGCGTTGAAATACTGATCGGCGTCCGGAGCACCGCCGGCGCCGACGCTATCCAGAACCACGAGAAACGCGCGGGCCATCAGCCTATCCTGTCCAGAACAAGCGGTGGGGCTTTGCCCTCGTCGCCGATGTCCAATGCGCTCAGGAATTCGCGTTCTGCCAGTGCCGCCGTCTTCTCGCTGACCGCATGGAGACGCGCCACCGGTTGACCTTTTTGAACTTTCGTCCCCAGTTCCACAATCTCGGAAAATCCGACAGATGTATCGATCCGGTCGCCGTCGCGCATCCGGCCACCGCCCATGCGAACCACCGCCATGCCGATGGTATGCCCGTTCAAGGACGCCACCGTACCCGTTGAGGGCGCGGGGATTTCCCGGATGACGTTGGCCTCGGGCAGTCGCTGGGCCCAATTGCCGCTGAAATTAGCGGGACCGCCCAGAGCCTGGACCATTTGATCGAATTTTGCGGCTGCCTCGCCACTCTCCAGCGCATCGCGCAATTTCACTGCTGCAACCTCGGGCGCTGTTTCCACCCCGGCGAGCACAAGCGCCTCGGCGCCAAGCGTCAGGGTCAATTCGACCAGACGGGAATTCTTCGGCTCGGTCAGTGCGCGCATGATTTCGGCGACTTCCAGAGCATTCCCCGCGGCGGGTGCAAGCGGCTGGTTCATGTCCGTGATCAGCGCAACCGTCGGGCAACCCGCGCCTCGTGCCGTGTCCACCAGCGACCGGGCCAGCGTTTTGGCCTGGTCGAGCGTTTCCATGAAAGCGCCCGAACCGTATTTGACGTCCATGACCAAGGCACCAAGCCCGGCGGCGAGTTTCTTCGACAGGATCGAGGCGGTGATCAGGTCGACGCTTTCGACCGTTCCCGTCACGTCGCGCACGGCGTAAAGCTTCTTATCGGCGGGCGCGATGCGCGCACTTGCCGAGACGATGGCGCAGCCGACTTCATCGGTGATCCGGCGGAATTTAGCTTCGTCGACATCGGTCGAAACGCCGGGGATTGCTTCGAGTTTGTCGAGCGTCCCACCCGTGTGGCCAAGGCCGCGACCCGAGATCATCGGGTTGGCGACGCCAACGGCGGCCAGAAGCGGCGCCAGAAGCAGGGAAACACAATCCCCGATACCACCGGTGGAGTGCTTGTCGACGATCGGCTTGTCCAGATCCCAGGACAGCACCTCGCCGCTGTCGCGCATCGCCATGGTCCAGGCGACGCGGCCCTCTTCAGACAGGCCGCGCAGACAGACGGCCATGGCAAAGGCCCCGGCCTGAGCGTCGGACACCGATCCGTTTGCCAACCCCTTTGCGAACCAGTTCAATTCGGCCTGTGACGGATCCTTGCCGTCTCTGACCTTCTCGATGATTGCGCGGGCATCCATCTCAGACGTTGTCCATCTGGGATTTTACGAAGGCGCCGGGCAGAAGGTCGGACACGTTCATGTCTTTGGTCTTTCCATTGAGTGCCGCCATGGTGATCGTGGCGTCAGGTGCGGCGAATTCGAAAAGTTTCTGGCGGCACCCGCCGCAGGGCGTCACCGGTTCAGGGCTGTCGGCGACGACGGCGATCTTACGAAACTGGGTTTCGCCTGCCGCCACCATCGCGGCAATCGCTCCGGCCTCGGCGCAGGTGCCCTCCGGGTATGCGACATTCTCGACGTTGCAGCCGAGGAAAACCTGGCCCGAGGCCGCCGCTAGCGCAGCGCCGACCTTGAAGTTCGAGTATGGCGCGTAAGCGTTTTCGCGCACCTCGCGTGCGGCGTCGAGAAGTGTCACCCCAGGGCCTCCCGGTTGGATCCTCCAAAAGTGGCCCGACACAAAGACAAGCGCAAGGCCGTTCGTCAGGTCATCTGGCGGAATTGGGTAGCTGTACGTTCGGCGCTTGCCAATCGGAACCAATCCGAAGCACAGTGGCTGAGGACACCCGCGAATGCCAGTACGAGAAATTGGTTTAACGCTAAACTAAATGCTGGGGACAGTTGAATGACGGAAGACAATCGCGAGACATCGCTTCGACAGTCGGCGCTCGAATATCACGAGTTCCCAAAGCCCGGTAAGCTTGAAGTCAGGGCGACGAAACCACTCGCTAACGGCTTCGATCTGACACGCGCCTACAGCCCCGGTGTGGCCGAGGCCTGCCTTGAAATCAAGGGCGATCCCATGACCGCCAGCCGTTACACCGCGCGGGCCAACATGGTTGGCGTGGTCACCAACGGCAGTGCGGTGCTGGGCCTCGGCAACATCGGCGCGCTGGCGTCAAAACCGGTGATGGAAGGCAAGGCGGTCCTCTTCAAGAAATTCGCCAACATCGATTGCTTCGACATCGAGCTAAACGAAAGCGACCCCGAGCGTCTGGCCGAAATCGTCTGTGCCCTGGAACCGACGTTCGGCGCGATCAACCTGGAAGATATCAAGGCGCCCGATTGCTTTACCGTCGAAGAACTCTGCAACGAGCGTATGAACATTCCGGTTTTCCACGACGACCAGCACGGCACAGCCATCGTCGTGGGCGCGGCTGCGACCAACGCCCTGCGGGTAGCCGACAAGTCTTTCGAGGAAATCAAGGTTGTGTCCACCGGCGGCGGCGCAGCCGGCATCGCCTGTCTCAACATGCTGGTGAAACTTGGTGTAAAGCGCGAAAACGTCTGGCTCTGCGACCTCGACGGGCTGGTTTACGAGGGGCGCGAGGCCGACATGACGCCGCAAAAAGCCGAGTTTGCACAGCCAGGCGGCCCCCGCTCGCTTGCTGACGTCATCGGCGGCGCCGATCTCTTCCTTGGTCTGTCGGGCCCCGGCGTTCTGACAGCCGAGATGGTAAAGGAAATGGCTTCGCCCCCGATCATCTTTGCGCTGGCCAACCCGAACCCCGAAATCGATCCAAAAGCGGCAAGGGAAGCATCACCCGACGCAATCATAGCGACCGGCCGTTCCGACGTACCCAATCAGGTCAACAACGTGCTTTGCTTCCCCTTCATTTTTCGCGGCGCGCTTGACGTAGGGGCGACAACCATCAACGACGAGATGAAGATTGCCTGTGTCGAAGGCATCGCAGAACTGGCCCGCGCCACCACCAGCGCCGAGGCCGCGGCCGCCTATTCGGGCGAGGAGATGACCTTTGGCCGCAACTATCTGATCCCCAAGCCCTTCGATCCGCGACTTATGGGTGTCGTGGCCTCGGCTGTAGCCGAGGCTGCCATGGAAACCGGCGTTGCCACGCGGCGCATTGAGGATATCAAGGCCTATCGGCAGGAACTCGACGCCTCGGTCTTCAAATCCGCGTTGATCATGCGTCCGGTCTTCGAGGCCGCGATGACTGCCAGCCGCCGGATCGTCTTTGCCGAAGGCGAAAACGAACGTGTCTTGCGTGCCGCCACGGCCATGATCGAAGAGATGACGGACCGGCCAATCCTGATCGGCCGCCCGGAGGTGGTGGAAAGCCGGATCGAACGTCTGGGCCTGCCAATCACCGCGGGCGCCGATTTCGAATTGGTCAACCCCGAGAACGACCCAAGGTACAGAGATTATTGGACAACTTACCATGAACTGATGCAGCGCCGGGGCGTCACGCCGGAATTGTCCCAAGCCATCATGCGCACCAACACCACCGCCATCGGCGCGGTCATGGTGCACCGGGAAGAGGCTGACAGCATGATTTGCGGCACGTTTGGGCAATACCTCTGGCACCTCCGCTATGTTTGCGAAGTGCTGGCAACCGAAGGCCGCCATCCCATCGGCGCGCTAAGCCTCGTCATCCTGGAAGACGGGCCGCTCTTCATTGCCGATACCCATGTCCATCCCGAACCGACCGCCGAACAGATCGCCGAAGTCGTCGTCGGCGCCGCAAGGCATGTACGCCGCTTTGGTCACGATCCCAAGATCGCCCTTTGCAGCCACAGCCAGTTCGGCAACCTTGACTGCGACACGGGGCGACGAATGCGTGCCGCACTGGAAATCCTCGACGCCGAGCCGCAGGATTTCGATTATGAAGGCGAGATGCACACCGACACAGCGCTCGACATGGTCATTCGCAACCGCATCATGCCGAACGCGCGTTTCGAGGGCCCCGCCAACGTTCTGGTGTTCGCCAACACCGATGCCGCTTCGGCGGTGCGGAACGTCCTCAAGATGAAGGCCGGCGGGCTCGAAGTGGGGCCGATCCTGATGGGCATGGCCAACCGCGCCCATATCGTGACCCCGTCGATTACCGCACGCGGCCTTCTGAACATCTCCGCCCTCGCCGGAACTCCGGTGGCTCACTACGGCTAAATACCCGAATGGATGCGTCCTTCTGCCACTGATAGCGGCAACGGGGCTTGCGATTGCGCGCAACTCTCCCGTAACAGAACGGCGACGATTGCCGAGGAGGATGTGCGATGGGTTTCAAGGACGTCTACGAGGCCTGGAGGGCCGATCCGGACGCATTCTGGATGGAAGCCGCCGAAGCCATCGACTGGGACCGGAAACCGACCCGTGCGCTGAACGATGACAACGCGCCGCTGTACGACTGGTTCACCGACGGCATGGTCAACACCTGCTGGAACGCGGTTGACCGCCACGTCGAAGCCGGGCGCGGCGATCAGGACGCCATAATCTACGACAGCCCGATCACCGGGGCGAAGTCGCGTACAACCTTTGCCGAACTGAAAGATCAGGTCGCCGCGCTGGCAGGTGCATTGGCCGAAAAAGGCGTGGTCAAGGGCGACAGGGTAATCGTCTATATGCCCATGGTGCCCGAGGCTCTCGTGGCGATGCTTGCCTGCTCGCGGATCGGCGCCATTCATTCGGTGGTGTTCGGGGGGTTTGCGGCAAACGAACTGGCGGTCCGGCTGGACGATTGTACGCCCAAGGCCATCATCGCCGGGTCCTGCGGGATCGAGCCCGGGCGGATCGTTGAATACAAGCCGCTCCTTGATGCCGCGATCGATCTTGCGACCCACAAGCCCGAGTTCTGCGTGATCTTCCAGCGCGAACAGGCAGTGGCCACGCTGGTCGATGGCCGCGATTTCGACTGGAGCGAGGTTACGGCGACAGCCACGCCCGCCGACTGTGTGCCGGTCGAGGGAAGCCACCCTGTGTACATTCTTTACACCTCGGGCACCACGGGTTCGCCAAAGGGTGTCATCCGCCCCACTGGCGGGCATCTGGTGGCGCTCAACTGGACGATGAAGAACATCTACGACGTCGACCCGGGCGAGGTGTTCTGGGCGGCCTCGGATGTCGGCTGGGTCGTCGGACATTCCTACATCTGCTATGCGCCGCTGGTCCACGGCAACACGACGATTGTCTTTGAAGGCAAGCCGGTCGGCACGCCGGACGCGGGTACCTTCTGGCGGATTATCCAGGACTATGACGTCAAATCTCTGTTCACCGCGCCCACCGCATTCCGCGCCATCAAGCGCGAGGACCCCAAGGGCGAGTTTATCAAGAAGTACGATCTTTCGGGATTCCGCATCCTGTTTCTGGCGGGCGAGCGTGCCGACCCGGATACGATTGAATGGGCCCAGGACCATCTTCAGATCCCGGTCATCGACCATTGGTGGCAGACCGAGACGGGTTACTCGATTGCAGCCAACCCGATGGGGATCGAACATCTGCCCGTCAAGATTGGCTCTCCTTCGGTCGCCATGCCCGGTTACGACGTGCAGATCCTCGACGAAGGCGGCCATCAGATGAAACCGGGAGAGTTGGGCGCCATCGCGGTGAAACTGCCCTTGCCGCCGGGATGCCTGCCCAATCTTTGGAACGCCGAGGAACGCTTTAAGAAAAGCTACCTCGAGCAGTTCCCCGGCTACTACGAAACGGGCGATGCAGGATACATCGACGAGGATGGTTATCTTTACATCATGGCCCGCACCGATGACGTCATCAACGTTGCCGGTCACCGGCTGTCGACCGGCGGCATGGAGGAAGTTATGGCCAGCCACCCCGATGTCGCCGAATGCGCGGTGATCGGTGTGACCGACGAGTTGAAGGGCCAGCTTCCCCTTGGCTTCCTCTGCACGAATGCGGGCACCAACCGGCCGGGCGAGGAGATCGTCGGCGAATGCGTGAAACTTGTGCGCGAAAAGATCGGCCCGGTTGCCGCTTTCAAGCACGCGGTTGTTGTCGACCGGCTGCCAAAGACACGCTCGGGCAAGATCCTGCGCGGCACGATGGTCAAGATCGCCGACGGGGCAGAGTACAAGATGCCCGCGACGATCGACGATCCGGTGATTTTGGATGAGATCCGCGCAGCGTTGCAAACGATTGGCTACGCGGGCACTTGACGAGGCCCGGGTGCCCCGGACTTGATCCGGGGCCTCATCGACAGTGTCCACAAAGAGGTCCCGGGTCGGGCCCGGGACAGCTTGGTTCGGGTGTCAGGCAGAGCCAGTTAAATCGGACGTAACCGCTTCGGCGCGCTGAAGAACTGCACGCGCTCTACGCCCTCGGACACGACCCTGCCCGACCGATCCGTGGTGACGCTGAAAAACTCACCGCGTTCGCGATAGTAAGAGCCGCACACCTCGCCAACCCGGATCATCTCGGCCAGCATCAGCTCTTTGAACAGGCTGCGTTCCCCGGCGCTCAGGTCGCCATCAACCTCAATATCCACTTTGGCCAGATCGCCGCAGTATTGCGAGCCGACAATCTCGAAATCAGCGATCATGCGCATACGGATCAATTCGTTTCGCGGGCCGCGAAACATCGCGGTGCTCTCGAAATTGATCAGGTCGCCGCGCACGCGGTTTTTCGAGATGACTTCGCAGCTGTCGGTACCCGCGTCATAGTTTATGCATTCGTAGGGCTGCCCGCGTGTCTCGGACAGAACCATTTTCACCGGCACCAGTTCGCCCGTGGGCAGAGTCGGTGCACAGGCGGAAAGAACGAAGATTCCCAGAACAACGGCTATTGGTCGAAACACTTTGACCTCCTCAAAAAATGCGCCTTCCAGTTACCCCGGAATTGCGTCCAAACTTCGTCATTTAAAGGAATTGTTCGCGGATTACGCGTTCTTCAAGCCCGTGGCCGGGGTCAAACAAAATCCGATGGCGGATATTGGGCTCGCTTTGCACTTCGACCCATCGGACATCGCGAACCGGGCGCCCATCCGCATCGGCCATCACAGGGCGCTTCTTCGGGTTCAGGACGTCGAAGCGCACGTGCGCGGACTTTGGAACAAGCGCGCCGCGCCACCGACGTGGCCGAAACGGGGCGACCGCCGTCAAGGCCAGAACTTCTGACCCGATGGGCAGAATGGGGCCGTGGGCCGAATAGTTGTAGGCCGTCGAGCCTGCCGGTGTGGCCACCAGCACACCGTCGCAGACCAACTCTTCGAGGCGCGATTTGCCGTCCACGCTCACCCGCAACCGCGCGGCTTGCGGACCCTGCCGCAAAAGGGACACCTCGTTGATGGCAAGGCCGTCCGAAAATTCGCCTTCGGTGCTTTCGGCGCGCATGTGCAATGGGTTGATCTCGGCTTCTTCGGCAGACGCAAGGCGCCCCGGCAGATCGTCTCCGCTGTACTCGTTCATCAGGAACCCGACGGTTCCCCGGTTCATGCCGTAGACGGGAATGCCCAGAGGCCGGACTTCCTTCAGCGTTTCCAGCATGAAGCCGTCACCGCCAAGGGCAACGACAACGTCGGCATCCTCGGGCAAGGTCTGGCCAAACCGCGCGGTCAACTCGGCAAGCGCCTCCTGCGCGACCCTGGCATCGCTGGCGCGAAACGATATGGCATTGGACGGGCGCATGCATTCTCCTGGTGTGCCGCGCCACGATTGCGCGTGGGGCCGTGAAACTCAAGGCCCGGAAATATGCCACTGGGACGCCAAGTCGCGCCAAAATGCCGGATTCAGTGCTTTCCGCGCCCCGACATTACGATTAGAAACCCGCATCATTTTCCGGAGGACGACCATGAACGCCCCTCATCGTGACGACGGTTTTTTCACCGAAACTTTGGCCAGCCGCGACCCCGACCTCTATGGCACCATCCAGGACGAACTGGGGCGCCAGAGGGATGAGATCGAACTCATCGCATCGGAAAACATCGTGTCGCGCGCGGTGCTCGAGGCCCAGGGTTCGGTCCTGACCAACAAATATGCCGAAGGCTACCCCGGACGGCGCTACTATGGCGGTTGCCAGTTCGTGGACGTGGCCGAGACCCTTGCCATCGAACGTGCCAAGGAACTTTTCGGCGCCGGGTTCGCCAACGTTCAGCCGAACTCTGGCAGCCAGATGAACCAGGCGGTGTTTCTGGCGCTTCTAAAGCCGGGTGACACCTTCATGGGGCTGGACCTGAACTCGGGCGGACATCTGACCCACGGATCGCCGGTGAATTTGTCGGGCAAGTGGTTCGATGTCGTGTCCTATGGCGTGCGCCAGCAGGATAATCTTCTGGATATGGACGAGGTCCGCGAGAAGGCGCGGCAGCACAAACCCAAGCTGATCCTGGCGGGCGGCACCGCTTATTCCCGTTTCTGGGATTGGGCGCGGTTCCGCGAAATCGCGGACGAGGTTGGCGCCTATCTTCACGTGGACATGGCACATATCGCCGGTCTGGTGGCCGGTGGCGTACACCCATCGCCCGTGCCCCATGCCGATGTGGTCACCTCGACCACCCACAAATCCCTGCGCGGGCCCCGTGGCGGGCTGATCCTGACGAACGATGCCGACATTGCGAAAAAGATGAACTCCGCCGTCTTCCCTGGCCTTCAGGGCGGTCCCCTGATGCACGTGATCGCCGCCAAGGCCGTGGCGTTTGGCGAGGCGCTGAGGCCGGAATTTGCCGAATATGCAAAAGCCGTGGTCGAAAACGCTCAGGCGATGGCCGACGAATTGATGAAGGGCGGGATCGATATCGTCAGCGGCGGTACCGACAACCACCTGATGCTTGCCGACCTGCGCCCCAAGGGCGTCACCGGCAAGGCGACAGAGGCCGCTTTGGGCCGCGCGCATATTACCTGCAACAAGAATGGTGTGCCGTTCGATCCGGAAAAACCCTTTGTCACCAGCGGGATAAGACTGGGCACACCGGCGGGCACAACGCGAGGCTTCGGCGCCGAAGAGTTCCGCCAGATCGCTCGCTGGATCACCGAGGTGGTCGACGGGCTGGCGGCCAACGGCGATGATGCGAACGCGGCAGTCGAAGACAAGGTGCGCGGTGAAGTCTCGACGATGTGCAAGGCCTTTCCGCTGTATACCGGGCTGTAAAACCCAGCCGAAGGTGCCCCGGACCTGATCCGGGGCCTTTCGACGGCTGAACCAGAGGTTCCGGGTCAAGCCCGGGGCAGCGCAGCTTTGTGAGTTCAGTCGAACGCGCCTTGATAAAGCAAAATCAGAAATGCCACGAGCGCGATCGTGAAGATCACGAAGGCAACCTTCGCAACACCGTCCATGATCTCGCCCCAGCGTTCCGCCCGGGGATCCTGCCGGTCGAGAAACCGATCGAGCTTGCGTTGGGCCTTTCTGACCTGCCGCTCGTTCACCTGTTTGGCTAGCTTTGGATGCGCCGCCATACTTTCGGCCTCTATCACAACATCCGCCGCCCGCTGCAAGTGGCGCGGCAGTTTCCGGCCCGCGTTCGACGCCACATCGGCCAATGTGTCGCCCTTGACCCGCAACTGCGTGGACATTTTGCCGGCCAGGGCTTCGGCTCGCTCTTTCACATCCATCGCTACTGGCGATAGCGCGTTCCCGGGGATATGAAAAGCGCATGCTAAATACCCTCCGCTATGACGGCCCCAGAGATCGCCCACCGCTGCTGATTGCCCATGGTCTCTTCGGATCGGCCAGGAACTGGGGCGTGATCGCCAAGCGGCTTTCGGCATCCCGATACGTCGCCGCTGTCGACATGCGCAACCACGGCGAGAGCCCGAGGTTCGCAAGCCATTCCTATCCCGACATGGCCGAAGACCTGGCCGGGGTGATCGACGCGCCTGCAGACGTGATTGGACACTCCATGGGTGGCAAGGCCGCTATGACCCTGGCGCTTAGGCATCCGGAAAAGATACGGCGCCTGGTGGTGGCCGATATTGCGCCCGTTGCCTATGCACACACCCAGCAGATGATGATCGATGCCATGCGCGCGGTTGACCTGTCGCGGATTGAAAGCCGACGGGACGCCGACCAGCAGCTTGCGGGCGCAGTGGATGCCCCGGGCGTCCGTGCCTTTCTGCTTCAGTCGCTTGACGTGCGGGAGAAACGCTGGCGCCTGAACCTGGACGTGCTGGAAGCGGAAATGCCGAAGATCATGGGATTTCCCCACGATGTTGGCGGCTCCTTTGAGGGACCCGTGCTGTTCCTGGCAGGCGCGGAAAGCGACTATGTGAAGCGCGAGGACCGCGACCGGATCAAATCGCTTTTTCCGCAGGCGCGTTTCGCGAAAATTCCGGGCGCGGGGCATTGGCTCCACGCCGACAAACCGCGCGCCTTCGAAGCCGCGGTTGAGACTTTCCTGAACGTGTAATGCCAGCGCGGGCGAAGTTGCCGCCCGCGCCGCGTCTCAGCCCATGAAAATCTGGCCGATTGCTGACACCGCGCCGGCAAGAGCCCTGCCGACCCCGGCGATGAAGTTTTCTGGTGTGGAAGTCGCGCTTGCAATCACAAAATCGCCCAATGCGAGATATCCGGCAATCGCAACCACCGCAAAAACGGTCAATCTTACGCCCATTTTGTAACCCCCCAAAATGGCACTCGGTAATGTGGAGATCTTAAACCAGAAATTAACGAATTGCGAATCTCGGCGTTATTTGCCGAAAACAGCGCCCATATTACCCGAAATCCCATTGGCGACACCTGACGCCGACCCCCCAATGGAACGGCCCACGTCCGTCGCCATTCCGTATCCGCCCGCAAATCCCCCGGCGATCGCGGCGCCGGTGAAATCGAAGGCGCGTTTGATGCCGATATCTTTGCCGGAAAATACCTCGAACCCGTAGCCGCCAGCCGCCAGAATGACGATCAATGCCAATACTCGTTTCATGCGCACACCCTCCGCGGACGGTAGTTTAGCGCAATCGAAGCCGTCGGCATACCGCCACATCTGGGGCGGCCGTTAAGGTTTTCGGCAATATCTGGTTGCGCTCCCTAGACGATGCGGATAACCGATCCCTACAGGTGCGATAGACGCGGTTGCATCAGCTGACGCTGACGGGGCTCGGAAACCACGGTTTCCGGGCCCCGCTAGATTCAGGGAACAGTTCCGACATGTGCAATAGGAAAAGGCGCCAGGTGCTCAGACGCGGTCCTCGCATCGTGCTGTTGCCAGCACACCCTGACGCCTTCCTGAACCTTTCCCCCCAGAGGGCGTTGGGCCCAGTTGCAACGAACCTTACGGTCCGCCACCTGCCATTCCGGTTGCCCGGCCTGACCGCGCCGTAACCCGAGTTCCTTCGCTCCACTCTGAATTCCCGAAGGTTTCCAGTGCTTTGCTCGGTCCCCGAACCTTCGCTTTCAGCCCGGTCCTGATGTCCCTGACTTTCCGCTCCGGCCCCTAGGGGTCATGCGCTCCGCTTCGTGTCCGAAAACTCTCTGCGGTGAAATGAAGGTCGCAAAAGAGGGGTCGCGGCACAAGAAAAAAACGCCACGACATGGAAATTTCCTGGGGATAAGATATTGGATTTACTGGGGAAATTCCTGTGGATAAGTTGAAATTCTCCAGCGCGATGAAAGGGCTTTGGCGGGATAACTCGCCAGGGTGCCCGGCGGTATTTTTTTCGCAGATTTTGCCGGGACGAGAGCGATTTTCGGCCTGATCGGCCCGAATCATATGAGAATCGGCTGGCACTACCCCCGTGTTGCGGCATAGATTCGGCCCAACAAAAAGGGAGATACCCTCATGCGGGCAAGACTTGCTTTCATCGTAGCGGTTCTGGGAGGCTTCATGGCGCTTTCGGGCTGCGTGCCGGTCGCCATCGGCGCCGGCGGCGCCATCGCCGCCGACACCATCGCCGAAGACCGGGGCAGCGACCTCTTTTAAGCGGGCCGTTCAGCCGGCGGCGTCCTTGATCCCGGCGATCGCCGAGCCCGAGGATCCGGTGTAGCCGGAAAAGCTGCCGCCACCACCACCACCGGAACCTCCACCAGAGATCCGGACGGTACCGTTCTGGTCGAGCATAATGTAAGTGCCAAGCGCCAGCGCGCCGATAAGCAACAAGCGTCCCATGGGGGACGCTTATTTGTTGAATATGGCGATACTGTGGAGCCTCAGATGAGGATGGCGAGGATCGCCGCCAGGCCGATCAGGCCAATCAGCACCGCCGACACCATCTTGAGCATCGGCAGGTTCCGCTCTTTGACCGCCTGCCCGTAGGGCGTGCTGGCGGCATCCTCGGGCATGCCGTCGCGGAGCGCGATGATATCATCGAGCGCCACCCCGCCTGCCAGAATGCCGTAGGCGGTGATGGCGACGGTCAGCACCAGAAGGGGCGCGGAATAGCCATCCCCGAAATGCAGCGCCGCGCCGATGGCGGCGAATGTGAACATAGTGGTGCGCATGATCCCGTTATAGTCGCCCGTCCGCGACAAGAGGATCTGGATGCGTTGGTCTTCTGTCATGGGTCTGTCCCTCCCTTGGTCGTGGGGGGAGGGTAGCATGGGAGGGGGTGGGTTGGCGACGCCGAGCATGGGTGTCGGGTGGCTGAGCGCGGGCAAGGGGTGGCGCGGGTGCGGCGGGCGCACCCGGCCTTTTTAGTCTTCCGTTTCGCGCTTCTTGATCGTTCTCATCACGACCAGGTAAATCAGCGCGGCGCCGCAGATAATCGCCGCAGCGCTCATCAATAGTTCGGACATCTGTTGTCACCTTGATCTGTCGTCGATGCGCGCACGCTAGAGGCGAATTGTGACCGGATTGGGTCGCCAAGCGGGTAAGAATGCGCGGCCAGTTGTCCAACTCTCAAGGCCCAGCGGTGTGGGCAGGCAAGTCAATTCGTGGCTCGCTTTCGCCCGCTCACCCCAAAAACGGGCAGCTAGCTGTCCATTTTCAGGGCGTTTATGAACGCTTCCTGCGGGATTTCTACTTTCCCGAACTGGCGCATCTTCTTCTTACCAGCCTTTTGTTTTTCAAGGAGTTTCCGTTTCCGCGTGACATCGCCGCCATAGCATTTCGCGGTCACGTCCTTGCGGAGTGCTGATAGCGTTTCCCGCGCGATCACCCTGCCCCCAATGGCGGCCTGGATGGGGATCTTGAACATGTGGCGCGGGATCAGGTCCTTCAGCTTTTCGCACATCGCGCGGCCCCGCATCTCGGCCCGGTCGCGGTGGACCATCATCGAAAGCGCGTCGACGGGTTCGTCATTGACCAGGATCTGCATCTTGACGAGGAAATCCTCGCGGTAGCCGGTCATCTGATAATCGAACGACGCATAGCCTTTGGTCACCGACTTCAGCCGGTCGTAGAAGTCGAAGACCACCTCGTTCAAAGGCAGGTCATAGACCACCATGGCGCGGGTGCCGGCGTAGGTCAGGTCTTCCTGGATACCGC
>CAJICO010000212.1_pt1 | contig 18910 bp, 11 predicted proteins | sample 9199701 | NCBI WGS metagenome assembly CAJICO01 (sample SAMEA7708339, study PRJEB35096) | sediment metagenome | biome: marine neritic benthic zone biome [ENVO:01000025]; feature: sediment [ENVO:00002007]; material: shallow marine sediment [ENVO:03000034] sea grass bed [ENVO_01000059] ... | reverse complement strand
CGGTGTATCCGCCGGGATATGTGTAAGATTCGGACGGCGTGCCCGCCGTGTTGATTATCGACACCGAAGCGGCGAGATCGGCGTTGATCTTGGTGAAATCATAGTCCGTCGTCGCAAAGTCCGAGGTTCGCTTGGTGGCGTAGCTGTCCCAATCGAAAATGCAGTCGACCGAGCTCTCGCCCACCGCATTCGCTTCCATGTACTCAAAGTCCGAGTTGCCGGGCACGGGATCATGGCAATCGCCGTTGTCGCAAAGGATCAGCACTGAACGATCGGACTCGTGCTGATAGTGAAAGTACCTTCCTTCACTGTGCAACAACCGCGAGATGAAATTGAAATCGGTCTCGTTGTATTGAACCGTCAGTTCTGCGGGACCGGTTTCTTCGGTGCTGGTCTTGTCTTCGAAATCACTTAACCCGGAATCACCGAAAACCTGCCGCACAACGTCCATATGGAGGTAGTCAACGAAAAGCCTTGTGTCCGTGCGGTGTTCAAGGTGCCACTGCGGTGACATCAACTCGATCCGAAGCGTGCGTGTGTCTGTATTGTCGTCAAGCTCGTCCACGCGGGTGCAGACACCCGAAAAATAGCGGAGCGTGCCTTCGATATCCAACTCCACAGAGAAGAACTTGTCGATTAAGTCGTTGATATCCAGTCCTAAATCGTCTGTCAGAACGCCGACCGAGATTCGGTAATTCCGGCTCAGGACCTCGTCGACATCGCAATCGACGATAGCGAATTTTTCCGGCGACTCGTCCCCGCTAATGACGAAATTCAAGTGGCCGTTCTTGTACTGAAGAAAATTCGGCATGGATGAAAATAATCTCCCGCGTCGGACGACCGTGTCCCTGCCGGTTCAGACGAACCTGGGTAGAGCAGCCTACCGAGTTTGTTATTTACTTAGATTAAGATAGCACCTGCCCTGCGTCCAGAATACCGGAAAGATATCCACCAGCTTAACGCCTAAATCTTCCCCTCGCTCCGCCAACGTTCCAGCAATTCGCGGCTGACTTCGAAGTGCATGCTGTCCTCGCGCGAAAATGCGGCCCCCCAAATCCAACCCTCGTCGCGGAAAAAATCGGCGATAATGGTAAGGCCAAGTTGCGTTTTTCCATCGCCCAGCGTGTCAAGAACGCCGTTGATGTTCAGATCGATGGCAAGCCCGTAGGCGTGGGACGAAGTACTGATCTGCGAACCGCGGATGCGTCTCACGCATAGTGAGCCGGCGGTGTTGATCCGGCGGTAAAGCTCGCCATCGCTCAATCTGATCTGCTCGAAGACACGTTCGAGGGATTCCACCGCAGGCCGAAGCAACCGGACCTTGACGGAGGCGACCGTGGCCGTTTCCAACATGCCCAAAAGGCTTTCGTTGGTCATCGGTTGGCAACGGTCACTCAGATCTTCCCTGGGACGGCCCAGGAACTCGGACAGAAATGACGAACTCACCACCGTCAGCCCGGTATTGATCTTGCGCCTGTCACCGATCAGCACGACATCGGGATATGCGGATGTGTCGATGCCTGTCTGCCCGTCGGCGTCCGAGACTTCCGGCTGCAAACGTTGTGTTCCACGCGCGATCTGTGCCCTAAGGCCCGCGATTTCCGTCCTGAAGTCCTCGATCACCAATTTCAGTTGGGCGATTTCGACCTGCATCTCCGCAATCTCAATTCTGGCGGAACTGTCAACGGCAGGCATGCCATCGACTGCGGGTGCCCGAAAAGACGAGGCAACGTGCCAAATAATCGGTGTCAGAATGATCGCAATGGCGATTATGATCGCCGGCACATAGCGCATGTGACTTCCACTCTTGCCGGACAGCGTCCCTGGTGCCGGGATCGGTCCAAAATCTGCCCCAGTAAGCAATAAAACTGCACGCGAAACCAGCGGATTCGTCAGATCGGCGGGGGTGCGGCAGTGTCACGGCTCATGTTTATTCTGTTTCGCATTTGTTGCCGCGAATGGGTTCTTGATGTACGATATATTGTCTGTTGATTGTATTCGCCGGAGAATATCCATGCTCAATTTACCGTTCCGCCAAACTGCGATTTCCCTTTTCGTCCTTGCCCTGTCGGCCGGCGCCATTTCGGCGCAATCGTCGAATTCGAACGAGCTCTCGGCAGATGAAATCCTCGAGCGCTTCAATCAGCAGACACGTGGCCTCGTGCTTGCGCCGTCATCCTCGGGGGCAACCGAGACGACGACTGGCGGCGCATCAACGACTGTCGCCGAGATTTCCGACGTGCCGAAAGAACAGCAGGTTTTTGTCAATATTTCCTTTGATTTCGACAGCGCTGTCCTGAAAGAGGATCAGAAGCCGCATCTGACCAATCTTTGCGTCGCGATCAACTCTTCCGATATCAAGGTTTTCAAGATCGTGGGGCATACGGACAGCAGCGGCTCGGAGGCCTATAACGACAAACTGTCGCTTCTGCGGGCCGAAGAAGTGAAGCGCTATATGGTCAACGAATGCGGGATCAGCGACGACCGGCTTCTTGCCGTGGGTGTCGGCGAAAGGTTTCCGTTTAACGAAGACGATCCAAGAAGCGACGAAAACCGCCGGGTTGAATTTCAGGTCGTAAGCTGACCGGCATCTGACAACCTGCGGACTGCGAGAGGCGGGCAATGGTATCATCTCGGCCGAGCGACATCTTTCAGCCGGGAGAAGTGCTGAACTCGACCTATCGCATCGAGTCAATTCTTGGTCGCGGCGGGACCTCTGAAGTTTATCGCGCCCGGTCCGAAATCAATGACCGGGTCGTGGCGATCAAGGTCCTGAGTTCGCAGTTCACCGACAACGAAGACTACCTCCTCTTGATGAAGCGCGAGGAGGAAATCCGGGATGTGCGCCATGACGCCGTGGTGCGCTATTCCGAGATCAGCCGGACACCCGACGGCCATGTCTATCTGACGATGGATTTCGTCGACGGCCCCTCGCTGGACGACAAGATGAAACAGGGCGGCATGTCGGCGGACGACCTGCTGGCCGTTGCCGCGCGCGTCAGTGAAGGGCTGGTGGCCACCCATGCGCGCAACATCATTCACCGCGACCTGTCACCGGACAATATCCTTCTGCGTGGCGGCGAACCAAGTGAAGCCGTCATCATCGACTTCGGGATCGCCCGCGACACCAATCCGGGCGCGGCCACGATTGTCGGTAATGAATTCGCGGGCAAATACGCCTACGCCGCCCCCGAGCAGCTCAGCGGCGATTCGGACGCTCGTACGGATATCTATGCGCTTGGCGCCCTGCTGCTTGCAACATTCCGCGGCCAGAAGCCCGACATCGGCGGCAACCCGATGGAATTCGTCGAGAACAAGAAGATACCGCTGAATGTCGAAGGCGTTCCCCAGCCGCTGGCCTCGCTCATTTCGAAGATGACCCAGCCGAATCCCAGCGACAGGTTCAGTTCGGCGCTCGAGGTTCTGGAAGAGATTAATCCGCAATACCAGGGCACGGTGATCGGCACGCCAGTCTCGGACGTTTCCAGAATTGGAGGCGGCACCGCCACGCCTGCGAAAGCCAAGAAATCCGGCGGCGGCCTTAAACTTGTTCTGGGCACCTTCGTTGTCGCGGCCATCGCCGCCGGGGTCTATTTCAGCGGCGCGGTGGATCTGCTTTTGAAACCGCGTCTGCCGGTCGCCAATCCTTACGTGCTGGTGGCGCAAGGCGGGACAGACGTGCCGCCGATCTTCAACGGAAACGTCCCAAACGCTGAACTGAAGGCGTTGCTGGATCAGCAAGCCGCGACAGCGGGCGGCCAATCCATGCTCAACCTTTCGACCGGAGCAATCGACGAAAACTGGGCCGCTGGCATCGGGCTGATCCTTACCGAGATCGCCAGTCTGGAGGAATGGAACCTTTCGGCTGATGGCAACTTCATCCAGATCGTCGGCAAGGCGGAAGACGAGGAAAGCAAGTTGGCCATCGAAGAAACGCTGGGAAGCGCGGATGTGCTGGCAGGCCTGACCATCGACAGCCGCATCCTTGCCGAGCCCCGCCTTCTGGCCCGCGAGATTGTCGAAAACATCCTCCGCGCCGAAGCCGACTGTGGACCGTTGCAATTGGCCGACCCTCCGCTCAGCGGCTATGAGAAGGGCGCATCGATCGTGGTGCGCGGCCAGATCAGCAGCAAGGCGACCAGCGAGCGGATTTTCAGCAGGCTGAGCGCAGCGGCGGGAGAGCGGCGTGTGCTGATCGACGCGGACGTCGTTGGGCCGGAATCCTGCTTGATGGACAATCTTCTGGCATCGTACCAGGGCGGCGGCTTCGACATAGAGTTCCGGCGCGGGTCGACCGGCGAGTTGGTGACTTCGAACGAGTATCGGACGGGCGAAAACCCCGTGATTGACGTTGTCCTGCCCGGCAACGTCCGCGACGGATACCTCTGGGTATCGATCGTTGATCTGTCTGGCGAAGTCTTTCACTTGCTGCCGAACAACAACCGCCCGGATAATGCGATCGCCAATTTGCGGGCGGGCAGCGAGGGCACATTCCCGGTCCGGATGACCTACAGCATCCAGGCGTCCGAGGGCGATTCGTCCAGAATCGCCTTCCAGGTCGATGATCGCGCCGGCACCAGCCGCATTCTGGCAATCTACTCGCGGAACCCGTTGTTCGGCGAACCACGGCCCCTGGCGGAATCGCTCGCCTCCTTTGCCGAGGCGATGATCGCGGAAATCAACCTTGGCCGATCGGATATCCAGTCGGTTCAGAGCCGTGATCTGATTACTATCCCTTAAACAAGCTCCGACGCGGCCTTGTCTGGGAATTGACGCTGTAAATTCATGCTTTGCTAACCCCAACGCGCGGTCAGTTTACGTGAATCAAACGCTTCAGGCGCAAATTCCCCCGCGCATCGATGCACTAAGTCAAATCGGACCAGCGGGTTGGGGACCATCGTTATGTCTCAAGCCCGGTCCGGTCGACCGGATTCCGTACCTAGTCAGTTCTCGAGACGATTTCATACATAACAGACGAATTCACCTCCCGGATCGACGATCCTGGGGGCGCTTGGCGTGGGCAATCTATTGCACGTCGATGACAATGATCGAAATATTGTCCGCCCCGCCCCGGTCGAGCGCCAATGTCATAAGCCGGTCGACCACCGTCTCCATCGGCGTCGTCCGCAGGATGAACTCCAGGTCCGCCTGGCTGGCATACTTCGTCAGACCGTCGGAGCAGAGCAGGAAACGGTCGCCGCTTTGGACCTCGCCGCGCACCTTGTCGATCTCCAACTCGTCGCCAACACCCACGGCGCGGGTCACCGCGTTTGACTGAGGATGAAGCTCGGCCTCATCCCAGGTGATCTGACCGGACAGAACCAGATCGGCCACCAGCGAGTGATCGGTCGTCAGCATCTCGGTCACACCATTGCGGCACCGGTAAAGCCGGCTGTCCCCCACCCAGAGCGACACGAAATGGTCACCGGCAACGATCAGTGTGACTACGGTCGCGCCGATGGTGCCATCCTGGGATTGCTGCTGAATGATGGTGTGCGCGTTTCGCAAAACGTTGCGGACGGCCTCCATCAGTTCCTTCGGCGGCAGGCCAAGCGGAACGGTCGACAGAGCCTCCGCCACGGTCTGGCTGGCAAAATCGCCGCCCGAATGCCCGCCCATACCGTCCGATACCGACCACAGCCCGATTTCGGGCAGCGCGATAATGCTGTCCTCGTTGACCCGGCGAACATTTCCCACATGGGTGGCGGCGCTGAAACGCAGCCTGTCGTCGTCGCTTATCCGGTTTCCGGTATGGATGGCGGCTCCTCTTTCCGGGTCAGGAACGATGCCATCTGATCCACGTCCGGCAGTCCTTCATACATCAAAATCCGCGACCCCGAGGGAGTCAATGCAGACCAAACCGAAGGCGCGCGATAGTGCTTTTGGATCAATCCGGCACAGAGGCCCGCCGCGGCAGCGGTTTCGGGATCGAATGAAACATCCAGAATGGCCGACGAGTGATCAACGACGATCTGCGGCGATGGCTGGTCGAACCTGATCTCTGCCAGTCCATCGGCCAGTCCATCACGGTCAATCTCGCGTTCCATCGCATCAAGTGCCATATCTTCCAGCGCCACGAACTCTTCCGTCATCGCGACATGCTCAACGCCCGGGTTCGGGCCGTCCCCGCCCGGTCGAAGGATCGTCAAGGGAAACTGGCGCCCCACGCGGTCGACCGAGCACATCAGTATCCCTGTCACCGCCGCCTTGCCCGCCAGCCCGGGCGCCAGTGAACCTCCAGATCGGCGCCGAAAAATAGGCCGCCTGCCAACCGTCGCCAAGGGCCTCCTGCGCCGACAACATGCCGCGCTGAAGCCAGTCATCCCAGACTTCCAGAAAACCCGGTGGCAGATTGAACCGGAAGAAGTCGCCCATTCCCGGCAGTTTTCCGAAGGCGCCGTAAGGTCCGGGTGCATCCATCAGAGCGACTGCGGGCACCGGAACCGCGTGATCGCGGGCAGCGTGAAGGGGTTGATGGCCGAGCCGAGACGCATCTTGAAGATGCCGGTTCGGGTGCCGACCTTGAAGATCACCCGGTTCTGGTCCCCTGCCCCCGCCTTTGGCGTCGGCACGGTGTTGAAGATCCGGAACCACGCCCAGGGACCTTCGCGGAAGAAACTGTTCTCCATGTTCTGCAGGGGCGGCGAGAAGGTGATCCGGCTAAGCCCGATATCGCCCGGCCATTTCACGGAAACCTGCTGCGGAGTGGTGTTGTGGCGGTAAGAGATCTGCTTGCCGTGGATTTCCAGCAGGACCTCCCTGGCATTCTCGCTCAAGGCCTCTGGTCGGATCTCAAACTCGACGGCGGGACCGGCGCCAGTCCCGAAGAAGGCATCGCGGATCTCGGCCGCCAGTTGGAGCTGCTCCAGAACGCCATCCGAAATCCCCAGATCGGCACCGTTGACCGGCTTCCATACCCAGGGCTTCTGCGTGGTGTCGATGTGCACCAGCAGGTTTTGAGCCACGAAACCGTCGATCAGCCCGCCCGGCGCGAAAAGCTTGGCGAAATCCTGGATGGTCACATCCGCCGCCGAACGGGGCGTGAACGGATAGCGGTCGGTCAACGCCTGGGTGCAGAAATTCAGAACCTGGCTCTGCCATTGTGCATTGAGTTCCGCCCTGGTGCCGCGCGCCGATATATTCGACGACCCGGTTCCGATCTGAGAGGCCCAACGGCTTAGCGGTCCTTCGATGCGCTCGGCCTCCTGCCGGAGTTGCAAAAGCGCGTCGCCGGTAACCCCGCCACCGTCGGAAATCATCCGCCCAAGCTCGCGATAGACATCCTCGAACCGCAGAATGACGCCATCGAGTTGCGACGGCGCCCCGTCTTCGGCGGCGGTGAGCTGGATCAGCCAGCGGAATCGGTCCTCGACAAAGGCGCCGGGTGGGCGCTCGTCAGTGAGGTTACCCTCGGCGCGATTTGCCTTCATCAGCGCTTCGAGCAGGATGCGATTGCGGCCGCGGGCGAGGTTGATCAACTCGCGGCTGCTTTCGTTCTGCAGCACTTCGGCGCCTTCGCCGCTGGCAAGGCTCTCGCTCCGATCCTCGGTAAGTTTTATTTCGTCGGCCACCGCCAGAAGAAGCTTGCGGATGGGCGAAGACGGCCCCGAAAGAACATTTGCGACTTCCACGGCCTTCGGAAGAGAATCGAGCGGTATGATATCCAGATCATCCAGCAAGGCCTCGTAGTGCCCCACGTATTCGGTGTAATAGAGGTCGAGAACCTCCTGGCTCATCCGGGCCAACGCGGCCTCGCTTTGCACTTCCGAAGCGCGGTCGCCAAGCACCCAGCTTTCCTTTTGCAGCCTTTTGGCGACTTGCAGCGCTTCGCCCAGGAAGACTGTGTTGAACCCGTCATAGGTGAAAATCCCGTCCACCCCATCCGACAGTGGCTTGCCCGATGGCCGGACGAAGGCGCGCCCGATCGCTGGCCCGCCGGCGTCGGTCAGGCGCCACTTGGGCAGATCGGCGGCAGCCGCGCTGGTGATGATGCCGTTATAGACCCTCTCCGACAGCGGCATGTCGGCAAGGATCGACTGAACCTGCTCGACCAGCGGGCCGTTCAATTCGATCCGGGTCATCGGTTGGCTGAGAAGCGCGTCCAGATGGCTGCCCAGATCGGCACGCAGCGCATCGCGGGTCTGACCGGGATAGGCAAGCTGCCAGTCGACCGACAGCCACTCGGTCAGAAATTCCTTATCCATAGGGCCACGCAGCCCGAGGATCATGTAGGCCTTAAGCGTTTCGTAAAGCAGGTTGGGGTTGCTGATGCTGTTCTGCACCTGCTCCTCAAGCCGCAAAAGCAGACGTGGCAGCAGGTGCTGGTTCAATGCGGCGCGATATGTCTGCGCGGCTTCGGTGCCGATGACACTCCCCTGATACAGACCATATTGCAGCGCGCCGTCCGGCTCGGGTTCGTTGACCACCGGGTTTCCGGGCAGATCCCGCAGACCGTTGAGGGCAGGTATGATCGCCGGCAGATCGGTGTCGCCAATCGGGTTGCCGGGTATCTGCGCGGCATCGCGCTTATAGGCCGTGATCTGGGTTTCGATACCGCTCAACAGTTCCGAATTGCCGAAATAGCTGCGCGCCCAAAGGGCACTCAGGCCCGCCGCGGCAATCAGCGAAGCGGCAATCGCACCCCTGGTAACCCACCGGTATCGCCGCTCGACCTTGTCGTCGGCCGAGACGAGCCCGGCTTCCTGGAAGATCACATCGCGAAGGAGTGAGGTCAGGAAGAAAGATTTCCCCGTGCCCTTCCCGGTGCCGATGGACTGGCGGCCGATGCCGAAGGTGCGGGCCATCCCCATCATCAAACGGTCAATCGGCGTGCCTTCCTGGGTGCCCGATGTGAAGTAAATGCCGCGCAGCACCTGCTGCTCTTCATATCGGCTTTCCTGGAACACTTCGCTGATGAAATCGCTGGCCACCTGGCGAAGCGAAGCAACCTGGTTTGGAAAACCTGCGATCAGGCTGCGCCGCTGTGGGTCGACCTCCTCCTGCATCCGGTCCAGCGTCTGACCGTTCAGCCGGGACAGCAGAATGTCGAACTCATGCCGGAACCCGCCCGCCGCTGACCGGCCTTCGCGCCCGCCATCCAGCGGGAAGGTGAAACCCCAGACCTGTCCGCGCTGTTCGCGGCCGAGATTGTCGAAAAATTCGGCGAAGCCAACGATCAGATCGGCCTTGGTAAAGAGGACATAGACCGGGAACCGAACGCCCAGCCGCTCGCGCAGTTCCTGCAGGCGGCGCCGGATCGCAGTGGCATGGGCCGACCTTGTCACCTTGTCCTGCAGCGAAAGGTCGGAAAGGCTGATCGCCACGACCGCGCCGTTGATCGGCTGTCGCCTGCGGTGCCGTTTCAGTAGATCGAGAAACCCGGTCCACCCGGAATGATCGGCGGAAGCGTCGCTTTCCTGCGTAGTATAACGGCCCGCCGTGTCGATCAGAACAGCCTCGTTGGTAAACCACCAGTCGCAGTTCCGCGTCCCGCCCACGCCGCCGACTGCGGATTTGCCGACGCTGTCAGCTAACGGGAACTGCAGCCCGGAATTGATGATTGCCGTTGTTTTGCCCGCACCCGGCGGCCCGATCACCAGGTACCAGGGAAGTTCGTACAAATGCCGCCGCCCGGCCTTTGACTTGCGCAGACGGGACAGCGCGTCGCGCAGCTTGTCTCGCATCTCGCTAAGCTCGCCCTGAACGATCTCGTCGCCGAGGCTGCCCGTTTCTTCGGCTTCGACCAGATCCGCCGCCAGATCCTTGTCTTTCCTCTGGCGCGTCAGAAGGACAATCAGGATGACCAGCAGCGTGAGCACCCAAAGAAGAGATATGCCGATCACCCGGGCCATGACCGTGTCCAGCGGCCGGCTCTCGCCGACACCGAGAAGCGGTCCAAAGAACCACAGAACAAGGCTGAAAATCAGCGTGCCGATGATTGCCAGGCTGGGGAAGGAGACGAGTGCGGAGAGAACTTTCTTCATCGTTACTCTCCGGTCTGCTTCACAAGAATGATTTCGATACGCCTGTTGGCGGCCCGGCCCTCGGCGGTGGTATTGCTGGCTATGGGCTGCTTGTCGGCACGGCCTTCCGCCGAAAGCCGCCGCGGCTCGCTCACCGCCAGGATCATGGTCTTCATCACCGATTGTGCCCGGGCAAGCGACAGATGGGAATTCGAAGGAAAGCGCGCCGTGTTGATTGGGATATTGTCCGAATGGCCAGCGACGATAATCGGCCCGGGTTCGTCGTTCAGAGCATTGCCGACCCGGATGACGGGCTGAATAAATCTGGACTCCAACTGGTCAGAACCTGAGGGGAACATGCCCTTTCCCACGATGCGGATAGTGACGATATTGGCGTCGTCAAGCACTTCGACGATGCCCTCTCTGATCTCGGCTTCGAGGAACTTCCTGACCTTCTCCTTGATGTCCTGCTCGGGCGGAGGCGGCGGGGGTGGAGGCGGCGGCGGGGCCCGGCGCTCCAGCACCGGAATGGCACCGGCTTCGAGAGCCGAAAGCTGACCACGGACGTTCTCGGTGGTTCCCGCAAGGCTCCACGACAGACCAAGGAACACAACTGCCAGCACAGCGGCCAATGCTCCCAGACACACCCAAACCGGCGTCCAGATCGAGAAGTTGCGGATCTCTTTGATCACACCTTTCCAATGCGGGCTAAGCTCGCTTTCAACCCTGCCGCGCTGTTCGCGGATACGCTTTGCCAGGCCCGCCCGGATGCGCATGTGTTTTTCGGTACCCTGCGGGTCAACACGCAAACGGCCCTCAAAACCAAGGGCAAGGCAGGTGTAGAGAAATTCCAGAAGGCTGACGTCGCTCGAGTAGTCTTTCTCAAGTTTCGCCAAAAGATCGTAGAACCGGTCGCCGCCTACCGTTTCCTTGTGGAACGTGCCGACCATCGTCTGCTGGGTCCAGATGGATTCGCCGCCCCAGGGCGTGTTCAGGACCACATCGTCAATGGTGGCGCAGATCGCGTAGCGCGCCAGCTTGACCGACTGCGGATCGATACCAAGTTTCTGAGCCCGCGATTCAAACTCGCGGATCTCGGCCACGACATTGCGGCGCAGGTTCGCCGGGTCGAGATGCTGTGCCCGGTTGCGAATCCGGCTGATGAGCGCAAAGAGCGTCGCCGCGCTCGCGTTCAACTGGTTCATGCCCGTCATCGCCAGACTGACGGCGGCATCTTCACCCGCCAAACGCGGCTGCGGCTCTGAAGCCTGGGCGTCCGGTTGCGACGGCGGCGGCGATTGCTCCGAACTCTCTGCCGAGCGGGCCGCCGTCAGGCGCCCTGCCGGGTTGGGCTTGATGACAGTGCGGTCCGTATCCCCCGGTTCGGCGAATGGATCGTCTTCGTCACTCATCGGTTCACCTAATCCTATTCGTTGCGGATTGCCCAAAGCTCCATCTGAAGCCCGGGAAATTCACCGGCAACGTGAATGGCAATGCCCCCCGACGTCGTCATCTTGCCCCAGAGCGCATTGGCCTTGTCCAGTTCATAGTAGACCTTGCCCGCGTGATAGGGGATTTGCCTGGGCGCCACCGATAAGGGCCGCATGCCGATGCCCGGCAGGGCCGAATTCACAAGCTGGCGAATCTCTTCAACCGGTCCCGATTTGGCCTGCGACGCGAAATGGCGGCGAACCTGCTCTTCGGGAATGTCGGCACTTACGGCCAGCACAAAGCCAGCGGTCGACAAGAGCTTCTTGTCGGCGATGATGCCCACGTGAATGCCGTACTTGCGTGGCTCCAGTGCGATGGCGATGGCCGACTGTTCCAAAACCGCGCTGAGATACTGACGCAAGCTCCGGACAACCGGCGCGAATGTCGCCGTCAGGTTGTCATGTTGATAGGGATCAAACTCGGGCGGGGTTTTGTCGGACGCCATGAAGGCCGACAGTTCACCCACCAGCGCCACCAACTCGCGGTAGAGCGTCTCGGGATGGGTGTTTTCCACCGAAAGCATGTGGCGAACAAGCGGCAGGCAGCGATTGACGGTCTTCAGAAGCAAAAAGTCCGAAATCTCGGCAGCGCCCCGCGCGGTGCCACCTTCCGAGAGGCGCCCGGCAAGCGCCGTCATCCGGTGGCTGAGAAGCCCCTCAACCTCTCTCAAATGCCCGGAAAGGGTCGTCGAAGCACGGATGTCGATGCAGCTTGGGATAAAGCTCTGATCGAGGACGACTTCCTTGTCGGCCCGAACCTCGATGATCCTGGCAACAGGTATTTTCAAAAGATCGGTGGTATCGTCCGATTCAAGCGCAAACTTCAAGCGAAGCGTGCCGACACCCACCGTTGCGGGGCGTCGATCCTTGCCCATGGTGTCGGTCACCTCAAGCTCCGAGGCTCTGTACCTGGAGGCCGACTGATCGGAAGCGGTGGTCACGTCGACCTCCGTGGCGCCCTGCCGCCGGGCCGGAACGGTCAAATAGACGATGGTATCGCGGGTGGCCTCGTCAACTTCAAGCGACGGCGGGTGTTCTTCGGCCTGTGGGACACGAAAGAGCGCGCCGTCCCGCGACAGACCGGCACAAGCACTCACCCCGAACTTGCCGAACTTCAGTCCCTCCTTGTCGATCTCCAGTTCGCTGAAACCCCAGAGATACGGCCGCGTTCTGGCCGCCAGTCCTGCACGTTGCGCCTCGGAATGCCGGTCGGCCTGCTGGAAATGGTGGGGCTGCAGAAACAACCCTTCGGACCAGATGACTTTACTATCCCAGGACACGGTTGCCGCCTCGCAAGTTCTTCATATGGCTATCTTTCTTCTGCATTCCGTCCTGCCTTAAAGCTTCTTGATCTGGTCCTGATAAGCGGCCGCGAATTCCTTCCCGAAGATCTCCTGGAAATCCTCTTCGGCCTGGCTGGCGATTTCACTATACAGCTTTTCGTAGACCTCCCAATACTGGGCTTTCTTGCCTTTCAGCAGTTTTCCCAGAAGTCCCGATGACTCGATCTGTCCTTCAAGAGCCTTCGGATCAAGCCGGGTCAGGATGCTTTTCAAAGCCGCCTCCATGCCGGTCAGGATCGCGACCTCATGGGCCTTGATATCGTCGAGCGCCTCTTTCGCAGCCGTGGTCGGTTCGAGATAGCCCTTGCTGGGCGGCTTCGTCATTGCCTCAAGCGCCTGTTCGGGGCTGATCGAGAATTTGAGCGGGTTGTTGTTGGTGGAGCTGATGGTCGTCTGACCCATGCGGAACTCGTTCTTCATCGCCGCGCGGGTCATGAGCAGCTCGCGCATGCCGGTGACCATGGTCTCAAAGACCGCGCCCAGACGCTCCATGGTTTCAGCCAGTTCTTCGTCGCTGATGTCGAGATGGTCGACCCCGGCAGCCTTGAGGAACGCCCGGCTTGCCGCGTCATCGGCGGCTGGCGGCGCTGCCGGGGCGGGCGGCGCCGCGGGTTCCGGATGCGGCGGCGGAGCGGCTTGAGGCGCCGGTTCACCGCCAAGATCGAGATCGTCAGGAATTTGGGACGGTTGCACGGCGGGCGGCGCATAGAAATCCCCCGGCGCATCCGTGTGGTGCCGCTGACTGGACGATGTGCTGTCGAGCCCGAGATCGAAATCATCCGGTATATACCCGGCACCGCCGCCAATCCCGCCGGTTTCGAACGGATCGTCCGGGATCAGTTGGTCCGGTGCATTTGCGCTGGGTGTGCTTCCAAGGAACTCATCAAGGAAATCATCCTCAACCGCCCCCACCTGCCCCGCCGAGGGCGTACCCGCCACCGGCGCCGGTTTTTCGTCCAAGGGCGGCGGAATGCCGAAATCATCCACCGAAGCGGTGGGCGCCGCGCTGTCAATCTCCACCACCAACTCAAAGCCGCCGAAAGAGAGGATGTCTCCGTTATTCAGTGGCGTTGCAACGTTGCCGAGCGGCTGTTTGGAGTAATTCAGAAAGGTGCCATTGGTTGAAAAGTCAATGACAACATAAGACCCGCCCCGATCCTCGATCACGCAGTGGTTCTTCGAGATCATCCGGTCCGGATCGGGCAGGACGACGTCATTCCCGATGCCCCGGCCAAGGGTCAGGCTCGGCCCGTCCATCCGGATGGGCCCGTCGGTGGTGCTGGGCACCACCCCTGTATTCTGAAAGACCAGTCTGATTGCCATCGCTTGCTCTATTCAGCCTCGTCAGAATTCGTACACGAAATCATTGTCTTTCACATCGAGAGCTACCTTGGTCACCTCTTCGCCTTCCATCATGCGCCGCAGGAACTCGGCCGAGATGTCGGGCAGCATGGTGTTTGTGACAATCGCGTCGATCATCCGTCCGCCGCTTTCCAGTTCCTGACACCGGTCGACGATCGTCTGCACCACGGCATCGGTATAGGTGAAAGGCACGTCATGGGCTTCGGTCACGCGTTTCTGAATGCGGTTCAATTGCAGCTTGGTGATCTCGGCGATCATGTCCGGGCTCAGCGGATAATAGGGGATCGTCACGATCCGGCCCAGAAGTGCTGGCGGGAAAATCTTCAGAAGCGGCTCGCGAAGCGCTTTGGCCAGCCCTTCGGGGTCGGGCAAAAGGCTTGGGTCTGAACACATGTCCATGATCAGTTCCGACCCGGCGTTCGAGGTGAGCAGGATCAGCGTGTTGCGGAAATCGATCGACCGCCCCTCGCCATCCTCCATCGCGCCCTTGTCGAAGACCTGGAAGAAGATTTCGTGGACATCCGGGTGTGCTTTCTCGACCTCGTCGAGCAGCACCACCGAATAGGGTTTGCGCCGCACTGCTTCGGTCAGGACGCCGCCCTCGCCATAGCCGACATACCCCGGCGGCGCGCCCTTCAGCGAGCTGACGGTATGGGCCTCCTGATACTCCGACATGTTGATGGTAATGACGTTCTGCTCGCCGCCGTAAAGCACTTCCGCCAGTGCAAGCGCGGTTTCGGTCTTACCGACGCCCGAAGTGCCTGCCAGCATGAAGACCCCAATCGGTTTCGACGGATTGTCGAGGCCCGCCCGCGAGGTCTGGATGCGCTTGGCGATCATCTTCATCGCATGATCCTGACCGATCACCCGCTTGGCCAGCAATTCTTCAAGGTTCAGAACGGTTTGCAGCTCGTCCTTCACCATGCGACCAACTGGAATGCCGGTCCAGTCGCCGATCACACTGGCCACGGCCTGATGGTCGACGATGGGAAGGATCAGCGGGTTTTCCGCCTGCAATTCTTCCAACTCGGCATTTTTTGCCTTCAGGTCATCCAGCAGTTTGCCGCGTTCCGCCTCCGACAGATCGCTGGCGTCCGCCGCTTCGGCGCTGTCGGCGTCAGGCGAATCCACCGGCGCCCCACCTGCCCGCAGATCAGCGCGGATTTCCAGGATCTCGGCCACAACAGCCTTTTCCGCTTCCCAGCGCTCCTTCAGACCATCATAGCGTTTTTGTTCTTCGGCCCGGGCGTTTTCGATGGCTTCCCGCCGTTCGGTCACGTCGTAGCCCGCGCTTTCGTCGCGGTCGATGATCTCCAACTCGGTCGTCAGAACCTCGATCCGCCGCTGGCTGTCGTCCACTTCCGCCGGAACCGCATGTTGGCTGACGGCGACGCGGGCGCAAGCGGTGTCGAGCACACTGACCGATTTGTCCGGCAACTGCCGCGCCGGGATATAGCGCGCCGAGAGTGTCACGGCAGCGGCAATACCTTCGTCAAGCACCTGAACCTTGTGGTGGTTTTCCAGCATCGAGGCGATGCCGCGCATCATGACGATGGCCTTTTCGATGCCCGGTTCGTCGACCTGCACGACCTGGAATCGCCGGGTCAGTGCCGGGTCCTTCTCGATGTGCTTTTTGTACTCTGCCCAGGTGGTGGCGCCGATTGTCCTCAGCGTTCCCCGCGCCAGGGCGGGTTTCAACAGGTTGGCCGCATCGCCCGTCCCCGCCGCGCCGCCGGCACCGACCAAAGTATGGGTTTCGTCGATGAACATGACGATAGGCACGGTCGAGGCCTGAACCTCGTCGATGACACCCCTCAGCCGGTTCTCGAACTCGCCCTTCATCGACGCGCCCGCCTGCAATAGGCCGACGTCAAGCGACAGAAGCCGCGCCTCTTTCAGCGCGGGCGGCACATCGCCACGCGCAATTCGCAGGGCGAACCCTTCGACAACGGCCGTTTTCCCGACGCCGGCTTCGCCGGTCAGGATCGGGTTGTTCTGGCGACGCCGCATCAGCACATCGACAATCTGGCGGATTTCCTCGTCACGGCCCACGATCGGGTCAATCTCGCCGTTCCGCGCCTGTTCGGTCAGATCGACACAGAACTGAGCGAGCGCCTCTTCCTTGCCCATCTGCGCCGGTGCCATAGCACCCGAAGCTTCGCCAGGCTGTGCGCCGCCGCCGGTCTTGGACCCATCTGTGGGGACCAGTGTGTCCTCGGGCGAACCTTCGACGATTTTGCCGAATTCATCCGACAAGGCATCGGCGGAAATCTTTGAAAACTCGCCGGAAATCCCCACCAACAAGTTTTTCAGCGAAGGTGTCTTGAGCATGCCGAGGATCAGATGCCCGGTCCTGATCTGGTTCGAATTGTAAAGCAGCGAGGCATAGGTCCAGGCCCGCTCTACCGAGTCCTCAAGATGCTGCGAAAGGTCGGAAATCGCGCTGGCCCCACGCGGCAGACCGTCCAGCGTGCGGGTCATCTCGCTCGACAGCACCCCGATATCGAGATCGAAATGCCGCACGATGTGGTGAATGTCGCTGTCCTGACCCTGAACGATCTGATGCAGCCAGTGGACAACCTCCACGTACGGATTGCCCCGCATCTTGCAGAACACCGTGGCACTTTCGATGGCCTTGTATCCCAGGCTGTTCAGCTTGCCGAAGAGGGCAACGCGGCTGATCTCGCTCATCTGTCAGTCCTTTCTAAGTCTTCCCTGAAGTCTGCCACAGCTCACTCATCCATGCGGGCTCAGGTAAAGGTCGTCGGGGTCCTTGTCGGCGGTGTAATTCCCGATCCAGCAGGTCTGTCCCAGTGCAGTGGACTGTCCAAGGATCGGATCGGGGATATCTTCCTTTCGAAGGATCACATTGATATCCCAGTCAAAAACATCACCTACATAGTTCCGGACAAGGGATTTGAGGCGGGCGAATGTCACGCCCCCGGGGAGTATTCGCCGAAACTCGTCGATCGGCAATGGCCCAATGATCACGCGGAATTTCGAATTCCTCGACCACACATTTGACCCGACACCGATTCCCTGCCCCAGTCCGGTCTTCTGACCGAGTTGCCATTGATCTTCCGGCTCCAGTCGCAACCATGAACCGATGAAATCCTCGACTTTCACAGGCGCACTGAAATAGCTCGAAATCATCGCCAGCAGACCCTCAACCGATTTTGCCCCCCGTCCCAGGTGGGCCGCGAAATAGTGCTTGGCCAGATCGGGCATCGCATCCCGGTCACGCATTGCGTTGCCAAGATGTCCTGAAATCGCCGCCATCTGATCGCGAAACGGATCATCGTCCTTCCGATCGAAAGATGCGGTCGGCTGACCGGTTGCCCAGGCGCGATACAGAAGGCTCATCATCCGGTGAGTGAACGTATTGGCGAAGGCCACGAATGTAGTGTCGTGGTTGTTTCGCGCCCGGTCGCGGGCGTACTCTGTAAGGTGCAATGGCAGAGGCCCGTTCGGGCCGAAAAGCCCAAAGAACCGGTTGGTCAGGTGGCCCGGCAGTTCGCCGTTCTGCGGTTCGAAATCCACGATGGTCGAAGTGGGGAACGCCGGCTCTGCCTCCTGTGAAAAGCGCACAGCATCCTGGCGCGGCCTCGGCGTGATCCCCAGACGCGGTCTGTCGTCGTATTCTGCCTCGATAATCCGGATGGCCTGAAAGATGTGAAACGCCTGCGGGTCTTGGGCAAGCTTTTCAATGTTGGTCAGATCAGGCGACCCAGACCGTCGCGCGCCTTCCATCGTGCCACTTCCCCTCGTTGCTGTGTTGTCAGGACTGTTTCGGTAAAGCTGTTCATCGATACGTAGCGGCGGAACAACCGCTCAAGCACCGCCGCCAGCAAATAGGCGCTGGAGCCCTGAAAAAAGTCGTCATCGAACTTCAATTCGATCTCGAGCCCGCGGACGGCGGTGGTCAGCACTTCATCGCTGAAACGCCTGACGATCGGCCGGCTGTTGACGCCGACGATCCCTTCAAGCTGCTTGGCGATGGTGCGGTCCCCGGTTGGCGCATAGACCCCGATCATCTCGCGAAGTGCCTCGTAGCCGCCACCCGCCTGGCCGTCCACGATTGACAGATAGTTGAGGGACAGATTGCTGATCAGCTGCCAAGTGGCGTGGCCCTGCGCGATGGTCGGTCTTGGCCGCGTCGGCGGCAATGGCGTGGTGATCTTGGTCACCGGGCCGCCATCGGGCAACGTGAACGTGTTGTCGCCGCCGGTCGTCAGCAGCAACGGCAGATCGCGGTTCGTGCAAAGGGCACGAACGGCAAGCTGCTCAATGTCGTGGCTGAAAGGCGCATGATCGCGATCCACAAGCGAGATGTACATTTCGGACCCGAGGTAGGATGTGCGAACGCCCTGCAGCCTCTCCTTTTCGGTCCGCTGACGCATGCGCCGGATCTTCGAGTAATAGGAGGTGTGCTCGTCCCCTGCCGAGGTCAGGTCCTTCTGCGAATAGAAAGGCCGGAATTCCAGTTCAGCATCGTCCTTCCGGCTGATGCCGGTGACGCTCATAAGATCGAAAATCTCGAATTCGTTTGTCGCCGTGCGCTCTGCAATCACGCGGAGCTCTGTGTCGGTGTGAGTGACCCGGATACGGTCGCAGCGCTTTTCGAAAAGGTTAACCGCAGGAACCGCGTTCAGCATGAAGGCTTCCGGCACAACCAGTGTGTCGCCGCTTGGCAGGGCCTCGCTGAGGTAAAAGAACAGTTCGCACTCGGGCCCGTCGGTCTTTGTGATCACCG
>CAJICO010000023.1_pt1 | contig 19547 bp, 16 predicted proteins | sample 9199701 | NCBI WGS metagenome assembly CAJICO01 (sample SAMEA7708339, study PRJEB35096) | sediment metagenome | biome: marine neritic benthic zone biome [ENVO:01000025]; feature: sediment [ENVO:00002007]; material: shallow marine sediment [ENVO:03000034] sea grass bed [ENVO_01000059] ... | reverse complement strand
CTGTTGCCAAATCGCGTGATGATCTCTGACATTCAGAGGGATCTTGTCCTCGGTCGTACCCCATGCAGTTTGAATAATGCGATAGACTCCTGCGCGAACAAGCCGTTCTAACGCCTCGTTTTTTGGATGTTCGTGGTCGTTCCGGTTTCCAGCAGAGATAATCGCGATCTCCGGTTGGATTAGGTCAAGAAATGCACTGCTTGACGCGTTGTTTGCTCCATGATGGTTAACATGGAGAATGTCGACGTCTCGCCCATTACCTACAATTGCTTGACCCACTGCCTCCTCAACGCGCGCGTTCTCCGATCCTGAACGCCTCCCAATCAGGTCTCCCGAAATCAGGTAGTCGAAGTCTCCATAGGTGACTAGAAAGGACAGTGAACGTTCGTTTGGCGTATTCACGTTAGCTACTCGGGCACCTCGTCCCCTGACAAAACCGTTGGCGGCATAACTTGTCATCACGGCGCCTCCACCCAAATCGATTTCAAATGAGTCGACCGCGGATTGAGAATTGATTTCTGTACGATTGCCGATAGCGTTTGCGAATACTTGGTACTTCTTGATTGCGATCGTATCGTCTCGCATTAGATCATCGCCGTAGTCGACGATATGGTGCACTTTTACGTCGTCACCGGTGCCCAATTCCTCAGGGTCAGGAACGAAGATCCCATCATGATCTGAAAGCCAATCCTCGATGCCGTCACCATCATCATCTCCCGATGCTCCCGGCACGTTATTAATACCTAAAAGGAAACTGGTGCCGTGAAATCCGCCGAAAGCTATGCCGCCCAAATGATCTGCATCGTCATGAGAAATGATAAGATGATCAATTTCTTTGATCCCTCGCTTCCAAATCTGATTATATCATTGATCTCAATAGCTTAATTTCAGATTATCGAGTCCTCTCCTGGCACCATTTCTTCCGAACATAACGGCTCAAAACCATTGAAAATCAACGGGTCTTCGGTCTCACCAGGGGGAAGAGGCAAGGTAGTCGACATAGCATTCATCGATGTGCGACAACGCCCCTAACGCCCAATCTTGATGACGCGATCTGCCTCAGACAGGAAGTTAAGTGTCGAGGTGTGATCTTCGGTTGTCTGCGGACTTTGCCCCGTCCAGCAGGCAATACACCACGCAACAGCCCTGGGCTGCGTAGACAGCATCATTTTCACGAAGAATGCCTACCCAGCACCGGAAAATCCGCCCGCGCGTCACGCGACAGCTTCCGCAATTCCATGCGAGCATCTGCCCCGCGAACATAGCCGTGGATTTCGCGTGCCTCGGCACGAGCGGATTCTAAAGTGCGACGGGTCATGACACGGTTCTGGCCGTCAGGGCCCTTACAGTCCACCCTGGGCCAAAACACTTACGCGGAACTTGCCTTGACCCAAAGCACCAAGCCGCCATCGCCTTCATGTACTGTTTTTTTGATATGATTGGAGCGGGCGATGAGATTCGAACTCACGACATTTACCTTGGCAAGGTAACGCTCTACCCCTGAGCTACGCCCGCGTCCATTTGGGTGAGGGGGATGTATTAAGTCCGGCGCCGGGCTGCAAGAGAAAAGTTGCAGGGCCGCAAGTTTGCCAAACCTGGCACGCGCCGCTGAATTCACATCCGATTGCGTGGCTTCACGCCGATTTTCGCCGAAATCACCCGATTCCGCCGCATCCCGACGGCGCGGAAGACGCGGGCTTCACGCCACCGGCGGAAACCTGAGTGCATCGAAACGACAAGATGCAAAGGAGAATTCACAATGTCGTATCTGATCAACAGCAGCCATGGCGCCGACGATATCGAGCGCGCAACCGTCCCCTTCGTTCTGGCCAATGCCGCCGCCGGGCGCGGCGAGGCGCGGGTCTTTCTGACCTGCGATGCTCTGAACCTTGTGACCAGGGGGGGCGCTGACGGCCTGACCGCCCCAGGCTATACCGCAGTCGGCACGCTCATCGACGAGTTCGTCGAAAAGGGCGGCCGGATCTGGGTGTGCAAGGTCTGCGCTGCCGTCATGGACATCACCCAGGAGGATCTGATCGAGGGCGCAGAAATCGGAGGCGCGCCGAACACAATGGATTTCCTGGCCAATGGCGGGAAAGTCCTCGCCTAAGCAATCTCAGCGCCTCGGCGAGGCATATCGCCGGGGCGCTGCCCTCAAAAAAGGATATGCTCATGTCCCGCATCGGTATTCTGCTTGCCTGCAACCACTATCCCCAGGTGTCTGACGACCCGATCGCGCTTGACGCCCAATTCAAGAAGTATCTCGGGGCGCTTGGCCATTCAGCCGACGAGTTGCTGGTCTTTGAGTGGTTCAACGGCGACAAACCCGCCCACGCGGGCCTCGCAGACGCTTGGATCGTCAGCGGACATTGGATCGCTTGGCCGACATCCGGCTGCGATTCATTTGGCGGCTTGATATCCTTTCTGCGCGCCGCCGATGCCCTGGGGTTGGCGGTTTTCGGGTTGAACCATGGCGAGCACATACTGCACCAGGCGCTTGCCCTTCCCGGCGCGCCCGCGCCCGGTACACCGATATCCATGCGCGCGATCCGAAACCCGTTCCGCAGTTTTCTGATCCGTGATCGGCTCTTCGCTTTCGATCCGACCGCACGCAAAGTTCGCGAAATGCCCCGGCCAAGCGCCTTGACACTATCAGGCCAGCTCCGCGCCCCGCGAGCGGCGTAAGGGCCGGGACACCCAAGTCAGTTGCCTTCTTCCTGTTAACAGTACTTCGGGGAGGTCTGGAGGGGTGGAACCCCTCCAGCGGGTCGACGCGCCGAAGGCGCGGCGAAACCCTAGTCCAAACCGGCCTGTTTCAGGCCCTTAACGTAAGTTTCGATCTGAGCCGGATCGCGTAGATAAAACAGGCGGCTTTCGACAAAATCGCAGGTGATGCCCGGGCGAAGCGCCTGAAGATGCCTGACCGCATCACCCGCTTCGGCCACCCGCCCGGCGTGGGCCAGGGCCGATGCCTTGATTGCGGTCGGCCAGTAATGCGAGTTCGGCACCGATTCCGCCTCGGCGGCCCATTTCGCAGCCTCATCAAACGCGCCCTTAAACAGAAGTGCCGTGGCCCCATAGCTCAAGAACGCCCAGCGATACGGGTCGGAAGGCGAGATACGGACCGCTTCTTCGAAACATCCCATGGCGTTTTCCAGTTGACCGGAATAGGCCATCGAATCCCCCAACCCGCAGTGCGCTTGCGCCATGCCCGGGTTCAGCTCGACCGCCGCCTTCAGATCGGCAATCGAACGGTCATAATCACCGCGCGCCAGATGCACCCGGCCAAGCGCAAAGCGCGCCACCGCATCGTCCGGCTCCAGCCGGGCCGCGGACTGGGCGAGTTGCAGGGCTTCCTCCAGCAACGCCTCGACATTCTCGGCTTCGAAATAAATGACTGAAATCACAATGGCATAGGACAATCGCGCGTAGGCCAGGCCGAAATTCGGGTCCAACTCGATGGCCCGCCGGAACAGCGCCTGTGCCTGGGCATTGGTATCGGCATCAAATTCATACTGAACAGCCAGACCCCGGTGGTAACAGTCCCAGGCGTTCATGTCGCCTTCGGCAATCTTGCGCGTCCCGCGGCCGGCCAACCTTTGCAGTTCGGCCTCAACCGATCCCGCGATGGTGTCCGCCAAATCGTCCTGAAGCGCGAAGAGGTCACTGCCTTCGCGGTCATAGCGCGTGACCCAGACGTAACGGGCGGTCTTCGGCTCGGCGAGCTGCACGGTCAGCCGCAAACGGTCTCCGGCCGCGCGAAGCGACCCGTGGACGACATAGTTCAGCCCCAGATCCTGGCCCAACTCGCTCATTTCGCCACTGGTCAGGCGCGGTCCGCTGTGTTCCACACTGGCCTTCACGGACAACCAGCTGAACCGCGACAGGTTCGTGGTAATGTCCTCGGTCAGGCCCTCCACGAAAAACCCATGCTCACTGTTTTCGCTCAAAGTCGCAAAGGGAACGACGGCAATGCTGGTCTTGCCGGCAGGTTTCGGCTTCACGGGTGCCGGGCGCTCCGCAGGGCCTTCCTGAGCGAAAAAACCCTCGCCCTTCACCTCTTCCATCAGATTCAACAGTTCCGGCCCGGCGCCCACACCAAGTTCGCGCTTCAAAAGCGCTTCATGGGCGTTGAATTGCTGCACGGCGGCTGCCCGTTCGCCGGACTGGGCCAGAAGACGGATCAGCACCAGTTGTGAAGCATCCCGCAGCGGATCCATCGCCACCATGCGGCGCGCCAGCGCCAGGGCATCGGTAGTGTTCCCGCGTCTGAGTTCCGCTTCAGCGGCCCGCTCCAGAACATCCAATGACATGGTCGCAAAGCGCTGGCGCTCCGAGGCGATCCAATCCTCGAACTCGGCTTGCTGGCCGTAGAAACCTTCCAGAAGCGGTCCGCGCAACAAGGCAACGGCCTTCTCGGACGCCTCCGCGCTTCCCGCGTGGGCGAGTTGGGTGAATTCGTCTACGTCGACTGAAACCGCATCCGGGTTCAGACCTACCCTGTCGTGTTCGGCGATGACCACGTCTTCGCCCTCCACGCTCAGCGTCTTCTTCAGCTTGGCAACTGCCTGTCTGAGGCTCTGGCGCGCCTGATCGGTGAACCGGTCGCCCCAGAACAGCGTCGAAAGCCTGTCTCGGGACGGCGGCATTTCGGTATTCAACGCGAGATAGGCAATCAGACCCTGGGTCTTGGCACCCGCAACCGGGATCGGAGCCCCGTTTTCGTCCTCGATCGAGAACTTCCCGAATAGTCTGATCCTGATCATGCACCCCCCAGAGCGCCAAGAATAGCACCGAAGGATTGATCGGCAACAGGCGGAAAAATCGGAAAAGACCGAAAAATTCTGCCGATTTACTCCGTTTTTCCTGGAATTCACGCCCGGCCTCACGCTCGGCTCACGGCCAGACGCTGCGATGGCGGCAAAACGAGGTCATCGAAACAAGCGAACCAACGGAGACTGACATGACCACAACGACCACAAACCCCGAGATCATCGGCCCCTACTCGCCCTGGCCGCGCCAGGAACAGAAATCTTACCGCCGCCCGGCACTGTTCGCGGCCACTGCCGCCGCCGCCGGTATCTTCGCTCACTGCATCCTGCCGATGCTCACGTAAACCAGCCTCATTCGACAAGGAGACACAAAATGACATACTTGCCGAAACAAATTGAAGCCACTCGTGATGTTTCGGCAGCGCGGGCGGCCAATCCGGAAGCAAAGAAAATGGGACCGAAATCCTCAATCCTCGGCACCGTGGGCGACACGCCCATCGTGCGCATCAACAACATCGGACCAAAGCACGTCGAGCTTTACGTCAAGCTCGAAGCCTTCAACCCGCTCGGCTCTGTGAAGGACCGTTTTGCGCTGGCCGCCATCGAGGCAGCGGAAGCCAGCGGAGCGCTGAAGCCCGGCCAGACCGTGATCGAAGCCACCAGCGGCAATACCGGCATCGGCCTTGCCATGGTCTGTGCCCAAAAGGGCTATCCCCTCGTCGTCACCATGGCCGAAAATTTCAGCGTCGAACGCCGCAAGCTTATGCGCTTCCTCGGCGCCCAAGTGGTGCTGACACCGGCGGCCGAAAAAGGCTCCGGCATGATCGCCAAGGCCGAAGAGCTGGCCGAGAAGCACGGCTGGTATCTGGCCCGTCAGTTCGAAAACGAAGCCAATGCCGACATGCATTCCCGCACCACCGCCCGCGAAATCCTGAACGATTTCGAAGGGATCGGCCTCGATTACTGGGTCACCGGCTTCGGCACCGGCGGCACCTTGAAAGGCGTCAGCCGGGTGCTCCGCGCCGAAAGCCCGGCGACAAAAATCGTGGTCACCGAACCCGACAATGTGCCGATCCTTTCAAGCGGCATTGCCCAGGATCGCGACGATCAGGGGCGTCCCGCCAAAAGCCACCCGATGTTCCGCCCGCACCTGATGCAGGGCTGGTCGCCGGACTTCATCCCGAAGCTGGCCGAAGACGCGCTGGCCGCGAATGTGATCGATACTTACCAGCCGGTTGCCGGGTCGGACTCGCTGAAAGCGGCTCGCGATCTGGCCGCGAAAGAAGGCATCTTCTGCGGCATCTCCAGCGGTGCCACCTTCGCGGCGGCCCTGAAAGTGGCGGAAACCGCGCCCGAAGGCTCGCGCATCCTGGCGATGCTGCCGGATACGGGCGAGCGCTATATGACAACAGTTCTCTTCGATGGCATCGCCGAGACAATGACCGAGGCCGAGATGGAGATCTCTCGCTCGACCGAAGGTTACCGCTTTGATGCGCCCGGCGGCGCCGCTCCGTCCACGGCACCGCTTGAAGATCCGAAGCCGGAAATTGCCGCCTTTGTCGAAAAGAAGATCGGCGAGGAACCAGTGGTGATGTTCGCGCTCGAGTGGTGCGAGTTCTGCTGGTCGGTCCGCAAGATGTTCGAAGCGGCAGGCATTCCCTATATCGCCGTCGATCTCGACTCTGTCGAGTATCAGAAGGACAACCTCGGCGGCGACATCCGCACGGTGCTGCGCCACCAGACGGGCGCACCGACCATCCCGCAGATATTCGTCGGCGGTGAGCATATGGGCGGCGCGACCGAAACGTTCGACGCCTTCAATTCCGGTGACCTGCAAAAGCAACTTGCCGAACACGGTGTGCCGGTTGATCCGGCCATGACCCGCGACGCCTACAGCTTCCTGCCCACATGGCTGCACCCGCGATGAAACCCGATCGCATCATAAACCGCGAGACGCCCCTCGATCTCGCGGCGGACTATGGGCGGACCTTCCGGCAGAAGGTTCGCCCCCTTCACCCGACCGCGACGGTTGATGAACTGCGGGCTGCCTTCTGCCAGCCGCTGAACGATGCGGGCCAGGCTCCCGAGGCCGCGCTGCAGGATTTGATCGCTGCCGCAGAACCGGGCCTCGTGGGCAACACCGACCCTGATTTCTTCGCCTGGGTCATGGGCGGTTCGTCGCCCGTCGGCGTGGCCGCCGACTGGCTGACCTCGGTCTGGGGCCAGAATGCCGCGATCTATCAGACCGCGCCCGCCGCCGCCGTGGCAGAAGAAGCGGTCTCGGCCTGGCTGCTGGATCTGCTTGATCTGCCCCGCGAAAGCTCGGTCGGCTTTGTCACCGGCGCAACCATGGCAACTTTCGTCAGCCTCGCCGCAGCGCGAAACACCGTCTTGGAGCGCGCCGGCCACGACTTCAAGAAAGACGGTCTGCAAGTCGCACCGAAAATCCACGTCTTCTTCAGCGATGATCTGCACGTCGTTAATATTTCAGCCCTTCGCCAACTGGGCCTTGGCGACAGGAATTTTCACCCGCTTCCCTCGGACGATGCCGGAAGAATGAACATCATGGCGCTGGAAGCGGCCATGCGCTCGGTTGCAGGGCCAAAGATCATCATCGCCCAGGCCGGCCACATCAATTCCGGCGGCTTCGAGGATATGGAAGCGATCGCCGCCCTCGCCCGTCAGCATGACGCCTGGGTTCATGTGGACGGGGCCTTCGGGCTCTGGGCGCGCACTCTGCCCGAGAAATCTGATCTGACACGCGGGCTCGGCCTCGCCGACAGCTGGTCGGTCGACGGGCACAAATGGTTGCAGCTGCCTTACGAATCCGGTTTCGCCATTGTCCGCGACGCCGATGCGCACCGCCGCGCCATGTCGGTTACCGCCGGATACCTGAACCAGTCGCCGGAAGACGGGCGCAATCCCAGCGAATACAACCCCGAGCTTTCGAAACGTGCCCGGGGTTTCGCTGCCTGGGCCGTGTTCCGCGCCCTTGGCCGCGATGGCGTGCGCCAGATTGTCCGCCGACATTGCGATGCGGCAAGGCTCGTCGCCGAAGGCGTTCCAGACATCGAGGGGCTCTTTGTCCAAAATGACGTGTCCCTGAACCAGTTGGTCATCGAAGCGAAAGGCGACGACGGCACATTGATCCGGGAACTGGCCGAACGGCTGAACAACACCGGCGTTTTCGTGCGCACCGCTGACTGGAAAGGCCGCACCGTGCTCCGCCTCTCGCTCATCTCGGACACGACCGAGGCAACCGCCGCCCGCCGCCTCCTTGCCGCGATCCGTACCTGCTGGGCCGAGATCTTTGTGAAACCGCCCGCGCAGTAGTGGTTAGGGCCGCGCCCGATTGCCATGGGGAGTAACGCACCCAAAAGCATTGAGGCTTCAACAGCTTGAAACGTCCCAACATGCGCCCTCCCGTGGCAAGGGTCCGGCGCGGCCCCGGCTGGACGCCCGTGCAAAATGGCGGCGTGGTCTCGCTAGTTATGCAAAGGTCGCTGGACGGACATGCCCAAGAGTTGACCGCCGCACCGCCCGTGCTAGAAGCATCGCGGGCAGAGACGGGAGGCGCATGTGGGCCAGAACAAGGTGCTTGTCACCGGAGCCGACGGTTTCATCGGATCGCATTTGGTCGAGGAACTCCTCCGCGATGGCGCCGATGTCCGCGCCTTCACCTGCTATAATTCTTTCGATTCCCGGGGCTGGCTGGACCATCTGCCGCCCGAGCTTCAGGGCACATTTGAATCTGTCGCCGGAGACGTTCGGGATTCCGACGCTGTTGCCGCCGCAGTAAAGGGCTGCGACACCGTCCTGCACCTCGCGGCACTGATCGCCATCCCCTTCAGCTACCAGGCGCCGGGCGCCTATGTGGACACTAACGTTACAGGCACGCTGAATATCCTCCGTGCGGCCCAGCGGCATGACACGGGTAAGATAATTTGCACTTCTACATCAGAGGTTTACGGAAGCGCCCAATATGTTCCCATCGACGAGAAGCACCCGCTGAACGCCCAGTCGCCCTATGCGGCGACCAAGATCGGGGCGGATCAGCTTGCCCTTTCTTTCGCCCGGTCCTTCGAAATGCCTGTCGGCCTCCTTCGCCCCTTCAACACCTACGGCCCTCGCCAATCGGCCCGCGCTGTGATCCCGACAATCATCAGCCAGATTGCAGCCGGGGCCAACCAGATCAAACTCGGGGCGCTGACGCCCACCCGCGATTTCACCTTCGTCAGAGACACCGCGCGCGGCTTTATCCAAGCCGCCGCCAGTGACGCGACCACGGGAACCGTTTTCAACGTCGGCAGCGATTTCGAGATATCCATAGAAGACACCGCCCGCACCATCGCCGAAGCCATGGGTGTCGAGATCGATATCCTCGCCGACGAAGCCCGCATGCGCCCCGAGGCGAGCGAGGTCGACCGGCTTTTCGCCGACACCAGCCGCGCCCGGGAGGCCTTCGGCTGGGCCCCCGAGTTTGGCGGGCGCGAAGGATTCGCGCGCGGCATCGCGCTGACCGCCGAATGGTTTCAGGATCCGGCCAACCTCGCCGGTTACCGTCCCGGTGAATACACTGTCTGACCATGATCCAAGCAGCGCGGGCCCGATCTATGTGACGGGCGCTTCCGGCTTCCTCGGAACCCACGTCTTGGCGGCACTGAGGAAGACGTCCGCCAATGTCACCGGTGTCTCTCGCAGCGACGGTTTCGACGTGATGATAAGCAGCTACGGCGATCTGCGCCCCCAGCCCAATTCCATTCTGGTCCACCTTGCTGAAGGCCCCATGGTCAATTCGCCAGACGTCGGCAACGCCCTGACCGACATTCTGCTCCAGGAATGGCGCCATGTCATCTACGCCTCCTCGGCTGCGGTGTATGGCTATGGCAACGACGAGCCGCACAGCGAAGACAAAACGCCAGAACCCGACACCGGCTATGGGCGCACCAAACTGGCAAACGAAGCTCGTGTCCTCGACCGTGGCGGCACCGTGCTCCGCCTCGCCAACCTGATCGGCACGCCGGTCAATCCTCAGACACTGCTCGGTGTCATCATCCGCCAACTTGATCAAATGGGGCCACTGGAACTCCGGGCCAGACTGCCCGAACGTGACTACCTGGCGGTGGCTGACGCAGCCCAGGCAGTCGCGGCGGCAATTGCCCTGAGACCGGGGGGCGTGTTCAACATCGCCTCCGGTCATTCGCTGGCTGCCGAAAAACTGGCGCAATATGCCCTGGATCTGACCGGCCAGACCGATCGCCAAATCACCGGGCCCGAAGGCAGCCGGTCGGTTCTCCGCCTATCCACAGAAAAGGCCGCCCGCGAATTGGCCTGGCGGGCAACCATTCCACTGGCCGATTGCCTGAAAGCGGCGATCGACGACGAGAGGAATAACTAGGAACCAGGCCTAAAGGCGCTTGCCCTCGAGCACCCAAATGGACGCCGGGAAGCTCCAGGGCAAAACCACCCCTTCCGACATCAGATAACGGCCCGAGACTTCAATAGGCCCGTCTTTCAGCGCTACGTGACCCCGCGACAGGCGCACCGCATCCTCTGCGTTGACCAGCGCCATGCGATATTGCGCCTCGGCGTCCAAACCGGTCAACCTGATGGGCCTGGGCGCGATCTGCGCCGAGCTCGAAGACTTGCCAATGAATGTCACGAACCGCGCCCCATCGCCCGAGGCATGGGTCTCGGCAATAACCGAAGGATCGGTGCTGTCGAGCCTCAAGATGTCTGCCGAAAGCATCCAGTCGCGGTTGTCCTTCCACCACTTCGTCACACGTTCCAAGACCCGGGTTTCGTCTTCCGTCAACTCGCGCGGGTCCATCTCGAACCCCATGTGCCGTTGCGCCGCGACCCAGGCGCGAAACCGAATGTCCAAGGTCCGGCCGCTGGTGTGGCACACTCTCGGCCCCACATGGCTGCCCGTCACCGCCGCCGGCAGGAACAAGGCGGCATTGTGCTGCATCGGCAACCGCTCCAGCGCGTCGTTTGAATCGGAAAGCCAGACCCTATGGGTCCGGCTGAGAATGCCGAAGTCGAGACGCGCGCCGCCGGAAGCACAGGTTTCGATCTCAACCAGAGGAAACGCGGCGCGTAAACGGTCGATCAGAGTATAGGACCCATGTGTCTGCGCCTGGTCCGGGAAGGGCAGCACGCGATTGTGGTCCCACTTGATATAGTCAATGTCATGGGCGGCCAGGATCGCCGACATGCGGTCGAAGATGAAATCCACAACCTCCGGTTTCGACATGTCGAGCGCCATTTGATGGCGCCCCAGTATCTGATCTTCCGACCCCATGGCCCAGTCAGGGTGATCCCGATAAAGCTTGCTGTCGGGATTGATCATCTCCGGCTCGAACCAGAGGCCAAAGCTCATGCCCTCGGCGTGCACATGGGCGATCAACGGGTCCAATCCGTCGGGAAACTTGCGCGGATCGACCTCCCAGTCGGACAGCGAGCGGGTGTCGTCGTCGCGCGACCCGAACCAGCCATCGTCCAGAACAAAACGTTCTGCCCCCAATTTTGCTGCCCGCGTGGCAATGTCCGTCAAAACGTCGAGCTTGTGGTCGAAATAAACGGCCTCCCAGCAGTTGTAGTGGACAGGCCGGGGCCGCTCTGGCTTGGGCCAGGTGACAATACGGTCGCGTACGTGGCGCTGGAAAGCCACCGCGCAGCCGTTAATCCCGTCTGGCGAGTAGGTCAGGTAAAGTGGCGCCGAGGGGAAATGCGACATTGGTTCGGACATCAGCCCGGTTGCATGTCCAAACTGCACCTGACGCCGCCCGTCGGGCAGTTCTTCGGCAATCATCCGATGCCCGCCCGACCAGCCATAGTGAAATGCCCAGGCTTCGCCCTGGCAATTCGTGGCCCCACGACCCAGGGCAATCAGCGCTGGAAAATGCTCGTGCCCGGTCCGTCCCGTTCGGTTCTCGCGATAGCGGACACCGGGCGTCCAGGGGATGCGGTTCAACTGAAACTCACCACACCAGCGGCCTGATACATCGATCATCTCGTCGGAAAACTGCGGTCCGGGCATGACCGGGGTGGCCAGCCAGTGCAGATGCACCGGCGCATCGCTGGAAAGGACCGACCGCGCCGTTACTACGTGGGTGTCCCGGTCTACCTCGAATGCCGCGGTGTAGGTCAGACCGTTTGCCTCATCGCGGTAAACCAGCGACAGCCCCTTGTCGCTCGTCTCTTCCGAAGCGTAGCAAAACTTTGACAGGATCGGTGAACCATCGGCCTTGTGCAGGATCAGCCCCGGCTGCCCGGGGAATGTGCGGGTGGTCTCGGGACAAATCGACAGGTCCGGGTTTTCGTCAAGCATGCCCCCCGTGACGTCCAGACCATGGGCCGCGAACAGGCACTCCAGGTCTTCCGTCGCGGGCAGAGAAGCGCCCCAATAGATCACCTCAGGCAAACGTTCCCGTTTGGCCGCCAGAACCAAGGTCTGACGGCCATCGTCCAACCTCCAGGTCTGCATTACTTCACGGCGCCCAGGGTTAGGCCTGCAATAAAGTGCTTCTGCATCAGGAAGAACATCAGCACCGGCGGCAGGGCCGCGACGATGCTACCGGCACTCATCAGGTGATAGGCGGCACGGAACTGTGCGTTGAAACTGGTGATGCCCGCCGTCACCGGTTGAGCTTCGGGGCCTTGCGTCAGCACGACCGCCCAGAAGAAATCGTTCCAGATGAAGGTGAAGATCAGCACCGCCAGCGCGGCCAGTGCGGGCTTCATCAACGGCAGGACGACATACCAGAAGATCCGCCATTCGGCCACGCCTTCGACCCGTGCCGCCTCGATCAGCGGGAAAGGCAACGCACGGATGAAATTCCGCATGAAGAGCGTGCAGAACCCGGTCTGGAAAGCGATGTGGAACAGCACCAGCCCGGTTTTGGTATTATAAAGCCCAAGGTCGAGCGTCAGGTCCCGCACCGGCACCATGAGGATCTGGAACGGCACGAAGTTGCCCGCCACGAACATGAAGAACAGAAGGATATTCGACTTGAACCGGTAAACCCCAAGCGCAAAGCCCGCCATGGCGGAAAGCGCCACTGCGCCGATCACGGTCGGCACCGTGATCAGGAACGAATTCAGCATGTAGCGCGGCATGTCGGAATTAAAGAACACCTGGCCGTAGTTGTGGATCGCCTCGAATGAAGAAGGCGCGCCCCAGTAGTTGCCGGTCGTGAAATCCTCGGCCGGTTTGACCGAGAAGATGGCGACCGCGATCAGCGGCAAAAGCCACAGGATCAGCGCCACCGGCAAGGCGGCCTTATAGGCGGTCTGTACGCCGGGCGTAGCGGATTGGATTGGACGGGGAAACATATCAGCGGCCCCTTTCTTCTTGCCACATCGACCACAGGAAGTAGGCGATGAAAACCAACATGATCAGGAACAGCACCACCGCGATAGCGGCGCCATAGCCCATGCGGAACCCATACTCGGATAGCGCCTTTTCGAACATGTAGAAGGACAGCACCCTCGTCTGCCCGAAGGGTCCGCCATTCGTCATGATCGAGATCAGGTCGAACGAACGAAGCGCGCCAATGATCGTCACGACGAAGGCGATGAAGGTCGCCGGCTTCAGCTGCGGGATGATCACGTACCAGAGCATCTTCCAGCTCTTGGCACCGTCAAGCCGCGCGGCCTCGACCTGTTCGGGATCAACCGCGTTCAGGCCCGTCAGATACAGGATCATGCAATAGGCCGTCTGCGGCCAGAGACCTGCGGCGATGATCCCATAGGTCGCAAGCGTCGGATCACCGAGGACATTGACCGGACCCAGCCCGAAAATGCCAAGGAAGTTCGACAGTAGCCCTTCGTTCGGCAGGTAGAACCAGGAAAACACCAGGCCAACGACCACCTGAGAAAGAACAAACGGGAAGAAGAAGAGCGATTTGTAAACACGGATGCCCGTCACCGTCTGGTTCAGGAAAAGCGCAATGAATAGCCCCGCCGGAATGGCCAGCAAGTAAAAGACCAGCCACTTCATGTTGTTCCACAGGGAAACCTCGAAGGCGCTGTCGTCCATAAGCTCGACATAGTTGCCGAGGCCGACAAATTGTGCCTCTCCCAATCCGTCCCAGTCATAAAAGCTGATGCTGATCGACTGAAAGATCGGAATGATCACATAGACGGCAAAAAACAGGATTGCCGGCGCGAGGAACAGCCATGGTGTGACCGCGATCTCGTTCCGCTTATACCAACCGCGTTCGCGGTCGATCTCGGTTGCAGTGGCTACAGCCATGGGCACGAATCTCCCCGTTAGCGGCTCATGCGGAAGCCCGTCTCAGAGCTTGCGTATGGGTCGCAGTTGAAAGGGGCGGACACTTGGCCCGCCCCTTGCAATTTTACTTATAGACGCGCGCGCGTACCTTTTCGAGGCGCGCAAGGATGTCGTCCAGATTGTCCGGGAACACCATGAACTCCTGCAGGCCCTGCATGGCTTCGGCAGCCATTTCAGCCGGGAAGTCGCGGTCGAAAAACTGGGCAACGCCGCCAGGCGAGTTTGCGGACAGCATTTCAAAGCCTTCGTTCAGGAACTTGTCGTCGTCGATCGACGAAGCCGCATTCACCGGAAGCTGACCAAGGTTCGAGCCATTGTTGATTTCCGTCTGCTCGTTGGCCGAAACCACGAACTTCAGGAAGGCGCGGGCGTTGTCCTTGTTCGATGCATTCGCCGGGATATGGAACGTATCCGTCGGCGCATCTTCGGCCAGCGCCACGCCAGGTGTAATCGGCGGGAACTGGTGGAAGTCGAGCTTGGTGTCGTCCAGTCCGGCTTCACGCAGCGGCGGTACCGCAAAGTTACCCTTCAGGATCGCGGCGGCTTCACCTTTGACGATGAAGGGAAGCGATTCCTGCCAGCTGTAGTTCTGGTGGTTTTCAACAAAGGCGCCCATGTCGATCAGTTCGCGCCAGTTGGCGAAGGTCTGCTTCACACGGTCGTCGTTCCAGGCCACTTCACCACGGGCCATCTCCATGTGGAAATCGAAACCATGGGTCCGCATGTTGATATAGTCGAACCAGCCGCCAGCGGTCCAAAGAAACTTTGTGCCGATGGTATAGCATTTGCGACCGGAATCGATGACCGCCTGACAGTTGGACTTCATCTCGTCCCAGTTCGCCGGCTCGGCCAGACCAAGCTCTTCATAGATGTCTTTGCGGTAGTAAACGCCCCACTGATAATAGGTATAAGGCACGCCCCACTGCTTGTCGTTGATGGTCATGGCACCCTTGGTCGAGGCCAGATTTTCGGCGATGTCCGGATCGGTCCAAAGATCGGAAACGTCCTCGAAAAGACCGGCTTCCACATAGGGACGCATGCGGTTGGCAGCATACCAGGTGGCAACGTCGGGCGAGTCCGCCGTAAGGAAGTTCCGGATCTGCGTCTTGTAGGCCTCACGGTCGATGACGGTGGTCTCGATGTTGAGGTCAGGATGCATTTCCTGGAAACGCCCAATCATGGCTTCCATTGTCGCCCGGGGTGCCGGGTTCGACGTGTCGAGGAAGATCTTCAAGTCGCCTGTAAGCGCATGGCTACCGGCAAAAGACCCGCCAGCCGTAACGGCAGCAAGGCCCAGCGCCGCGATGGACGCTTTCAACATGGAACGCATGTTTTCCTCCCAGTTTGTTCCCTGTATGGTTTCAAATATTGAAACCTAGTTTTGCATATTGAAAATCTAACACGGAATCGGTTAGGCTTGTCAACAGTGGCATTGGTGAAACCTAGCGTGCCCGTGGGAGGAAACAAAGTGGCGGAAGGTGACGGCACCGTCGGAAAAGCGCTGGAAGTGCTTGACCACGTTGCGGCGCAGGGGCGCCCGGTGCGGTTTTCGGACCTGCTTGAGGACTCCCGGTTTCCAAAGGCCACACTCTACCGGTTCCTGCAATCGCTGACGCATCAGAACATGCTTGCCTACGACAGCGAGCGTCAGACCTATGCGCCGGGTCTCCGGCTGGTGCGGCTGGCCCATGCCGCCTGGCACCAGTCGTCGCTGGCACCCATCGCGCGGCCCTACATCGATGCCCTGGCCGAAGAAGTCCGCGAGGCCGTGCACCTGGCGCAGATCGACCATGGACATGTCATCTTTGTCGACAAGCGCAAGAAAACCAACATGTTCGACACGCTGGCCCAGACCGGGCTGATCGCGCCGTCCTATTGTACCGGTGTCGGCAAGGCGATCCTGGCATTCCTGCCGGACGACCGCCGTAAGGAGGCCCTGAAAATGCAGGCCTTCGTGTCCTATACACCGCATACTCACAAGACACCCGACAGCCTCGCGCCCGAGCTTGAGAAAATCCGCAACGAAGGCATCGCCTTCGACCGCGAGGAACACGAACAGGGCATAATCTCCATCGCCGCGCCCATTCTGCGCCGCGAAGACAAGGTTATTGGCGCGATCTCCATCGCAACCTCAACCTCGCGAAGGTCATTGGAAGAGCTGCGAACGCTCTCTCCGGTCCTTCTGAAAACCGCATCCCAAATCGCCACGGAGATCGAACCCTGGCAATTTCCCAACTGAGAAGGAACCCCGCATGTCCGGCGTCTCTCTGACCAAGGTGATTAAACGGTACGGCGATATTCAGGTCATTCATGGTGTCGACCTCGAAATCGACGATGGCGAATTCTGCGTCTTTGTCGGCCCCTCGGGTTGCGGTAAATCGACCCTTCTCAGAATGGTCGCGGGGCTGGAAGAGACCTCGGACGGCACCATCATGATCGGCACCCGCGACGTGACGCGGATGGACCCGGCCGAGCGCGGCGTCGCCATGGTCTTCCAGACCTACGCGCTCTACCCGCATATGTCGGTCGAACAGAATATGGGCTTCGGGCTGAAGATGAACGGGCACCCGGTAAGCGAAATCAACGAGAAGGTCGCCAAGGCCAGCCAGATCCTGAAACTCGACGAGTACCTGAAACGCAAGCCCGCTGCCCTCTCGGGCGGTCAGCGTCAACGGGTCGCCATCGGGCGTGCCATTGTCCGCGGCCCGGAAGTGTTCCTTTTTGACGAGCCGCTCTCCAACCTCGACGCCGAGTTGCGGGTCGAGATGCGGGTGGAAATCGCGCGGCTCCACAAGGAAATCGGCGCCACCATGATCTACGTCACCCACGACCAGGTGGAAGCCATGACCATGGCCGACAAGATCGTGGTCCTCAAGGCTGGCATCATCGAACAGGTCGGCGCGCCTCTCCACCTCTACCGCGACCCGGACAACAAGTTCGTCGCGGGGTTCATCGGCTCGCCTTCGATGAACTTCCTCGCGGCAAAAGCAGCCGACGGCACCGTGGAAGTACCCGGCCTCAAAACCTCGATCCCGACAGATGCCGCCCTTCCGGCTGCCGGTGAGACCATGACGGCCGGCATTCGCCCCGAACACTTTGAAATCGACCTCGGCGGCGATACCCACACGGTCGAATTGACCGAAGCACTTGGCGGTGTGTCCTACGCCTATCTGGTCTGCGACACCGGCGAAAAGATGATCGTCGAAGAGCGCGGCGACACGCGCAGCAACGCCGGCGATCGCGTCGGCCTCAAGTTCGAGGATCGCAGGGCATATTTCTTCGACAAAAGCGATCAGCGCATCCGATAAGAAGGCCTGGGCGGAGGGCAACCCCTCCGCCCGACCCGTAACCCATTAAATATTAAATTAAATTTTCCTTCTTCCTGTTTCGAAATACTTCGGGGTGAGCCCCGCAGGGGCGAGGGGCAGCGCCCCTCCACGATGCTTGGAATCAAGGCACGGCGCCTCCTTTTCGAGCGCCCGCGAACCCGCTATAACCCGGCTTTAACCTTGCGGAGCGTTCATGACAGCAAAATACAAGTCGCCCACGGGCGGCGTTCCCGGGCAGGAGCAACTGCTTACCGACCGGTCACGGTTTACGGAAGCCTATGCTGTGATCCCCGGTGGTTCCATGCGGGACATCGTGGTCAGCTACCTGCCCTACTGGACGGATACCCGCCTGTGGGTGATCGCCCGGCCCATGTCGGGCTTTGCCGAAACCTTTTCGCACTATGTCATGGATGTGGCCCCGGGTGGCGGATCGGACCGGCCCGAAACCGACGAAATGGCCGAAGCGGTGCTGTTCGTCATGGACGGACAAGGAACACTGACAGCGGGCGGAACGGACCATCGGCTGGTACCGGGAAGCTATGCCTATCTGCCCGCTTCGGGAGAATGGTCACTGAAGAACGACGGCGACAAACAGTTGCGCTTCCACTGGATCCGAAAGGCCTATGAGCCGGTCGACGGCCTCCCCTACCCCGACCTCCTGGTCACCCACGAAGACGACGTCACCCACGAAGCCATGCCTGAAACCGAGGGCCGCTGGGCCACCGCGCGCTTTGTGGAACAGTCCGACCTCCGGCACGATATGCACGTCAATATCGTAACCTTCCAGCCGGGCGCGGTCATCCCCTTCGCCGAAACCCATGTGATGGAACACGGCATCTATGTGCTTGAAGGGAAAGCAGTTTACCGGCTGAACCAGGATTGGGTCGAGGTCGAAGCGGGCGATTATATGTGGCTGCGCGCCTTCTGCCCGCAGGCCTGTTACGCGGGCGGTCCCGGGCCATTCCGTTACCTCTTATACCGCGATGTGAACCGGCATATGCCGCTCAACCTCAGGTAACTCATGACTTCAGACCCTGAAACACGCGCCGGCTTCGTTGCTCTGATTGGCGAGCCCAATGCCGGGAAATCCACGCTTCTCAATCGTCTCGTGGGCGCCAAGGTTTCGATCGTGACCCACAAGGTGCAAACCACCCGCACCCGCATCCGCGGTATCGCGATAGAGGGCGCGACCCAGATCGTTTTCGTAGATACCCCTGGTCTTTTCCAGCCCCGGCGGCGCCTCGACCGGGCGATGGTCGCCGCCGCCTGGTCCGGCGCGGCGGATGCCGACCTGCTGGTCCTTCTGGTCGAGGCTCATCGCGGCGTGACCAAAGGCGTCGAAACCATCCTCGCCACACTTTCCGACCGGATCGGCGACACGCCGGTGGCACTCGCCATCAACAAGATCGACAAGGTCGAACGCTCGGCCCTCCTGGCCCTGACTGACGAATTGAACAGCCTCTACCCGTTCGCGCGCATCTTCATGATCTCGGCCGAAAAGGGCTATGGTGTCGACGATCTGCTGAGCTGGCTGGAAACCGAACTGCCTCCCGGTCCCTGGCTCTACCCCGAAGACCAGATCGCCGACATGCCGCCACGCATGATCGCCGCCGAAATGACCCGCGAGAAGCTGACGCTGAGGCTTCACCAGGAACTCCCTTATCAGTTGACGGTCGAAACCGAAGGCTGGGAGGAGAGAGACGATGGTTCGGTCCGCATCGACCAGGTGATCTACGTGGCCCGCGACGGCCACAAGGGCATCGTCCTCGGCAAGAAGGGCGAGACCATCAAGACCATCGGCGCGCTTGCCCGCGAAGAGATTTCGAAATTCCTCGACCGCAAGGCCCACCTTTTCCTGACCGTCAAAGTGCGCACAGGCTGGCAGGACGAAGCCGAACGCTACAGCGAAATGGGCCTCGACTATCGCGACGGGGCGGGCTGACATGACCCGGCTGACATCGGAAATCTGGGTCGCCGCCTATCTGATACGGCTCAGGGCGGTGCCGATCCCGGCCTTCATCGTCCAGAAAGGCGACGCCACCGCGGGCGCGGTTCTGGTCAAGCTCAACACACTCGCCGGGAAAGCGCGGCTTTTCCAGCGGAGTTTCGATCTGATGACGGGCGAGCGGACCTGGATTGTCCTGAGCG
>CAJICO010000547.1_pt1 | contig 19848 bp, 20 predicted proteins | sample 9199701 | NCBI WGS metagenome assembly CAJICO01 (sample SAMEA7708339, study PRJEB35096) | sediment metagenome | biome: marine neritic benthic zone biome [ENVO:01000025]; feature: sediment [ENVO:00002007]; material: shallow marine sediment [ENVO:03000034] sea grass bed [ENVO_01000059] ... | reverse complement strand
GATTCCGCGAGCGTGCGGATCAAAGCGATTTCAACGCCGGACGGAAGCGAAACCTCCATCTCGGCAGCCACATCTTCCACCAACCGCTGCATACGGATGGCATCACCGCTGGCCGAGCGGTCCACGCGGATCGAAATCGCCGGGTCCGGGCCGACGAAATAGGCGCGATCCCGGTCCACACCTTCCACCCGGGTGCGGGCAACGTCACCGATCGTAAGTTGCGTACCGTCGCTGCCGGAGCGCAGGACGATACCGTCGATCTGATCGGCGGACCGTTTGGCCACACCCGTGCGCACGCGCGCAGCACCGGAGACATCGCCTGCCGGATCGGCTTCAGCCTCGGCAGCGATGGCCAGAGCGATCTCGCGCATGGTGATATCGTGGCGGATCAGGTCGAGCGACGTGACCTCGACGATGGTCTCGGGCGCTGCCAATCCCCTGATCGTCGTGCGTGTCACGCCCGCTGCAAACAGACGCGTTACAAACTCGTCGGCGAAATTGGCAAGCTGATCGACGCCCACCGGCCCCTTGATCACCACGTCGGTCACACGGTCCGACCAGCGGCTGCGGCGAATGTCCGGGTCTTCTGCGTCGCTTGGCAGATTGGTGACACCATCGAGCGCGGTATCCACATCATCTTCGGCCTGCGCCATGTCCCAGCCGGGCTCGAACTCGAGCGAGATCGAAGCGCGCCCCTCGCGGGATCGCGACGAGGTTTCCGAGACACCGTCAACCGATTGCAGCGTCGGCTGGAGCACCTCTACGATGGCCGCGTCTACGTCTTCGGCACCGGCACCGTCCCAGATGACTTCGATGTTGATGTCATCAACCACGATGTCGGGGAAAAACTGTGCCCGCATCTGCGGTGCTGCATAAAGGCCCGCCACCACCAGAACGACCAGCAACAGGTTTGCCGCCGTCTGGTGACGCGTGAAATAGGTTAAGATGCCACCTGCCGCTTTGCCCAGGTCGCGCGCCATCTACCCGCCCATCCGCGATTCGATGCGTTCGACAACGCGGGCCGGGACCATGTCTTTTCTGAGCTGCGACAGGACGCGTTCCTTCACGTCAGAGGGCATGAACTGATTGCCCTCGACAAATGCCACAAGTTTTGCGCGCCTGTCAGGGTCAAGCGACAGGAGTTCCGGCTCGGCCGGTGCGGCGTCCGCATTCGGCCTGACCGGTCTGATCTTGATGCCGGCGCCCAGAAGCGGCGTCCGTTCCGCCACGATCTCGCGCCCGGCCAGACCGCGCGCACGGACGATCACATCGTCCCCTTCACGTCGGAGCAACGCCACCTCGGCGACCTCAAGCCGATCTTCTTCGCCCAGCACAAGCACGGTTTCAGCGGCGTCGACCGCACTGGCAGGCAGGCGCGCGACACGTTCGAGCGGCGGTTCTTCGATCCGCACCGACACGAAATCACCGGGACGAAAACCGGGTGCACTTTCGAGCCGGGCAAAGAGAAGCCGGCCGGTTTGGCCGTCGCCGACAGCAGCGCTTTCGCGACTGACCTTGCCCTTTGACTCAAGATCGACGCCGAGAATGTCTATGGCGGCAACCACATCGACCCCGATCAGCCGCCCGCTTTCGTTCAGAAGGCGCGTGTACTGTGGGGTCGAGACCCGAAATGCCACCTCCAATTCCTTGGGATCGATGAGCCTCGCGAGGGTTTCGCCCTGGGTCACCAAGCCGCCCTCGATCACTGTTATGTCACTGAGAACACCGGCAAACTCCGCAAAGACTTCGGTGTCCGCCAATCGCCGCTCGGCCTCGGCAAGCGAGATGCGGCGGCGGTCCAAAGCGGTCTTGGACTGATCGACCCGCGCCGCGCCATTGGCCTCGGCCTGGCGGCGCGAGAGCACCGCCTGATTGGCTGACGACAGTGCCAGTTCCGCCGTTTCCACGTCGGCGGTCGATCCTACGCCTCTCTCCAGCAGATCCTTTCGCCGCGTCAACGCGTTGGCGCGAAGACGGGCCTGATCCTCGGCTGCGACGATTTCGTCCGATGCCAGCGCCAGAATGCGCTCTGCATCCCGAAGATCGGCTTCGGCCTCGGCCAGATCAGAGCGCGCTGTATCTAATGCAGACTGTGCGTCGGACGGGTCTATCCGCAGCAGCAGATCGCCTGCGGCTACCTGGCCGCCCTCTTCCACCTTGTCGGACATCCAGACGACCTGGCCCGCCGACGCGGCCCGCAAATCCAGGGCACGGCGGGCCCGCAACTCGCCGAAGGTCGACAACACCGGTCGGATGGTCTCGGGCGCAACCTGCATCACATTCGCCGCAAACACCCGCTCACGCTGCTGACGCTCGCGCGGTTCGCTCGACCAGCGCGCTTCCAGCGCGCCATAGACCATCCGGCCCGCATAAGCCGTCAGCGCAATGGTCAGCGCCAGCAAAAACAGCCCGATCAGCGATCGTCTCAAGAACCGCAAGTTTCACATCCTGCTAATGAAGCACCACATTATGTAGTGTTTCCCGAGATTTGGCAAAATTCTAAAAGGTAAAACGTCTGCGAGTGTCACTTCCGTCGCAGATGTTCATCAAGCCGTGGCATGATTTCCACAAAGTTACAGGGGCGGTGGCGGTAATCAAACTGATGCACCAGAATTTCGTCCCATGCGTCCTTGCAGGCGCCGGGACTGCCCGGCAGGGCGAACAGGTAGGTGCCATTGGCGACACCGCCACAGGCGCGGCTTTGCACTGCCGACGTGCCGATTTTTGCCATGGAAACATGGGTGAAAACGGTCCCGAAGGCGTCGATTTCCTTCTCGTAGACATCGCGGTGGGCTTCGACGGTTACGTCCCGTCCGGTCAAACCGGTGCCGCCGGTGGAGACGATGACATCGATCGCCTCGTCGGCGCACCACGAGCGTAATTTCGCGGCGATCAGTTCGCGGTCGTCTTGAAGAATGTCCCGAGCCGCAAGCTGATGCCCCGCAGCCTCGATACGGGCCACCAGCGTATCTCCTGATCGGTCGTCCTCAAGTGTGCGAGTATCGCTGACCGTCAAAACGGCAATCCTGACCGGCATGAACTCGCGGTCGCTCATGCCCGTTTGCCCTCGAGCAAAAGCCGTATCGCCAGCGCACCGAATATCGTGGCGCTCAGGACGCGAAGGATTTGGTCAAACCGCCGGGATTGCGTCATGCGCTGCCCGACGCCGCCCGCGAACACGCCGACCAAACCGTTGATCACAAATCCCCCTGCCGCGATCACAACGCCCAACAGCAGAAACTGCGGCAGAACCGGGCGCGCCGGATCCACAAATTGGGGGAGGAAGGCGAGGATGAACAGGATCACCTTGGGATTCGTCAGGTTGACGATCAGGGCGTCGCGAAATGCCCGCGCCGGGTAGACCTGAGGTTGATGACCATTAAGCGGTGTCCTGAGCGTCCGCCACGCCAACCACAGCAGATACGCCACGCCTGCATAACGGATCACGTCAAACAGAAAGGGCATGCCCTGGATCAACACGCCCAGACCCAGCCCGGCAATCGTCACATGAACCATCGAGCCGGCGGATATACCGGCCGAGGCTGCAAGTGCCGCCCGCGCGCCGCCCCGTGCCCCTTGCGCGAGGCAGAACAGCATATCCGCCCCGGGTGTCAGGTTAAGCGCCAGGGCTGCCGGGAGAAACGCAATCAGAACAATCGGTTCAATCATGTCGCCAGCCGTGCCTTGAGGCTTAGAAGATCCGCCCAGGCGTCGCGCTTGGCCTCGGGCGTCCGCAACAAATATGCCGGATGGAACATGGGAAGCGCCGGTCTGCCCATGGCCTCGGTCCACTTGCCGCGCAGGCGGGTGATGCCCCGCTGACCCAAGAGCGCCTGACAAGCGTGGTTGCCCATGGCGACGATGATGTCAGGGTCGATAAATTCCACATGCCGGGTCAGAAACGGCAGCATCATCGCCATCTCATCGGGGCGCGGGTCGCGATTCTGCGGCGGCCGCCACGGCAAAACATTGGTGATGTAGAGCGCGCCCTCCGGATCGGGCGTCTCGCGCGACAGGCCGATATGGCTGAACATCAGGTCCAGGAGCTGACCGGCGCGGCCCACGAAAGGCTTGCCTTGTATATCCTCGTCCCGCCCGGGTGCCTCGCCGATGATCATGACGCGTGCCTCTGGCTGACCGTCGGCGAAAACGAGCTGCCGAGCGCCGCGCTTCAACTCGCAAAGCTCAAAAGCTTCCATCGTGGCCCGAAGGCCTTCGAGGTCTTGCGCCGCCGCGGCGCCGGCGCGGGCAACCTCGACCGCATCAATCTTTGAAGGGGCCTCGGGCACCTGCGGCACCGGCTTCCGCTCCACGGGCGCGGGAGTGAGGGTGCGGTCAATAGGCGCGTCCAGAATGGCCTCATCCGCGCCACAGGCGATCTGCCACTCCAGGGCCGCTTTCATCTCCCAGGGTTCCATGACTTCGAAGTTATGCGAGGCTGAAGGTGCGGACAATGGTCAGTCGGCCTGCACGCCCAGGACGAAGTCCACCACTTTCCCTTCCGGCATCTCGCAAGGTTTCAACAGGCATTCGCCGCTCGCCAGCCGGTAAAGATTGAAGCTGACGTAATCCGTGCCGCCCAATTCTTCCGCTTCAAGCTTTTGCGACCGGCCGCTTGCCATGACCTGCTTAGTGATCCGATAGCGGTTGCCCGCGAACGTTCCGCCATAACCGCCGACCGGCAGCGCGTCGAAAGCGGCAAGAAACGCCGGATCGACGCTCATTTGCTGCCCCAGTTCACCTTGGGTTCCGTTCCGCTCCGCAGCCGCTCGATATTGGCCCGGTGTTTCCAGATGACCAGTCCCGAGATCAAAACAAGCACGGCAAACTTGTCGCCATGTCCCGTCAGCACCGCCCCAAACGGCGCCACGAGCGCGGTCAGAAGCGCCGACAGCGATGAGATGCGGGATAGGAAAAACGCGGTCAGCCAGGTCAGCGCCGCCGCAAGCCCCACAATTGGCACAAGCCCGAACAAGGCGCCGAACAGGGTTGCCACGCCCTTACCGCCCTTGAAGCCCAGCCAGACGGGATAGAGATGCCCAAGAAACGCAAACAGCCCCGCGACTTGCGCCGCATCTTCACCAACAACGACGCGCCCGATGACAACCGCCACCAACCCCTTGGCCCCGTCCAGAAGCACGGTGGCCAGAGCCGCGGGTTTCGACCCGCTTCTCAACACGTTGGTGGCGCCGATATTCTTGCTGCCTATGGTTCTCGGGTCAGGAAGGCCCGACAGGCGCGAGACCAGCAACCCGAAGGGAATAGCGCCCAGCGCATAGGCAAAAGCGGCTGTAACGATGAGAGCCGCGAAACTGGACTCAATCTCTGGCATCCGTCGGCCCCGACATTGGTTCAATCGACGTCAGGCTGGCAGCAAGCAGCCTAAGCATCAAGGGGGATCCGGCGACCGGCCACCCAGGTCCCCAGAACCCGGCCCTGCATCCGTGCCTCGTCGAACGGCGTATTCTTCGACTTGGATCGCAGCTTGAAACGATCGAGCAGAAAGGGCGCATCAGGATCAAAAAGCACAAGATCGGCGGGCGCCCCTGGCGACAGCCGACCGGCCTCAAGGCCAAGCCGCCGGGCCGGTGCCAGGGACAACGCGCGCCAAAGCGTCGGCAGATCGAGCTGGCCGGCGTGATAAAGCCGCATCGCCGCGGGCAGGATGGTTTCCAGGCCGATGGCGCCGGAGGCCGCTTCTTCGAATGGCAATCGTTTGGATTCCTCGTCTTGCGGTGTGTGCATCGAGGAGATCACGTCGATGGTCCCTTGGGCCACGGCTTCTACCACCGCCATCCGGTCGTCTTCTGATCGCAGCGGCGGCTTGACCTTGAAGAAGGTGCGATAGTCGCCGACGTCGAGTTCGTTCAGTGTCAGGTGGTGAATCGAAACCCCGGCCGTGATGTCCAGCCCCGCCTCTTTCGCCCGTTCCAGCCGCGTCAGCGCACGCCGGGTCGTAATCTGGTCCGCGTGGTATCGCGCGCCCGTCATCTCGACCACCGCAATATCGCGGTCCAGTCCCATGCGCTCGGCAAGAGGCGAAACCGAGGGCAGGCCCTTTAACGCTGCAAACTTGCCGCTTGTCGCGGCCGCTCCCGCAGAAAGCACCGGCTCCTGCGGGTGTGCGACAACCAGGGCGCCCAGCGAAGCCGCATAGCTAAGGCAACGCGAGAAGACCTTGGTGTTGGTGACCACACGGTCGCAATCGGTGAAAGCGGCCGCGCCCGCGTCCAGCAGAAAGCCGATCTCGGCCATCTCCTTGCCCTCGCGGCCGCGTGTCAGGGCCGCCATGGGAACGACATTGACCGGCGCGGCCTCGTTTGCGCGCCGGCGGACGAATTCAAGAACTTCCGGCGTATCGATCGCCGGGATGGTGTCAGGCCGGGTGACAATGGTTGTCACTCCGCCCGCTGCCGCGGCGGCGCCGGCGGTACGGAAACTTTCCTTGTGGCGCTCGCCGGGTTCCGAGACTTTGACGCCAATGTCCACGATACCGGGCGCCAGGCAATAACCCTGGCAATCGACAAATTCAGCGCCATCCATGCCTTGGGCAGAAGCGATTTTGCCATCCGCCACCGCTAAGGTTTCAACCTGATCCGTGCCGGTTTCCGGGTCGATCAGGCGGGCGTTTCGGAACAGGATCGCGGTCATGGCTCTCAGGTGTCAGATGACCGCGAAAAGCACAAGGGTGGCGGCAATGACGAGAGCGCCAAGGGCTACGATCCACGATCCTTTCCGGCGGCGAAGATTGGTCAGGTCCATGCTCGACATCGATGGCGTCAGACTGCCCTCGGCTGTTTCCACCGGCGCCATATCGACCGGCGGCTTTGGCCGCGGCTCGCGGAAGGTGCCGATGAAACGCAGGGCCGGATTGGGGTCGATCGTCTGCTCGATGCCGCCGAAGGCCGATGAGGGAACCAGTATGACCAATCCGGTCAACGCATCGAGTGCGGCGGCCTTTCCCGCCAGGTCCTCTTCGCGGATGCCGTAGCCTTCATTCAGGTATGCCGACAGACCCATGCCGGCCAGAACCCGCGCCGGGAACACCTCAATCTTTTTCTGATCAAGCGCGATGTTCTCGCCCAAAAGAAGGTGAATGTTGGCGGCCGTTATGGCGGCATCGCCCTCGGGCTCAAGTTCGGTGGTAAAGACACGCACCGCGCCGAACTCGCTTTCCTTAACTGTAAATGGATCCTTCACGGCCCTGGCGCTCCGGACAAAAGCAGTTCGCTGCAGCCGATTGTCCGCCGGTCCATTCAGGCCATCACGCTGGCGTCGGTCCGATCCGCCTGCAGGTTGCGCGCCAGGAGGTCCATCGCGGCCATGCGTACGGCCACGCCCATTTCCACCTGGTCCTGAATGACCGAGCGGTTGATGTCGTCGGCAATCGTTCCATCGATTTCGACACCCCTGTTCATCGGACCAGGGTGCATGACGATGGCGTCAGCCTTCGCACGGTTCAGCTTTGCGGAGTCTAGACCGAAACGGTGGTAATATTCGCGCTCGCTGGGGATGAACGCGCCATCCATACGTTCCTTCTGAAGCCGCAGCATCATGACGACGTCGGCGTCGGCAAGACCGGCTTCCATGTCGGTAAACACCTCGACGCCCCAATCCTCTGCACCCGCCGGTAGCAGCGTCGGCGGGCCGATGAGGCGTACCCGGTTTTCCATCTTGCCGAGCAACAGGATGTTTGATCGGGCGACCCGCGAATGCGCGATGTCTCCGCAGATCGCGACGGTCAACCGATGAAGCCTGCCCTTGGCGCGGCGAATCGTCAGCGCGTCCAGAAGGGCTTGCGTGGGATGTTCATGGCGTCCGTCACCACCGTTGATGACCGCACAATTCACTTTTTGTGCCAACAGGTTAGCGGCACCTGAATTGGGGTGGCGGACAACCAGAAGATCGGGGTGCATGGCATTCAACGTCAGTGCGGTGTCGATCAGCGTCTCGCCTTTCTTCACCGATGACGCCTGCATATGCATGTTCATCACGTCGGCGCCCAGGCGCTTGCCGGCCAATTCGAAACTCGCCAATGTCCGGGTGGAGTTCTCGAAGAACATGTTGATCTGGGTCAGCCCGACCAGCGCGGAGCCATGTTTTGCGTCGCTGCGGTTCAGCTCTACGTAAGTGTCCGACAAGTCCAGAAGGGACGTAATCTCTTCGGGTAGCAGATGATCGATGCCCAAAAGGTGTCGTGCGTGAAATCCCATGCCTCGCTGTATAGGCGACCCGATGGAACGGGAAAAGAGCGATGAGGGGGCGAAGTGAGGTCGGGGCTCGCGCCGCCAGTCATTACAGACCGAGCGGGTATGGAACGCGGCCGGGAAACCCAACTGAACTCTCCGGCCCGCGAAGGCGCCCGGTGATTACGCCGCCGTTCTGGCTTCCGGGCTTTCTTTCTTGTCGGTGGCGAAGGTGAAGACGCGAAAACAGGCGATAAGTTCCTCGATCTCGGCATCCAGGGATCGCGAGGCGGCGAATGTCTTCTGGCACATATCGGCGTTCTTCTGGACGCCGCCCTCTATATCCATGATGGATGAGTTGATGTCGTTTGTCGCCGCCGACTGTTGTTTGGCGGCCGTGGCCACCTGGGTCACCTCAGACAGGATTTCACCGGTCGCCTTTTCCACCGTTGCGAAAGTTTTGGACGTTTCCGTGGCCAGCGCTGCGCCGCGATTCACGGCGTCCGTACTTTGCGTAATGAGGTCCTGAATGGTCTTCGCGGCCTCGGCAGATCGCTGCGCGAGTGAGCGAACCTCCGATGCGACAACCGCAAAACCCCGGCCCGAATCGCCGGCGCGGGCCGCCTCCACCGACGCGTTCAGTCTGCATCGCCAGATCTTGGACAGTTTGCACGGTCTTTTCGATGTTTCCGGCACAGGACTCTATATCGTTCATGGCTTCGCTCATGCGTGCCATGATCTCGCGGCCACGCATCACTTCGGCTTCGGAAGTTTCGGCCTTCTTTCGACCGGTTTCGGCACTTTTCGCGGTCTCTTCGGTGGCGGCGACGATTTCTGTCATTGCCGCCGCGATCGAGCGGATCGTATCGGCCGAGGCTGACGTCTGATGAGACAGGATCTGAGTGGACGAAGCGATCTGGGTGGACGAATCCTTGATGTCGGCTGCGCCCTTGGAAGCTTTTGCGATGGCGCCTGCAAGGCTTTCCTTGGTTCGCCGCGAGCCCTCAATAATGCGACCGAATGCGCCCCCTGAATTGGCGTTACGCCGCGGGCGAAAATCGCCTTCGGCCATTTGCGCGAGGATGGACTCGATTTCGCTCAGCCCGTCGTGGGCCGCGACACCGATTGCGTTGATATTCTGAAACAGCCCCAAAACCATGCCCTGGTGGCCAGCCTCGTCGAGCCTCTTGGTGAAATCTCCGGCGGCGCAGAAGCTCGCAACGTCATTAACAGCCTGGACGGCGGCGCTTTGCTCTCTGAGTTGACGCTCTTCTTCTTCGCGGGCGGCACGCTCGTTTTCACGTTCCTCCAGAATGCGCGCCCGCTCCGCGGCAGCTTCTTCCTCTTTCTGACGCTCGGCCGCCAATCGCCTTTGTTTGGCCTTCTCACGCATCTCTTCGGCTTCGACCAGCATCACGCTCAGACCCTCCAGCGCGATTCTGAGCTCGCCGAATTCGTGCTTGCTTGGGAGGGCGGATACGTCGATTTCAAGGGAGCCTGAGGTCAAATCAGACAGGGCGCCAACGCCGATGGCGAGGGGTCGTGCGATGTCGCGATTGATCGTGATGATGGAGCCGAGCACAAGGAGACCGCTGAGGAAACCGGCCACGCCGGTTACAATCAATGCGTTCGTGGCGGCAGACTGAACGCCGCTCAAATGTTCCGACAGTCGTTCTGAAAGAAGGCCCGAAAGATCGCTTTGTGCCTCGCGGAAACCCGCCGTCGTTTCTTGCCACCGGTTCAGCTGGGAAGGGTCGCCCTGGCTCCCCGCGCCATTGGCTATGATTTGCAGGACGGTTGCCTTGAAGTCGCTGTGATAGGAGTCTGCCAGGGTTTTGGCTGTCCCCGACAGATTACCTTTGGTGTCGCGAATCAGGTAATTGCGCAGGAGAGACAAATCGTCGGAGATTTTTGTCACCTCCTCGCCCATCACAACGGCATTCTCGATGCCCAAATAGGCCCGCGAAGCGACAAAACCGGTTACGGATGTCGCACTGATCGCGGTTTCCCTGGCAATCCTGTCAAGGACTTCGAGAGCGGCAACGAAGTTATCCATCTCTGGATCAATGACGATCGAAAGGGGTATCAGATCGACAGTGGCCCCATGCAGACTTTCAAGTCTTGAGATAGAAGTAGCCCGCCAGTCGTGGGCCGTTTTCATGTCCCGTGTCATTGCCGGCTTGCGGGCTTGAAACAGCGCACCGTCGCGCTGAGACCGATGTTCCGCAACGATCCGTGCTAAGATCTCACGGGCGCTACCACTTTTGATCGAGGAAACCACAGAATCTATTCTTCGGTCACGTGCCGCAAGGTCTTCGGTGAATGTCAGATCCTCGGCACCTTCCAAACGGTTCGAGCCGAACAAAGCGCCGTAAACAACCGACATGTCACCGCCTAAAAGCTGTGTGGCGGTTGACATGGCGATCCGATCGGGAATCGCAAGAAATGCTGCCTTGGCCCGCTCGCGATCAGCGAAAGCAACTGTGATTTTCGCGCCAGCCAGAGAAAACAGAAACAGGCTCAGCAGCCCAATTACGAGAAGAAGACGGAGTTTTACTGACATTTCCTGATATCCTCACAGCGCTTCGTACATGCCGACAGCACGGTTCATTTCTGCGAGCACCTCGTTGTTCTTTGTCGCAATGTATTCGATTTCCGAAACCGTCGGGTCTTCTCCGGCGGCAACGCGGACAAGTATCTCCGACAAAGGGGCCCACAGATCCTCGATCAGAATTAACTGCCGGACGATCTCCTCGCTGGGTGCGCCTGGAAGGCCAAGTGCTGAGCTGCCAAATCTAAGGTCTTCCAGAGACGTATTGAAAAGCTCGATCGTTCCGCCGAGCGCCTCGCGATTCGTTTGAGCATTTTTCCCATAAAGGACAAAGCAAAACTCTTTACTGGCCTTTTGCGACAGCATCCTTTGGCGCCCTGCCAGGTTAATGGCGAGCGCCAGGGCGGGATGGACAGCGGGATCATTGTAGTACCGGGCATAGGCCGAAACGGCCTCGTTGGCCTGAAACAAAGTCGGCACGTTGGTCTCGTAGATCAAACCAAGTGTTTCAGGGTCGACTTCACCTGAATTCCAAGCCCTGGTGATCTTGTCCCTATACGTTGCCCAAAGATGCTCCACATCTCTCAGCTCGCTTAGGATTATCTGACGCTCTTCCCGCTGGAAATTGAACTCACCGCCGCCGTCGCGAAGTTCAGTCAGGGTTTGATCGAAAAGGTGATGGGCATCACGCGCCATCGCGAGATGCTGTTCCTTCTGGATGCCGATGGCGGCAAAACAAAGCGCCTTTGCCATGCGTTGGGTCAGCATGCGCTGCCGGCCCGCAAGGTTGATCTTTCTTTTGCTTTCGGTGACTGCGGCAGACGCGCCGCCCCATTCGACCCCGAATCCAGACGAGGCAAGAACCAGCGCCAGCAACACTACCAGGCATTTCTTCATTCGTATTGCCCTCAAATTTGGCATCTGGCCGTTGAATAAAGCGCGCCTCTTAAATCCCGGTAAAAGCCTCCGTGAATTGCAGAGCTCAGGAATCGCTGGCTTCAGCGGCCCAAAGCCTTGCGGCACATTTATTTCTGGAATCGCGGCCGGGTCAAAAAGATAGCTATGAGCCAGATATGGTCTATCGAAGCTCTGTCATCAGCCGATTGAGAGCACCGGAGGTATCCGGCTCTTCACCTTCTAATAGCTGTACTCTTCGAAAACCCGCATGACGTCACCGTCCCAATCCTCGTGGAAACGGCGGATCAACTCGTCGGCAGGTGTCTCGCCCGTTTCGAGCGTCTCCTTCAGCGCATTCAGGAAATGCGTCTCGTCCGGCAACAAGCCGTTCGCCCCTTCGCATCCGCGCGCCTTCAACCCGGCCTCGGCAATCTCTACAGTCCGGGCCGCCAGATCGCGCATCGCGATGCCTCCGGCCTCGGCGGCCAGCCCATCGACCGATGCCGCAACCCGCAGTGCCTCCCGCGTCTCGGCATCCCAGCCCTTGACCAGATCCCAGGCCGCATCCAGGGCGCTTTGATCGTACATCAGGCCGACCCAGAAGGCCGGCAGGGCGCAAAGGCGCCGCCACGGGCCGCCGTCGGCACCGCGCATCTCTATGTATTTCTTGACCCGCGCCTCGGGGAATATGGTTGTCAGGTGATCGGCCCAGTCCGACAGGGTCGGCATTTCACCGGGCAGCGCCTGAAGCTCTCCTTTCAGGAAATCCCTGAATGACTGGCCCAGCGCATCAAGGTATTTGCCGTCGCGATAGACGAAATACATCGGCACATCGAGGGCATAGTCGACCCAGCGTTCAAACCCCATGCCATCCTCGAAGGCAAAGGGCAGCATGCCTGTGCGGTCGGCATCGAGATCGCGCCAGATACGGCTTCGCCAGCTCTTGTGGCCGTTGAGACTGCCCTCGAAGAAGGGCGAATTGGCGAAAAGCGCCGTCGCCACCGGCTGCAAAGCCAGGGCCACCCGCAGCTTCTGAACCATGTCAGCTTCGGACGCGAAATCGAGGTTCACCTGAACCGTGCAGGTCCGGTACATCATCTGGGTGCCGTGGGTGCCGACACGCCCCATGTAATCGGTCATCAGCCGGTAGCGGCCCTTGGGCATCATCGGCATATCTTCGTGAGTCCAGTGCGGTGCGGCACCCAGCCCGATAAACCGAATCCCGATTTCCCGGGCAATCGTACGCACCTCGTCGAGATGCAGGTTCACCTCGTCACAAGTCTGGTGAATGGTCTCCAACGGCGCGCCCGAAAGCTCCAACTGCCCGCCCGGTTCCAGCGAGATGTTGGCGCCGTCCTTTGTCAGCCCGATGATATTGCCGGTTTCCTCAACGGGCGCCCAACCGAATCGATCGCGCAACCCCTCGAGCATCGCCTTGACTGAACGCTCCCCCTCGTAGGGAATAGGCTTCAGAGTGTCCCGGCAATAGCCGAACTTTTCATGCTCGGTCCCGATGCGCCAATCCTCGCGCGGTTTGCAGCCCGCCTCCAGATACTCCGCAAGCTGCTCGTAGCGCTCGATGGTGCCGCCGCCGGATTGAGGAATGGACATGGGTTTGCTCGCGTGGTCGCCTCGCTTCGTTGAGTTGCGCGAATTGGCCTAAGTGTCAATGCGCCGGGATGGTGCTGCCTCCCACACCAGAAACTCGCTCGCTTCGGTCATACCCGAGGCGCGGATCACAGCTTCGTAGTCGGCGCCAGGCAAAGCGGTCAGCGCATCGAAGAGAGCGCCGGCATTTTCCGCGTCCCCCGGGATGGTCAGCCTCTGCCCGTCCCGATCGGTGAACTCCCAGAAGAAATCCGAAACCTGCGGCCCCTGATCGGTCGTACGCACTTTGACGCGTGCCAGTTCGTCAATGGAAAGCGCGCCGCCGCCAAGGGGGCCGAAATAGGTAATCTGGCGCTCGTCGACCTCGACCACGCCAAGGCCGCCGTCCTTGTCAGGAAGCCGCCCCCGGCGCAAGCCTTCGATGAATAATGCGGCGCCGACCAGCACCCCGGCCCAGGCTATGCCTTTCAAAAGGCCAACTGAACTCGCCGCGAGTTGCAGGTTGAACAAGAGGAAGGCACCGCCAAACAGGGCCTCGCGCCATTTTCTAAGCCAAGCCACGGCTTCCGGACGGATGAAGCTCATTGCCGTTCTCCGTCCAGCGGATGCCATTCGCCCTGTTTGTCGTCGCGCCAGTCATAGGGCGCGCGGATCGGTTCAAATTCCATATCCGTGAAGTCGCGGATAAGCTCAAGCTCCTGGCCATCCCGGCGATAAAGCTTGCCGCCCAGCGTGTCGTAGCGGTCCAGCAGGTGACCCGTCGGTGCCGCCAGCCACTCGCACAGCAACCAGGGCTCTTTTGGCAGCGGTTCAGCGAGCAGCCGCTTCGTCGCCGCCCTGTCCAAAGGCGCCCGGCGCCCGGACAAAAGCCGGATCCCCGTCGTGCATCCCTTGTCAGGCTCTCCGAACGTTACCCGTGACAGCCCTTCGTCCCGGCCGATGATGTCCGGACCGCCGTAGGCGAAGTAGTGCCTGTTGTCGATGAACACGCCGCCCCCGGCCCAGGTGTCACCTTCCGGGAATAGCGACAGGGCCGTCCAGTAGGGTGGCCGCGATAACGCCGAGTACGAGCCGCGCGCCTCGGAACGCCACCGCCCATCAAGCGTGAAATAAAGGAAATGCTGCCCATCAGGCGACAGGCCGCACCGCTCGACGTAAATTTTCTGCCTGATCCACTGCCCGTCCTCGAACGTGTCACTGTCCCTGTGCCAGAGGATCATGCGGAACTGCTTCGACGGCCCCTGCCGCAGGATCACCGCGCGATCGTTTTCGGTCGCGAAGAAAAGGTGCAGACGGATGATCGGTTCGGTTGCCATGGGCGCAGTGCAAATCTTTTCGAAAAGATTTGCAAATTCCTTCGACGGAATTTGCCGCGCTACCAGTCTCCGAGGTGCATTTGCCACAAGGTTAGCGCCGCCACCGCTGCCGTGTCAGCCCTGAGAATCCGTGGCCCGAGCGAGACGGCATGAGCCTTTTCCATGCTCTGCAGGCGGTTGCGTTCGGCATCCGAGAACCCGCCCTCCGGGCCAATTAGTATGGCCCAGGGACCTTGTGATACGTCCTCAAGCGACCGTGAGGCTCCCGCCAGCGCCTCGTCGCAGAACATCAAACCCCGTTCCCCGGGCCATTCGTCCAGCACTTCCGAAAGGGGGCGTATCTCCTCGACCGGCGGCACGAAAGTGCCACCGCATTGTTCCGCGGCCTCAACCGCATGGGCCTGAAGCCGGTCGCGGCGGATGCGCTCGGCGTTGGTGAACGCGGTCTGCACGGGCAGGATCCGCGCCGCGCCCATCTCGGCCGCCTTTTCCACGATGAAATCGGTGCGCGCCTTCTTGATCGGCGCGAACATTAGCCAGAGATCGGGCGGCATGCGCTGCGGCGCCGACTGGCGCCTGCAAACTAATGTGCCACTACGCTTGGCTGCCTCTTGCACCTCGGCCTGCCACTCCCCGTCTTTGCCGTTGAACAGCGCGACCGCGCCGCCCACGCCAAGCCTCATCACGCCGAAAAGGTAATGCGCCTGCGCCCGCGACAGGGTGAGCGATTGCCCCGCGCCCAAGGGGTGATCTACATAGAGCCTGATTTTCGCGTTCCGCATGGTGAGGACCCTTATGACCGCCGACAGCCCCAAGGGACAAGTGGCCGATGCCGTTCGCGGCAACTGGGTCGACCATTGGGCACCCGAGGCCGCCCGGCCCTATCTTCGCCTGTCGCGCGCTGACCGGCCCATCGGCACCTGGCTTTTGCTTATCCCCTGCTGGTGGGGGCTTTTGGCCGCGGCCCACGCGCAAGGGGGGTTCACGGCTCACCATCTCTGGATCGCAATCGCCTGTGCCGCCGGCGCCTGGCTTATGCGGGGGGCAGGGTGCACCTGGAACGACATCACGGACCGGGAGTTCGACGCCAGCGTCGAACGCACCCGTTCGCGACCCATCCCTTCGGGGCAGGTCAGCGCCCGGCAGGCGGCGATCTGGATGGTGGCGCAGGCGCTTCTGGCCTTTCTGATCCTTCTGACATTCAATTGGGCGGCAGTCCTGTTGGGCATCGCCTCGCTGGCGGTTGTCGCCGCATATCCCTTCGCCAAACGTGTCACCTGGTGGCCACAGGTGGTGCTGGGCGTGGCCTTCAACTGGGGCGTTCTGCTGGCCTGGACAGCCGCGACCGGTTCACTCGCCTGGCCTGCCCTTCTGATCTATGCCGCCGGCATCGCCTGGACACTTTTCTATGACACCATCTACGCCCATCAGGACAAGGAGGACGACGCACTGATCGGTGTGAAGTCCACCGCACGGCTTTTCGGCCAGGAAACGCCCCGCTGGCTGAAATGGTTCCTGATCGCAAGCGTCACGCTGCTTACCGCTGGAGTCATCGGCGCACTGCCGCCTGCCGCGAATCCGCTCGCCCTCACCGTGGCGCTCGGTGGCGTCTGGGCCTTTGGCTGGCACCTTGCCTGGCAACTCCGCCGTCTTGACACTGACGATCCCGAAAAATGCCTCGCGCTTTTCCGCCAGAACCGAGATGCCGGGCTGATCCCTGCCTTCTTTCTTGGTCTGGCCCTGTTCCTCTGATTGCAGTGGCGAACGGGGGAGACTAACAAGACCACCATGACCAGTCAGGGCCTCATGCTCCGTTCCCGTACCTTGCCGCACCTGCTGGCGATCGCCGTTGGCGCGGCGGGCTGCGTCGGCGTTGCGATCTGGGCAAAGAATATGATCGAGGATGACGCGCTGACCAACCTCGATCTGGCGTTTTCGCAGGCCGGTCACGATTGGGCCGATGTGACAGTCGACGGTCTCGCCGTCACGCTCAGCGGCATGGCCCCGGACGAAGCGACGCGCTTTGCCGCGCTCTCGGTCGCAGGAACCGTTGTCGATACAACCCGCGTCATCGATGCGATGGAGGTGGCCGCCGCCGCCGCCATCAGACCGCCCGAGTTCTCTATCGAGATGCTGAAGAACGAGGACGGTGTGTCCCTGATCGGACTGGTGCCCCTGTCTTCGTCGCGCGACGACATAGTCGCACAGGTGGATGATCATGCCGACGGCGCCCCGATTTCCGATCTGCTTGAGACGGCCGACTTCAAGGCCCCCGACGGGTGGGAACGGGCGCTGGAGTTCGGCATTGAAGCGCTGGAAATACTTCCGCGATCGAAAGTCTCGATCAGTGCCTCCCGCGTTGCCGTGACCGCTGTTGCGGAAGATGCCGATGACAAGCGCAGGCTGGAGCAAAGGCTCAACCGCGATGCGCCACCGGGGCTGAAACTGGAGCTGAATGTCTCGGCCCCGCGCCCCGTGGTCGCGCCCTTTACCCTGAGGTTTCTGATCGACGACGACGGGCCCCGGTTCGACGCCTGTGCCGCCGACAGCGAAGCCGCCCAGGCCGCTATTGTCAGCGCTGCCATAGCGGCAGGCGCCACTGGTCAACAGGATTGCATACTGGGTCTCGGCACGCCGTCGACGCGCTGGGGCGAAGCGGCGGTCGCCGGGATCGAGGCCGTAGCTGCCCTTGGGCGCGGCACTTTCACCATGTCCAACGCCGACGTCACCCTTTTGGCGAAACAGGGAACGGCGGAACCCCTGTTCGAGCGGACAGCCGCCGAACTCGAAGCGGCACTTCCGCCGGTGTTTTCATTGAGCGCCGTTCTGCCGCCACCGCCCGAAGAGGAAAACTCCGGCGCGGCCCCGCCACCCGAGTTTACCGCAACCCGTTCGCCCGAGGGCGAAATTCAGCTTCGGGGCCGCCTGGGCGACACCCAGACCCGCGCTGCCGTCGAAAGCTTCGCCGCCGCACGGTTTCCCGGCGACAGGATCTACGCCGCGACCCGGTTGGACGAAGATTTGCCCACGGGCTGGCCTGGCCGCGTTCTTGCGGCGGTCGAAGCGCTCAGCTTCCTTCACAACGGCGCCGCAACCGTGACCGAGGACAATGTGGTTATCTCCGGCGCCACAGGCCAGGAAAACGCACAATCCGAGATGGCGCGCATCCTCTCGGCCCGGCTCGAAGGAACACCTTTCGAACTGGACGTGACCTACTCCGAAGCGTTGGACCCCCTGGCAGCACTTCCAACGCCGGATGAATGCATCGAGCTTATAAACGAGGCCGGCAACCGCCAGAAGATTACCTTTGCCCCCTCGTCGACCGACTTCGAGGACGAGGCGGTTGAAACCATCGACGCCATCGCCGAGATCCTCCGTGACTGCCAGACTGTCCAGATCGAAATCGGCGGGCATACCGACAGCCAGGGCCGCGAAGTCATGAATGAGCAACTCTCGCAGGCCCGCGCCGATGCGGTGCTGAACGCTATCATGGCACGGCGGGTGCTGGTCTCGAACCTGACGGCGCAAGGTTATGGCGAAAGCCAGCCCATTGCCGACAACGACACCGAAGCTGGGCGCGAGGCCAACCGGCGGATCGAGTTCCGGCTGGTCACGGAAGGTGAGATCGCCGAGGCCGATGCGGGCGACGAAACCGGAGACGCGACATCGGAAGGCGAGGAACCGGAAGAAACCGGGGAAGCGGCGGCCGAAGCGCCCGAAGCATCTGAGGGGGAAAGCACCGAATGAACGGCCCGGAATTCATCGCGGCCACGGCGGCCATTCTGTTCATGGCGTTTCTGGCCGGTTGGTTCACCCACTGGCTGATCTCGCGGATCACCCGGGTAACGCGCTCGGACATGGACGACCTCGACAAGATGGCGCAGGAGCTTCACCAGGCCGAAGAAGAGCGCGACCGGACAACGACCATGTACCAGCAACGCGAAGCGGAACTGACGAACAAACTGAGCCAAACTGAGGCCGAGCTCGATGCCGCAATGGACGGCCTTCGCAGCGCGCGAAGCGAAGCCGAGGACCTGCGGGCCTACATCGAACGCGTCAACCAGGACGGATGAGCCCTGTGGATATCCTGCTATACGATCCGGTATGGGAAGATGAACCCGCTGAGCTGTCTCTGAAATCCTGGGCCGATGGGTGGCCAAAGCGGCCTTGCCGCCGCCCGCGCGACATATGAGGCAAGCGGCAACCGGGGCTGGCCTGTGGCGCGGTACTTCAAGTAGTTATAACCCGACCAGTTCGCGGCTTTTCGCTACAAGTGCGCGCGCGGTATCCATGTCCTTGGCATGCGGGTTCGGCGACTCCAGCGGCCACCCGCCATCCCGGCACCCCTTATCCCGGTAAAGCACGCTGCTCTGGCTGAAGTAGGCGCCCGAATGGGTGGGCGCGTCGTCCGACAGAAGAACATGCAGCGAGGTCTGCGCGGAATCCTCATTGCTGTCGGTAAAGAACCCCTGCACCGGGCGGATCAATGTGCGGAAGACCCTCATCACCAGCCCGTCACCGCCAAAATTCGACCGCGCCCAGCCCGGATGGATTGAGGCGGTGGCGACGCCGGTGCCCTCCAGCCGTTCGGCCAGTTCCAATGCGTAAAGGACGGTCGCGACCTTGGCTTCGGCATAGGCAGCAAAGGCGGCATATTTGCGATTGTCGAAATTCAGATCGTCAAGGTGAATGCGGGGCCGGTTTCTGGGATTTCCCGCGTGCATGACCGACGAAAGGATCCCCACACGCGACGGGGCCGAAGCCTTGAGCAGGTCAAGCAACATCTCGGTCATCAGAAAATGCCCCAGATAGCTAACCCCGATTGAGACTTCGAACCCGTCCTTGGTGAGTTGTCGCTTGTTTCCCATCACGACCAGACCGGCGTTGCACATCAAGCCATCAAGCCGCCGGTGGCTGCCGAGAAATGTCTCGACGAACCGGCGTACAGAGGCCAGATCGGCAAGGTCGCACTCAGAAACTTCATAACTGCCCTTAAGGCCGGCGAAACTGGCGGCGGCCTCTTCGCCCGCCGAAACCCGGCGGCACGCCATCACGACATGTCCACCTTGTTTCACAAGCTGCCGTGTGGTTTCCAGCCCCACCCCCGAATTGGCGCCGGTGACGATATAGGTCTTGCCACTGATGTCTTTCGCCAGAGTAGCGTCGTAGCAACGCCGGATCAGTCGTCCCATGAAAGCTGCCCTCTATCGGAACGGAGTGGTGGAGTTGTCGGAAGACACGGGGTGCGCTTCCCTTTCAGGAAAACGCCACCCACTGCCGTCAGTTATCT
>CAJICO010000122.1_pt1 | contig 19986 bp, 19 predicted proteins | sample 9199701 | NCBI WGS metagenome assembly CAJICO01 (sample SAMEA7708339, study PRJEB35096) | sediment metagenome | biome: marine neritic benthic zone biome [ENVO:01000025]; feature: sediment [ENVO:00002007]; material: shallow marine sediment [ENVO:03000034] sea grass bed [ENVO_01000059] ... | reverse complement strand
GCGTTTTGCTGGGTGGCAAAGATCAACTGATCGCTGACCATGCTGTCGGGGCGGTTTTCGTGGATGTTGTGGGGGCCGAAGTGGGCGCCCTTGTTCACGTAATCCGCGTCATCGGGGATCGGGACGGTGGAAATCGACACCGGGTTCGCGGGCTCGCGGATATCGAACAGCCAGATGTGCTTGATCCCGTCGGCGCAATTGTCCAGCACCGCCTCATCGGCCACGACCAAAAGATTGCGGTCGGGCAGGGGAAGCGCATTGTGGGTGCCACCGCCAAAGGGCGGGGACCAGTTGCGGTGAACGATCAACTCGGGATTTGACCGGTCCGCCACATCCATGATTACCAACCCGCCATCTCGCCAGGCGCCGTAGGCCGTATCGCCGTGGACAATCGCATGATGAAGACCGGCGCGCGCCTGATCCTCGGCCAGTTCCTCGCCCGCCGCGGCGTTCATGCCCGGCAGCCAATAGCGCCCGGCTTCTTTCGGGTTCGTCGGATCGGCCATGTCGATGGTGACGAAGATGTAATCCGTGAACCCGTCCAACAGGACCGAGGCATAGGCCCACCGGCCGCCCACATACCAAAGCCGGTGCACGCCGCCGCCTTCCACGTCCATGAAGCCGATCTTCCGGGGCTCCGCAGGGTTCGAGATGTCATAGACCGCCATGCCCGCCGTCCAGTTCCGGTCGGTCGAGGCCGCATCCGCCGTGCCCACTTTCTTGCCGAGCTTGCCCTTGTAGTATTCTTCTTCGTTCTGGAACTCTTCGGAGGCGAACATGTTCTTGGCGTTGATCACCAACAGCAGGTCCTCGTGGCTTTGCAGATGGATGTTCCAGGTGTTCGGCGGGGCCGGGACATAGGCCATCGGTTTTGGCGCGCGCGGGTCGGTGCAATCGACCACGCTGAACCCGTCGGAAAACATATGCCCGATGATCGCATGGCCCTTGTTGACCATGATCTGAACGCCATCAGGCCGTCCACCCTGATCCGAATAGCCGATCAGCTTCATGTTGTTGGCGTAATCCGGGGTTGGCAGGTCTTGGGTCATGGGTTTTCTCCTGGGCGCATCAGGCTGCGCTTAATTCGCGATCAAAGAGTGCTCTCAGATCGGGGGCAAACTGGCTGCGGGTGATGTCGCCCTCGGCGCGGGTGGCATCGGCAAAGGCGGCGCGGGTGGTGTCATCCAACTCGGTGATCTCTACACCCTGGGCGCGCAACTCGTCGCTGCAAATCGCGTCATCGTCTTCGGCAAACTGACGCTGCGCCTCTGCCGCGCGATCAACCGCGCGCTGCAGACCGGCGCGATGCTCGGGCGCCAGGCTTTTCAGGCGTTCGGCGTTGAACAAGACCAGCGCCACCCCCAAAAGGTGCCGCGTCATCAGGATATGCCGGTGGGTTTCGTGAAGACCGAAGTTCAGGATGTTCGTCAGCGGGTTTTCCTGGGCATCGACTTTGCCGGTTTTGACCGCGTCGGGGAGATCGCGAACATCGATGGCCTGGGGCGCGAAACCAAGCGCGCGGAAAACGCGCTGGTGGTCGTCATTGGCCAAGGTGCGGATTTTCAGACCGGCGCAGTCGGCAACGGATGTGATTGGCTGGGCGCTGGAGATATGGCGGAGGCCGTTGTCCCAGTATCCGAGCACTTCATATCCGGTTACCGCCGCCACTTCCCGGCGCAGCCGATCACCAAGCGCGCCGTCCAATAGCGCATAGGCACGGCGACGGTCGGGGACGACGAAATGTTGATCGAAAAGCCCGAGTTCCGGTACGCGTTTGGCCAGGTAGCTAGAAGAGAAATAGCAGCCGTCCAATTCCCCGCTTTCGGTCATCGACAGAAGGTCCGCCGCCTTGTGCCCGCGCGCGACGATGTTTTCGTCAAAGGTCAAAGTGGCGGCGCCCCCGGTTTCTTCCGCCACCGCCTCGGCCAGCACCCGGCCGCCGCGCGTGTGGACGGATTTGTCGCCTTGATAGCCGCCGAATTTCAGCTCGATCATGTCAGTTCATCCATCAATTCGCCTGGGTCAGGTGGCAGGGGAACGGGCACACCGCGCTTGGCCGAGAGGTCCATCGCCATGGTCATCAGCAAATTCCGGTGCCCGTCGGCTGCCGTCGCGTGCGGCGTGCTGGCCCCGGTATAGATACGCTGGTACCAGGAATTTGTCTCTTCCCGCATCGGCCCCCAAAGCTGTCCGTCGTGCAGATCGCCGGGCGGATAGCTGGTCAGGAATTCGACGTGGCGCGCCGGCGCTGTATAGCCCTCGGGCGCATAACCCGCACCCTGCGCCACATTGGTCGCCATCACCAGATCGCGGTGCGTGTCTTCGATGTCGATTACGCCTTTCGAGCCGACAATCCCGATCTCGATCCCGTAAACGGCCCCCGGCCAAACCTCGGGCAGGCCCCAGGAAATGTTCATGGAAAATACCGTGCCGTCATCCATGGTGAAGACGCCGAGTGTTGAATCCTTCGTGCCCCATTCGCCCAGCACCTTGTCGGTCGATTGGGCATAGACGCTGACGGGCGATTTCCCCTCCATCAGCCACAGCGACATATCAAGGCTATGGGTGCCCGAGACGACCATGGGTGTCAGGGTTGCGCGATCCTGCGTTCGCTGTACCGTCGCAATGGGCACCATCTTGTTCATGAAGGCCCGGGTGACAACGGTATGGACGTCGCCGATCTGCCCGGTGATCAGACGCTCTTTCACGGCCAGAAAGCGGCGGCGGAAACGGTTGGTATAACCGACAACGGCATCGATCCCGCCCGCCGAAATGGCGGCATTGATTTCGGCAGACTGGCGCGCGTCGGTGGCCAGCGGCTTTTCGATGAACAGCTTGTGTCCCCTCTCGACGGCCAGCATCGTGGGGTCGAAATGGAAATTCTCGTCGGTCGCCACAATGGTCGCCGTAACCTCGGGGCGGCGCAAAAGCTCGCGATAATCGGTGGTGAAGAAATCCGCCTGAACATCATCCACCAGCTTCTGCCCGATGTCCGATTTCAGATCACAAAGCCCGATCCAGCCGATGCCGGGATAGGCCCGGGCCAACTCGGCCCGGATGCGCCCGATTGTGCCGCATCCGACGATGGCGAGGCCGATCTCCTTACGATCCTGCATATGCATTTCCTTGTTTTGTTGCGCGGGCGTTCCGCATGACGCGCAGACCGCCTTCGATCAGGACGAACAGCACCGCCAGCATCAGGAATGTTCCGATCCATTGCGACAGAATGAATCCCCAGGACTTGTCCTCGAAGACCAGAAGCGAGCGGCGGAAATTCTCGTCGGCCAGCGGCGCGAGAATGACACCAAGCACCACTGGCGCCACCGGAAATTTGAAGACCGAGAAGAGCCAGCCGACAACCCCGGCCACGAACATGATCCACACATCGAACATCGAAAGTTTGACCGCATAGGCGCCAATCACGCAGACCGGCAGGATCAGCCGCATCAGGATGCCGCGCGGCAGGCTGAAGAGTTTGACGCAAGGCCCGATCAGCGCGAAGGCTGCCATGTACATCAGGATGTTGGCAATGATGAGCGCCGAGTAGATGAAATAGATCAGGCCGGGGTGGTCGATCTCGATGGTCGGTCCGACGACCACGTTTTTCAGTGTGAGTGCCGCCAGCAATGCGGCCGCCGCTGCATTGCCCGGGATGCCCAGCGCCAGGGTCGGCAGCATCGACCCGCCGATGTTGGCGTTGTTCGCGGTCTCGGCGCAGACCAGCGCCTGATAGCTGCCCTTGCCCCATTTTTCGCGCTCTTCCGGCTTCGCACGCCGCCGCCCGATGTCGTAGGCGAGGAAGGAGGCGACATTGGCACCCGCACCCGGGATGGCGCCGATGAAGGTGCCGAGGATTCCCGACCGTGCGGCAGCGGGGGAATAGCGGGCAAGGAGGCCAAAGGGCGGCAGGACGCGGCCGACTTTTGAGGGGATCGTCGGCATGTCCTTGGCGGGCAGGGTGCGGAGGATCTCGGCGAGGCCAAAGAGGCCGATCAGAACCGCGACATAGGAAATCCCGTCATAGACAGCAAAGCTGCCAAACGTGAAGCGCGGTACTGCGTGAATGGCGTCGAGCCCGACAAAGGCCACCAACATCCCCAGCCACCCGGCGATCCAGCCCTTCAGCGGCATCGATCCCGAGGCCATGGTGCCCGCGACCATGATGCCGATGACGGCCAGCCAGAACATCTCCCATGATTTGAAGTTGAGGGCAAACGTCAGGATCAGCGGGATGAACAGGACCAGCATGATGATCCCGATCCCGCCGCCGATGAACGACGACGCGATCGACATGCCAAGCGCCTGACCGCCTTCGCCCCTCTGCGCCAGTTGGTGGCCCTCGATCATTGTGGGCACGGCATCGGGTGTGCCGGGGATGTTGATCAGAACAGCCGAAATCGCCCCACCGAAGACGCTGCCGGTATAGACCCCCAGCATGAAGGAGATCGCCACGTCCTGGCTCATCCCCGCCGACAAGCCGATCAACAGACCCATGGCCATCGTCGTCGAGAGGCCAGGCAGAGCCCCCCAGATGATCCCAAGGCAAACTCCCGCCAGCGTCATCAGCAGAAGTGCGGGCGACAATGCCAGGAGAAGCCCCTCGATCATCTAGAACGTCCCCGGCAGCGGAATGCGGAACACGATCTGAAAGACCAGAGACAGGATGAGCGTCCAGGTGATCGACACACCGGTGGTAATCCAGAGGGGGCCGCGCCAGCTGAAATGAATTATCGCTGAGAGTGCGATGATGGTCACCGGCTCGAAGGCGGTCAGCTTGAGGTTCTGGCCGAACGCGGAAAAGTTCTGCTGAAACGCCAAGTGCTGGAGCGCCAGAATGTAGATCGCCACCGCCCCGGCCAGAAGCAGCGAGCGCAGGTCGGTTGTCAGATCGCGGTCGGCAAAGGCCGCGCCACTTTCACCGGCCCGGCGCCGGGCGAGGGCCGACGCGCCGAGGCCAAGAGCCATCACCATAAGCGAGACTGCGACGATGAAAGGTAGAAGCCCGGGTGCTGTGGTTATGTCCCCGGGAACCGGCAGGGATAGCGATGCAATGGCGAAGGCAAACGCGAGCGCGATCAGAAGGGCGCTTGCGATCAGATCGAGGGCAGGGGAGGCGAAACCGCTCCCCGCTTCTTCACCCTCGAACGTTATCTGTTCGCCCTTATCGGCCATCGATGCCCGCCTTGTCGTTCAAGTGTAGGCACCCGGCCGGATTTCTGATCCGAACCGGATGCCTGACTAGATCAAAACGGCGTTAGCTGCCGCTGCCGGGCGGAACGTAGCCCTCGGGTGGCCACCAGCTTTCGAATTCGGCCGGGCTTGGCAGGCCGAGATCGGCGGCGGTTTTTATTTCGGCGCCAATCTGGTCTGAGAACTTGTTGAAGGTATCCACGGTGATAACTTCAAGCTTGGCCGCGGTCTTGTCGGCCTCCGCTCCGGTCCGGATGTCCATCTGGAAGAACTTGTCGTCGACCATTGCGCGGAACCCGTCGGAGTTCGCCGCGGCAACAAACGCTTCTTCGACCTCCTTGAGGATCGCCGGATCGGTGTCGCGCTTCATGATGAAGTTATAGGTGCCACCGATCGGCAGGAACGGCGCGATTTCCGGGATCAGATTTCCGACGGTCGGCATGACGGCGCCGTTTTCCAGCGTGATATCTTCCGTTCCGGTCTGTTGGAGGCAACGCAACTCTCCGGCGCGGACCAGATCCACATGTTCGTGCACACCGCCACCGGCAATGTTCGTCTCGCCCTGAAGACCGGCCAGTGTTGCGGCTTTCCCGCCCTTGTAGGGCACGTACTTCAGCTCGATGCCGGCAAAGGATCCGACGATCATCGCCAGTTCATGCCAGAGACCGCCGGTGCCCGAGGTCGAGATCGAGACTTTCCCGGGGTTGGCCTTGGCGTCGGCAACCACGTCGCCGAAGGTCTGATAGGGCGAATCCATCGGGACCGACCAACTGGCAATGGCGCTGGCGGCCTGGAAGAACACCCAGTTTTCCCAAGGCACCAGATCGACATGGCCCATGACGCGCACGAATTTGTTGTAGTTGGCACCACCCAGAACCGTGTACCCGTCCGACGCTTGCGCGTGCACGAACTGCGTGGCAACGCCACCCACCGCGCCCGGCTTGTTCAGTACGTTGATTGTCCAGCCCTTGGCCTTGGCCATCTCATCGGCGATCTTGCGCATGATGGTGTCGGTGCCACCACCGGCGCCGTACATCACAACGACACTGACAGGACGCTCAGGGTAGCCTTGGGCAAATGCAGCACTTGGAATGATGATATGCATCGCCGCCATCGAGGCGGCAGCACCACCCACGAATGCGCGGCGGTTCGGTCCCTTCTTTGTTAAGTCGGACATGGTTTCCTCCCAGTTAGCGATCTCGGTGAGATCAGGTTTGGCCCCAGGCGATTTCGCCGGGTGCCTTGTAGTTCTTGGACTTGGTGAATTCGGTAACGCTGTCTTCGACGTCCGTTTCCATCAGCGCATTCCAGCGGTTGTTGAAGCCGAACAGCGCGATGACGGCGCCAATCTCGACGATCTGTGCTTCCGAGAAATGGCGGCGGAGTTCGGCCATGTCTTCCGGCGTGGCATAGGACGGACACTGGCCGCCTGTCATCGCAACGCGGAGCGCGGCGCGTTCGGCGTCCGAGAAAACCGGGTTGGTCTCGAATTCCCAGAGCGCTTCAAGCTTTTCATCCGGCACGCCATTGTCGCCGCCGTTCTTGAAGGTGTGGGCCGAGCAGTACTGGCAGCCGTTCGCCAGGCTCGTCACATGTGCCACCATCCAGCGAAGGGCCGGGTCAACGGTGCCATCGGGATTGCGTACTACGGCGCGGATCAGTTCGAGAACGGCCTTGGCGATCTCGGGGCGGTGCGACAGCGTGAGCATCGAGTTGGCGACAAAGCCCGTTGCCGACGCCAGCCACTCGATATTGGCTTTCGCGTCTTCCGAAGCATCCAGATCAACCGGTGCAATGTGAGGCATCATTGCCCTCCTAAAGGCCTTAACCAGAGCTATCCGCGCCGCTCCGGTCGAACAAATCAGCAAATCTGACGGGCGCTATCGCATTTTCTGAAGCGCCCTGGTCGCGGATGTTGTGGCGCTTATGGCAGTGGAACATCGTTCACATACTTTGGCACCTGATAGCCACGCTGGACGGCAGGCCGTTCAGCGATGCGTACGTACCAGTCGCGCACATTCGGGTATTCATTCAGGTCGATCTGCTGCCAATCAAAGCGGGAGATCCACGGCCAAGTCGCCATATCCGTGATCGAATACTCGCCGCTTCCCGTGCCGACCATATACTCGCGCCCCTCAAGCCGTTTGTTCAGCACGCCGTAAAGCCGGTGGGCTTCCTTGGTATAGCGTTCTTCGGCGTAGGGCGCCTTTCCCGGGTTGTATTTCACGAAATGGTGGACCTGCCCAAGCATCGGGCCAATCCCGCCCATTTGCCACATCAGCCACTCGATGGCCGCCCAGCGGTCTTCCTGGGGCAGGAACCGGTCATACTTTTCGGCGAGGTAGAGCATGATCGCGCCCGTTTCCATCATCTGGACGCCGGTTTCGTGATCGACGATGGCCGGGATGCGGTTGTTGGGGGAGATCTTCAGGAACTCGGGGTCGAACTGATCGCCCTTCGAGATGTCGATGGGATGTGCGGTGTACTCCACGCCCAGTTCCTCGAGCATGATCGAGACTTTGCGGCCGTTGGGGGTTGTCCAGGTGTAAAGATCGATCACGTCAGTCGTCCTTCAGAAGTGTCGCGCGGACAGATTTCAGGTGGTTGCGCATGGCCGCGTGGGCGGCAGTGCGGTCGCGTCTTTCCAACGCTTCGATGATTTCTTCGTGTTCGGCGAAGGAATGGTAGTCGGCCGGTGGTCCATCTTGGGGGAGCGCCAATTTGGACCACACGACCGAAACCCGGACCGCATTCACGATCCGATGCAATTCGGCCAGAAGCGGATTGCCCGAGGCAACCGCGATCAATTCGTGCAACTGCGCATCGAGCTGCCCGTATTCCGCCCAGTTGGCGGCCGCGCGCATCCCGTCAGCGAGGCGCCGTGCTTCGGTAAGATGGCGCGGCGCGGCATGGATCGCCGCATGACCGGCCAGCTCTGGCTCCAGCGACAACCGCGCCATCATGGCCGCGTGGGGGCTGGTGATCTCTGCAAGGTGCGTGACCAGCGGTTCCTTGTTTCCCTCGGCGTCTGGCGTCCGCAGGAATGTGCCCCGCCCGACGTGACGTTCCACAACGCCCTCAGCTTCCAAAGTGGTCAGAACTTTACGCAACTCGCCGCGCGAAATACCCAGTTGCTCGCAGAGGTTCCGCTCCGGCGGCAGCCGGTCGCCCGGTGTCGCTCCGGACCTGGAAAGCCAGGCCGCGAAGGCGTCGCGGGAAGCGGTTGTCGCGCCGAGATAGTTCATTGGTTAACCAATTCGATTCGCGTCCTTTCTTCACCAAACGAAATCTGCCAGCGGGAATCAATAGAACAATTGTGTTTACGTGGGTCTTTGATCAGGCTACTAAAAATTATCGAGACTCGATTGGTCTAGACTTGCCAAAATTGGTTAACCAATAACGGCAGCCGAACAGGGAGAGATCGTCGTGGAGACGCGGGATGCGGATGGGGTGAAATACGCCACCTCGATGCCAGTGCCGGAGACCATGAAAGCCTGGGTTCTTGGCGACCCGGAAGAGCTGAGGCTTGTCGAAAAGCCCGTGCCTGTGCCGGGAAAAGCCGAAGCACTCGTCCGGATTGACGCCGTTGCCATCTGCGCCACTGATCTCGAGATCATCAGCTATGGCACGCCCGCCCTGTTCGAAGGCGGCCCGCCGTTCAACAAGAACTTTACACCCGGCCACGAATACATGGGCACCATCGCGGCTTTGGGGCCAGGGGTTGACGAATTCGAGATCGGGGATCGCGTTACGGTCGAGATCCACGCCGGCTGCGGGCAATGCAAGCGTTGCCGCATGGGCATGTATACCTCCTGCCACAACTACGGCCTTAACTACGGGGATCGCGACAAGGGCCACCGAGCCAACGGGTTCACCACCAACGGCGGATTTGCGGAATACGCGGTCAACAACATCAACACGATGATCAAGGTTCCCGACCAGATGTCGGATGCCGAAGCGACCCTTGTGGTGACCGCTGGCACTTCGATGTACGGGCTGACCGAGCTTGGCGGGCTGGTTGCGGGCGAAAGCGTCGTGGTGATCGGTCCCGGGCCCATCGGGTTGCTGGCCGTGGCCGTCGCAAAATCGCTGGGCGCCAGCCCGGTGGTGCTGGTCGGTACGCGCGAGAACCGGAACCGGATCGGTCGTGAACTTGGCGCGGACGCAACCATCGACGCCCGGAATGAAGATGTGATCGCGCGGGTCAAAGAACTGGTCGGGCCGAAGGGCGCTGACTATGTCGTCGACTGCGCGGGCACGGAATTGACGGTCAACCAGGCCGTGCACATGACCAACCGGGGCGGCAAGATTTGTCTGGCGGCCTTTCCGAAGAAGCCGGTCGAGTTCGATCTGGGCTACCTCGCGGTCAACAACATTTATCTTTACGGCATCCGGGGGGAGGGCCGTTCGGCCACTCATCGCGCCATGGCGTTCATGGCCGAAAAGCGTTTCGACGCGACCAAGGTTCACACCCACACGTTCCCGATGCAGGATTTGCCCGAGGCGCTTCGCCATGCGCGCGAGCGGATCGACGATGCGATCAAGGTGGTCGTTTCAATGCGCGAAAGTGGCGCCGAGGTAGCGGCGGCGGAATAGGAAGGTAATATGTCGAAGACCATACGAGGGATTTATGCAGCAGCCGTTTCGCCGTTTCGGGCGGATGGCTCGCTCGATACAGCCAAGCTGATCGCCTATTGCGAGCATCTTGTTACGGACGGCAAGTGCGATGGCGTGGCACCGACGGGAACCACGGGCGAGGGAAATTCAATCTCTTTTCGCCAGAAACTCGGGCTCGCGGGTGCCTTCGCCGAGGCCGGGTTTGACCCCGCCCGCGCGATTTTCGGCACCGGCGCCTGTGCCACCCAGGACGCGATCGATCTGTCGAAGGCGGCGCTTGATGCCGGCTTCCCCAACGTGCTGGTCCTGCCGCCGTTCTACTACAAGAACCCCAGCGATGAGGGGCTTTATGCCTATTTCTCGCAACTCATCGAGGCCGTTGGCGACGACCGGCTGCGGGTCTATCTTTATCACTTCCCGCAGATGTCCATGACGCCCATTCCGGTAGATGTCGTCGTCCGGCTGAAGCGCACGTTTGGCCCAGTGGTTGCGGGCCTCAAGGACTCAAGCGGCGACATGTCTCAGGCGCTTGCCTTTGCCGACGCCACCGGCGGGGTGGAAGCGGATTTCGACGTTTATCCCTCGAGCGAGGCGTTCCTGTTCGAAGGTCTGTCGGGTGGGTGCGCGGGTGTCATTTCAGGCTCGACAAATGCCTTCGCGCGTTTCGCCCAAGCGGCGCTGACATCCGATCAGGGTGCCGACAGCGAAGCCTTCGCAATGGCGAAAGCGGCCCGTGCGATTGCTTCCAAATACCCGCTGATGGCGGCCATGAAGCAGTTGGAGGCCTGGCGCAGTGGCGACGATAGCTGGACGCGCATGGCGCCGCCTCTGGTGCCGTTGAGTGACGCGCAACGGGCCAGTCTGAAGGAAGACGTCGAGAGTCTGAACGAACCCGCGTCGGCGTGAGCAATGAAGCAACAGGTCAGGAGAAAAAGCTAAGGAGCGGAGAGGCGGAAATACCATCGGCAAGGTCCCGGAGAGGCGCCCGTCGAGAACGAATTTTGGTCATCTAAGGGAGGAAAAGATGAAGAAACTATTCGCAACCAGCGCCGCGGCGCTAACAGCTGCGAGCTTCGCAACAGCGGCTGTGGCCGAGGATATCACCCTCCGCATCGGTTCTGGTCACCCGCCGGGCGTCGTCTACGCCGGGCTGATGATCGACTATTTCCAGAAAGAACTGAAGGAACGGGTCGAGGCGCGCACTGACCACACGCTGAACTTCGTCGAGGGCTACTCGGGTTCGATCGTCAAGGTTACCGAGGTGCTCGAAGGCGTCCAGGACGGCATCCTTGATATCGGTGGCTTTTGCTACTGCTTCGAACCGTCGAACCTGCCGCTGCACGCCTTCCAGGTGATGATGCCCTTCGGCACCATGGACCCGGAAAAGTCGCTCAAGATCGCGCAGGAAGTCTATGCCGAGGTGCCGTATCTGACGGATGTCTTCGAGGATAAATTCAACCAGGTGCTGCTTAGCCGGATCGCTGACGGTGGCTATAACCTGGGTACCTCGTTCGCCTGGGAAGATCTTGCCGACCTGCAGGGCCAGAAGATCGCGGGCGCGGGCCTCAACCTCAACTGGCTGAAGCTGGCCGGCGTCTCGGCAGTGCAATCGTCGCTGGCGACCGCCTATGCCGAGATGAACACCAACGTTTACGAAGGCTGGATCATGTTCCCTTCGGCCTGGGTGAACCTCAAGCTATATGAGCCGGGTCCTTACTACACGCTCATCGGCTTCGGCTCGATGACCTGGCACGGGCTGACGATCAACAAGGACACCTACGACGAGCTGCCGGACGACTTCAAAGAAATCCTGCACGAAGTCGCCGCCGACTATGAACAGCAGACCGGCATCGTAAATGCGTCGGAATATGACCGTTTGGTCGACGAACTGCGCGGATTGATCACCGTGACCGAGATCGATCCCGGGGTTCGCGAGGCCTGGGCAGAGTCGCTGGCCGAATGGCCTCAGTCATTGGCTGATGATCTTGAAGCCCAAGGTTTGCCTGCCAAGCAGGTTCTGAACCTGGTGCTCGAACGGGCCGAAGCCAACGGTTATGAATGGCCGGTGCGCTACGAGATCAAGTAACCAACCCGGGGCGCCCCGCGATCAGGGGCGCCCCAGCCTCGAGGTGCAAATGGCATTGGTCCGACTGAGCGACCGGCTGACAAAGCTTTTGATGATCCTGGGCGCCGCCTGGGCGTTTTTTTTGTGCTTCTTCATTCTGGCCGACATCATCATGCGCGCATTGAACATGCCGATCTCGGGGACGAAGGAAATTGTGGCGAACTCGGTCGTCATCATCGTCTTCATGCAGATCGGTTTCGCTGTCCGTGCGAATTCGATGTTGCGGGCCGATTTTCTGGTCACGGCCATGCCGAAGCCGGTGCAGAAGGTACTGCTGATCTTTGCGTTCGCTCTTGGCGCGGCGCTGTTCTTTTTCCTGCTCAAGGCCGGGATCAAGCCTGCCGTCAGGTCGTTTGTGAACTGGGAATTCGACGGCGAAGGCGTTCTGAGAGTACCCGTCTGGCCCACACGGTGGATGATCGTCTTTGGCGCCGGGCTTGCCGGCATCAACTATCTTTTGCTGGCGGTGGTAGAGATCTTCGATCTTCGCGTCGAGCGCATGGAGCTTTAGCCCATGTTCGATTTCGGAACCGCCGGGCTGATCATCGCCCTACTGCTGGGCCTCGTCCTTTTGGGCGTTCACGTTGCGGTGGCGCTGGGCGTCACCAGCGCTGTCGGGATCTACTTGGTCACCGGCAAGCTGCGGATTGTCGAGGCGACACTGGCCTCGACCGCCGCCGAAGCGCTGCGGGATTTCACCTTTGCGGTCATACCGCTTTTCATGCTCATGGGGGAGTTCATTGGCCGATCCGGGGCAATTACCGACATCTATGTGGCGATCAACCGGGGCCTAAAGAAAATCCCGGCCCGGCTGGCGATTGCCACCGTCCTCGGCAACACCGTCTTTTCTTTTGTTACCGGCGTCTCTATCGCCTCTGCCGCCGCTTTCAGCCGCATCGCCTATCCTGAGATGAAGGCCCACAATTACGACCGGGGCTTTTCGCTGGGCGCCATTGCCGGGTCTTCCTGCCTTGGCATGCTCATCCCGCCCTCGGTCCTGATGATTGTCTGGGGAATCCTGACCGAGCAATCGATTGGCCGATTATTCCTTGCAGGCGTGCTGCCGGGCATTCTGCTGGCCACGCTTTTCATCCTCTACATTGTTGTCCGCGCCCTGATGAAACCGGAACTCGTGGGCGAAGGTGCGGCCCATGTCGATCATGAAAGCGTTCGTGTCGAAGACGGGTTCGACAGCGCCCGTGTCGAGCTTGAGACGGTGCCGTTTCTTGTCTCTTTGATCGGGGTCGTCGGTATCATAGGCGCGGTGTTGGGCGGCATCTGGTTCGGCATCTTCACACCCACCGAGGGTGCGGGCGCAGGTGCGGCGCTGGCCCTGATCCTGGCCGGGATCAAGGGCATGCGCTGGCGCGAGTTCATCGACGCGATCTATGCCGTCGGCAAGACCGCCGCGCCGATCATGATCCTTCTGCTGGCCGCCGCGCTTTATTCCCGCACGCTGGCAATGACAGGCGTCACCAACGCCATCCGGGATTTCTTTGTGAACAGCGGCCTGGACCCGTTCGTCGTGCTTGCGATCATCGTGCTTATCTGGTTCATCCTTGGCATGATCATCGACTCGATTTCGATCATGCTTCTGACCGTTCCCATCGTAGAACCGGTGGCGCTGGCCTTTGGCTTCGACCAGGTCGCCTTCGCCATCGTCGGCATCATCGCGATTGAAGCGGGGTTACTGACCCCGCCCTTCGGACTGCTCGTCTATACGGTGAAGGCGGCGATCAATGACGGCGAGATCGGTGTGCAGAAAATCTTTGCCTCCTCCGTCCCCTATTGGTTCGTCATGCTTTTCGCCGTGCTGCTCATCATAATGTTCCCCGGCATCGCCAACTGGCTGCCCAACCTCCTGATGTAAGGACCGACCATGCCCGCCTATTGGATCGCCCGCGCCAAGATCAACGACCCGGTCGAGTACAAGAAATACACCGACCTGGTGCCCGAAATCATCGAGAAATACGGCGGCAAGGTGCTGGCGCGCGGCGGCAAGTATGAAATCATGGAAGGCCCGGAGCATTTTCACCGCTTCGTGGTCATCGAGTTCCCGACGCTTGAAGCGGGCACTTCCTGCTTCAAGTCCGACGAATACAATGCCGCCGCCGCCCATCGCCGGGCCAATGGGGCTGGCGAAGTGCAGACAGTCGTGGTCGAAAGCGGCGACGCGACAAAGTGAGGAGAGTGTGATGCAAGCAGACCGGGTGATCATGGCCGAGCAGGGCGCGCCAGACGTGATGCAATTCGAGGCAGTAGAACTGCCCGGGCCCGCCGAGGGCGAAGTGCAAATCCGCCAGACCGCCATCGGGCTGAACTACATGGATGTCTACCAGCGGTCGGGTCACTACCCGATGCAACTGCCGAGTCCTCTGGGCCTGGAAGCCGCCGGGGAAATTACGGCGGTCGGCGGGGGCGTCGAAGGCTTCTCGGTGGGCGACCGTGTCGTTTACGGTGGCGTCCTTGGCGCCTATGCAAGCCACCGCAATGCGCCTGCCGCCCGCGTCCTCAAGATCCCCGATGGCATATCGGACGAGGTCGCGGCGGCCTCGCTTATGAAGGGCATGACGGTCGAATATCTGCTGAACCGCGCCTACACGGTCAATTCCGGCGAAAACGTCTTGTTCTTTGCTGCATCGGGAGGCGTCGGCCAGCTCGCCGGCCAATGGGGCAACCATCTTGGCGCGCGGATGATCGGCGTCACATCCGGTGAAGACAATTGCCGGCAGATCCTTGAAAACGGCTACGCCGACGCCATCGACCGCAATCGCGAGGATATCGCCGAAAAGGTCCGCAGCCTGACCGGTGGCGCCGGTGTGTCCGTTGTTTTCGATTCCGTCGGAAAGGCGACATTCGATGCATCGATCGAATCCCTGGCGCCGCGCGGCTATTTCATGTCCTTTGGATCGACAACCGGCGAAGCTCCGCCGGTTCCGCCAAGTCTGCTGCAGAAAAAGGGCTCGCTGTATTTTTGCCGGCCAACGCTTGCAACCTATATCGCCAGCCGCGAAGACCTGCTGGCCTCCGCCGCGCAGGTCTTTGCCCTGGTCAGGGACGGAGTGCTGAAGGCCAATATCAACCAGACCTATCCGATGTCCGACATCGTCGCCGCCCACCGGGACCTGGAAAGCGGCTCAACAACGGGGTCATCGATCGTTGTGCCATAGGATCCATGCCCTGGCGGCGCATGCGACAAAGGTACTTCAGGCTTCCTCCAGCATCGCCGCCGCAAAACTGTCGGCGCCAAAACTGTCCCGGCAAACCGCGCAAATCTTGCGAATCTGACTTTTGATCTCATCGCTGAAAAGCTGGGCCGCGGGCGACAGAATCCGGGACACAGGCTCGATCAGGATATAGTCGGCTGCAAGCGGTGGACGCATGATCGGATGCAGCTTTCTTTTCGGCTGATCGATGTCGGGCAGGCACAGGCACCCGGGCAGAATGGTCGTCCAGTCGCTGCGGGCGACCAGATCGAGCGTCGCCATCATCGCGTCGAGTTCCATGATCGTGTCGATCGGGACGCCGTATGTCTTCAGATATGTATCGATCTTCTCTCGCCGGGCATTGCTGGGACCCGGCAACGCCAGTTTGAGCGGCTCACATTTGCTCAGATCGATCGACTCCAGATGCCTCCGGGCGGTGTCGGGCGATGTCACGAAAACCTCGACATCGGTGTCCAGATGCTCCGCGCGAATACCGGGAATGTCCCGGCCCGGCGGCACGATGGCAAAATCGAGATTGCCATTGGCCACTTCACCGCCAAGGATCGCGCTGTAGGCCTCCGTCACCCTGACTTCCAGGTGCGGGTATTGCCGCGCAAGCCGGTCGAGAACGGGCGCCAGGACCGCTCTTGTGAATGTCGGCATCATGCCGACGTGAACCGTGCCGCTGACTTCGCCGGAAAACGCTTTCATATCGTTCTGGATCGCGCTCACCTCGCGCAATATCCGGGTCGCCCGCCGGTACAGTCTCTCCCCGGCGCTGGTCGGTGTGACGCCGGTCGAAGACCTGTCGAACAGCTTGACGCCAAGCCGCTCCTCCAGGTCCTTGATTTGCATGCTCAGGCCGGATTGCGTCGCATTCGACCGGCGTGCCGCCGCGGTGAACGAACGATCCTCATAGACAGCAACCAGGAACTGAAGTTGGCGAAGCTTCATGTAAATCAGATTTCCTGATGTGAAATTGTTCGCTCAATTATGCCTGCTGATGATACGAATAACAATGCTTATCGGCACGACAACCAGATTCGACAGTGCCGGCAATCGTCACCGACACCGGACCTTGCGATGATCGCAAACCCGAAACCGCGTTTATGGGGTGATGCCGGCGATCCAGTACGACGCCCAGATAATCACCGGCAGAACTGCGAACGTTAAGGTCGTCGACACCACGATGGCGCCGGCGACCTGCTGCGAGTCGGGCCGGTAGCGCTCCGCAAACACATAATTGACGATCGCCGTCGGCATCGATGCCAGAAGGAAGACGGCTCCAGCCTCGATGCCGGACAGTGATATCAGTGCGATAACCGCCAAGCCGGTCGGAATACCGATGCCCAGTCTGGCCACGGCGATTGTGATCGCCTGCCGAAGATCGGAAACGCTGAGCCGCGCAAGCGACGTTCCCAGCAGGATCAGCATGGCCGGGATCATCATCCCGCCAAGAAGCTCCGTCGTTGTCGCGATAATCGCCGGCACCTTGATATTGGCGAGCAGCACAATCACCACGAGGACAACGGAATAGATCAGCGGCTGGCGGGCCAGATCGCGAAGCCGATACTCGCCGGACGAAATCGCGGCGCCGACGGTGTATTGCAGAAGCGCAATCACGAAAAAGTACGATATGCCAAGAGCCAGGCCCTTCTCGCCGAACGCCAGCAAAACCAGTGGCAGGCCGATATTGCCCGCATTCGGCATGATCAGACAGGGCAGGAAGGTTCGATACGACATCCCCGATGCGCGCAGGAACGCAAGACCCATTACCGACGCCACGGCAACGCTCAGGGCGGCCGAAAGCGCCATCTTGAGGAGCGTGCTCACATCGATATCCAGGGACGTCAAGGTTGAAAATATCAGGCAAGGCGTTCCAATCAGCAAAACAAGAGAACTTATTGTTTTTGAATCAATATCTTTGTTCATTAATTCTAAAACATATCCTATAAACGTAATTACAAAAATAGGACCAATAACGTTCAGTATCTGGATATACATATATTATCCTTTTGATATGCATCGAATAATAAAATAACCACCCATGAGACGATCGAAAATTTGGAATTCCGGATAACGTTCAGAACACGTGAGGAAACGCTGAATCACTGAATTGAACAATGGCTGAAGACGTCCGCTTTGTCAGTGTTAGTAAAACAATACGGCGACGCCGGCGATCAAGAATGATTATACATTCCATATCGATTTGTGATTACGCGATCGGCAATTCCACATCGAAATCGGCGGTCTGGGATTGTATAAGACAGACTGGACATGTGATCATGCGGTCAACAGGCTGCGGAATGGAGACGATGACGTTAAACCGGGCCCGCTTGCCCGCAACCAAAAACTAAAAACATTCGAAAACAAAAGACAGTGGAGGAAAAAATGGCAGACAAGACGAAAGTTGCAACCGCGATGCGACGCCGGACCTTTCTGACCGGAACGGCGGCCAGCCTGGCGGCGATGACCATCACCATCCCGGCGGGCCGGGCGCTGGCGGCCGGTTATCCGGAACGGCCGATCACGGTTGTCGTCATGTATGGCGCCGGTGGCGGCACCGACACGATCATGCGCAAGCTCGCCGATGAAATGGCTAAGGCCAAAAACTGGAAGATCAACGTCATCAACAAGCCGGGCGCCGTCGGCGGCGTGGCGACCAAATATGTCTTCGGACAGGCGGCCGACGGATATACCGTGCTCGGCGGCGCCAATTACAACAAGTTTGTTCGCGTGATGGGTCATGTTGACACGGTTCCCTGGGAGGAATGGGTGTTTTTCCAGGCCGCCACTTCACTCGCCAGCTGGTCGGTACCCGTCGATTCACCGTTCAAGACATTCGATGATGTTGTCGCCGCGGCAAAGGCCAATCCCGGCAAGGTTTCAATATCGACGTCCGGCACCGGCGGCCTGTGGCATGAGCTGGCGCTGATCGTCGGCTCGTTTGCCGGGATCAATCTAAAATATGTGCCCTACAAGGGCGGCAAGCCGGCGACACTTGCCGGCCTTCAGGGCGAAGTGGACATCGCTGGCGGCGGCGTGCACGAACATATCGAACTGATCCGGGCCGGAAAACTGCGCAATCTGCAGCAAACCGGAGCCGAGGATATCAAGCTTGATGATGGCACGGTGCTGCCGTCCATCGGCGGGCTGGTGCCGGCCATCAAGCCGTTCCTCCCGGTTGGCGGTACGTACAATTTCATCATGCGGCGTGACACGCCCACCGACGTGCTCGAAATGGTCAAGGAGGCCTTTATTGCGGCTGCCAACTCCGACGGCTTTCAGGAAATGGTCAAGAAGAAGTTCTTCCAGACCGACATCCGCACCGGCGAGGAGGCCGACAGGCGTGCCGCTCTGCTGGAAACGATCACGGCCGATACGTTCAATAAGTTTTCCGATCAGATCGGTGCGAAAGTCAAAACCGCCGCGGAGCTGGGATTGCCCAAACCGGCGGATTTCGAAGCCTGGTGGCCGCCTGAGGGCTACAAGCCGCGCGGGTGAAGTAACACAATATGCGACACTGGAAGGGCGGCTAGGCCGCCTTTCTCTTTCCCGCAATCTGAAGCCGCACGATGACAGACCGACAGCATTTTTCCGGCGAGGATGAGAATGCCGGTTTCGCTTCACCGGGTCAGGACCTGATCGCTTCGGCGTTCCTCGCCCTGTTGTCGCTGTGGATTATGGTCGAATCCGTGCAAATGACCAATCCCGGCACGCTCGCGACAGCGCCGGGACTGTTGCCGTTCCTGACGGCCGGCAGCCTTTGCGCCATGGCGGCCTACCTTGCCTCGCTGGCGATAAGGCGTCACAGGAATGGCATTGCGACGGTACCTGTCGATGAACCGCCGGACCACATGCGGACGCTGATGCTTGTTGCCCTCATCGGCACCTATCTGGCCTGCATCCAGGTGATCAATTTCGAATATACATTCCAGCTTGCCGGCATGCGGCTTGGATACGGCGCCTTCGAAGTCCTGACCATCGTTGCGCTCACGGCCATTTTGCTGATCTTCTGGCGCAAGCCGCTGTGGTCGTGCCTGACGGTATCCTTCGTCTGGGTGACGCTCCTGGCCGGCGCCTTTCGTTATGTGTTCACCATCCCCCTGCCCGGTTCGGTCTGAACCATGATCTGGGATTCCATTCTCCAGGCGCTGACGCCCTATATTCTTCTGATCACGCTTTCCGGCGTCTCGCTGGGCATCGTGTGGGGTGCGATGCCGGGCCTGTCCACAACGATGGCGATGGCGCTTCTGATCGGCCTGTCGGCCGGTATGGATCAGAACACGGCGCTCTCCTTCATGCTCGGCGTCTATACCGGCAGCGTCTTCGGCGGCGCCATTTCCGCCGTGATGATCAACATTCCCGGCACGCCCGACGCCGTTCCCACCATGATCGAAGGCCATCAGCTCGCCCGGCGCGGCGAAGGCGGCCAGGCGCTCGGCATGGCCATCGGCGCCTCGTTCATCGGCAACTGGGTCGGCATCATTCTGCTGATCGGATTTATTCCGCTCATTCTCGCCTTCGCCCTGCATTTCAAATCCTGGGAGATGTTCCTGCTTGCGCTGATCGGGATTTCGGTCAGCGGTTCCATGGCCGCCGGCAGCCTGCCGCTGAAGGGCTGGATCGCCGGCTGGCTCGGCATGCTGGTCGCATTTGTCGGCATCGATTCCATACACGGCGTTCCCCGCTTCACATTCGGAATCCTGGAGCTGCAGGACGGCATCAACTACGTCGCCGTGCTGATCGGGCTGTTCGGCCTGGCCGAGGTGCTGCGCGTTCTGCCACAGCGCCATCACTACACCATACCGGCGGAAGTCGGCCGGGTCGTTCCCTCATTCAGGATGC
>CAJICO010000482.1_pt1 | contig 20031 bp, 17 predicted proteins | sample 9199701 | NCBI WGS metagenome assembly CAJICO01 (sample SAMEA7708339, study PRJEB35096) | sediment metagenome | biome: marine neritic benthic zone biome [ENVO:01000025]; feature: sediment [ENVO:00002007]; material: shallow marine sediment [ENVO:03000034] sea grass bed [ENVO_01000059] ... | reverse complement strand
TGCAGGTTGCCCTCGCGCTTGGCCTGATCAAGCTCGGCCCGCGCCCGGTCCAACTGTTCCTTCAGCACCCGCGCGCCTTCCAGCTTGGCACGCTCCGACTGCCACTTGGCAGTCAGTTCCTCATACGATTGCTGCAACTCGGAAAGCTCTTTCTCCAGTTTCGCCAACCTGTCCTGCGATGCCTTATCGTCTTCCTTCTTCAAGGCTTCGGCCTCGATCTGCATCTGCAAAATCTGCCGATCCAAAGCGTCGAGTTCCTCCGGCTTCGAATCCACTTCCATGCGCAGGCGAGAGGCCGCCTCGTCCATAAGATCGATCGCCTTGTCGGGCAGGAAACGGTCTGTGATATAGCGATGGCCAAGCGTGGCCGCTGCCACCAAGGCACTGTCAGCGATCCGCACCCCGTGGTGCACCTCGTATTTCTCCTTGATGCCGCGCAGGATGCTGACCGTGTCCTCGACCGTCGGCTCTTCCACCATCAGCGGCTGGAACCGGCGCGCCAAGGCGGCGTCTTTCTCAACATACTTGCGGTATTCATCCAGGGTCGTGGCGCCGACACAATGCAACTCGCCCCGCGCCAGGGCCGGTTTCAACAGGTTCGAGGCGTCCATGGCCCCGTCCGTCTTGCCCGCACCCACCAGCGTGTGCATTTCGTCGATGAACAGGATCACCTCGCCCGCGGCGCCGGTCACCTCGTTCAGAACCGCCTTCAGACGTTCCTCAAACTCACCGCGATACTTGGCCCCGGCAATCAGCGCCCCCATGTCCAGCCCAAGAAGCTTCTTGTTCCGAAGGCTCTCCGGCACATCGCCGTTGACGATCCGCAGGGCAAGCCCTTCAGCAATGGCGGTTTTCCCCACGCCGGGATCGCCGATCAGAACCGGGTTGTTCTTGGTCCGGCGCGACAGCACCTGCATGGTGCGCCTGATTTCCTCGTCGCGGCCGATGATCGGGTCGATCTTGCCGTCGGCAGCGGCCTCGGTCAGGTCGCGGGCGTATTTCTTCAGAGCTTCATAGCTGTCTTCGGCCGAGGCCGTGTCGGCCGTGCGCCCCTTGCGCACATCGTTGATCGCGGAATTTAGCGCCTGCGCCGTCACGTTGCCGGCATCCAAGGCTTCCTTGGCCTTGGATTTCACCACGGCCAGGGCCGTCAATAGGCGCTCAACCGGTACAAAACTGTCGCCCGCCTTCTTGGCGATCTTCTGGGCTTCATCCAGCACCTTGACGGTCTGCTGATCCATATAGGTCTGCCCGCCGCCGCCGGTGACCTGAGGAATTTTCTCCAGCGCCTGATCGGCGGCTTGAACCACGCGCTCGGGCGCACCGCCCGCGGCACGGATCAGGTTCGAGGCCAGTCCCTCCTCGTCATCCATCAGGGCTTTCAGCAAATGTTCGGGCGCCAACCTCTGGTGGCTTTCACGCGCAGCAATGGTCTGGGCGGCCTGCAAAAAGCCGCGCGACCGCTCGGTGAACTTTTCCAAGTCCATGGGGTTTCTCCTTTTTAAGCGCCCATCAGTCGCGGCACCCGCTTTGCGGCATGCGTGTTTGGGCCTCTCCCTAAAGATGGGCATTCACAAGGGTGTTACAAGCCCGATTTATGCTCAACTTTCCCAAATTAAGCTGGCGGGCGCGAAGGGCGACGCCCCTCGTCCGCCGTGGTCGGCGTCAGCCGGACGCAACCCTTGCCAGACCTTGGCGAAGCGGCTAGGCCTCGCCCCATGATTACCGCCGATGACCGACTGATCGTAGCCCTCGACGTTCCCAACGCACTCCAGGGCCACGAGCTGGCCGAAAGGCTTGGCGACAGTGTCTCGTTCTACAAAATCGGCCTTGGCATGCTCACCGGCGGCGGGCTTGCCCTGGCGATGGAACTCAAGGCCGACCATGGCAAACGCATTTTCATGGACCTCAAGCTCTTCGATATCGGGGCGACGATCGAAGCTGCGGTTCGGGGTCTTGCCGGTTTTGATCTGGATTTTCTGACAGTCCAGGGCGATCCCCAGGTGGTTGCCGCTGCCCGCGAAGGGGCCGGAGCCTCGGGGCTGAAAATCCTCGCCGTCACCGTGCTTACCTCTTACGACCGCAGCGATCTGGATCAGGTGCTCGCAAAGCCAGGCGACGTCGCCGATATCGCGATCGAACGCGCAGGTCGTGCCTTTGAGGCCGGTGCCCATGGCGTCATCGCTTCGCCCCACGAGGCTCGCGCCATCCGCGCGCTGGGCGCTGCCGGTGACCGACTGATCGTGACCCCTGGTGTCAGGCCCGAAGGCGCCGACAAGGGCGATCAGAAGCGGATTATGACGCCCGGCCAGGCCATCCGTGAAGGCGCGGATCACGTGGTCGTGGGACGCCCCATTCATCGTGCCGCCGATCCCGCCGCCGCCGCCCGTGCCATCGTAAAAGACATCTCCAGCGGCTCGCAATAAACCCGATCCGCCCTTAGATTGCCGACATGCGGCTTTTGATCGCCAGCCTTGCGTTTCTCCCCTGCCCGGCCATGGCCGATTGCGTCATCCTGCTTCACGGTCTCGGGCGCAGCGACACGTCGATGGAAGTGATGGCCTTTGCGCTTCGCCTTGACGGTTTTGAAGTCAGAAACACCGAATACCCCTCGACCACCGACAGCGTCGAAGAACTCACCGCCGCGACCCTGCCGGACGCCTTGGCAGACTGCGGCGACCAGGTCGCACACGTAGTCACCCACTCCATGGGCGGAATTCTGGTCCGCGCCTGGCTTGCCGAAAGTGTTCCCGACAACATGGGCCGTATTGTGATGCTCGGCCCGCCCAACAGGGGATCGGAGCTTGTCGATGAATTAGGTAACCTCGCGCCCTTCGAATGGATCAACGGTCCGGCGGGCCTTCAACTCGGTACCGGCCCGGGCAGCCTGCCCAACCGTCTTGGACCGGTACCTGTCGAAACCGGCGTCATCGCGGGAACACAGTCACTAAACCCCATCTATTCGCGTATCATTGACGGTCCCGACGACGGCAAAGTTTCGGTGAAAAACACGCGCGTCGAGGGCATGACCGACCACACCACGCTGGACGTGACGCACACATTCATGATGCTCAACCCGGGTGTCATCAATCAGGTCAGGCACTTCCTCCGGGAAGGCCGCTTCGATCACAGCGAGCAATAGTGCCAATTGTCCTCAATTCAGGGCCAATAGAGCGGATTATTTGGCGAAAATTTTTGATTGTTTACGATTAGTGAACAATTGTCCCATATATCGACGACCATCGCGGATTTACCACCTGCTGTCCCTAATTCGGTCACAATTCATTGCTGAGTGAAATATTGGGGACGCCAAGCGGGGACGGCACATATGACGGTTGTCAGCAAAATCACCAAAGGCGCGGTTGCCAGGGCAGGCGCGACAGGGCTGTGCTCTGGCGCCAATCTGCGCACGCCCTGCGGCGACCGACGGGTCGAATATCTGCGAGGCGGCGATCTGGTGGTGACCCGCGACAACGGCCTGCTGCCCGTCAAAATGATCTGGAGCCGTAAAGTCTCCGCCTCGGAACTGGCGGCCGACCCCTCCCTTGCCCCCGTCACGATCGCGCCCCGCGCCATCGGGCCGATGATGCCGCAGAAGCCGCTCAAGGTTGGCGGCGCCCACCGTCTCTTGATCCCCGGGTGGCGGATCGACGACGAAGAAGATGCGGAAAGCTGCCTTGTCGCGGCCCGCGATGTCGACGGGCTGGAACTCGGCAGCGATGTGCCCGAGGGCGAGATTACCTACTATAACGTCGTCTTCGACAGCCCCGAGGTTTTCTGCGCCAACGGCTTGCCCCTGGAAAGCTTCACGCCCTCGCAAGAAGCCCTGAAACACATCCCGAAAGAGGCAAAGGAAGACCTCCGCAAGGCCTTCCCGGAACTCGGCCCGAAGTTCAAGAACTACCCCGCGCCCCGGTACAAGCTGCGCGAGCGGGTTTCCTATACACCTGCTTGATCGCCAGGCCAAAAATACGTGCGCCGGCCCGAGAAGGACCGGCGCTCATCATTCTTAGGCGGTATCAGTTGGGAATATCGCCAACGATACCTTCGACATAGAAGTCCATACCAGCAAGCGTGCCGTCATCTGCGACTTCCCCGTCGCCCAGCCACGCTGATCCATCCTGTTTGTTCAACGGTCCGGTGAACGGATGATAGCTGCCATTACCAATCGCATCGCGCATGGCTTCTGCCTCTGCCTTTACGTCCGCAGGCACGGCGTCGGTAATGTCACCGATTTTGACCATACCCGGTCCGATACCGTCCCAGGTATCGACCGACTCCCATGTGCCATCCATAACCGCCTGGACGCGATCGATGTAGTAAGGCGACCAATTGTCAATGATCGAAGACACCCGCGGAAGCGGAGCATATTCACCCATATCCGATGCCTGGCCAAAGGAGATCACGCCCGCTTCCGCGGCCGCCGCCTGAGGCGCAGTGGAATCGGTGTGTTGCAACACCACGTCGATACCATTGTCGATCAACGCCTTTGCCGCATCTGCTTCTTTCGCAGGGTCAAACCAAGTGTAAACCCAGACCACGTTCATCTCGATATACGGGTTGACCTTCTTGGCGTGAATATAGGCTGCGTTGATGCCCCGGATAACCTCGGGAATCGGGAACGAGGCAATATAACCAATCTTGTTCGTCTGGGTCATTTTGCCGGCGATATGCCCTTGCACGGCCCGTCCTTCATAAAAACGCGCAGAATAGGTCGAGACGTTGTCAGCCCGTTTGTAGCCGGTGGCGTGCTCGAACTTCACATCGGGAAATTTCTCGGCGACGCTGATTGTCGGATCCATATACCCGAATGACGTCGTGAAGATAATGTCCGCGCCTTGAAGCGCCATTTGCGTCATGGCTCGTTCGGCGTCGGCGCCCTCAGGAACATTCTCCTGATACATGGTTTCGACTTTGTCACCGAACTCGGCTTCAACCGCCAAGAGCCCTTGGTGGTGTTCAAACGTCCAGCCGCCGTCACCGATCGGTCCGACATATATGAACCCGACCTTTACCGGTTCGTGCCCGTCGGCAAGTGCAGGTAGTGCCAGCGATGCCGCCGCAATCGCCGCAAGTAATGTTCTTCTCTTCATTTTTAACTCCCCATTGGTGTATTTATTAGAGCTGCCTCAGCCTGAGGCGTGGAAGGGTCGCCCGAGCGAGGCTGGCGCATTCACCTGCGCGCGCCGTTTGTCGGACGAGATGATGACAAGCACCAGGATGGTTATCAGGTAAGGCGACATAGACAAGAGCTCCACCGGGATGGCGATCCCCGCCGCCTGAAGATTGAGCTGCAGAACGGTGACGCCGCCGAACAGATAGGCGCCCAGCAAAACGCGCCACGGCCGCCAGGAGGCAAAGACCACAATCGCAAGGGCAATCCAGCCACGCCCTGCGGTCATCCCTTCGGTCCATTGGGGCACGATCACCAGGCTCAGAAAAGCACCTCCCAACCCTGCGCAGGCCCCTCCGAATGCGATGGCGGCAAAGCGCGTGCCAATCACCGAATACCCGAGGGCATGGGCGGCATCATGGCTTTCGCCGACGGCCCGCAGAATCAATCCTGACCGGGTGTTTTTCAGGTACCACCAAACCCCGGCAACCAGTGCCAGCGACAGATAGACCATCGGGTGTTGATTGAAGACGATTGGCCCGACAACCGGCAATTCGGACAAACCGGGCACGTCGATGCGGGGTGAAGGCGGCGGTCGAATGCCTACATAGCCCTGCCCCATCAAAGCGGACACGCCAAGCCCGAATAACGTCAGACCCAGCCCCGTCGCCACCTGGTTTGACAAAAGGATCTGGGTAAGCACCGCGAAGAGAAGCGCCATGATCGTGGCCCCGACTGCCGCCGCGACAAACCCCAGCGCCGGCGAGCCTGTTTCGACCGCGACGATAAACCCAGAGATCGCACCGACGATCATCATGCCTTCGACGCCGAGGTTCAGAACGCCCGCGCGCTCGGCCACCAGTTCGCCCATTGCGGCCAGCAGAATGGGTGTTGATGCCAGCATCAGGGCGGCGATCAGCAGGACGGGATTGATTGAGCCGAAATCCATTATGCCTGCGCCTCCCCGCCAAGCCGCACCCTGAAATTGGTCAGTACATCAAACGCCAGAAGGAAGAACAAAAGCATCCCCTGAAACGCTTGGATCGCCGCTGCCGGAAGCCCCAGCGTCGCCTGCGCCGCTTCGCCGCCGATATAGGTCAGCGCCATCAGAAGGCCCGCCAGCAATATGCCGATCGGGTGCAGCCGCCCCAGGAAGGCGACAATGATCGCTGTGAACCCATAGCCGACGTTAAAGTCGATGCTGATCTGGCCCGCCGGCCCCGCCACTTCAAATAACCCCGCCAGCCCCGCCAATGCGCCAGAGATGCCAAGGCAAAGCAGCACCAGCCGTTCCGGGTTCACCCCGGCAAATCGGGCGGCGCGCGGGCTCTCCCCGGCCAGCCGGATGTTCAGCCCCAGAATGTGCCGCGACAAAAGGATGTAGGCAAAGATCACAGCAATCAGCGCCGCGACTACGCCCCAATGCAGACCCCACCCGGCGATAAGCTCATTATTCGCCGCGCTTTCATACTGGCGCAGGTTGCGCGATCCAGGAAAGCCGGAGCCTTCCGGGTTTCTGAGCGGCCCCAAAGCCGCCCAGGCCAGAATTTGTTCGGCGACATAGACCAGAAGCAGCGAAACCAGAATCTCATTGGTGTTGAAACGCGTACGCAAAACGCCCGGGATCATGGCCCATAGGTATCCGCCGATGGCACCGGCAATGATCATAAGCGGAAATACCAGCCAGCGCGCCTCCATCGGATAAAGCGCCAGGCCCACGGCGGCGCCGAAAACGGCCCCCATGATATACTGGCCTTCCGCTCCAATATTCCAGATGCCTGCCCGGAAGCCCAACGAGAGCCCGATGGCGATCAAGATCAGCGGCCCGGCCTTCACCAGAAGCTGGCCGCGATAATAGAAGGCGAACTCGCCCAGGATCGGGTCCCAGAATATCGTGCGGATCGCCACCAGCGGATCGGTACCCAAAGCGCCGAACAACAGCCCGCCCGCAATCATCGTTGCAATTACCGCGACGATCGGTGTGGCCCAGCTCCAGGCGCGCGAAGGCGAGGGGCGTTTTTCAAGCCGGATCATGTCTCAGCCTCACACATGTGCCACCTCCATTCCGTGGGCACCGCCCAGCATGAGCCCAATCTCGTCGATGGTCAGGCCGACCGCATCGCGCGGGGCGCTCAGCCGACCCTCGTTCAAGGCGGCAAAGCGGGTCGAGATCTCCATGAGTTCGTCAAGATCCTGGCTGATCACGATCAACGCCGCCCCCTCGCCCGCCAGGTCAAGAAGCGCCTGCCGAATCGAAGCCGCGGCGCTGGCGTCAACGCCCCATGTCGGCTGGTTGACAACCAGCACATCCGGGTTTTGCATGATCTCGCGCCCGATGACGAATTTCTGCAGGTTACCGCCCGACAAAGCCCGTGCCGCATTGCCCGACCCGGGTGTGCGCACGTCAAAGGCTTCAATGACCTGCTCGGCGTAGGATTTCGCGAGGCTCCAGTCGATAAAGCCCCGGTTCACCATCCCCATGCGCACCCAGCCCGAAAGGGCCGCGTTCTCCACCAGGCTCATATCCGGGGATGCCGCATGGCCAAGCCGTTCCTCAGGTGCGGCCAGAACGCCCTTCGCTCGCCGCTCGTTGGGACCAAGCCTGCCGATGTCTTCGCCGTTGAGGCGGATGGTGCCGCCGCTCAGCTGCAATTCGCCCGAAATCGCGCCTAGTAATTCGTCCTGACCGTTGCCCGCAACACCGCCAATGCCCAGTACCTCGCCTTTCCGCACCTCAAGCGAGATGTCTTTGAGCGATGTGCCGAAATGGCTGCCCGAAGCCAGCGAGACATTCTCCAGCGAAAGCGCCACCTCGCCAAGATCGTGATCACGTGCGGCGGGTGTTTTCAATTCGGTCCCAACCATCATCTCGGCCAGCTCTCGGGCCGATTTCTCACGCGGGTCGCACGAGCCGACGACCTTGCCCAGCCGCAGGATCGTCGCCCCATCGCAAAGGGCGCGAATTTCCTCGAGTTTGTGACTGATATAAAGGATCGACGTCCCCTCGCCCTGCAACTTGCGGAGCGTCTCGAAAAGGATATCGACCTCCTGCGGCGTCAGCACGCTGGTCGGCTCATCCATGATCAGAAGCTTCGGATCCTGCAGCAGGCAACGAATGATTTCGACCCGCTGACGTTCGCCGGCCGACAGTTCACCCACCAACCGCGCCGGATCCAGCGGCAGGCCGTAAGTCTCGCTGACCTCGCGGATGCTGGCCGAAAGTTCGCTCATCGGCGGCGGCGCTTCCATACCCAAGGCGACATTCTCGGCCACGTCCAACGCCTCGAACAGGCTGAAGTGCTGGAACACCATGGCAATGCCGGTCTGCCGCGCCTCGTGAGGAGAGCCCGGCGCAAAATCGCGCCCGGCAAACCGCATTTGCCCCTGATCCGGCCGCACCAGACCATAGACCATCTTCACCAAAGTGGATTTACCGGCCCCGTTTTCGCCCAGAAGCGCATGAACCTCGCCCTCGCCGACGGTGAACCCCACATTGTCGTTGGCGACAACGCCGGGATAGGCCTTTCTCAACCCCTCAAGCTGCAGAAGAGGATCGCTCATGCCCGTTTCCCTGTTTCCATGAATTTGTCGCGCCCGGCGCCCACAAGGTCAACTGCAACGCCCAATGCAATGGCCTGGGGATGTTTACCTAGCGAAGGGTCGCCAATGGGGCAGGTAATTCGCGAGATGGCCTCAGGCCCGTGCCCCAGCCCCGCCAGCCGCGACCGGAAACGCGCCCACTTGGTTGCCGACCCAATCAGGCCAAGCGTGCGGAAGGGGCGCCCCAAGATCTGGTGGCAAATCTCCAGGTCAAGCGCGTGACTGTAAGTCAGCACGAGATGCTCGGCCCCAGCACCGCTAAGTGTCACTAAATCGAGGGGATTCGCGGCAATCAGTGTCTCGACGCCTTCCGAAATTGCCGAGGGAAATCGCTCATTTCCGCTGTCGCACCAGGTAATCCTGACTTCCGGCAGTGGCGCCAGCACATCCACGATCGCGCGCCCCACATGACCGGCCCCCCAGACCCAGACATCGCGGGTCGGGCGGGTAACAGGCTCCACCATCCAGCCGTCGACGGTGCCGGGTTCGGGCGGCTCACCGGCACTTCTGGCCCGCGTCAACAGGCGCTTCACCTGCATCGGCATCTCTTCCGGCCCGCCGGGCAGCGGACGCGCAACAACATCCCTCAGCCCTTCCAGACGCGCCGCATCCCAAACTTCGGTCAGAACGTCCACGGCACCGCCACAGCACTGGCCCACGCCCGGACCAAGCGCGACCTTGTCAAAACGGTCGTCCCCTGAATCAAGCGCCTCCCGCGCCCGCCGGATTGCCTCGAATTCCAATGCACCGCCGCCGATAGTGCCGCGCGTCTCGTTTGCGGTCACCAGCATTGAGGCACCAACCTCGCGCGGGACCGAGCCGCGGGTGCCAGCAACAACCACACGCGCGATCGGCGCCATGCGGCGAATATCGTCGATCGAAAAGCTAATGACGACCTCCGCGCGCTGCCTCGATGGCCTTCAGCACACATTCGGGCGTCGCAGGCGCGTCGAGCGAAGGATAACGGTCGCCACATGCCGATATCGCGTCCGAAAGCGCCAATAGAACCGAGTTTGCTAGCATAAAGGGCGGCTCGCCCACCGCTTTCGACCGATAAACCGTGTCTTCGCGGTTGGAATTCTCCCAAAGCGCCACGTTGAAAATGTCAGGCCGGTCCGAACAAGCCGGTATCTTGTACGTGGAAGGCGCGTGGGTCGTCAGCCGGCCGGCATCGTTCCAGACCAATTCCTCGGTCGTCAGCCAGCCCATGCCTTGCACATATCCCCCTTCAATCTGGCCGATATCAATTGCGGGGTTCAGAGAAGTTCCGCAATCATGCAGGATATCAGCCCTAAGCACCCGGTTTTCGCCGGTAAGCGTGTCGACCACGACCTCTGTCACTGCCGCGCCGTAAGCGAAGTAGAAAAAAGGTCTGCCAACGCCGCGTATCCGGTCCCATTCGACCTTGGGGGTGGCGTAAAACCCGGTGGATGAGAGACTAACACGGGCCAAATAGGCCTCTTTTACTACATTATCGAAACTCAAGCGCTGGTCGCCGACAAGAACTTGCTCGTCTTCAAAACGCACGGTTGCCGGCGTGGCCTGGTAGCGCTCGGCGATGAATTCGGCCAATCGATCCCGAATGGTATCACAGGCCGCCTGCACGGCCATTCCGTTAAGGTCGGACCCGGAAGAGGCGGCAGTTGCCGAGGTATTCGGGACCTTGGCGGTATCGGTCGCGGTGATCTTGACCCGGCTCACATCCACGCCAAACCGCGCCGCCGCCACCTGAGCCACTTTCTGGAACAGCCCCTGCCCCATCTCGGTGCCGCCATGGTTCATGTGGATGGAACCGTCCTGATAGACGTGCACCAGCGCGCCGGCCTGATTCAGATGGGTCAGCGTAAAGCTGATGCCGAATTTGACCGGTGTCAGGGCGATGCCGCGCTTCAGCGTTTCATTGGCCGCGTTCCAGGACGCGATATCCGCTTTTCGCACGGAATAGTCGCTTGAATTGACCAGTTCCTCGGTAAGTTCGTGAAGTACAAAATCCTCCACTTCCATGCCGTAATGGGTCTTTGCGGGGCGTTCCGGCTTGGGCGAATGCTCACCGCCAAACCGCTTTCCGGTGCCAGCGCCGGAAGGTGCCTCGGCCGGGTAATAATTCAGCCGCCGGACTTCCAATGGATCACGTCCAACTTCTGCGGCCACGTGATCCAGAACGCGTTCGATCCCCAGCATCCCTTGAGGCCCGCCAAAACCGCGATAGGCGGTGTTGGACTGCGTGTTGGTCTTCAATCGATGGCTCTCGACCCGCATGTTCGGGATCGCATAGGCGTTGTCGGCGTGAAGCATGGCGCGGTCCGCGACCGGTAGCGAAAGGTCCATAGACCAGCCGCAACGGCATAATTGCAGGAATTCGACGCCGTCGATCCTTCCTTCGTCATTGAATCCCACCCGGTAATCGATGCGGAAGTCATGTCGCTTGCCCGTGATCACAAAATCATCGTCGCGGTCGTATCGCATCTTGCACGGCTTGCCGGTCAGCGATGCAGCAATTGCGCAAGAGACAGCTAAGGCATTGCCCTGGCTCTCTTTTCCGCCAAACCCGCCGCCCATACGGCGGACTTCGACACGAACCCCGTTCATGTGCAGGCCCAGAGCCTCGGCCACCTTGTGCTGAATTTCGGTCGGATGCTGGCTGGACGAATAGACCAGCATATCGCCGCCCTCTTGCGGCACGGCGGCGGCGGCCTGACCCTCAAGATAGAAGTGTTCCTGTCCGCCGATCTCGATCGAACCCTCGATCTGGCGCGGCGCGTTGGCGATCGCGGCGGACGCATCGCCTGTGGCGTAGATGCGAGGCCCCTCTTCAAATCGGCTGTCGGCGGCCAGCGCCTCGTCGACGGTGAATATCGCCAGCTTTTCCTCGATGACGACCTTACCCAATCGAGCGGCACGCCGGGCGGCCCCATGGCTTGTGGCGATTACCAGGAAGATTGGCTGCCCGGCGTAGTGGACCGACCCATCAGCCAGCATCGGCTCGGGTGAAGGAGAGGGAGAAACGTCATTTTCGTGCGGCAGATCGTCAGCGGTCACAACAGCGATTACGCCAGGCGCCGCGCGCACCGCCGAAAGGTCCATTGACGCAATTTCGCCATGAGCAACCTCCGAGAGCCCAAAGGCCAGGTGCAACGCGCCTGCGGGCAAGGGAATGTCATCCACGTACCGGGCCTCGCCAGTGACATGCAGGGGGGCGGCATCGTGGGGCAGGGGACGGGCGACGCTCATGGCTGAACTTCACGCACGTCGACGGTTTCGCCCCTAAGATCACGGTAGTATCTCAGAAGCATGTTTCTGGCAGTGGAAAGGCGATAGTCCGCGCTGGCCCGCATATCTGAAAGCGGCGTAAAATCGTCACTAAACCGGGGCAAAACGCTCTCGATACTATCTGAATTCCAAGGCATGCCGACCAGGGTTTCGCATACTGTGGTTGCCAGTTTCGGTACACCGGCCATGCCGCCAAATCCGATTCGAGCGGCGCTGACCGTCCCGTTGTCCACGGTCACATTGAAGCACCCCAGCACGGCCGAAATGTCCTGATCGAAACGCTTGGAGAGCTTGTAGCAACGAAGGGCAGGGGCCGACTTGTGCAACATCACGGCCTCGACGAACTCGCCGGGCTGTCTGTCTTGCCGTCCGTACTCCAGAAAAAAATCCTCGATCGGCAGTTCTCTCCGCTCGTCACCTTTTCGAAGCGCGAGTGTGGCACCCAGCGCGATCAATGCGGGCGGGTTGTCTCCGATAGGAGAGCCATTGGCGATGTTGCCGCCGATGGTTGCGGCCTGCCGAACCTGTTCCGAGCCATAGCGCCGCACCATTTCGGCGTAAGACGGGTGATGTTCGCGCAAAACTGGCAACAAATCCGCCATTGTCACCGCTGCGCCAACTTTCAGGGCTTCGCCAAGATCTTCGATCTTCTGCAGGTCGTTGCAGCGGATCAGGAAGGCGACGTTTTTCAGTTCTTTCAAAGCCTTGGTTACCCAAAGCCCCACATCTGTTGCCCCAGCGATCAGGGTCGCGTCCGGGTGATCTGCATACCAGGCGGCAAGCTCGTCGGAAGACAGCGGTTGAATTGCCAGAGGCATGGCTTCGGGGATCACTTCGTGCATCCAGGCCGGCACAATCTTGCCTTGGGCGGCTTCGGCGGCGCGAACGATGGGCGCATATCCGGTACAACGGCAGAGATTGCCCGCCAGCACATCATCATGATCGCGGCGCCCGTTCACATGGGCCGCCGCCATCGATGCAATGAAGCCGGGTGTACAGAAGCCACATTGCGAACCATGGTGTGTGACCATCGCCTCTTGAACCGGGTGCAACGTGCCGTCCGGCCCGCTGATCCCTTCAACCGTGCGCACGGCTTTGCCGTTGAGCTGAGGTAGAAATAGAATGCAGGCATTAACCGCGCGCGTCCCGCCACCGTCGGCGACGATAACGGTGCAGGCACCGCAGTCGCCTTCGGAGCAGCCTTCCTTGGTGCCTGTCAGACCGCGATCTTCGCGTAACCAGTCTAGAAGAGTCCGTGTCGGTGGCGTCTCAACCTCGACAGTTTCCCCGTTGAGAGAAAACCTGATCGCCATGAGATGTCCCGCCGCCTTACCCTTTTGTCGAAGCCATGCGCGCCGTCGATGCGGCGTAGAGAGCGCGCGCTTTCCGTCCAATCGCGATGAAAACGTGTAAAGCGGCGATTGGCAAGAATTTTCGTGATTCCGGGACGCGGACAAACTCACTCGAAGAGTTTCGCAGGAAAGTTCGAACTAACCTAACCCCAGGTCGGGTGAAACTTCCCGGCGGGCGACAGGGTGAAAAGCTCGAATCCGTCCTCGGTTACGCCGACCGAATGCTCGAACTGCGCGGAAAGCGACTTGTCGCGGGTCACCGCCGTCCAGTCGTCTGACAGGACCTTGGTTTCGGGCCGGCCCAGGTTCACCATGGGTTCGATGGTGAAGAACATGCCGGGTTCAAGAGTGGCCCCGGTGCCGGGCCGGCCATAATGCAGAACATTGGGCGGCGCATGAAACACCCGGCCCAGACCGTGGCCGCAAAAATCGCGGACAACGCTCATCCTGTGGGCTTCCACATAGGCTTGAATGGCGTGTCCGATGTCGCCGAAGGTGTTACCGGGTTTTACTGCCTCGATCCCCTTGAAGAGGGCATCGTGGGTAACCTGAATCAGCCGCTCGGCCTTGCGCGTTAGCTTGCCCGCCACATACATGCGGCTGGTGTCGCCGTACCAACCATCAACGATTACGGTAACGTCGACATTCAGGATGTCGCCGTCCTTCAGGCGTTTATCGCCTGGGATACCATGGCAAACCACGTGATTTACACTGATACAGCTGGCGTGCTGATATCCTTTGTAACCGATCGTGGCCGAGGTCGCGCCCGCTTCGTCCACCATGCGGGTGATGGCCGCGTCGATCTCTCCGGTCGTGGCGCCGGGGCGCACCAGCGGCGCAATCTCGTCAAGGATATGCGCGGCAAGCGCACCCGCCCGGTGCATGCCGGCGAAACTGTCAGGCTCGTGAATGCGGATGCCGTCCTTAGTCAGGCGGCCCTTGGTGCGGTCGTCCACGCGGGTAATCCTTTCATTGCCGGATATAGGGCGAATTACCGCTTTGCGCTAGCCGTAGCGTGTCCCGGTGCAAGTTCCAGCACTGGCAGCTGTTCCCCGATATCGACACTTTCGGTGGAGATGCGAGTCGTATGACAAACCGCTTCCACGCCGGCATTCCGGGCACGATCGAAGGCCTCGCTGTATCCGGGGTCAAGATCACGCGCCAGGCGAAATTCCCGGCAATCCGTGCGCTGCACCAGGTAAAGCATCATGCCACGGTGACCCTGAGCCACAACGTTAGCGAGCTCGTCCAGATGTTTGGCCCCGCGCTTGGTGACACAATCGGGAAACTCGGCAAGCGCACCCGAGCGCCTCAAGTGAACGTTTTTCACCTCGACATAGGCGTTGGGCAGGCCGGGGCCCTGCAGCACAAAGTCGACCCGGCTGTTCGTGCCATAGCGCACCTCGGGTGTTACCTTGTCATAGTCCGAAAGGGCAGGGATGGCGCGCGCCAGAAGCGCCTCCTTCACCACTCGGTTCGGAACCGAAGTGTCGATGCCTGCAAGATGATCGCCGGGAAGCTCGACCAGCCGCCATCCGTGTTTCAGCTTCTTCCTGGGATCGTCGTTGGTCTCAAGCCAGACGCGCATGCCGGGCTCGGCCAGCCCCAGCATCGCGCCGGGATTGGGACAATGAACCGTAACTTCGCCGCCACTCTCTAGCGACACATCGGCCAGAAACCGTTTGTACCGACGGATCAGACGGGCAGGGACTAAAGGCGTTTGAAAGCGCATTCCGTCGGCCCTATACCGGCAGCGGGATAGGAACAAGCAAGGGGTGCGCCCGGAATGGCAAATCCGACAGCGGCCATGCTGGTCATCGGGGATGAGATACTCTCGGGCCGGACCCGCGACGCCAATATGCATTATCTGGCGGGCGAGTTGACGGCGGCGGGTATTGACCTGAAGGAAGTGCGCGCCATCGCGGATGATGACGAGGCGATCAAGAGCGCCGTGCGCCAGCTTTCCGAGACGCATGATCATCTTTTTACATCCGGCGGCATCGGGCCAACCCATGATGATATCACTGCGGACTGCGTGGCCTTAGCGATGGGTACTTCGATCGGCGTTCGTGCGGATGCGCTGGCAATCCTCCAGGCGCATTATGACCGTGAAGGGATCGAGTTGAACGAGGCGCGGCAACGCATGGCTCGCATTCCCGACGGGGCAACGCTTATCGAAAATCCCGTTTCGGCGGCTCCCGGATTTTCGCTTGGCAACGTTCACGTCATGGCGGGCGTACCGTCGATCTTCCGCGCCATGGTCGAAAGCCTGTTGCCTGGACTAGCAACGGGCGAACCGATTCTGTCTGAAAGCGTGCGAGTTGCCCTGCCTGAGGGTGAGATCGCCGGGCGACTCGGGCAGATTGCAAGTGAGTTTCCCGAGCTCAGCTTTGGATCCTACCCCTTCAAGAATGATCAGGGCTATGGCGCCAACCTCGTCGTTCGCGGCTTTTCAGAGGCGGATCTGGCGCGAGCGGTCGAGCGATTGAAAACGACCTTCGCAGGTATCGCCGAATGACGGAAATGCCCCGCTCGGATCAGCTTTTGGCGACGCTCGACGCGACATGGCCGCCCGCGCGTTTAATCGTCGCCGGACCGTGGGTTTTGAGAGAGGGGCAAGGCGGGGGCCAGCGTGTCTCGGCGGCGACTGCGGAAAGCGAAACCTCGGAAGCCGATATCGGGCTGGCCGAGAAGGGCATGTGGGACCTGCGACAGCGCCCGCTGTTCATGATCCGCGAAAAAGAGACCAGGCTTGACACGTGGCTCGACCGGAGGGGGTATGAAGTTGTCGATCCGGTCGTGATCTATGCGGCCAAGACAGAAGCGATCGCCGCAACTCAGGGGAAAACCGTAATCGCCACTTGGCCGCCTCTCGCCATTCAGCGTGACATCTGGAAGGCTGGCGGTGTCGGGTCGGACCGGCTCGCCATCATGTATCGGGCGACGGCAGCCAAGACGAGCTTGCTTTGTCGGCATCACCAAACCCCAGCAGCCACGGCCTTTGTGGCGGAAGCCGGGGGTGTTGCGATGGTCCACGCGCTTGAGGTCGCGCCAGCGCTGCGCAATCGCGGCATGGGCGAGATTATCATGCGGGCAGCCGCCAGTTGGGCGGTTTCACAGGGCGCCGCCTGGCTTGCGCTTGCGGTCACGCAGGCCAATGAAGCGGCGAACGCGCTCTATCGCAAACTCGGGATGCAGGCGTGTGCCGCTTACCATTACCGTCGCGCGCCAGAGGCGCCTGCATGATCCGCCGACTGATCCCCTTCCTGCTTTGCGCACTACCCCTACAGGCGCAGGAGCTGGAGTATCCCGGCGCCGAACTGGTCACTGTCGAGGCATCGCCTGCCGATAGCGTGCGCCTGCCGAAAGAGCCCTGGAAATCCGGCACCCCAGTGGCGGCTACAGAAGGCGCCATCCGCCGCAGCGTTCTGCGACTGCCCAATTCAAAACTGACAACTCTGCAACTGATCGAACCATTGCGCACCCAGCTTCTCGAGACAGGTTTCCAGCAGGTATTTGCCTGCGCCGACGCCGAATGCGGCGGTTTTGACTTCCGCTTCCAACTCGACCTGCTAGGTGAACCGGCGATGTTCGTCGATCTCGGCGACTATCGCTATTTGCTGTTCGAGAAGCCGGGCGGCAGCCCGCACACGATTTCCGTGGTGGCCTCGCCCGCGTCCGACGCAGGTTTCATCCACGTGACAGAAGTATCGGATGCAGCCTTCCCCGAGGTCGGCCCGATCGAGCCCCAGCCTGAACCCACGCCGGTCGAAACCCCGGAGGACCTGATCGCCGCGCTTCTTGAGAGCGGTCACACCGTTCTCGCCGATCTTGAGTTTCAGACCGGTTCCGCCGATCTGGGCGGTGGCCCGTTTCCTTCACTTGAACTTCTGTCCCGTTGGCTGACCCGCAATCCGGCGGCGCGTATTGTTTTGGTGGGCCACACCGATTCCGTCGGATCGCTCGAATCCAATACCAGCCTGTCACGCCGCCGGGCCGCTTCTGTCGCGGACCGGCTGGTGAACGCCTTGGGAACCGATCCCGCTCAACTTCAGTCTGCCGGCGCTGGATATCTGGCCCCGCGCGCGTCGAATTTGACAGAAGATGGCAAGGCTCAGAACCGTCGCGTTGAAGTTGTGCTTCTCAGTCTGAATTAGAGCCACACAAACAAAACGGGCGCCACTAGGGCGCCCGCTTGAACCTATACTGTTGAGATCACCACCTATCCGGACCTTTCTCCGCAAAGGCGTGCACTAGGAAATCGATAAACGCGCGCACCTTGGGCTGGGTAAACCGGCCCGGTGGGTAAACGGCGAAAATGCCCTGTGTCTCAATGGGAAGTTCGGGAATGGCTTCCTGCACCTGGCCACTGTCCATCGCATCCGCATAAAGGAAGGACGGAAGATAGGCGATGCCAAGCCCGGCAATGGCAGCATTCAGAAGCGACTGACCATCATTGACCGTCAGCCAGCCAGCGGTGCGAACCTGACGCTTCTCGCCCGAAGGCGCGGTCAGTTTCCAGACATTGCCGCTGGAGTTGTTCGAATAATGAAGCAGCTTGTGTTCGTTCAGTTCATCAATCTTTCCGGGGCGCCCGTATTTCTCGAAATACTCAGGCGAGGCGATCATGCGGCGGTTGGTCTCGCATAGCTTGCGCGCGCGCAGCGTCGAGTCTTCCAGCTCACCAATGCGGATCGCCAGATCGAACCCTTCTGAAATCAGTTCAACATAGCGGTTGTTCAGCACCATGTTTACGGTGATCTCGGGAAATTCCTGCAGGAATTCACCAAGCACCGGTGACAGGTGATTCACGCCGAAATCCGTTGCCACGGAAATTCGCAGCAGGCCCGAAGGCGCGGACTGCATCGAAGTGACCAGCGCGTCGGCTTCACCTGCGTCGTTCAGTACGCGGCGGGCGCGGTCGTAATAAGCCAGGCCAATTTCAGTTGGCGATACGCGGCGCGTCGTGCGGTTCAAGAGACGCGCACCCAATCGGGCTTCAAGCGACGAAACGTGCTTGGACACGGCCGACTTTGAAATCCCCATTTTCTTGGCAGCATCAGTGAACCCACCCTGATCCACGACGGTTGCAAAGGCTTCCATTTCCGTCAGACGATCCATGCGGTTTGTTACCCTTAGTTCTTGCCCCCCGGCTCAAGCGTTCTGCGCGTCAAATCGGGCGAGAATTGGGAAAGACCCCGACAATTACCCGGTTTTATCGGGATTGTTTTGAGGGCGGATACGCGGAAACCATGCGTCAAATCGGCTGTTGAAGAACGCCCTGCCGTTTTCTTTGGTCGAGATTGGCAGGTTGAGCTGACTGGTCGGACAGGTCTTCACCTGGTGATTTTCTTAAGAAACAGTGACTAAAACCTGTGGGGAAGCCCGAGGCTGCCTGCATCCATCGCCTCTTTGAAGTTGGACAGAAGAACAGCCGCCTCGCGATCTGTTCTCAATCGGTAAACCGTTGTTTCCGGCATCGCTTTTTCGACAAGATTTGTTATTTTCTGGCGCGCGGAGGACCGTGTCTTCCAGATATAAGCGATGAACTCCCACGAAAACCGCTCGGGGCAATTGGCCGGCAGGTCGGGACGTGTGCGGCCAAGACCAAAGAGGGTTCGGCGCAGAACGCGGAACATCCGGCGAGCTACACCCATATCGATCCAGATCAAGGTATCGGCGTGCGTCAGTCGATCTTCCCAGGTGGCCGAATGTCCTCCCTCAAGTATCCACTTCGGCTGCCGGTGAACTTCGCGGCAAAGTAGGGTTTTTTCCTCTGCGCCACGCTCCACCCATCCCGGCATCCAGTGGATCTGGTCGATGTGAAAGACCGGCAGACGCGTGATTTCACCCAGCCTTCTGGCAAACGTCGATTTGCCCGCACCCGGCTGTCCGATGACCATCACCCTTTTCATGGCAAAAAGATCGCGGCAGGCGGCGCGAGCTTCAAGTCAAAGTTTGGCGGCCAGCCGGGAGCCTTGGTCGATTGCGCGTTTCGCATCAAGTTCGGCCGCCACATCTGCGCCACCGATGACGTGCGGTTTCAGTCCGCTCGCCATGAGATCATCAGCCAATGAGCGTTCGCTCACCTGACCGGCGCAGAGAACGATTGTATCGACAGGGACGACCTCCTTCGAGCCATCCTGCCGGGTAACGTGGAGACCGTCTTCGTCGATCCGATCATAGGTGACACCGCCAATCATTTTGACGCCTTTCATCAGCAGCGCGCTGCGGTGAATCCAGCCAGTTGTCTTGCCAAGGCTTTTGCCCGGACGCTCACTTTTCCGCTGAAATAGTGACACTTTTCGCGCCGAAACTGCCGGTTGAGGCCCATCCGGTGCCAGGCCCGATCTGTGCTCGGCCGGGTCGGCCACGCCCCACTCCCGCAGCCACTCATCAAGGTTGTCCGCCAGGCTCTCTTCGTGAGTCAGAAACGTCGCTACATCGAATCCGATGCCACCGGCACCAATGATTGCTACGCGCTCACCTGCCGTCTCACGCTCCGTCAGAATATCTGCGTAACTGACCACATGGCCGCCTTCGATGGTTATCCCCGGATCGCGCGGCTGAACTCCGGTCGCGACGATGACTTCGTCGAAGTCCCCAAGGGCATCGGTGGTCATCCTCTTTCCTAGCCGAATTGCTACGCCAGCCTCGCGCAGCATCGTCTCGTACCAGTCAATCAGCCCATGAAAC
>CAJICO010000319.1_pt1 | contig 20095 bp, 17 predicted proteins | sample 9199701 | NCBI WGS metagenome assembly CAJICO01 (sample SAMEA7708339, study PRJEB35096) | sediment metagenome | biome: marine neritic benthic zone biome [ENVO:01000025]; feature: sediment [ENVO:00002007]; material: shallow marine sediment [ENVO:03000034] sea grass bed [ENVO_01000059] ... | reverse complement strand
TCCTGATGAGTTTCCAGACCAACGAGACGATCCTGCGTGTACCGCCGTCGATCATCTTCGAGCCGACGACACAGAATTACGTCGCCCTGATCACCGGGCGGCTCGAAACCAATGCGGGCGCGCTCGAGATCAAATTCATGTCGAACCTCTGGAACTCGCTCTACCTGTCAGTTGGGTCGGTCACCGTCGGACTGCTCCTTGGGGTTCCGGCGGCCTACGCGTTCGGAAGGCTGAAATTTCGGGGTTCGGAAGACATCGCCTTCACACTCCTCAGCTTCCGCTTCGCGCCACCCCTTCTGGTGCTCCTGCCGCTGACCATCTACTTCCAGCAGATCGGGCTTGCAGACACCTATTTCGGGCTGATCTGGGTTTACCAGCTGATTGTGCTGCCGCTGATCCTCTGGATCGTGCGTGGCTACTTCGAGGACATTCCGGCCGACATCGAATACGCCTACCGGATCGCCGGGCACAGCTGGTTTTCCACCTTCCGCAAGATCGCCCTGCCCCTGGCCATGCCGGGTATCGCGGCGGCGGGCCTGTTGGCGTTCATCTTCGCCTGGAACAATTTCATCTTCGCCCTTGTCCTGGCCTCGGCCGACAAGCAGCCCGTGACCGTGGGGGCACTGGCCTTCGTAACCGCCTCCGGCATCCAGTTCGGCCAGATTGCGGCGGGTATCGTTCTGTCGATCCTGCCCACATTGGCGCTGGCGCTCTACGCGCAGCGGTACCTGGTCGAAGGCCTCTCGCTCGGCGCGGTCAAGGGATAGGCACATGTCGATCGAACTCAACAATGTGGCCAAGTCCTTCAAGACCGATCTGGTGTTCAGCGAAGTCTCGCTGGACATCGCAAAGGGCGAAACCCTTGTCCTCTTCGGTCCCTCCGGCGCGGGCAAGACGGTATTATTGCGCCTGATCGCGGGCGTCATCGATCCCGATGAGGGGCAAATCGTAGTGAATGGCGTCGACATGGACGGGGTGGAGCCCGAAGATCGCGGCATCGGCATGGCGTTCCAGAACTTCGCACTTTTCCCACATATGGACGCGCACGCCAATATCGCCAGCCCCCTGACCGCGCGCCGGGAAACCAAGGACGGGATCGGCTCCCGTGTGTCCGAGGTGGCGAAACTTCTGAAAATCGATCACGTCCTCGGCCACAAACCGAAAGAGCTGTCGAACGGCCAGAAGCAACGCACCGCGCTTGGCCGGGCCCTTGCTGCGAAACCCTCGATACTCCTGCTCGACGATCCCCTGCGCAACGTCGACGCCAAACTCCGCTTCGAAATGCGGCTTGAACTGCCGCGCCTTCTGAAGGCGCAAGAGGCGACGGTGATCTACGTCACTCAGGATTATAAGGAAGCCATGGCCCTCGGCGACCGGATCGCGGTGATGAACAACCATGGCATCGCCCAGATTGGCACGCCGGAAGACATTTACCTCAGCCCCGGCACAACCTCGATCGCCCGGCTCTTCGGGGACCCGGCGATCAACCTTCTCGATGTCGTGCCGGAAAGCGGACCCAGCGGACCGGAGGTCGAAATCTCAGGCGCCAGGATGGCGATCGACCCACGTCTCGGCTCTGCAGTAGGAAAAGAGTGCACGCTGGGCGTTCGCCCCGAAACCATCCGGTTCGTCGAAGCAGGCACACCCGGCTGCATCCCCGTCGATATCGAGGCTGAAACGCCACTGAATGAAAAGACCGTCACGTTGGCCGTCACCGCGCAGAAACGCGAAATCCTCGTCTCCCGCCCCGCTGGCACGCCCGGCCCGGACGCGGGCACCGCCCATGTCCTACTGGACCCGGCCTCGGCCCTGCTCTTTGACCGGGAGACCGGCGACCGGATCACCGGAGAGGACGCGGCATGAAGGAAACGGTCCTCAAACTCGACAAGCTCGACAAGTTCTACGGGCCCATGGACACCGGCGTTCATGCCGTCCGGGATTTCAGCATGGACGTAGCCAAGGGCGATATCGTCGCGCTTCTCGGATCGTCCGGCTGCGGCAAGACCTCGACGCTGCGGATGATCGCGGGGTTCGAGGAAACAAGCCGCGGCAGCATCCATCTGGGCGGGCGGGAAATCCACACCCTGGCCCCGGTGAAACGCCATGTGGCGATGGCGTTCGAGGGCTACTCGCTCTACCCGACGGTCAACGTCCGCGACAATATCGCCTTTGCCCTGAAGGCGGCTCGGCTACCCGAGGCGGAAGTCACCGCGAAAGTTCGCGAAGTGGCCGAGATGCTGGAAATCGCTGACATCCTCGGCCGGATGCCCAACTCCCTTTCAGGTGGCCAGCAGCAACGCGCCTCGCTGGCACGCGCGCTTATCCGCGAGGCCGATCTCTTCCTGCTGGACGAACCCATGGGGCAGCTGGAGCCGCAGTTGCGCACCATCCTGCGGGGCCGTCTCAAACATTTCATCAAGGAACGCGGCATGACCGCGATCCTTGTGACCCATGACCAGACCGAGGCTAACGCACTGGCCGACAAGATCGCGGTCATGGAAGATGGAGAGCTTCAGCAATACGCCAGCCCCTCTGAAATCAAGGACCGTCCTGCCAATCTGTTTACCGGCACTTTCGTGGGCGAGCCGCCGATGAATGTATTTCCCGTCGCTGCAACGGCAGAGGGCGGGAACTTGCGTCTGTTGCTGCAAGGTGGCCACCATCTTGAGTACCCGGAAAGCGATTTCGCACCCGAAGTTCGCGCTGCCATTCTGGATCGCGGCGATGTGGTGATCGGCGTGCGGCCCTATGCGGTGCGGCGAACCGATGATGGCGCCAAAGCAACTGTTCTGACCAACCAATGGCTGGGGGATCAAAGCCACATCGCCGCGAGTTTCGCAGATGCGATGGTCGTGCTGGTCGAACATGACCGGGCCGAGGTCGGCGTTGGCGAGACAATCTCGATCCGGCTGGAACCTTCGGATTTGCATGTCTTCGACCCGGCAGGCGGCAAGGCAATTAGCCATGGAAAGGAGATGGCGTGATGAGCAATGGCCATGACATCCTGATTGGAATCGACGCGGGAACTTCGGTCATCAAGTCGATCGCCTTCGACCTGCAAGGCAACCAGATCGCCCAGGCCGCCCTGCCCAACCGGTACCAGACACGGCCCGACGGAGCCGCGTTCCAGTCCATGGACAACACCTGGGAGGATTGCGCCAAGACGCTCCGCGCTCTGGGTGAGAAAATCGAAGGCCTGGCCGAACGCACAGCGGCCCTGGCGGTCACCGGCCAGGGCGACGGCACCTGGCTGATCGACCGCGACAACCGGCCAGTAACGGACGCGTGGCTCTGGCTCGATGCGCGCGCCGCGCCGGTGGTCGAACGGGTCCGCGGCAGCGAGGCCGACCGCGAGCGCTATGCCATCACCGGCTCGGGCCTGAACGCCTGCCAGATGGGCGCGCAACTGGCGCACATGAAGGACACCACACCAGAGCTGGTAGAGACCGCGGATGCAGCGTTCCATTGCAAGGACTGGCTGTACTTCAATCTCACCGGCGTGCGGGCGACCGCCCCCTGCGAGGCCATCTTCACCTTCGGCGATTTCCGCACCGGCACCTATGACGACCGGGTAATCGCGGCGATGGGATTGCTGCCGGAAAAACGGCTCATGCCGGAAATCGTGAATGGTACCGAGACGACCCATGGTCTGTCCCGTTCGGCAGCTGCTGAGACCGGCCTTTTGGAAGGCACACCCGTCGCGCTTGGCTTCCTCGACGTGCCCTGCACAGGACTGGGCGGCGGCATCTATACAGATGGCACGCCAGCGGGGTGCACGATCATCGGCTCGACCGGCATGCACATGCGGGCCACGCCGATAGGAGAGGTCGTGTTAAACGAGGATCTGACCGGCTATGTCATGCCTCTGCCGATCCCGGGCATGGTGGCGCAAATTCAGTCCAACATGGCCTCTACGCTGAACATCGACTGGCTTCTGGGCGTGGCTGGCGAATTGCTCACCGAATTCGGCCCATCAGTGCCGCACGGTGATCTGATTGCGCGCATCGACGGGTGGCTTGCCGACAGCAAGCCGGGGCAGATCATCTATCACCCCTATATTTCCGAAGCCGGTGAGCGCGGACCCTTTGTCGATCCCGCCGCGCGGGCGAGCTTCATCGGGCTCTCAACGTCTCACAATTTCGCCGATCTGGTGCGCGCCGTGGTCGAAAGTCTGGGGCTTGCCGCCCGTGACTGCTATGCCGCCATGGGGGCCATTCCGTCCGAGATTCGCCTGACCGGAGGCGCTGCGCGTTCTGACGGCCTACGAGGCATCTTTGCCGCAGCGACCGGCGCCGAAGTCCGCACTTCGACCCGGGAGGAGGCCGGCGCCGCAGGCGCGGCAATGATGGCGGCGGTGGCAATTGGCGCCTATCCCAATATCGAAGCCTGCATTGCCGATTGGGTGGCACCGGGCCTCGGCACCGCTGAAGCGCCGGACGCGGCGCTTGCGGAAATCTACGACCAGACATTTCCCGTCTACCAGAATTCCAGAAACGCATTGGGACCGGTTTGGTCCCAACTTTCCAGCCAAGGAGGGTGCTGACGTGCCGAGTAAAGTCGCAATCATAGGCGATCATTTTATGCTTCCTGAAGTCTTTGACGAAAAGCTGCGCGAGGCGTGCGGCGATCGCGTAACCACGCGCATTCGCAAGGACGACTGGCCGGACGTTCCCATGGAGCACGGCTATGCCACCGCCGGCATGGAGGGGCTGAAGGAGTATTTCGGCACCGCCGAGGATGTGGTCGACTTTGTTGGCGACGCCGAGATCCTGGTCACACAGCTCGCTCCGATGTCACGCGGCATGTTCGAAAGCCTGCCGACACTGAAGATGATCGCCGTTTCGCGCGGCGGCCCTGTCAGCATCGACATGAAGGCGGCAAAGGATCATGGCGTCCTTGTCGTCAACACACCGGGCCGCAACGCCACTGCCGTGGCCGAGTTCACCATCGGCGCCATCCTTGCCGAGACGCGGAAGATCCGGGAAGGCCACGAGGCCCTGCGGGCGGGCGACTGGCGCGGCGATCTCTACCGCGCCGACGTCACCGGGCGCGAACTGAACGAAATGACCGTCGGCGTGATCGGATATGGCAATATCGGGACCAAGGTTGTCAGGCTATTGCGCGCCTTCGGCACCCGGGTCCTCGTCAACGATCCCTATATTCAGTTGGATCCCGAGGACGTGGCAGCGGGCGTCGAACTGGTGTCCTTTGAACGCATTTTGGCTGAAAGCGACGTCGTCACCATGCACCCGCGCGTGACCGAGGAAACAACCGGGATGATCGATGCCGATGCTTTCGCCGCGATGAAACCGGGCGCGCTTTTCGTAAACACCGCCCGCGGTCCGCTTGTCGACTACGAGGCGTTGACCGAAGCTTTGCAGACCGGCCCTCTCGGCAGTGCGATGCTGGAAACTTTTGCCGTTGAACCGGTGCCAGAGGACTGGCCGCTTCTGCAACTCCCCAATGTCACCTTGACGCCCCATATCGCGGGGGCCTCTGTGCGGACCGTAACCTACGCTGCCGAACAAGCCGCCGAAGAGGTCCGCCGTTTTCTTGCGGGCGAACCGCCACGTAATCCCTGCTGAGGCCAATGACCGAAAGGGCGGCCACAATGACGGGTGACGGCAAGGGTGGCGCCGACGCCCCCTTTGACGTTTTCGTCGTCGGTGGCGGTATCAACGGTGCTGGCATCGCCCGGGATGCGGTTGGCCGGGGCTTGTCGGTTGTGCTTTGCGAAAAGGATGATCTTGCCGAGGGCACCTCGTCGCGCTCGGGCAAACTGGTGCATGGCGGGCTGCGCTATCTCGAGCACTATGAATTCCGACTGGTCCGCGAGGCGCTGATCGAGCGCGAAGTCCTGATGAACGCCGCACCGCATATCATCTGGCCCATGCGTTTCGTGCTGCCCCACAGCCCCCAGGCGCGCCCGCGTTTCCTGATCCGGCTCGGGCTCTTTCTGTACGACCACCTTGGCGGGCGCGAGAAGCTCCCGGGAACGCGCAGCCTTGATCTACGCCGCGATCTGGAAGGCGCGCCGCTTCAGGATCAATATACAAAGGGTTTCGAATACTCCGACTGTTGGGTCGACGATGCCCGCCTTGTGGTGCTGAACGCGCTGGATGCTGCTGAACGGGGGGCGAAAATCCTGACGCGGCACGCAGTCGTCTCGGCACGTGCCAGCGATGGACTCTGGGCCGTCACCATCAAAAACACGGCAACGGGCGAAACGCGGACGATCCACGCCAGGTCGCTGGTGAACGCCGCCGGACCCTGGGTGACCGACATCATCACCCGGGTCGCCGGCGCCAACTCGACCCGCAATATTCGGCTGGTCAAGGGCAGCCACATCATCGTGGCCAAATTCTGGGAAGGCGCCCATGCCTATCTGGTTCAGAACAGCGACCGCAGGGTGATTTTCGTCAATCCTTACGAAGAGGATCTGGCGCTGATCGGAACTACGGACATCTCCATCGACGGACAGCCGGACGAGGTCCGCGCCGACGATACCGAAGTGGACTATCTTCTGGGCGTGGTGAACCGCTATTTCAAGAAGCGGCTGGAACGTGAGGATGTGATCGCCACATTTTCCGGCGTCAGGCCGCTTTTTGACGACGGCAAGGGCAACCCTTCGGCTGTAACACGCGACTATGTCTTCGAGCTCGACGACACGGCTGGCGCGCCCCTTCTGAGCATCTTCGGCGGCAAGATCACCACTTTCCGGGAACTGGCCGAACGTGGCGTCACCAAGCTGGAACATTTTTTCCCGCAGATGCGCGGCCCCTGGACCGCAGCCGAAAACCTGCCGGGCGGTGACTTTGATGGCGCGGATTACGAGGCTTTCGACTCCAAATTAAGGGCGGAATTCCCCTGGATGCCGGACGATTTGCGCCGGCACTATGGGCGGCTCTACGGCACCCGCCTGACGCAGATCGTCGGCGCGGCCACCAGCATCGCCGGGCTCGGCAAGCACTTTGGCGGCAACCTATATGAGGCGGAAGTCCACTACCTGATAGAAGTCGAGTGGGCGCGGACGGTTGACGACATCCTCACGCGCCGGACCAAGGAATACCTCCGACTGACCGACGCCGAGCAACATGCCTTCGCCGCCTGGTTGGCTGATCTGACGAGCGGTGCCGCCTGAGCCGAGCCAATCGGGTTGATTTGCAATTCGCTAAGGATTGCCCGGCCACCGTACGGTCAGTTTACCCGAATCACATATTTGAAGCGCAATTTCTCCGCACGCATGCGCATGCGAATTCAAATCGGACCAGCGGGTTCAGAGGTCCTAGCACCACCTCTGGCACCCGGTCCAACCGGTTGGATTCCGTACTCAGTTTCCTGTCAAAGGCTTCACATAGATACACAAGAACAGTTCCCGGATCGGTCGATCCCGGGAGCGCTTGGCGTGCCTAACCCTTATTGTACTTGGCATCCACCTCATCGATCGCCCGGACGTTCCCGGCGGACCGCCCCTCGGGATCGAATGACGAAGAGAGAAAGGCATCGGCAATATCCTTGGCAAGTTCCGGCCCCACAACACGTGCCCCCATAGTGATGATCTGCGCGTTGTTCGAGGTCGCAGCCTTGCCGGCAGAATAGGTGTCGTGGCATTGGGCGGCGCGAATGCCGGGCACCTTGTTGGCCGCCAGACAGACCCCGATTCCGGTGCCGCAGACCAGAATCGCCCGATCATAGGTACCGGCAATCACATCGGATGCGACGCGGTCGGAAAGGTTGGCGTAGAATGCATCGGGACCGGCCTCGGTGTGTGAGATTTCCGAAACTTCGTAGGCGCCCCCAAGATGCTCTGCCAAGACCTTGGCCAGGCCTTCCCCCGCGCTATCCCCTGCTACGGCAATCTTCATCCTCTGTCCTTTCATCTTTCAAAGCGTGGCAGCACATTGTGCCAGAATGCCCAGGTAGCCTTCGACATTCCAGGCCGAGCGCCCGATGAACAGCCCGTCTATGTGCGGGCACCTTATCAGTTCTTCGCAGTTCCCCGGATTGACGGACCCGCCATAGAGGCAGGGTATGCGGCGGCCCAGAACGTCTTCTGCCACCGCGATAATCTCGGCCTGCCGGGCATCGGCATAGTCGGACGTGGCGGGAATGCCGCCATCGCCGATCGCCCAGACCGGTTCGTAAGCCAGCAGCACGGGTGCGTCCGTGCCGGCCACACCGGAAAGCGCCGCCCGCACCTGGGTCTCCAGCACTTCCTTGGCGCGCCCGGCCTCCCGCTCGTCCAGGGTTTCGCCGATGCAGATCAGCGGGATCAGCCTGTGCCGCACGGCGGCAGCAGCTTTCAGACCCACCGTCTCGTTGGTCTCGCCAAAATGCGCCCGCCGTTCGGAATGGCCAAGCTCGACCATGTCGAGCCCGCAGTCGGCCAGCATTACCGGCGAAACCTCTCCTGTCCAGGCGCCCGCATCGTCCCAGTGCATGTTCTGGGCGCCCACCTTGACCGAGCTACCGTCGAGAATGCCCGCCACCTCGCGAACCGCTGTAAAAGGCGGGATGACAAAGCGCTGAATGCGCGCGTCCCGCTGATCGTCGGCTTCCGACATCGCCCGGGCAAATGCCTCGGCCTCGGCGAGTGTCTTGTTCATCTTCCAGCTTGTGCCAATCCAGAGCGCAGCCATTCAGAGTGCCCTTTCCATCAGTTCCGCCAAAGCTTCGCGCGATAGCGGCACAGGGTTTGCCTTCATCGAAGATGACGCGGCTGCCGCCTCTGCCGCATAGGCGCGGTGGCTTGCCGCGATCCCTTGCATTTCAAGGCCCGGCAGACCCGCCTCCCGCGACCAGATCGCAAGCCGGTCGAAAGCCTCCTCCGGCGCACCGCCAATCGCGTCGGCAATCCAGCCACGAACCTCAATGAACCTCTCAGCCGTGGCACCATCGGTTACCTTGCCAGCGTTCACCGTCAGCACATGGGGCAACAAGACCCCGCAAATCTCGCCATGGGCCGCACCCGCGATGCCGCCCAAAGGACCTGCCAATCCATGGACTGCCCCCAAACCGGCATTGGCCAGCGCAAGACCACCTGAGAGGCTGACCAAGGCCATGTCATCGCGTGCCGCAGGGTCCTCCGCCTGCATTAGCCTGTACAATGCTTTCAGCCCCCGAGGGATAGCGTCCCGGCAAAGCGCGTCGGTCATCGGGTTGGCAAGGGTGCAGAGATAAGGCTCGATCACCTGGGTGATCGCGTCCAGCCCCGAGGCGAGCGTGATGGCGCGGGGGCAATTGTCGGTCAGCGCGGGATCGACCAAGGCAAGCCGAGGCAGCATTCGTGGATCGCGGAGGGAAACTTTGCGCTGATGTTCGGGCACTGCAATCACCGCGTTGCGGGTGACTTCCGCGCCGGTTCCCGCCGTGGTCGGGAGCGCGATGAAAGGCAGCGGATCGGCCGCGAGCGGCAGGCCCTTGCCCACCACCTCCAGATGGTCGAGCATGGGGCGCCGCGCCGGCACCAGAGCGGCAATGGCCTTGCCGGCATCCACGGCGGCCCCGCCACCGAGCGCCGCGACCACCTCTGCCCCATGCTGACGCGCGATCTCAAGGCCGTTTTGAATCATCTCCGCATCGGGCTCACCCGGCACCGCAAACCGGGCGACCTGGCAAGCCTCGCCCAACTCATCGGCCAGCCAGTCGGCCCGGGAGCCCGTCGCCCCGTGAACCAGCAAAACCCGCTTTCCCAGCGCCGCTGCCAAATCCGCCGCCTGCGATGCGGCACCCCGGCCGAAACGGATCTGGGTAGCTGTCATGAAGGAGAAGGCGGGCAACATGCTCAAACTTTCAGATCAGCGGCACCGCTGTCGATATGCGGCGCCCAGAAGGCGACGGATTCGGCGATCTGCGGGATCACTTCGCGGTCATTGGGTTCACGCTCCTTGAAACTAAGCTCAAGGCAAATCTCATTGTCCTCGCCCCCGCCCTCGCGAAAGGCCGCAAGAAGCGGTTCGGGATGGATCCGCCCCTTGGCGTTGAATTCTGCCGTGAACGGGCGATGCCCGCCCTTGTCCATCAGGCTTTGCTTGATGTGGATGATCGGCGACACGCGGGGCACCGTGCGCGCCCAGGCGTAAGGGTCATAGTCGTCGGGATCGTCGCTAGTGACGTCGCCATGATCGATATCCGCCATCATCCACATGGGGATCGCCATCTGAGCCGCGCTCAACTGATCCTGCAGGGCCAGGCAGCTTTTGATCGTTTCGCCGAACTCGCGGCCAATGCTCATCGGCTCCCAGAAGAGAAACTTCAGCCCGGCCGCTTTGGCGTGCTCGGCAACCTCGGACCAGCACTCGATGGCGATATCGATCAATGCCTGGCGGCGGACAGGATCGTCGTAGTCCCGGTAGGTGAAGATCGCGAACTGGGTCCCCACAGATGTGCCGCCGAAATCGCCGATGATGTCGGCAAACGTCTTGAACCACGCGACGTAGTACCGCCGCACCTCGGCATCCGGATGACCGAAATGGTTGAGCCGTCCGTAAGGCCCGGTCATGCCGCTGGTGATGCGGACGCCGGTGCGCTTAAGTGCAGCGTTCATGTCGCCTGTCAGACGTTGGATCAGCGGCGCGGACCAGCTTGGGTTGATGAACTCATGCGTCAGTTGCACATCGCGGAGGCGAAGATCGCGCGCAATCGTGTCAATCAGATCTCCCGGCTCGGCGAAACGGTTCACCATAGGGTTCGTGTTGAGCGACAGGGTAAAGGGCATGTCGGCGGACCTCAGAAGGCGAAGCTCGGAATGACGAAATCGGGCTGGTCGCTGTCGGGCAACCGGGCCAGCAGATCCGCCAGAGGCTCGTCGGCGTGAATACCGGTGCGGACCAGCGCGGTCTTGAAGCCAGCGCCTTTTCCGCCGCGCACGTCATGGGCAGGGCTGTCGCCAATGCAGAGCACCCGGTCGGGATCAGAGACGCCCAGCCGATCGGCGGCGAACTGATAGATAAGGGCATGGGGCTTGCCGATTTCATCGACCTGCCCGCCAAGTTTCCGATATAGCTCGGCAATGCGCCCAGCACCGAAGGTGGTGCCTTCGTCCGTCAGCATGGTCATGTCCGGGTTGGAGCAGATGGCAGGCACCCCACGCAACGCGGGTCCTTCCAACTGCTGCGCGTATTGCGCCAACGTGACCGTTTCGCCCTGGCTTCCGGCGATCAGAACAAGATCGACGTCGTCGGCCCGGTCAGTCACCGTCAGATCGAGGCCGTCGATGCAGGAGGGATCACCATCGCTCGACAGCACCAGCACTTTGGCACCAGCGGGCAGATCGCGGCCAATCCGGTTTTGCAGAACGCCATGTGTCGCCTCGCCCGACGAGATCACCGCCGCGATGTGCGCCGTGTCGAACCCCCGCTTCCCAAGGCGCGCCTTGTTCGGGCCGGAGCGTTTGCCCGAATTGCTGATGATGCCGATACGCTTGCCCCGCGACCCAAGTTCCGCCACGGCGGCAGGCGCCTCGGGATAGGCGCCCGACGCATCGAGGAGCACGCCAAACTGATCCAGCAGGAACAGATCAAAGCGATCCGCGATCGCGGCCAGCGTCGTTTCCCTCACATCGCCCCCTTCCGCGCCAGCAGGGCTGCGCCATAGGCGGCTTCGGTGCTTGCCGGCGCGACAGTGGGGACCCCCAGTCGATTTTGCCGAAGTTCGCTCCAGACGTCGTTCTGCGCCCCGCCCCCAACCGTACGTAGGCATCGCAACGCCGGGGCGCCCAACTCCTCCAGACGCGCATAGGCCAGCGCTTCGACCCTCGCGATGCCGTCGAGCATGCCTTTGAGAAACGCCGCGTCATCCTCGGGGCGTGGCGCCAACCGCGGAGCCAAAGCAGGGTCCGAAATGGGAAAGCGCTCGCCCGGTTCGGTTAAGGGATAATAGTCGAGGGGGCTGGGGCTGCCGGGGTCGATGCGCCCAGATAGGGCTGAGAGCGCCTCGGGTGTGAAATACTTCAGCAGGACTTTACCGCCGGTGTTCGAGGCACCGCCCGCCAGCCACTGACCGAGGATGCGGTGGCTGTAGATGCCGTAGTGAGGTGCCGAAATCTGCTTATCCGACAACAGTTTGATCGTCATCGTCGTCCCGAGCGCGGTGACGCCATCGCCCGGCTGTTCGGCGCCGGTCGCAACGAAACTGGCGCAGCCGTCTGTCGTTCCGGCAACGACCAGCGTGTCGGGGGCCAGACCGAAATCGTGCAGCGCTGCCTCCGAAACCGGGCCGATTGCAGTTCCGGGTTCCGCCACATCCGGAAGCCATCCGGTGTCGAAACCGACCTCTCCAATCCAGTCCGGCCAACGGCGCGCATTCAGATCGAAACCCGTCTTCAAGGCGTTGTTTTCATCGCTGGCGAACCGGCCGGAGAATTGCGAAGCGATCCAATCAGCCTGATGCAGTATTTTCGCAGGTTGGCGCGCGGTCAAGGCGATGGCGCGGGCCAGCGCGCTGCTGGCCCCGAGGGCGGCGCTGTCGCCGGGAGCGGCGTCGGCGATGCGGGCCAGCAGACCGGCGTCCTGACAGGGATCATTGTACATGATCCCGTTGCCGATCGGTGCCCCTTCGCTGTCCAGCCCGACCATCGTGCCCGAAGTTCCATCGACGGCAATCGCCCGGACCGCAGCCGGTTCCGCCTGGGCGAGCGCTGTCCGGGTGGCCTCGCTGGCCGCTCCCCACCATGCGGCGGGCGAGCGATGGTTCTCGCCGAACTCCGCCATCGCAGCCTTGCCCTCGGCCCGGACCGCGCCCTCCCGGTCGATCAGGATGGCACGGGCACCGGACGTGCCGATGTCGAGGCCGAGGAACAGGTCAGGCATTCAGCGCCAACCGGTATTTCTCGGCGTCCCAGTCGAGAAGTTCCATATTCTGCTCGAACGTCAGACAGGTGAGTTCCGCATCCGTCGGCACGCGTGTCAGCACATCGCCGAGGCAGGCGGTCAGGGCCTCCGACGCGGCGGTAGCTTCGGTTTGCATGATCACGCCGGCGCCGGGAACAAGCAGAAAGGGCGGTGCCTCTGCCAGGTCGGGCGCCGCACCGTCGCGGACCTTGGCGGCAATCCCGCAGAACAAGACATGGTCCGGATAGAGGCTGCCGGTGGTCGCCATCTTCACCCAAGCGGGATCGAGTGCGACCTGGTGAATGGAGGCCTCTGCCGGAGGTACGCGCCAGCCCTCCTCCGCAGCTCCCTGGAGCCGGTCGAGATCGACCGGCAGCATCGGGGCGGGTTCTGCGGAGAGTGCCCCGACAACACGATCAAGAAGCGCCTCTACCTCGGCCACACTTGCGGCGGCGACGATCAGCCCGTGGTTTTGCAGGACGACCACATCGATCTCTGGGCCGAGCGCTTTGCGCACCTGTGCCGCCAGGTTCGCACCGGGCTTGATGTAGGGAACAAAGCACCAGTCATAACCGGCCAGCCGCTCGGCCAGCACCGTTTCGGCATCCCGCCGGATGGCCACCGCGATGGTGTTCACGCAATGGACGTGGACGACGACCCGTTGCGGAAAGACGGCGTGGAGGCTGGTTTCAATCGAAGGTCGCAATTCCTGGTCGCCGACCAGAAATGCCTCGGTCTGATCGGCATCGACCGCCGGGTCCGCCATTGCGGCGTCGATGGCCGCGAGGTCCACGGGCACGAATATTTCCCGCGTCAGGGCCTCGGCCAACTGGGTGCCCGAGGCCTTGATCCACATGGTGCCGCCATCCTTGACCGAGGTATTTCCCCCCGCCGCCTGGATCAAAAGCGGGTCGGCGCCAATCCGGGCCGACAGGCGCGCAAGAGTCTGCAGATCTTCAGGTGGTTCGAGGTCGCTCATCATCTTCCGTCCCTTCCGCTGAAATCCACAGCGATACGCGGCCAGACCGTTGCCAAAATGGCCAGAATACAAATGCTAAACACTGGTAGACATTTGCTAAACCATCTTATAGAAATTCAGTTGCGAGGCAAGTGGCATGCCTGGCCTGTATTTGAGAAAGCGGACTTGGCAAATGGGGCTCAGCGAACGGTGTCGCGGGATCAGCCTGGGGCTTTATGCTGGCGATCTCGGTCGGCTTCAGGATGAGGCTGCCGAGGCGAAAGGCTGGGGCTGCGAGATTTTGCATTTCGATGTGATGGACGGGGTTTTCGTGCCTCAGTTCACTGCAGGCCCCGGGTTCCTGAAAGGTTTGGGTGGCGAGATGGTACTCGACGCCCATCTCATGGTGCAGCGGCCCGCTGATCATGTGGCAGGTTTCGTTGCGGCTGGCGCCGACATCATCGCAATCCATGCCGAATCCGAAACGCCAAAAGCCGCAATCGACGCTATCCGCAATGCTGCCGACGAGCATGGGCGCGAGGTTATCGCCGGGGTGTCCCTGATGCCCGGAACGTCGCTTTCGGACATCGGCGCTCTCTTCGACATGAAGCCTGAACTGGTGCTGGTCCTCGCACTCGATCCCCGCAACGGCGGTGGTGTGGACATCGCGCAGGCCTGCGCGCGGGTTGCGCAAATCCGCGACCGGCTGCCCGATGCCCGGGTGGCTTTCGACGGCGGGGTGACGCTCGACACGATCGATGAGATCATGTCGGCAGCCCCTGATATAGTGGTCAGCGGAAGTGCCGTCATGCGGGCCGGGGATCGGAAAGCAGCCTTCCAGGCCATGAGCAGCAAATTCTGAACAGCCGAAGCGTAGGGCGCGAAAAGAACACGGGAAAGGAACAACAGAGAATGGCAGACGTCGACGATATCAAGGATGGAAAAGATTTCGGCCTGGGCACCCCCCAGGACAAGCAGGGATTCATCATCAAGGGTAACGCCAATTATGACTGGGGCCTGAAGAACCGCATGAGCCGGATTTTCAATCCGAAGTCCGGCCGCACCGTGATGCTGGCCTTTGATCACGGCTATTTCCAGGGTCCGACCCGGGGGTTGGAGCGGATTGACCTGAACATTCTACCGCTGGCCGAGCACGCCGATGTGCTGATGTGCACCCGCGGTATCCTGCGTTCGGTCATTCCGCCGACAGTGACGAAGCCGATTGTGATGCGGGCCTCGGGCGGCAACTCGATCCTGCGCGAGCTGGAAAACGAGACCGTCGCGGTGGATATCGAAGACGCCATCCGTATGGGGGTCTGCGCCATGGCGGCGCAGATCTATGTGGGCTCGGATTATGAGCACAAGTCGATTAAGAACATCATCGATCTGATCGACACAGGCCAACGCTACGGCATTCCGACCCTGGCCGTGACCGGGGTTGGCAAGGACATGGCGCGGGATGCGCGGTATTTTGGCCTCGCCACCCGCATCGCGGCCGAGATCGGTGCCCATTATGTGAAGAGCTATTACGTGGAAGATGGCTTCGACCGCATTTGCGCCGCCTGTCCGGTTCCCATCGTGATTGCCGGCGGCAAGAAGCTTCCCGAGCTTGAAGCGTTGGAGATGGCCTACAAAGCCATCGACCAAGGCGCGGCGGGTGTCGACATGGGCCGGAATATTTTCCAGGCCGACGACCCGGTGGCGATGATCCAGGCGGTGGGCAAGATCGTCCACGAGATGGTCAAACCGGCAGAGGCGTTCGAGCTTTACGGCGACCTGAAGAACGCCGCCTAAAGCCAGGTATTGCGCCGCGCGTTCCGCGCGTCGCTCCGCCGGGGAGGGCTTTGCCCTCCCCGGACCCCTCCCAAAGTATTTGAAACAGGAAGAAAACCAGCGGTTTTCCGGAGTGACGGACGCCGGGAGGCCTCAATTGGCCGGCGCGTCGCCTTGTCTTTGGATCGTCATCTTTGTGTCGGCATCAAAGATATGGACAAAGTCGATGATCGGGCCGAGCGAAATAGTCTGCTCGGGCGTCCAGGCCAGACGCTCGCGGGTAATGGCGCAGATCTCTTCCCCGTCAAGATCGGCGTAGATGTGGGTTTCGGCACCCGTCGGCTCGACCACCTTGATAGTCGCCTGCACGCCGGCGCCGTTCAGCGACGGCTCGAAATGTTCGGGCCGAATGCCGTAGATGATTTTCTGCCCAGCATTCACATTTGCATCCGGAGGCAGCGGCAACGATTGACCGCCGCCGTTGAAGGTGAGCGTTCCCCCCTCCTCGGCCACCGTCCCTTCGATGATGTTCATGCCCGGGGAGCCGATGAACTGGGCGACAAAGAGGTTTGACGGGTTGTCGTAGACATCGAGAGGCGAACCCAACTGCTCGATCACCCCGTCGCGCATGATCACGACGACATCCGCCATGGTCATGGCTTCGATCTGGTCGTGCGTGACATAGACCGTCGTGGTCTTCAGCTTCTGGTGCAGTTCCTTGATCTCGGTCCGCATCTGCACGCGGAGTTTGGCGTCGAGGTTGGAGAGCGGTTCGTCGAAGAGAAACACGTCCGGGTTGCGCACGATAGCGCGGCCGATGCCGACGCGTTGGCGCTGCCCGCCCGAAAGCTCCTTGGGCTGGCGGTCGAGATAATCTTCCAAGGAAAGGACCTTGGCGGCCCATTGCACACGCTCCTCGATTTTGGCCTTGTCCATCTTCCTGAGGCTCATGGAAAATCCCATGTTGTCGCGGACCGACATATGGGCGTAAAGCGCGTAGTTCTGGAAAACCATGGCGATGTTGCGGTCCTTGGGGTGGACGCCGTTCATCACGCGATCGCCGATCGAGACCTCGCCGGAGGTGATTTCCTCCAGCCCGGCGAGCATCCTCAGAAGCGTCGACTTCCCGCAGCCCGAGGGGCCAAGGAGCACGACGAACTGGCCGTCTTCGATCGCAAGGTCGATGCCGTGCAGAACCTGCAGCTCACCGTATTTCTTGATTATTTTATCCAGTGTAACCGAAGCCATTCTCAGTCAGTCCTCTCGTCCGTCACGCGCCGCCAGTATCCGCTCGCCGATTTCCACAAATCCCTCAGCGCCCCGCGATGATGCAATGAAACCAGGGTGGGCGTCCATTTTTCCTGTGAAATCCGCGACATTTGCCACGCCGCAGGCATTGGGAAAGAATCCGAACATGGGCGCATCGTTAGGGCTGTCGCCGCAATAGACGAAGCGTGCCTTGTCGGCGTCCAGATCGATGCCGAATTCCTCGGCCATGAAACGTCTGGACATGGTCAGCTTGTCCCAATCACCGAACCAGCCGTTGACGTGGATCGACGAGACTTTGGCCACCGCACCCGCGGCGTGGAAATGTTGGACGATGCGGTCGATGTCGGCAGGCGGCAGGCGGGCCACGTCTTCGCAGAAGTCGATGGCGAGATCGGCCTCGCGGTATTGCTGGTCGGAGGCAAGGGCGCTGCCCGGCACCTCCTTTAGGATGGTCCCGGCCAGTTCGGTCAGCCGCTGCCGGTTTGCCTCGCGGGTGGGACCGTCCATGTTGAGCGTGCGCCGCATCTGGCGCTTTTCGTGCTCGTAACTCATGGCAAGCGCACCGTTTTCGCCGACGATGCCGACCACCGGCCAGAAGCGCGCGATCATATCGCACCAGCCCGCGGGGCGGCCGGTGATCGGGATCACAAGAAGGCCCGCTTCCGACAGGCGTTCCAGCATTGCGTAGGCGGAGGCCGGAAGCCGCCCGTCGGTGGTGATCGTGTCATCGATATCCGTCATCACCCCGATGAGGTTTCGGCAGGTGCTGGCCGGCAGGCTGGCGATGGGCGCCATGTGTATCGGGTCAGCCATCCTGGATCACGCCTTGTTCGCAAAGTCCCAAAGGCGGGTGTTCCAGCTTTGCAGGGCTGGCCAGAGGTCGTCGTAAATGGCGCGCAGCTCTCTGTAGCGCGCGACGTTTTCGGGCTTGGGTTCGAAGGTGGTCAGGTCGTGCTGGCCCATGGCGTGCGAGGCTTCGGCCATGGTGGCGAACCAGCCCACCCCTTTTGCTGCCGAAATGGCGGCACCGAGCGCCGAGGCTTCGGCAACTTTGGCGCGGCAGACGGGCACGTTGATGGCATCGGCGATGATCTGCAGCCAGAGGTCCGAGGCGGTGCCCCCGCCGATGGCAATGATCCTGGAGATATGTCCGTCCATGGCCTTTGTCGCCTGTTCGAGAGCATAGGCCTGATCGAGCGCCAGCCCTTCAAGCACCGCCCGGAACACATCGCCTCGCTTCGTGGAACCGGAGAGACCGGCGATGATGCCCCGCGCCTTGGCGTCCCAATGGGGCGTCATCGAGCCTTGCCAGAAGGGCAACAGGATCAGGCCGCCTGCCCCGATGGGCGAGGTGCTTGCTTCTTCGCCAAGTTGAGACAGCAGTGCGCCAATGTCGCCGTCTCCGGCCCCGCCCAGTTCACGTACGAACCAGTCAACCAGGAAGGTGCCCGATTTGAGAACCGTTTCGAAGATATAGCCATCGTCGGCGATGGCGATCTCGGTACGAAAGGCGCGGTCGTGGCCGTATGTCTTTGAGTAAACGCCCGAGACCACCGCCGTGCCGAGGTTCATGTAGGCCAGCGACGGCTCAGTCACCCCTGCGCCGCAGGCCGCGCATTGCCCATCACCACCACCGGCGATAAGCGGTGTACCGGCGGGCAGGCCCGTCACCTCGGCGGCCTCGGCGGTGACTTGGCCGATCCGTTCGCCGGGCGCGGCGAGATCGGGCATATTTTCGGCGGGAATGCCAGCGGCTTCGAGGATCTCTTCAGACCAGCGCTCTCCGACGACGTCCAGCATTCCGGAGGGATCGGCCGAAGCGGTCGAGGTGGTCCAGTTGCCGGTCAGCTTGAACGCCAGAAAGCAGTGCACGTCGGCGTAGCGATGGGTTGCCGCGAAATTCTCGGGTTCATTCTTTCGGAACCAGGCCATGCGGTTGAACGGCAAAAGCACATCGTTCGGTTTGCCGCAGAGCTCGTGAATACGGTCAGCGCCCATGGCTTCGGCCATTTCATCGGCCTCGACCAGCGCTCGTTCATCGAGCCAGACGGTGCCGGGGCGGATCGCCGGACCATTGGCATCGAAAAGTGCGAATGTTTCCCGTTGGTTGGAGATCGAAATTGCAGCGACACGGGACATTTCGATCCTTGTACCAAGCTCTTGCAACGCACCTACTGTCGAGCCCCACCAGTCCGCCGGGTCTTGTTCGAACCAGTTGGGTGCCGGGTTCGTCATGGGGATCGACTGCCGGCCTTCACCCGCCAACTGGCCGTCACGGGTCCAGGCGGTGGCCTTGGTGGCCGAGGTCGAGCTGTCGATGCCGATGACGAGGTCTTTTTCCACGTACTACTCTCCGCGTGGGGCGCGTTGCCCGGGCAGACCCGGGCAACGCTTTGTCACTTACCGCAAACCGGCGTCGGCAGTTGCCGTGTCGATGATGCTGGCAACCTGATCCATGCAGGCCTTAGCGTCACCGTCATAGTCCTGACCGGTCAGCAGCTTGCCAAGCTCCGTCGGGATCTCGTTCGACGAGAGACCGGCCCAAAGCGGCATGTCCGGCTCGGACGCGATGTACTTCTCGATCGTTTCGAGAACCACCGGCAGGTGCCGCGTGGTGCCCGGACCGACGACGGCCTTGTCGAGAACGCGCTGATCGGCGAAGGACGAGTTCCGCATGGGTGCGAAACCACCGCCGAGCGTGAGACGAACCATCGTCTCTTTCGAGCAGACCCACTGCAGGAAGAGCCAGGCCGCATCGACGTTCTTCGAATAGCGCGACAGCGCAATCGAAGACCCGCCCTGGTGACCCCAATCGGGGATCTCGCCATAACCCGCATCGGCGCGAGCACGGAGCGTGTGCGGACCCTGAAGCGGCACGGTGGTTTCCCAAAGACCCTTCACTGGTGAGTCGTCGCCGTCCATGCCGGGGAAGAATTCGTCCCAGGACTGAACCATGGCGACCTGACCGGAGTGCATCATCTGCCACTGACCGTCCCAGGTGCTTTCCAGCGACGAAGCCGGGGCGTTAGCGATCAGGTTCTGATACCACTCAAGCCCCATCACGCCCTGTTCGTCATTGCCCGAGAAGGTGCCATCTGCCCGGAAGATCGATCCACCGTGACCCCAGACTGCCTGCGACCAGTCGCATTCCAGCGAGTAGTGGCCGGACTTGGCCTGAAGACCGGTGCCGAAGACGCCGTTTTCTTTCTCGGCCGCAGTGATGAGTTCAACCGCTGCGGTGAATTCGTCATAGGTCTTGGGTACC
>CAJICO010000454.1_pt1 | contig 20995 bp, 21 predicted proteins | sample 9199701 | NCBI WGS metagenome assembly CAJICO01 (sample SAMEA7708339, study PRJEB35096) | sediment metagenome | biome: marine neritic benthic zone biome [ENVO:01000025]; feature: sediment [ENVO:00002007]; material: shallow marine sediment [ENVO:03000034] sea grass bed [ENVO_01000059] ... | reverse complement strand
GACTAATCCCTCGCCCACGCGTCAAACCGCGTTGGTGAACGCGCCAGCGAGATGTGTGCCCGTCTCGACGCTGATGGTGCCGGCGAACTCGGCCGCGATCTCGTCGAAGGCCGCGGCGGGCGCGGCGGCGGAGAACGGTTGATCCGGCGCTTTGACACCGACGATTCAGGTGGCGTCAGCGAAGAGGAGTTTGAGGACGCGAAGGCGCGTATGGCCGAGCGGTCCGGCAAGCGCCGCGGCCGGGGAGGCCACGGTTGGGGTTCCTCCGACAACTAAGTGAGTGCGGCGCCGGATTGCCCCCGATGGCATCCGGCGCTAATCCGGGGTTGCAATGGATCAAAGCCAGGCCCGCGCCGCTGTGGCGGATGACGAGGCGCCGGACGAGGCGCTCCTTATCGCGTTCGCCAATGGCGATGCCCGCGCTGGCCGTGAGCTGCTCGACCGGCTTGCGCCCATGCTGTTTGGCTATGCCACAAGGGTTCTTCGGGACCGGGCCGAGGCAGAAGACGTGGTTCAGGAAACCATGGTGAAGCTTTGGAAAATCGCGCCGGACTGGCGCCAGGGCGAAGCCCGGGTGTCGACCTGGGCCTACCGGGTGGCGGCCAATCTTTGCACCGACCGTTTGCGCCGCCTCAAGGTGCGGGCCGCGGTTGACATCGATGCGGTGCCTGAACCGCCCGCCGATCTTGCCACCGCCGTCGAGGCGATGACGGACGCGGAAAGGGAGACGGCCTTGCAATCCGCTCTCTCCGCCTTGCCGGAACGGCAGCGGCAAGCGGTGGTACTTCGCCATCTCGAGGGCCTCGCAAACCCCGAGATCGCCGACATTATGGACTTGAGCGTCGAGGCGGTTGAAAGTCTGACGGCACGGGGAAAACGCGCGCTTAAGGCCGCCTTGGCGGGGCGGCGCGACGAACTGGGATATGAAGATGGTTGAAGACAAAGACGATAAGGCGCTGGAAACGCTCTTTGCAGCAGCCCGTGATGATCGCCCGGCGCCGTCGCCTGATTTCATGACACGGCTGGCCGCTGATGTGATTCCTGCACAGCCGGAAGTTGCCCCGGCAACGCCACGGCCCAAAATTCACTGGTTTTTCGGCCTCTTTACAGCGTCCGGACTGACGGGAGCGGCGGCACTGGGAGTTTGGATCGGATTTGTCATGCCCGAAGCGCTCGACACGCTTTCGCTTACCGCCGACGATACAGTCGCCCTGTCCACATTCCTGCCCGGCGCGGACCTGGGCGCGGCCTTCAGCGAGTAGACATCATGTCCGACGAACAAACTCCGAAACGCCGCCGCTGGATAATGCCGCTTCTCCTGGTGTCGCTGGCATTCAACCTGTTGATTGTCGGGGCCATTGTCGGCCGAACCCTGTCCCCTGATGGTCCACGTTTCCGCGACCGTGTCGAAGGCCCGGCTCGAAGCCTCATCGGAGAACCGTTCATCCGCGCGCTCAGCCAGGAAGACCGCCGCGCGCTGCTGGCGGATCTCCGCAATGATGGCCCCCGCATTCGCGAGACCCGAGAAGGTCTGCGCCAGCGGTTCGAGGCATTTCTGACCGCCCTTCGCGCAGATCCCTTCGTGGCCGAGGATGTCACGCGCCTGCTGCAGGAACAGCAGGCCGTTGCCGCAGGCCGCCAAGAGCTTGGTGTCATCCTGCTTGTCCGCAGGTACCAAGAAATGTCTGTCGAGGAACGCACGGCCTATGCCGAAAGGCTGGAGAAATCTTTGCGAAAGCTCAAGCGGCGTTGAACACGACCCGGTTCCTGCCCGCGTTCTTCGCGTCGTAAAGGGCAGTATCGGCAGCATCGAAAACCCGGCCCAACAGCCCGTCGGAGGCCGATTCGGCGCATTCGAAAGTGCCCTTCAGCCGCAGGCCGTGTTCGGTATTCTGCTCCAACGCAACACCTATGCTCGCGGTGACCGGGATCGATGCACCGTCGACCTCGACCGGCGCTTTGGAAATTGCGGTGCGCAGTCTTTCGGCCGTACGGCTCGCTTCGGCCTCGCCGGCATCGGGCAGAACCACCAGGAATTCCTCGCCGCCGTGGCGCGAAACCAGGTCGAAGGCGCGCAGATTTTCACGAAGTCGCTTCGCGACTTCGCGCAGCACCTCATCGCCCGCGCTATGGCCGTGCTGGTCGTTGACCTGCTTGAAATGGTCCAGGTCCACAATCATCACGGCAAAGCTTCGCGTCTGATCCTGCGGCTGCATCAGAAGATCGGCGAGATATGCCTCGGCGTAGCGGCGATTGTAGAGCCCCGTCAGCGGATCGGTGGCAGCAAGCCGATAGCTTTGCTCGTCCGCTTTGCGCAGCGAGTCGCGCAGGCGTTTCCGCTTCAGCATCGCGGTAACACGAAACCCGAGCTCTTCGCTGAATGCATCGGAGGCGGCGATCTCGCTCGCTCCCATGTTCAACGCGCGAAGCGCCAGGTCGGCCCGTTCCGGGGGGTGCAGCACCAACACCTGCGCATCGCGCGAGCGGCTGCGGTCGCGAAGCTCGGGCAGCAGCGTTTCCAAAGTCTGTTCAGCATGTCCCGTCGCGACGATATAGGCGTCGGGCCCTGCGCGCGTCTCGTCGTCCCTGAGGATATCGTCAAGACCGCGTGTCTCGACCCGGTGCGGCAGAACACCGGCCAGGGCACCGGGCAGCGCGGGAACCGTCGATGACGTGTTCACACAAACGATGCGAGAGCGACCGGCGAAATCCTGACGGTCCTCGGCGAAACCAAAGCTCAGCGCGGTGGCGCGGCGGCGTTCGCACTCCCGTTCGGCTTCGCCCTCTCGGATCAGCCCGCGCAATCTGGCAGTCAGCAGCCCATCCGGGAGTGCCCGGTTCAGCATGTCGCGCGCTCCGGCACGCAGCGCTTTTAACCGTCGTATGGGCGAGGCATCGTGATCAAGGCACAGCACCGGCATGTCCGAGGCCTGTGCGCCGACACCGAGCGCCACAAGAGCCCGCGCCGGTTCTTCGCCCTGTGTGCCCAAGATCACCAGGTCGGGCTCGTTCGGCCGGGAAGCGCGGAACTCCTCGGCCGAAGCCAGAGTCTCAACATTGTACTGCGCAGCCTCCAGCACGGCGCCTAGCCGAATCCGGTTGTTGGCGACCGGATCGATAACGAGAATGCTCTTCGGCATGACCACCCGATTTTTCTAAAATTGTATGTTTCGGGTTCATTGATTTCTTATAAGCGTTAACAAACCCTTGCCAGGCGGAGCCCGATGACACCACTTCCCGAAGAAACCGCGCGGATTGTTGCCATTCAGGCTCTCGGCTGGCTGGCCTCAGACGACGATCTATTACCTGTGTTTCTTGGCTCAACCGGGGCCAGCGAGTCCGATCTGAGAACACGCATCGACGAGCCTGAGTTCCTGACCTCGGTGCTCGATTTTCTGCTGATGGACGACGCCTGGATCGAGGCGTTTTGTCTGGCTAACGAATATGCCCCGGACTTTCCGCTTCGCGCCCGCGCAGGTTTGCCCGGTGGTGCAGAAGTTAACTGGACCTAGCAACAGGCCGCCCCGGACTTGATCCGGGGCCTCTGCGAATGGCATGGGAAATGAGGTCCCGCGTCAAGCGCGGGACGCCTGACGCGCGCTTACGCCGATTTGCGTTTCCGCCCGCGTTTTGGTGTATTCTGATCGATGAAGTCGAGCACCAACGGCCTGATATTGTTGCGCCAGCTTCGCCCGGCAAAGATACCGTAATGGCCCGCGTTCGGCTCCAGGTGCGACGCCTTTCGCTCGTCCGGCAATCCCGTCAGCATTTCCAATGCCGCAAGGCACTGACCCGGCGCCGAGATATCGTCATTCTCACCCTCGACAGTCTTCACCGCGACATTCGAGATGGCGCCGATATCCACCGATTTGCCGGCAACCTCAAACGCGTTCCGAGCGATCTCCCGGTCTTTGAAAATCCGCTCGACGGTTGAGAGGTAAAACTCAGCCGTCATGTCCATCACGGCAAGATATTCATCATAGAACCGGTTGTGCTTGTCGTGATCGCCCGCCTCGTTCTTGGCGACGCGCATGATCTGCTCGGTAAACGCCCGTGTATGCGTATCGGCGTTCATCGACATGAATGAAGCAAGCTGTAGAAGCCCGGGGTAAACCAGGCGCCCAACACCGGCATACTTGAACCCGACCCGCTGGACGATGAACTGTTCCAACTGCCCCATGGTGACCCGGCGGCCAAAATCGGTGACATCGGTGCGCGCAGCGTCCGGATCGATCGGCCCGCCGATCAGGGTAAGCGTTCGCGGTTGCGCCTTCGGGTCTTCGCCTGCCAGATATGCCGTTGCCGCCAGGGCAAGCGGGGCTGGCTGGCAGACGGCGATCACATTGACCGACGGCCCCAGATGCCGCATGAAATCGACCAGATAGAGCGTATAGTCCTCGATATCGAACTTGCCTTCGCTGACCGGAATATCGCGGGCATTGTGCCAGTCGGTGATCCAGACGTCGGCATCGGGCAACAGGCTGATTACTGTCGACCTGAGGAGCGTCGCATAATGCCCCGACATGGGCGCCACCAGCAGGATGCGCCGCCGCTTCTCCGGGCGCCCCTGCACGCGGAAACGCACCAGATCGCCGAAGGGCCGCGCAACCTCCACTTCAACGCTTACGATGTGGTCGCGTCCATCTGAACCGACGACAGACTCGATTCCCCAGTCCGGCTTGGCCACCATTCGCGAGAAACTGCGCTCGGTCACTTCGCCCCAGGCGGCAACAAGATTGATCGCTGGATTGGGTACAGCGCCCCAGACCGGATAGGAGGCCATGGCCGACGCCGTCGCCCCAATCCATTGGTTCGTGTTCCTGACCGTCTCGATCCAGTCGTAGGTCATCATCTGCCGCATACGCACAATACTCCAGCCCAGTGAGCCATTTCGTCGCTTTGCCAGTCTGGACCGGTTCCGTTAAGAAATGACATTATGCTGCACGTGCAAAGTAGATTGGATCGTGGGCCATGACAACCGAAGACACCGGCGAAGCCTCAGAAAACCTTGAGCTGTTGAACGAAAACCTCGCCAAGATCGAGGAATTGTCCCAGCGTTTGGTGTCGGCTTTGTCCAGCAAGAAGCAGGTTAACCCGGGCCTTCAAGGCCCCGGGCAGGACCTTTATGCGCGCGCGGCATCGGCTTATGCCAACGATCTGGTGTCGAATCCGAGCAAGATCTTCGAGCATCAGGTCGGTTACTGGGGCAAGGCGCTGACACATTACATGGAGGCGCAAAAGAACCTCATGCAAGGGGTGTTCGAGCCGCCAGAGGACAAAACCGCCGCAGATCCCCGGTTTTCACACGATATGTGGAGCGACCATCCCTACTTCAATTTCATCAAGCAGCAGTACCTGATGTCGGCCGAGGCCATTACGAATGCGGTCGAAGACCTTGACGATCTGGAAGAGACCGACCGTAAACGCGTGCGCTATTTCACCCGCCAGATCGTCGACATGATGAGCCCCGCCAATTTCCTCGGCACCAACCCGGAGGCGCTCGCGAAGGCTGCCGAGACCCAGGGCCAGTCTCTGGTCGATGGTCTCGAGAACCTCGTCCGTGACATCGAAAATTCGGGCGGCGAGCTTATGGTGACACTTGCGGATAAGGACGCTTTCGAGGTGGGCCGTAACATCGCGACGACCGAAGGCTCGGTTGTCTATCGCAATGAAATCCTGGAGCTGATCCAATATGCGCCGACAACCGACACCGTTTTCAAAACACCGCTGATCATTTTCCCGCCTTGGATAAACAAGTTTTATATTCTTGATCTGAAAGAGAAAAACAGCTTGATCAAGTGGATCGTCGATCAAGGCTACACGCTTTTCGTGGTCAGCTGGAAGAACCCCGATGCCAGTTACGCAGACTTCGGCATGGGCGACTACATCCAGAAAGGTTACCTCGACACCATCGAACAGGTGAAAACCATCACCGGCGAACCGTCGGTTAACGCGGTTGGATACTGCATTGCCGGCACTACGCTTTCGATCGTACTGGGGCTTCTGGCGAAGCGTGGGGACAAGTCCATCAAATCCGCCACCTTCATTACCACGATGACCGACTTTGAAGATCAGGGAGAATTCGGGGTTTTCCTGACCGACGATTTCGTCGACGCGATAGATGAACAGGCCAGCCGGGTTGGTGTTCTCGAATACTACATCATGAGCCGGACGTTCAGCTTCCTGCGTGCCAACGATCTGATCTACGGTCCCGCCATTCGCAGCTATATGCTGGGCGAGGCGCCCCCTGCCATCGATCTGCTCTACTGGAACGGCGACGGCACCAACCTCCCGGCGGCCATGCTGACCGAGTACCTCCGCGACCTCTGCCGCGAAAACCGCCTGGCGCGCGAGGGTTTCGAGGTGTTGGGCGAGACGGTGAAACTGTCCGACATAAAGATCCCGGTCTGTGGGGTCGCCTGCGAGACCGATCACATTGCGGCCTGGCGTGCCAGCTATGCCGGGCTGCGTCAGATGGGGAGCCGATCAAAGACGTTCCTGCTTTCTGAATCGGGCCACATCGCTGGTATCGTCAATCCGCCCAGCAAGAAGAAATACGGTCACTACACCAACGAGGATATGCCGCTCCTCAGCGAGGACTGGAAGGATGGGGCGAGTTTCAATGCGGGTTCGTGGTGGCCGACGTGGGAGGCTTGGCTGAAAACTCGTTCAGGCAAGAAGGTGCCTGCTCGTGTCCCCGGAGCGGCAGAGTCGCACCCGGTTTTGGCCGCAGCACCCGGCGATTTTGTAAAAGAATCTCCCGCTGTCAGCTAAGTATTTGATTTAGCAAGATTTAAATTTTGCTGCAATGCAGAAAAAACACTTGAAATGCTGCAGCGCAGCGTCTAGTTATGCTGCATACGCAAACGGGCGGGTCTCACCCGCTATCGCCTGACCATTTTTTTTTGGAGAGAGACCATGGCCAAAGCAACCAACGATTACACCAAAGCCCTCAAAGACATGATGGGTGCATTCCCTGTCGACACTTCTGCCTTCCAGGAAGCCTTCAAGAGCCAGGCTGCCTTCGCTGACAAGATGTCGAAAGTTGCCCTCGACGCCGCCGAGAAATCTACCGAGATCTCCGCAAACTGGACCAAATCCACTATCGGAAAACTGGGTGTCATCACCAACGTAAAAGACGATCCGACCGACTACGGCAAAGCCATGACCGACTTCGCTTCGACTCAGGCTGAAATGAGCGCCGAGTCGATGGCCGCCTTTGCTGAAATCGCCAAGAAAGTTCAGATGGAAACCGTCGAACTGATGCTGGCTGCCGGCAAAGACTTCGGTGACGACGCCACGAAGGCCGTCAAGAAAGCCACCGACGACCTGACGACTGCCGCGAAGAAAGCGACAGCCAAGTAATTTGGTTTGATTGCCAACATCCTCCCTGTTGGAAATCACACTCGGGCGGGCCCAAAGGCCCGCCTTTTTTTATGGCGGAGAGCTGTGGGTCTGGCTGGTCGGGCGCAAGACCGTAACCGTCATCGTTCCGTCGGGCAGGTTTACGTCCAGAAGGGCGACATCGATAGATTCAATCTCCGCCAGGTCTTCCGCGTCTTCCAGCGTGGGGGCGTGACCAGGTCGTGGTAGCCCAAGGTTTACGGGAGCTTTCCGATTTCTTCGGCGAGGGCCACCTCGTCCTCAACCAGCAAAACGGATTTCCCCGTGCAATCTATACGTGCATTTGAAGCATCTTTAAGCAGGTTCACAAACTAATAATTTGCTCAACGCTATTCCTTTGCTTTTTTGTATAGCCAATACGCCAGAATGAAAAATGGAGAAGCACATATCAAGCCAACAAAAATGGCAACAAAGAATCCGTTTTCCCCTTGGAAACTAAGGAAAATCCAAGTGTTTAGTGTCAGGGCCACCAAAATGGAAATATTTCCAAGTGTCTTTTTACTTGTCAAAACGAGCCGTCCGGGAATTGATCGCCGACCGTGCTGGACTGCCCGGTTGCAATAAAGCTTGCAGACCCAAGGCTGTCTTACTCGTCATGGCCTTCGACAATCACGATTGCGCTGTCGGCAGTTCGCTGCCTGATTTGAGCGACCTCCTGATACTCGGGGTCGTTGTAGGCTGCCAATGCGGCCTCATACGAAGGGAACTCGATCACCACGTGACGTTGGAAAAGTTCGCCCTCAAGCTGTTCTGACTGCCCGCCGCGAATGATGAATTTGGCGCCCAGCCGCTTCAGGATCGGCGTGTCGCGTTCAACATATTCCTTGTAAGCTTCAGGGTCACGAACGGTAATGTGACAAACAAGATATCCTTTCGGCATCGATTTCTCCCGTTATCGGTTCGACCCGGACTAACTTACGGGCAGAGAATGGTCAAAGGCGCGGCCGGCCCTGTAGCGGTTTCGCCTCTTGGCAGCGTCATCGCCAAACTGGCGCTTTTCTTGCCGAGGGTGCCGCCATATACTGCGACAAAATAAAATAGAGCGGGCAGAGCATTGGCTCACATCATTGTCGTCGGGAACGAAAAGGGCGGCGCGGGGAAATCCACCGTCGCCATGCATATTGCCACCGCTTTGGTCAGGCTGAAGCACACGGTGGGTGTCATCGACCTTGACCTCAGGCAAAGAAGCTTCGGTCGCTACATCGACAACCGGAAAAAATTCATGCAAGCCGAAGGGCTCGATCTGCCGGTTCCGATTTATCGGGAACTGCCGAAGATCGACAAGGATAGCCTCGGACCTGGCGAAAACATCTATGATCAGCGGCTCTCGGCCGCTGTGACGGGGCTTGAGCGTGAAGTCGAATTCATCCTGATCGATTGCCCGGGCTCGCACACAAGGCTCAGCCAGGTTGCACATTCTCTGGCCGACACGCTGGTGACGCCGCTGAACGACAGTTTCGTAGATTTCGACCTGCTGGCGCAGATGGACCAGAAAACCGGCAAGGTGCTGGGGCCGTCCGTCTATGCCGAAATGGTGTGGAACGCGCGGCAACTCCGGGCACAGGCCGGGCTGGAACCCATCGACTGGGTGGTTGTCCGCAACCGCGTCGGCGCGCAGGCGATGCACAACAAGAAGAAAATGGCCGACGCTGTCACCGCTCTGGCCAAGCGGGTAGGCTTCCGCGTGTCCCCCGGCTTTTCCGAACGTGTCATTTTTCGCGAACTCTTCCCGCGCGGCCTGACGCTTCTGGACCTCCCGGACATAGGAGTCCAGAACATGAACCTCTCGAACGTTGCCGCCCGTCAGGAGCTTCGGGAACTGGTTAAGGAAATCCGCTTGCCGGGTGTGCAGGTCGACTTCTAATTCAGGTTACAAGCCGTGAAATCACCCGCCGGGCGGGCGAAGCCGTGGCCTCGGCCTGTTGCTGCTGCTCCCTGGCGATTTCTGCCTGAGTCCTGATGGGCTGAAATACCACCGGGAAGGAACGCACTGCCTGAACCTCTTCTACCGGTTCCGGCGCCTTGCGCAGGGACTGCCACTTGATCGGGCTGCGCAGGATGGTGGCCATGGACGCCATGAGGATCGATCCCCAGATCAGCGACTTCTTGAGCCAGACCAGATCAAAACCCGTGTCGTCGGGGAGTTGGGGCGAGACCATCAAGGCGTCTCGCACTAGTTCAATGCCGCGTTCCTTCAGGCTGGCAGCTGCGGCGTCAATCAGTGTGCCGCCGCCAAGCGCCACGCCGGCAAACCTGACGAGCGTTCCGTTTTTGCCCTGGCCAATTACGTCCAGTCCCAATCTTTCGGCTGACACAGTCGTGACGCCATCAATCACCTCGGAGACGATCACGCCTTTTGGCTCATCAGCCAGCAATGCCAGGCTTTCCTCTGCAGAAAGCTCTTCTGCCGATTGCCGCGACACTGGCCGTCGAACCGTTTGCCGGCTGGCGACCAGATGCTGGCGCGCCAGCGGCAAAGCCTCGGTACTCACCTGGTAGAGCGGAACCACGATCAGCCAGAACGGGTTGCTTTCCGAACCGACGTTGGCCGCCGAGGCGCTCGCCAGATCGACTTCTGCCAGGATCTGAAGCTCGTCGATGATGTTGGTGTGGCTCTGCGGATCGAAATCCTGAATCAGCACTTCGCTCGGCATGCCGATTTTCTCGGCCAGAACCGTCGTCGCTGCCATCTGATCCTGATGATAGCCCACCAACGCTGCGGCCCCAAAGCAGGTAAGACTGGCGGACAACCACAGTCTGGGCGAAGCAATGATATGTTTGATCTTCTTGAACAACATAGACACCAACACGAACACTCGGGCTGGCATAATGTCGCGTTTCAAAGGGGCAGGAACATGGCGCTTTCGGGGAACATTGTCGAAGACCCAAAAACAGTTTGTTTTTGCTCAAACTGTCTTAAATATTATCTATAATTTTCAAAAACTTCCGCGCCCGTGCGGCGCAGTCCAGTCGAGTACCGGGTTGATTGGAACGATGCGGTGCGGGTTAATGCTTTCATGGCTCATGTGGTAGTGGCGAACGATGTGGTCGAAGTTCACGGTCTCGGCCACGCCCGGCCACTGATAAAGCTCTCTCGTATAGGCCCAAAGGTTGGCGTATTCGCGCAGGAAGCTCCGATTGCATTTAAAATGGGTGTGATACACCAAATCGAAGCGGAACAGGGTGGGGACCAGCCGCCAGTCGGCCTCGGTGATACGATCGCCCATAAGGTAACGCATTGAGGACAAACGGTCTTCCAGCCAATCCAGCGTTTCGAAAAGGGCCGTGACCGCTTCGTCATAGGCAGCCTGCGAGCCGGCGAAGCCCGACTTGTAGACGCCGTTGTTCAGCGTGTCATAGATACGCTCGTTCACAGGCTCGATCTCGGCCCGCAAATCTTCCGGCCAGAAATCCTGCGTGTCTCCCGTCAAACTGTCGAAGGCCGAGTTGAACATCCGGATGATCTCGGGACTTTCGTTGGAAACGATTGTCTCGCGGGCCTTGTCCCAGAGAACAGGTACAGTGACCCGTCCGGAAATCGTGGGGTTGGCCTTCACATAGATGTCGCGCAGGAAGGGCAGGCCATAAAGCGTGTCGCCCGTGGCGCCCGGGTAACTATCCGCGAGAACCCAGCCATCGTCCAGCATCTCGGGATGCACGACCGAGACCGATATCACGTCTTCGAGGCCCTTGAGCTTGCGGAAGATCAGCGTGCGGTGGGCCCAGGGACAGGCGTAGGAGACATAGAGGTGATAGCGCCCGGCTTCCGCGGGAAACCCGCCGTCACCGCTTGGCCCCGCTTCGCCGTCGGGCGTGATCCAGTTCCGGAATTTGGTCGTTGGCCGAACGAACCGCCCGTCGGTACGCGCGGGTTTCGTCGCCTTGATCTGCCACTCTCCGTCAACCAGTTGTCCCATGCCGCACTCCTTTGCCTTTCGGTGAGATAGTGCGTGTTGGACGAAATGTCATCGCGCGGATCCTGTGCAATGCCGCACATTGCCAAATTGAGCGCGCCCTGCGCGCACGTGAGGTTTTGCGCTTTGCTTCGCAAATCGCGGTGCGGGGGCTCCGCCCCCTTCGCTCCGCTCGTCCCCCGGTGTACGTTCGCAAAGATGAAAGAAAGAAGAAAGAAGGTCAGGCGCTTTCCGGGCCTTCAGAGTTTGATGGAGCCGCGCTTGCCAGCCGGTCGCTACCGCCCATTGAGGCCTGCCCACGAAGGGACGAACTCGCCAGTCATGCGGTTGACCAGGTCAATCGCTTAAGGCAGGATTCCGGTTAAAAATAAGGAGAGCAGTTTGCCGTCCCCCGAAGACACTCCGCGTGAAACCGGCGCGGTTGGCGTGGCCTTTCAGCAAACCAGCGCCAAAGGCGCCGAATACCGTACCTGGTTTCGTGGCGAGCACACCAACTTCAATCCCAAGCTCGATCAGATCATGGCGGCGGCGGGGCCGGAAAGCTATGTGCTGCACGGGTGGCTTCCCGAGAAGCCCCTGATCGAAAAATCAACCCAGATCACCGCCTTCGGATCCTGCTTTGCCGCCAATATTTCCAACTGGCTTTCCGAGCGGAACTTCCGTGTTCTCAACCGGGCCGACGACGCCAGGCGCGCCTATGTGGTGACCATGGGCGAAGGGATGGTGAATTCTTTCGTCATTCGCCAGCAGTTCGAATGGGCCTGGGAAAACCGGGTGTTCGAGCAACCACTCTGGCACGGTTATCGGGCCGAGGAATACGGCTACGACGAAGAGGTGCGGCGTGAAACGAAGCGCATTTTCGACGAGACCGAGGTTTTCATACTTACCTTCGGCCTTAGCGAAGTCTGGTATGACGAACATACGGGGAATGTCTTCTGGCGCACCATCCCCAAGGATGTCTACGATCCGTCGCGCCACAAGTTTCGGCTCTCTACCGTCGATGAGAACCGCGAGAACATCCGGGCGATCTATGACCTGATCCGCAAGTATCGGCCGGATGCCAAGATCATCGTCACACTTTCGCCCGTGCCGCTGATCGCGACATTCCGCGATGTGTCATGCATTACCGCCAATTCGGTTTCCAAGGCAACGCTGAGAGTCGCGGTGGATGAGGTATTGCGAGAAGTCCGGCAGGACGGCCACCTCTTTTATTGGCCTTCCTACGAATTGGTGACCGACGTCTTTCGCAGCCCCTATCGGGCGGATCGGCGCCACGTGCGCCCGGTGGTTCTCAATTACATCATGCGGCTGTTCGAGACCGCCTGGTGCCGTGACAGCGCCGTGGGAGAGGGAGAGCTGCTCGAGGCCTGGGTGCGTGCTCATGTGGCGGCGGGTACCCTGCCGGAGGAGCTGCAGCCAATCCTCGCCAAGCGCAAACCCTATCGTTTGAGAAAGTTCCTTTCCGACGCACGGTTTCACGAAGACGAAAAGGCCGATGCGACCATTCATGCGCTGCTTGGAGAGCTACTGGAATTCTGGCGCGCCGAACGTAACGGGCGAGTGCAGGCCGAAACGGAGGGCGAAGCTCTCGTTTGACCCAATGTGCGAAAATACGCAGCATATCTGCGAAATTCGATGTTTATATATGATTTTTAAACATTAAGTTGCTGTCAACATCGACAGGAGCTTGAAAATCATGCTGACACAGATTCAAGGGTTGCATCACGTGACCTCGCTGGCCTCATCGGCCTCCCAGAACAATGCCTTTTTCACCGACCTCATGGGGCTGCGGCGGGTCAAGAAAACCGTCAACTTCGACAATCCGGACGTTTACCATCTTTACTATGGGGACGCAGAAGGCTCGGCGGGAACAGTCATGACCTATTTCCCCTTTCCCAACGCCCGGCGGGGGCACAAGGGCACGGGTGAGGTGGGCCGCACCTCTTTCGCGGTTCCGGCGAACAGTCTGGGGGCCTGGGCGGAACGACTGTCGGGCCGCGGTGTGACCGGCATCAGCCGCGACACCCGTTTCGGCGACGCTCGTCTGCTTTTTGATGGCCCCGATGGCGATGGTTTTGCCCTGGTCGGTGTGGTGGACGATGCCCGCGCACCCTGGCAGGCAGACGGCATCAGCCAGGACATGGCGGTCCGTGGGTTTCATTCCACAGACATGCGCGTCACGGATGGCGGCGCCTCTGCAGAGCTGTTGCGTTTCATGGGGTACCAGGAAATCGACCGCGATGGCGATGTCACCCGCTTCGCCGTGGAAAGGGGCAACGGCGCCGATGTCATCGACGTCGAAACCAGTAGTGCCGGCCCGGCCGAACAGGGCGCCGGCTCGGTTCACCACATTGCGTTTGCCGTAGAAAATCGTGCCCGGCAGTTGGAAGTCCGCGAAGCGCTGGTCGACACCGGCTATCGCGTTACACCGGTCATCAACCGGGACTATTTCTGGGCCATCTACTTCCGCACGCCGGGCGGGGTATTGTTCGAGGTAGCGACCAACGAGCCGGGCTTCGACGCCGACGAGGATCGTGCCAATCTTGGTCAGCTGTTACAACTGCCCTCGCAACACGCCCACCTTCGCGAGAAGCTGGAACGCACACTCGAGCCGATTGGGTGATCAGGTTTGCGCCGCGCTTTGCGCGTCGCGGCGGCGAGGGGGCTTTGCCCTTTCGCGCTCCCGGACCCCGGATCAAATCCGGGGTCCGAGGTCTGGAGAGGTGGAACCCCTCCAGCGGATCGACGCGCCAAAGGCGCGGCGAAACCTAGTCTCTGAACATTGGCGGCCGGGCATCCACCCAGGCGCCCTCTGCCTTGCCGGATTGCGCCACGGCAAAGATCGCCGCCATTGACCGCAGCCCATCCTCGGCCCGTGGGTACAGATCGGCGGCGGGCACCATGGCACGCTCTTCCTTCCGGGCGCGAATGGCCTCTGCCAGATCGGTGTAGATGTTGGCGAAGGCAAGCGGCATGCCCTCGGCGTGCCCGATGGTCACACGGCTGGCGCGGTCGGCTTCGGGCGAAAGGCCCGGCGCCCCGCGTTCGATGGTCTCCAGCCGGCCGCCGAGAGGCATCCAGAACAACTGGTTGGGCTGCTCCTGCGACCAGCGCAGGCCACCGGTTTCGCCGAAGACCTGGATTTCCAATCCGTGTTGCCGCCCGATGGCCACCGACGAGGTCCAGAGCCGCCCAACCGCACCGCCTGACATGCGGAAGTTGACCATGGCGTCGTCTTCCAGTTCACGGCTTTCTATGGCCGATACGCAATCGGCAGAGAGACGGCTCACCTCCTGCCCGGTCACGAAACTTGCCATATGCAGCGCATGAATGCCGCAATCGGCGAACTGGGCCGAGACGCCTGCCTGGACCGGATCGTAGCGCCAGCGGACGCGGGGGTTGTCGGCATCCGCCGCATCGGCGTGGTGACCGTGGGCAAAATTGGCGACCACAAGGCGCACTTTTCCAAGTTCGCCGCGCGCCACCATGGCTCGCATATGCCGCACCAAAGCGTATCCCGAGTAGCCGTAATTCACCGCACAAATGCGCCCTGAGTCTCGGGCCAGGCGAACAATTTCCTCGGCCTCTTCGACAGTGATTGTCAGCGGTTTTTCACAAAGCACGTGGAATCCGGCGGATAGGAAAGCTTTCGTGATCTCGTAGTGCGTGGCATTGGGGGTCGCGACAGTGACAAGATCGCAACGGTCCGCCCGCCCGGCTTCGCCCGCCAGCATCTCGCGCCAGTCGCCATAGGCCCGGTCAGCCGCCAGACCCAGACGTTGCCCATAGGCGCGGCCCTCTTCGGCGCGATGGTCCAAGGCGCCGGCGACAAAGGCAAACTCGCCATCCACGGACGCGCCCAGGCGGTGAGCGGGGCCAATTTGGCTGCCTTCGCCGCCGCCAATCATTCCCCAGTTCAGTTTCGTCATGGCCAAGCCCTCCGTTGGCGACCCCGTAAACCCAAGACGGGAGTCCTTCAAGCGCCAAAATGCCCTTCCGGAACGTGAAAAAGGCCGCTCGGAAGCGGCCTTTTTTTCCGGCGGTTTCGCGAGGTTAGCCCTGGCGTGCCTTAAAACGGCGCTGCGTCTTGTTGATCACATAGACGCGGCCCTTGCGGCGCACCACGCGGCAGTCGCGATGCCGGTTTTTCAGCGAACGCAGCGAGTTCCTGACTTTCATCGGCTCTCTCCTTGCCTGGCGCGATTCTGCGCCCTTCTAAACGGTTTCCGCCCCGGAAGGAACGGTATGGTGGGCGGTACTGGGATCGAACCAGTGACCCCTACGATGTCAACGTAGTGCTCTACCGCTGAGCTAACCGCCCTTCGGCCGTTTCCGGCCCTTCGAACGAACAAGACGCGGGGCAGGCCCCGCGCCGGTCCGCCGTTCTATAATGCAGAGCCATTTTCACTTCAAGGGCTTTTGAGAGGCAGAAAAACTGGCTATATTCGGTGCAAGGTTAAGGAGTTACTTGGTGTCAGCGTACCACCTACAGATGCCGGACATCAGGACGACAAGCGTCGTCTTTGCATCGCCACACTCGGGCCGTGAGTATCCACGCAGCCTGATCCGTCGGTCTGTTCTGGACGAAAAGACACTGAGATCTTCGGAAGATGCCTTTGTCGACCGGTTGTTCTCCGCCGCTCCGAACTGCGGTGCACCGCTTTTGGCCGCGGTCGCACCCCGCGCATGGATTGATGTCAACCGCTCGCCAGATGAGCTTGACCCGGCGCTGATAGATGGGGTGCGCAAGTCGGCTCACAATCCGCGGGTTGCCTCCGGCCTCGGGGTGGTGCCCAGGGTGGTTGCCAATGGCCGGGCGATCTATCGCGGCAAGATTCCGCGCAAGGAAGCGACGACACGCATCGATCAGATCTGGCGGCCCTGGCACGAAGCCCTGGCGACGCTGATGGACGATAGCCTGGCCCTTTTCGGCGAGGCGATCCTGATCGACTGCCATTCCATGCCCCATGAAGCGATCGAAACAATTACACATCCCAATGGTGCCAGGCCAGAGATTGTCCTGGGTGACAGGTTTGGTGCGGCTGCGGCGTCGGATGTGGTTGACCGGATCGAGGCAGCCTTTGCCTCACAGGGTTTGAAAGTGGCGCGGAATGCGCCTTTCGCCGGGGCCTTCGTTACCCAGCAGTACGGGCGCCCGTCGCGGGATCGCCATGTTGTGCAGGTCGAAATCGACCGGTCGCTCTACATGAACGAACAGGCCGTACGTCCCAACAACAATTTCGAAGCCTTCTCGGCCCTGATTGGCAATGTGGTTGCAGATATTTCTCAGATCGGACGGGCTGATTTGCGGGTGGCGGCAGAATAGCCAATGAAGGCGCGTGCGCTGGCCACTTGGCCAGAACTGACGCCCGGCTCGTTCCATGATGTCTGTCCTTTGGTCCGTGGCGCGTTGGATCCGTATGGTTAGTTTGCGGCCAGTGATCCCAAAAGATTGTGACGCTGCGTAAAAGATAAGGCGCCCGAAAGGGCGCCTTATCTTGTGATTATCGAATCTTCAGCTCTGATCGAGCGTAAGGGCCACGAACCGGGGGTCTCCCTCGCGGCGGACCAGCAAAAGAATCGACTTGCGACCGGCTTCCTTCGCTTCTTCGATCCGGGTTTCCAGTTCGGCAACGGTGGCCACCTTTTCCTGGCCGGCCTCGGAAATCAGATCGCCGGCGCGCAGACCCTTTTCGTAGGCCTCGCTGTCTTCGGCCACATCAGCAACCACCAGACCATCGGCGCTTTCGGGAAGACCCAATTGCGCGCGAAGCTCGTCGGTGATGACGCTGACGGTCAGCCCAAGGATCTCGCCAGCAACCGGCTCGGTCGAATTGACCGAGGCAGGTACGGCGCGTTCGGCATCTTCACGGCGGCCGAGCGTGACCCTCAGCGTCTGGGTTTCCCCTTCGCGAAAAACCAAAACGCGTACTTCCTTGCCGACCGGGGTTTCTCCAACCCGGCGCACAAGGCCTCTGGTGTCGGCGACATCGGCACCGTCGAAGGTCAGGATGACGTCGCCGGCCTCCATGCCGGCTTCAAGTGCAGGACCTTCCGGCACGTCGGTGACAAGGGCGCCGCGGGCCTCTTCCAGACCCAGCCCCTCGGCCAGATCGTCGGTGACGTCCTGAATGCGAACACCCAGCCAGCCCCGGCGGGTCTCGCCAAAGTCCTGAAGTTGTCCGATGACGTTCTCGGCAACCCGGCTCGACATGGCGAATCCGATGCCGATAGAGCCTCCGTTGGGGCTTAGGATTGCGGTGTTCACGCCGATGACTTCACCATTCATGTTGAAGAGCGGCCCGCCCGAATTGCCCCGGTTGATCGCTGCATCTGTCTGGATGAAATCGTCATAGCTGCCCGATAGCGCGCGGCCCCGTGCCGAGACGATGCCGGCGGAAACAGAAAAGCCCTGACCCAGGGGATTGCCCATGGCCATCACCCAGTCGCCCACGCGCGACTCTTCACTGTCGCCCCAGACGACGAACTCCAAGGGCTCGTCCGGATCGACCTTAAGAAGGGCAAGATCGGTGTTCGGATCGGTGCCAACGACTTCGGCGACCAGTTCGAACCCTTCGAAAAACTCGATGGTGATTTCATCGGCGCCTTGAATGACGTGATTGTTGGTGACGATGTAGCCATCCTCGGAGATCACGAAGCCCGAGCCGAGCGCCTGGCTACGCCGGGGCCGTTGCCCGTCTGGACCGTTGCGATCAAGGAAATCGCGAAAGAAATCCTCGAACGGCGATCCGTCGGGAACCACCGGCCCCGGGGGTTGGGTGCTGGTGGCAACCGTTGTCGAGGTGGTGATGTTAACAACCGACGGACTTACCTGTTCGGCAAGGTCGGCAAATGTGTCCGGCCGCGACTGGGCCGAGGCGCTGATTGCCTGGGCGATCACCAGTGCTGCGCCGAGTATGACAAGCCAAAGCGCCTGGATGGTGGGGCGCTGGCCTGGAACGAGTGCTGCTGCTTTCACTCTCTCCTCCTGGGTCAAATGATGTCGTATGGGGACGACTCTATATGGCATACACTCTCAGATAGTCGCATCCTTGCACAAGCCAATCCCCCCTCGCGCACATTCACCTGGCTGTGAAATGCCCGCGAGCTGCGATTGTGCAGCCATTTCAGCTTATTGACCTTTAAGTTGATTCAAAATTTTTATTGACAGCCTTAGGTGTAATGAAATCAAGCGGCGGTTAGTTAACCGGCTTCTCAACGTCGGAAATGGCGAAAACCAGAGAACACGCAACCAATGTCGACATGTTCCGCGGCATATTCGAAACCAGGACAGACGCCATCCGCCTGATGGTCGACAGCCACGTGCTTCGTACCCGCGAGCTTAGTTTGACAGACTAGGTTCGCGGCAACCTCAGACGACTATGCCAGTAATTTCTTCCTTCCTTTGGGAAGGCATGCTAATTTACAGCTGTTAGCCCTGAGGGGGTACTGATGAAGAGCATCTTGACCGCGGCTGTCCTGTTGGTTCTGCCAAGTGCCTCCCCTGCTGCCGTCATCACTTTCGATTCGATCGACAGCTTCTATTCCAACGGTCGAATCGAGCGCATCGACGACGTTGTCTTTAGCACCGGGGTGATCCCGAATTCGTCATTTCCCGATGGCTTTGAGTGGCGGAATTTCGGCACCACCCACGCGCTCAATTATTACGGCGAGCAGGGCGAATACTTCGAGTTTGACAGTCCGGTGACGCTGAATTCGATCGACTTCGGCGAAGGATGCTGTGGCGACCCCGAGACCGTGACAGTAAGCCTTTACGATACGGGCGACAGTTTCCTTTCGTCCCTGACTTTTGACTGGACCGACATCTGGACGACTTACCTGTTCGCGGAAAATAACGTCTCCAAGGTGGTTATGGAGTTCACTGGCGGGACCGATTTCTATAACGAAGGCCGGCTGCACGCCTGGTACGGAATTGACAACATCGACTATGCAGAGGCGGTTGATTCTGCTCCGGAGCCTGTACAGGTTCCCGGGCTAACGCCGGTTCCGCTTCCCGCCAGCGGGCTTCTCATCCTGGGCGGCCTGTTCGGTCTGGGCGTCTTGCGGCTGCGACAAATGTCGTGACGGGGTGAGACTGCCACCCTGACCCGGGGCATGCCCGGCAATCTACATTCGAACCTATTGGTCACCGCCGTAGCGGCTAATCGCCAAGGTGGTGACCTCCCGGATCAGTTTCCTTTGCATTGCCTCCTCAAATTCCTCGTGATTGCGTGCCACTTCGACAAAGGCGCCGTTGCCGCGGATCACGTTTTCCCTGAAGTACCTCACAAGTGAATCCAGCGGCTCGCTGCCGCCTATCGCCAGCGTGTTCACCCCGATGTCGTCGAAGGCTTTGTCCTGATAGGCAACACCGGGCGGATAACCATCGTTGTTCCTGCCGTCTCCGCTCACATCCACTGTCTGCCGCTCGCAAACGGGGGCCCGGGAAAGCATGTCGGCACCAAAACTGAGTGCGCGGCCAAGAGCCGTGGGGAACCCGGACCGCAGGCGGCCGACACTTTCGATCCGGTTGGCAGCCCTGTCCATGTCAGCGGCCGTGCTCATGAGGCTCCAGTCAAGAATAACGCGGTGGTTGTGCGGACCGCTCCACTCGTAAGCTGCCAGAGCGACCGGGTTGCCGGACGACAGGAAAGCCGTTTTCACTTCCGGGGACCTGATGGCTTTCGCCAAACCGTTTCTTTGAAGCCCATAGTCCCGTTGATCCACCGACGTCGAGACGTCCAGAGCCAGAACCAGAGCGAGACGGCAAGCCTGAGCGGAGAGCGGCGCGACTGCGCAGGCAATTGCCAAGATTGCCATTCGCCAGGTGACCATAACGAATTCTCCAATCCCCAATAATCAGCAGTCTAACCGGACTGGCTGTCATAAGAAATCTTTGCGGGGGATTCAGGAATTGAGCCCGTACAAACCGGCGACGACCGCCTGACTCTCAGGTCAATCGCTCACGAAGCAGAAAGGGCGCCCCTGACGGGACGCCCGATTTTCTCCGCCAAAAGGCAGATCAGCAGGAGTAATACATCGCGAACTCAGCCGGGTGGGGCGTGTGTTCGAAGTTGTAGATCTCTTCCCACTTGAGCTCCATGTAGCCTTCGATCTGGTTCTTGGTGAAGACGTCACCGGCCAGCAGGAAGTCCATGTCGGCTTCCAGTTCACCCATGGCTTCGCGAAGTGAAGCGCAGACCGTCGGGATGCCTTCCAGCTCTTCCGGCGGCAGATCGTAAAGGTCCTTGTCCATGGCATCGCCCGGGTCGATCTTGTTCTTGATACCGTCCAGACCGGCCATCAGCAGCGCGGCAAAGCACAGGTAGGGGTTCGCCGCCGGATCGGGGAAGCGGGCCTCAACGCGCTTGGCCTTGGGGCTTTCGGTCCACGGGATACGAACACAACCCGACCGGTTGCGCGCCGAGTAAGCGCGCAGAACGGGCGCTTCGAAACCCGGGATCAGACGCTTGTAGCTGTTGGTCGCCGGGTTGGTAAACGCGTTCAGTGTTTTTGCGTGCTTCAGGATGCCGCCAATATAGTAGAGCGCTTCATCCGACAGGTCGGCGTATTTGTCGCCGGCAAACAGCGGCTTGCCGTCTTTCCAGATCGACATGTTCACATGCATCCCGGTGCCGTTGTCGCCGGCGATGGGTTTCGGCATGAAGGTCGCCGAT
>CAJICO010000292.1_pt1 | contig 21031 bp, 19 predicted proteins | sample 9199701 | NCBI WGS metagenome assembly CAJICO01 (sample SAMEA7708339, study PRJEB35096) | sediment metagenome | biome: marine neritic benthic zone biome [ENVO:01000025]; feature: sediment [ENVO:00002007]; material: shallow marine sediment [ENVO:03000034] sea grass bed [ENVO_01000059] ... | reverse complement strand
GCCACCACAAGGTCGGTCTTGGCAGAAACCGAGCCCGACACCTTGGCGCCGAGGGCTTCGGCGCGGGCCTTGGCCTCGGCCCGGGTCATTTTCTCGAGGCTGCCGGTGAAGACAACGGTCTTGCCCGCCACGGGGCTGTCGGTCGCCGCGGCCTCCGGGGCGATGATTTCGCTCAACGCCGCGACCAGACGGTTAATCGAGGCGCGTTCCTTCTCTTGTGCCAGCGCCGCGACCAGCGATTGCGTGAGCGTCACGCCGACACCGTCGATGGCCAGGAACTCGTCCCAACCCGGGCTGTCCTTCAGTGCCTCGCGGGTCGGCGCCTCTGCCGCCGGGTCCCGGGCTGCCCGGTCGGCGGCTTCGGCAAGCGCCTCCCAGGTGTGGAAAGCGCGGGACAGGTCTTTTGCCGCACCTTCGCCGAGGTGCCGGATGCCGAGCCCAAAGAGAAAGCGGTTGAAATCGATCCGTCGACGCTCGTCGATGGCGTCGAAGAGGTTGGTGGCCGATTTCTCGCCCCAGCCTTCGCGGGTCTTCAGCGCATCTTCGTGCCGTGCGCGCAGGTGGAAGATGTCGGCAGGCTCCCGGATCCAGCCGTCTGCGAAGAACTGTTCGACCTGCTTGGCGCCGAGGCCTTCGATGTCAAAGGCGGCGCGCGAGACGAAATGCCTTAGCTTTTCAATCGCTTGCGCCGGACAGATCAGCCCGCCGGTGCAGCGGCGGACGGCGTCGCCTGCTTCGCGGATGGCAAATGAATCGCATTCCGGGCAGCGTTCGGGGAAGGCGAAGGGCTGCGCGTCTTCGGGGCGTTTGGAAAGGTCCACATCGGCCACTTTGGGTATGACGTCGCCCGCGCGATAGACCTGCACCCAGTCGCCGGGCCGGATGTCCTTGCCGCCGCGAATGGGCGCGCCGTTGGCGTCGCGCCCGGCGATGTAATCCTCGTTGTGGAGCGTGGCGTTCGAGACGACGACGCCCCCCACGGTGACCGGGGTCAGCCGGGCGACGGGCGAAAGCGCGCCGGTGCGGCCGACCTGGATGTCGATGCCTTCCAGCCGGGTCCAGGCCAGTTCGGCGGGGAATTTATGCGCGATGGCCCAACGAGGCGTGGTCGAGCGGAAGCCGAGGCGTTCCTGCAGGCTCAGGTCGTTCACCTTGTAGACCACGCCGTCGATGTCATAGCCAAGGGTTGCCCTTTGCGCCTCGATCTTGCGGTAGTGGGCGATCATTGCCGCCGGGCCTTCGCAGAGCGCGGTCAGCGGGTTTGTCTGGAAGCCGAGGGCGGCCAGCCGTTCAATGGCGCCCAACTGCGTATCGCCAAGCGGTTCGCTGAGGCTTCCCCAGGCGTAGGCGAAGAAGCGAAGCGGGCGACTGGCCGTGACAGCCGGATCAAGCTGGCGGAGCGAACCGGCGGCGGTGTTGCGTGGATTGACGTAAGTTTTCTCGCCCGCTGCCTCTTGCGCGGCGTTGAGGGCGGCGAAATCCTCTTGCGTCATATAGACCTCGCCCCGCACCTCCAGAAGGTCCGGCGCGCCGGTGAGCCCGGCGGGGATGTCGCCGATGGTGAGCGCGTTGGCCGTGACATTCTCGCCGGTGGCGCCATCGCCGCGGGTGGCGGCGTGGATCAGTCTTCCGCCTTCGTAGCGGAGTGCGAGGGACAGACCATCGATCTTTGGTTCGGCGGTGTAAGCCAGCGCTTTTTCCTCGCCCATGCCAAGGTATTTGCGGATCGAGCGGTCGAACTCGGTCACGTCCTGGTCGTCGAACGCATTGCCGAGGGAGAGCATGGGCACCGAATGGGTGACTTTCCTGAAACCGTCCACCGGTTCCGCGCCGACCTGTTCGCTGTGGGAATCGGAGCGTTTGAGTTCCGGGAACCGGGCCTCGATTGCCGCGTTTCGCCGTTTCAGCGCGTCATAGTCGGCGTCCGGGATTTCGGGCGCATCGCTTTGGTGGTAGGCGGCATTTGCCCGCGCCAGTTCACCGGCCAGCCGCTCGAGTTCGGCTGCCGCCTCTTCCGCGCTAAGCTCTGGTACCGTTTTTTCCGCCTGCGACATCCGCGCCTCCCTGCCCCATGGATATGACCGGCATTTCGCGGCGTCCAGTTGGGTTCGGCGCGGATTGAGGGAAACGGCAAAGAAAAACGCCGCCCGGGGACAGCGGGCGGCGTTAAGGTGAGCGAGGTGACTGCTAGGCTGTTGCGCGTACTGGCGGGTGGGTAATTTCCAGCGGGTCGGGATCGCGCAGCACATAGCCGCGGCCCCAGACCGTTTCGATATAGTTGTCGCCGTCAGTGGCGATGGAGAGTTTCTTTCTGAGTTTGCAGATGAAGACATCGATGATCTTCAATTCAGGTTCGTCCATGCCGCCATAGAGATGGTTGAGAAACATCTCTTTGGTCAGCGTGGTGCCTTTTCTGAGCGATAGGAGTTCAAGCATCTGATATTCCTTGCCCGTCAGATGCACCGTCTTGCCGTCAACCTCGACCGTTTTCGCATCGAGGTTGACCGCAACCTTGCCTGTTTCGATTACTGATTGCGCGTGACCCTTGGAGCGCCTGATGATGGCGTGAATGCGCGCCACCAGTTCTTCGCGGTGAAATGGTTTGGTCAGATAGTCGTCCGCACCGAAGCCAAAGCCCTTGATCTTGTTTTCGGTATCATCCGAACCCGTGAGGATAAGAATGGGCGTTTCGATGCGGGCCATGCGAAGCTGGCGCAAAACCTCGTGCCCGTCCATGTCGGGCAGGTCGAGGTCGAGAAGAATCAGGTCGTAATCATAAAGTTTGGCCAGATCTATCCCTTCTTCCCCCATGTCCGTCGCGTAAACGTTCAGGTTGGCATGGGTCAGCATCATTTCAATGCTGCGTGAGGTTGTCGGATCATCTTCAACCAAAAGCACACGCATATGACATCTCCGCAATTGTGTTCGGGTTTAAAATGATGGCTATTGGTTAACTGCCGGTTACCTGAGGTGAAAACATAACATTACACGCTATGGTTGTCTATAGCGCTGAATCGTTGTCGCTTTTAAGGCGGATTCACCGTGCTGCTCAACCGCAGCGTGCCAAGCATCAAGCTCTTCCTCGGAAAGGGAGTACCGTTTTAACGCCTCTTCACGGCTGATCAGATCATGGGTGATGGCACGTACCACGGCCGCCTTGCGCGAGGCCACCCAGCGGCAAGTCGATGCCTCAGGCAGGTCGGCGCGGGTCATCACCGAGCCGTCAGGCAGCGTCACAGCGCGCGGTCCATTCACTTTCTTTAGATACATTGGTCGTCGCGGGTTCCGGATATACTTGGCGCCATTTTGGCCCTGGGTGCTTAATTCCTGGTGAAGCCACGACTTGTGAGTGGGTGCAATTTTCCTATATTTCAGCGGAACTCCGTAAAGGCTGAGAACATGGCGCTCGACCGGGCCGACAATCTGAACTCGCTGGGGTTTCCGAAGCCGCCTTCGGAGACCCGTGTCGTCGTGGCCATGTCGGGCGGCGTGGACAGTTCGGTAGTGGCGGCGGAGCTGGCGCGTGAAGGCTATGACGTTGTCGGCGTCACGCTGCAGCTTTACGACCATGGTGCGGCCTTGGCAAAGAAGGGCTCCTGCTGCGCGGGGATCGACATTCACGATGCGCGCCGGGTCGCCGAGGAAATGAACTTTCCCCATTATGTTCTTGATTACGAGAATATATTCCGCGACGCGGTTATCGACGAGTTCGCCGACAGCTATCTGGCCGGCGCCACGCCGGTGCCGTGCATTCGCTGCAACGAGCGGGTGAAGTTCAAGGATCTGCTGGAGACGGCGAAGGATCTCGACGCCGATTGCATGGCGACGGGACATTACATTCAGCGCAAGCTGGGGGCCGCCGGGCCGGAGTTGCACCGGGCGGCCGACGCGGCGCGGGATCAGAGCTATTTCCTGTTCTCGACCACGCCCGAGCAGCTTGCCTTTCTGCGCTTCCCGCTGGGTCATCTGGCGTCGAAGGACGAGACGCGGAAGTTGGCCAGCGCGCATGGTCTGGTGGTTGCCGACAAGCCTGACAGTCAGGACATCTGTTTCGTGCCCGACGGCAATTATGCCGCGGTGATCGAGAAACTGCGCCCCGGTGCTGCCGAGCCGGGCGAGATCGTCGATGTGGACGGGCGGGTTCTGGGCACCCATCAGGGCGTCATTCACTATACCATCGGGCAGCGTCGGGGCCTCGGCATCGGCGGGTTGGAAGAGCCGTTGTACGTCGTGAAGCTCGATGTGGAGGGGCGCCGCGTGATCGTCGGGCCGCGCAGCCATCTGGCGGTGCGGACAGTGCCGGTGCGCGAAATCAACTGGCTGGGCGGCGAGCCGTTCACGGCCCGCGAAAGCTGGGAGCTTTCGGTCAAGGTGCGTTCGACCAAGCCGCCCATGGAGGCCGTTGTGCGGCCCTTGTCGGCGAGCGAAGCCGAAGTCGAACTGTTGTCGCCCGAGGAAGGGATTTCGCCGGGCCAGGCCTGCGTGTTCTACGAGACCGGCGGCAGCCGGGTTTTTGGCGGCGGCTGGATCTGGCGGGGATATTGATTTTCGATTTCGTCGCCTTCGGCGCCGACCCGCTGGAGGGGCTCTGCCCCTCCAGACCTCCCCGAAGTATTTGTAACAGGAAGAAGCCCTTAGGTTTCCCTGGCTGATCCAAGAGCGCCGAGAACCGAACGGGCGGCGCGGAGGCCGGGCGGTTTGCCGCCTTTGCCGAGGCGGGTCATGGTTTCCTCCATCGCGGCAAGCTGGTCGGCGCGACTGGCCGGGTCCGAGAGCAGTTCGGCGAGCGCCTTCCCGATCGGCTGGGGCGTGCAGCGGGGACCGAGGAATTCGGGGACCGCGTTCCGGCCTGCCACCAGGTTGACCAGGGTCACGGTTTCCAGTTTGACCATGCGGCTCATGATTTGCCAGGTGAGCCAGTTCATGTCGTAGGCGATGACCATGGGGGTGGCGGCGGCGGCGAGTTCCAGCGAAACGGTGCCCGAAGCGGCGAGGGCCACATCGGCGGCGCGGAAGGCGGCGCGTTTGCGGCTGGCGGCGTCGGGATCATCGCGGGGGTCGATCACTTCGGGGGTGCCGGGCCAGCTTTTGACGGCATCGATGACGGCTGACGCGACAGGTGCTGCCGCAGGTACCACGATGCGGGCCTGCGGATGGGCGGCGAGCACGGGGCGAAGTGCTTCGCCGAAGATCGGCGAGAGGCGTGCCACCTCGTTCCGGCGTGAACCGGGCAGCACCAGGACGATCGGCTCGCTGCCCGTACGGAAGGCGGCGACCTCAGCGTCGCTTGCCTGATCTTCGGTCGACACCGGGTGGCCCACGAAATCGCAGCTCATGCCGGCTTTTTCCATATAGGGCGGCTCGAACGGCAGGAGCGCCAGGACATGGTCGATGTAGCGCGCCATCTTTTCTGCCCGGCCCGACCGCCAGGCCCAGACCGACGGCGCGACATAGTGGATGGTTTTCATCCCGGGGCGTTGCTCTTTCACCAGCCGGGCCAGGCGGAGGGAAAAATCCGGGCTGTCGATGGTGATGAGCGCCTCCGGCCCGGCCGCCAGACAGTCCCGGGCGGTTTCCTGCAGCCGGCGGCGCAGCTCGGTGGATATCGGCTTGACCTCGGCGAGGCCCAAGACGCTGAGTTCTTCCATCGGAGAGGGGCTTTGCATCCCTTCGGCCTGCATTTCCGGTCCGGCGACGCCCGCGAACTCCACCCCCGGCGAGAGCTGCTTCAGGCCGCGCATCAGTGCGGCACCCAACCGGTCGCCCGAGGGCTCGCCTGCGAGAAGGTAGAGCTTCATGAGACGAACGGCATCAGACGGGCCTCACCCAGAGGAACAATCCGGCCTCGTCGGCGCGGCGGATCACCTCGCCCCGGTCGACAACCATGACGCCGCCCGCCTCGATCACGATGCCTGTAAGCCCCGCTTCGGCTGCGCGGGTCACCGTTTCCGGGCCGATGGTCGGCAGATCGACGCGGCGGTCCTGCCCCGGCTTGGGCGCCTTGCAGAGGATACCCCCCGGCCCGTCCGGGCGCGATTTCAGGCTGCCGAGCATCCAGTCGGTGCCGAAACCGGTTTCGATCGCTATGGGCTGGCCCCTGTGGATCACACAGGCCTGACCGATATCGGCAGCCCCCATGGCCGCCATGATGCGATCCGCCACGCTGGCCTCTTCAGCCGTGTCCCGGGTGGGTTTCTGGGAGGTTTCGGCCCCCGTCGGCGGCAGAAGATCGGGGGCAATTTCATGGGCGGCGCGAATGGCGAAACCTTCGTCTTCGAAAATGCCGAGAAGGATCGAGAGGGCGCCATTGTCGCCCTTTGACAGGGCGGTTAGCAGGCGATCGACGTATACTTGGCTTTCCGGCTCGACCCGGTCGGGGTGGAACCCGGGCCGGCGGGTGGCGCCGGCAAAACAAAGCTCGGTAATACCTTGGGTGCGCAGGGCCGCGATGAGGCTGGCGATGGATTCGAGGCTGAATTCCAGCGAGGCGGGCGGGATGAGGCCCTCGGGCTGCGAACCAGCGATGCGGACCGTCAGCGTGAATTCGGTTGACCGGCAGAGAATGGCCGGCAGCCGCCCGTTCCCGGCGATCAGCGCCAGCATCTCAGCGCTCCGGCGTCAGATAGTTGCGGTCCTTGGCACCAAGAATGAAATCGACGATGTCGCGGACATATTCGCTGCTGCTGTCGTCGGCGAGCTTGCGAGCGCGGTCCTGAAAGGCGCCCTCGCCCTGGGCCAGGGTCTGAAACGCGGCGCGGAGCGCGGTGATATCGTCGCGCGAGACGCCCTTCCTTTTGAGCCCGACGAGGTTCAGACCGTCCAGCTGGCCGCGCGGCGCCTGGACGAGGCCGTAGGGGATGACATCGTGGGTCACCATTGTGACGGCGCCGATGATGGCGCCTTTGCCGACGCGCGCCCATTGGTGGATACCGGAGAGACCGCCGATGATCACATCGTCCTCGATCACGCAATGCCCGGCGATGGCACCCTGATTGGCAACGATGACCCGATTTCCGACCTGGGCATCATGGGCCACATGGGCGCCGGTCATGAAAAGGCAGTCATCGCCAACGCGCGTGATGCCCCCACCGCCGGTGGTGCCGGTGTTCATGGTTACACCTTCGCGGATACGGTTTCGCTTGCCGATGGTCAGCCGTGTCTCCTCGCCCTTGAATTTGAGGTCCTGGGGTATCTCGCCAATGACGGCGCCCGGGAAAATGACGGTCCCTTCACCTATATCTGTCAGGCCCGTGACGATGGCGTGGGATTTGACCTCGACGTCCTGTCCCAGCGTGACCTGAGGACCAACGATGGCGAAAGGGCCGACCGTGGCGCCGGGGCCGACCGAGGCGCCGTCTTCGACGATGGCCGTGGGGTGGATGCGAGCGGCAGGATCGATCACTTGGGCAGGTCCATCATGGCGGTGAACTGGCATTCACAGGCGAGTTCGCCTTCAACCGAGGCACGGCCCTGGAACTTCCACACCTTGCCGCCGCCGCGAAGGGTTTCGACCTCCATCCGGAGCGTGTCCCCCGGCACCACCTTGCGGCGGAATTTCACCCCATCCATGGCCATGAAATAGATGCCGATGTTCTTGTCGGCGAGATCGAGGCCCACGCCCGCGATCACCGCGGCGGTCTGGGCCATGGCCTCGACCTGATAAACGCCGGGAAATACCGGTTCGCTGGGAAAATGTCCGGTGAACTGGGGTTCGTTCATGGTGACGTTCTTGATCCCGACGCCCCGTTCGGTGCCATCGATATCGACCACCCGGTCCACCAGCAGGAACGGATAGCGATGCGGAATGATCCTTTGAATCAGCCCGATATCGGCAGTTTTCAAGCCCTCGCCCATGTCGCACCTCTTTTGATGCGAGGGGTAGCAAGGGTTGAAAGGGGGGGCAAGGGAATGTGCCACCGACTTCTCTTGTTGGCAAAGAAAGGGCGGCCAAGCCGCCCTTTCAAGTCAGTGGTTTTGCCAATTAGCCAATGACGCCGCCGTCCTCGCGCGAGACCGCGACAATCGCGGACCGAGGTGCAGCATCGCCACCCTCAGGCCAGTGGCTGTCGCCACGTTCGCCAGGATGCTGAATGCCGACAAACATGGTGCGCTTGTCGGGCGACCAGGTCAGGCCAGTCACTTCGCACTGCTTCGGGCCGACAAGGAATCGGCGAATTTCGCCGGTGACCGGATCGCCAGCCAGCATCTGGTTGTTGCCCTGACCCGCAAAACCTTCTTCGTTCGAATAGTTGCCGTCGGTCTGGATCCAGACGATTCCGCTTGAATCGAATTTCAATCCGTCAGGCGAATTGAACATGTTCTGTTCGTTGACATTGTCCGAACCGGCGTTTGCGTCCGAGTGTACTGTCGGATTTCCCGCAAGGACGTAAAGATCCCAGGTAAAGTTTTCCGCGGTGTGATCTCCGCCACCAGGCCACCAGCGCACAACCTGGCCATAGTTATTGGCTTCCCTTGGGTTCGGACCACCGACCGGGGTTGCGTCGCCACCGGCGTTGGGTTTGATTCCACGGTTCTTGTTGTTGGTAAGCGCGCAGTAAACTTCAGGTGCTCTTGGGTTGGCGGCCACCCATTCGGGGCGATCCATGGTCGTCGCACCAACGGCCGAGGCCGCGATCCTGGTGTGAATACACACTTCGGCCATGCTTGCCATGCCCGCAGATTCGGGTGTCAATTCAAGCCACTTACCCAATCCGTTGTCTTGGAATTTAGCCGCATACAGCCTTCCGTCTTCCAGCAGACTGTCGGTCGGCTGACCCGGCGCGTAGACACCGTTCGATATAAATCGATAGAGGAATTCGCCGCGCTCGTCGTCGCCCATGTAGACAACGATACGGCCGTCCGAATTGACAACGACTTCGGCATTTTCGTGCTTGAAGCGACCCAGAGCCGTCCGTTTCTTCGGAGTCGAATTCGGATCGCGCGGATCAAGTTCAACAACATAGCCAGCCCGATTGGGCTCGTTCGGGTGTTTGGAGATATCGAAGCGTTCGTCAACGCGCGCCCAGCCGTAGCCCCAGTCCTTTTCCGAGACCCCGTAGCGTTTCAGCTCCGGCGAGATCTCCACGCCTTCCACGGATGAGGAGAAGTAGCCGTTAAAGTTTTCCTCACAGGCAAGGTAGGTTCCCCATGGGGTCGAACCGTTGCCGCAATTATTCCAGGTGCCCAGTGACAGTTTGCCCTCGGGATCGGCTGCCGTTTTCATCAAATCATGGCCTGCCGCCGGTCCTGTGATTTCCATTTCGGTGTCAGGTGTGACGCGCCGGTTATATTCACTGTCCTTGACGATACCCCAACCGCTTCCATCGTTGGCAATCTCGACCACAGTCAATCCGTGGGCCATCTTACCCTTGACGACATCGTCGTCGGTTTCGGCTTTCCCGTCCGGGCGATTGCCCCAAATAATGCTGCGATTTGTGTATTCGTTATTCACAGCCAACAGCAGCTTGTCGCCATGAGCATAGACTTCCATTCCGTCGGTGTTGTCGCCGAAGGCTTCCGCTTGCGATGCAGCCGTACCACGGGTCGCGTGGTCAAACTCGGCGTCACCAGAGCTAAGAGGATCGCCCCAGCGAACAACCACTTCAGCCCGGAAACCGGCAGGTACTGTTACGGCATCGGCTGTATTTGTCGGGATCGCTTGAAATGCAAACCGGTCCGCCGCTGCCTTCGCCTGGCTCGCAACAAGAGAGCCACCCATCATGGCAAAGGCACCAAAGCTCAGCGTGCCGCCAAGGACACCTCTTCTGCTGATTGCGGTTTCAACAATCCTGTCGAATTCACACTCTTCAGGTTTCGGATTCACCAACTCGTCATAATCATCGAAGGAAACTTCGCTATCTACTGAATTGTCCATGACAGCCTCCCAGTCGTCAAATTTGTGCGTTGCACGTTAAGTTGGAAGCATCTGCTCGTCGCAACTCTGTGGTCGCTGCTTCTTAAGGCATATTAGCCTGCCTATGCGAAGTTACAACGACACTTGGCCCGCATCAGCACGTTAATTGCTGGCGTTCAGCCTCCAGATCAGCAGTGAGAGAAAAGTTGTAAGCGCACCCCAGAACAGGAAATAGCCCGAGGTTTGCGGCAGGCTGACGAGTGTTGGCGAAAGGCACATGATCAGGGCGGAGAAACTGAAGGCCATTTCGATACCGGTTTTTGTGCGCCCGACCGTGTCTTCGCGGCAGAGTTCCAGGACCCTGCCGTCGATGACGATGCGGCAGAGCCAGACGGTCAGCCCCATTGCGCCATGAGCGAGGATCAAGAGCGGCAGGCTGGTGGCAAATCCAAGCGCAATCGTGGAGAGGCCCGCCAGGGCGGCGAAGACATATTCCATGTTGCGTGCCGAAAGCACACCGATGCCAAGGCTAAGGACAAGGGCGGCGATCATCCCCCCGGCGGGCCAGGCCGCATCGACGATGGCGAAGGCATCGCTGCCGCGCCCCAGATCATCGCGGATCAGCGAGGAAAGAATGGCGTTCGACAATTGACCGACCGGCAGGCTGATGCCCGCCAGGAGGGCCAGAAGCCTGAGGCGCCGGTCGCTCATGAAGATTTCGGCGCCGCCTTTTGCGTCTTTCAGAAACGCGCGGAGGCCCGGAGATTTTCCTTCGATCCGCCCGCCGGTGACCAGCATCATCGGGGCCACCAGCAGGATCGAGGCCAAGGCGGTAGCGTACATGCCGGCGGCCGGAGAGATCCTGTCGATGACATAACCGGCAAGAACTGTGCCAATCACCGTCGCGATCAGGTGGACCGAGCGGAACCGCGCCACTATCTGCACCAGGTTTCTGTCGCCGGCGGCAATCTGGATCAGCCCGTCATGGGCGGCATTGTGCATCAGCCTGAGGGCGCTGATCGCAAAGACCGCCAGAAAAAGCAGCGTCACGCCGGGCTCGGCCTGCGCCAGCCAGATCCCGCCAAGAACGATCATGGTGCCAGCGATGCCGAGGTGGGCCGCGATGACCAGATGCTTGCGGTTCTTGCGGTCGACGAAGGCGCCGACAAACGGCCCGCCGACAAGCATTGTCAGCATGGCGACAATAAAAACCTGCCCCACCCGGCTGACATCGTCGGTGACCACCAGCGTCGTCCAGCCGATACAGACCAGGTAGCCGCCCCGGGAAAGCCCCGACAGGGTTTCCATGGCAAAGAGAGGGGTCAGGCGCGACATTGCCCGCACCCTAAGCACCGCAATGGGAAAGCTTCAAATGACGTAATGTGAACGGCGGTAACGCCAGGTGATTTCGATTACGGATCGGTAACGCTTTCCGCCTCGTTGATCCGTTCGATCGCCTCATCGGTAATGTCGATGGTGTCGGCAGAGAGGAAGACGTCGCGTCTGTCGATCACCACCAGCGCGCCGCGCGCCCGGACGATTTCCGATATGATACCCGCCGCGTCGCGGAAAAAAGTACTGCGGGCCTCGTCGCGCTGTCGGGTGAGAAGGCGGGCCTTTTCGTCCTGTTCGGCGCGGATTTGCTGGACGCGGGTGTCGAAGGCGTTGGCAAGCTCGCGAAACTCTTCCGCGGGAAGCTCGGCGCGTTTCTCGGTCAGTTCGCGTTCTTCGGCAATCAGCTCACCTTCGATGCGCTGATTTTCCGAGGCCAGCCGCTGGGCTTCGACTTCAAGCCGCTCGATCGCAGCGGCGCCAAGGCTTGTTTCAGCAAAGAGCCGGTCCTGGTCGATGGTCAGAATCGGTGCATTCTGCTGAGCCGCCGCACCCCCCGCGAAACCGAGGGCGAGGACCGCCGCAAACAGCCTAGAAGCGCGTAGAAATCGAGATGTTGAAAGTATTTTCTTCATCCAGAGCGTTTGAATCGATCGGTTTCGAGAAGTTAAGGCGGAGGGGGCCGATGGGCGTGTCCCAGAAGACGGTAACACCCGCCGCTGTCCGCAACTCGAAACTGTCATCTACCACAGCGGCGCCGGTGGTGACATCCAGATCCCAAAGCGAGCCCATGTCAAAGAACACCCCGCCCGAAATCCCGTATTCTTCCGGTAACGGCAGGGGAAAATCCGCTTCGAGGCGAAGCGCGGCGTATTTGTTTCCCCCCAATACATCGGGTTCAAGCGCGCCGGTATCGCGCGGGCCGATCCCGCGACTGGCAAAACCGCGCACCTGAGACGAGTTGAGGAAGAAGCGATCAGTGACCCGAGTCGTGGTCGAACCGAGTGAATCGATGGAACCAAGCTCGAGGATTGCCCTGAGTGTCACCTCTTCGTTGAGAACGTCGCGCTGTGCCACCGCAAAGGCCGTGGTCTTCACGAATTCGGCGTCGCCACCGACCCCGGCAAATTCCTGACCGAACCTCAGCAGAACACCCCGGTTGGGATTCAGCCCCCCACTGAGAAGGTCGAACGTATAGTTGTAACCAAGAGAGCTGACGGTTTGCTTGCCTGCTTCGCCCACAATGATCGGCGAAGTTCCCGCCGCTACATCGATGATCTCGTCCTGCGACAACTCATAAAACAGCCGAAGCTCGGAGTTCTCGCCAGTCGGAAAGGCGATGCTTGGCGATATGCTCGCAATCCTTGTGTCATAGCTCAGGTTGTCAAAGTCGGTCGTGATATAGGAAAGGTCGATCCCGAAGGTCAGATCGCGGCCAAGGAAGGCTGGTTCGCGAAACGAAATCCGCGAGCGGGAATTTTCGGTACCCGTATCGATGTTGAACGAAAGAGACTGGCCGCGCCCGAGGAAATTCCGTTCGGAGAATCCCAGTGCGATTGCAAATCCCGTTTCATCGTTGAAGCTGCCGCCAAAGGTCAGCGAACCGGTGGGTTGCTCTTCGACATCCACATCGACGATCACCTGGTCCTGTGCCGATCCTTGCCTGGTATCGACTTCGGCTGCGGCAAAGAACCCGAGCGCGCGGATACGCTCGGCGGCGTTGCGGATTTCGCGGGGATTGAAGGGGTCGCCCTCTACCGTGTCGAACTGGCGGCGGATCACCCGGTCAAGCGTGGTCTGGTTGCCCTCGATATCGATGCGCTCGACGAACACGCGGGGACCCCTGACAAGGGCAAATTCGACGTCGAGCGTCAGTGTCCGCTCGTTACGCGTGATCCTTGGATCGACGCGGAGAAATTCCAGGCCCTGACGCAGCGCAAGGCGTTCAAGGCGCGCGATCTGCTCTTCGATGAGCGTAGGCGACCAGGTATTGCCGGTGCGAATGCGCAATGCGCGCGTGTATTCCTCGATATCGACATCGGGAAACTCGCTGGTGACCGAGACGTCGCCGACCGCATATTTCTGACCCTCGCGAATGTTGAAGGTAACAAAGGTCGCGTCGCGGCCGCGTGAAAGCTCGGTGGAAACATCCAGCACCCGGAAATCGACGTAACCGCGGGAGCGGTAGAAATCTGTCAGAAGCTGCCGGTCGAAGGCGATGCGTTCGACGATGAACGTGTCGCGGCCAATGATCTGGCGCAGCAGGCCGGCCTGTTTCGTGTCGATGACGCGGCGCAGCCGACGATCGGAATATGCGCGGTTGCCGACAAAGCTGATGCGCTCGTTCTCGACAACCCTTCCCTCGCTCACCTCGAAGACCAGATCGACCCGGTTGTCCGAGCGGCGAATGATCTTGGGTTCGACCCGCGCCGACAGCCGCGCGGCCTGGGTATAGGCATCGGCAATCGCGGCGGCGTCGGCTGCGGCGACCGACGGGGTATATACGCGCCGCGGTGTCGATGAAATCAAGGCCAGCAGCGTATCGTCATCAAGTCGGCGATTGCCCTCGACGTTGATTCGGCTGATCGTCGGGCGTTCGGCAACCACAACCCGCAGTCCGCCGCTGACGCGGGTGATCTCGGCGGTCTCGAATAGCCCCGAGGCCATGACGCTCTGGAGGGCATCGTTGATTTCCCCGTCGGAAACCACCTGACCCGGTGTCAGCCCGGTGAAGCTGATTACTGACGAATCGGGGATACGCTCGTTACCGTCGACCAGGATCGTGTTGACCCGGGTTTGCGCCAGCGCTGCCGTTGCAACCAAGGATAGCAGGCTGGCCAGAATAAATGCCCTAACGAAATGCGCTACCGCCCCTGACATAAGTGCCCGCCCCGTCAAATTATTTGCTAGAGCCTGACTAGTCTGAATTTTGGGGTGTGTCAAAAGCCAGGCGCCGCCCTGTTAAGAGCGGCGCCGTGACTGTTCAGTGTGTGTGTGTAAGCGCGACGGGGCCTGACTAGAGCGACCCTAGATATGAAGCCAAAAATAATGCGCCGCCGATTGCGAGCGGAAAGAGAAACCTGTCAAGATTGAGCTGCCAAAGCAGTTCCAATCCCTTGTATCCTTTCTGCAGCGTTTGCATCGTCGTGTCCCGTCTAGGAGTTCGTAAAACGGAAGTTATGAGGCAAATGTGACCCGATTTGGGCGCCCTCTAGGCACTTCCAAGGCGGCGAAACAGATTTTTATCTTTTTATGGACAGACGATGTCGTTGCCGAGGGCAAAGGCCATCAGCGCAAGCATCACTGTCAGCCCGCCGGCCATAAGATATTTGAGCGCCCTGTCACTGGGCGGACGCCCCGTCACAGCCTCGAACGCGTGGAAAACCAGGTGTCCGCCATCCAGAACAGGGATGGGAAAGAGGTTGAGCATCCCCACCGCCGTGGACAGCAGGGCGATGAACCAGAAGAAGCTGAACCAGCCCTGGCTGGCGGCCTGCCCCGAGACTTCCGCGATGCCGATCGGTCCGGACAGGTTGCAGGTGGAGATTTTGCCGGCGACCATATGGTAAAGGCCCGATAGCGACGAGCGGATGATAAAGGCGATCTGTTCGCCGCCGAAGACAATGGCCTCTCCGAGACCGGGGGTCTCGACCGCTGGCTGGAACACCAGGCCGCCGGACATTCCGATAAGCCAACGTGTCTCGAACCCGCCGTCGTGCAGCGGCAAGTCCCGCCGCGTTGGCTCAAGCGAAACGGTGCGCAGGTCTTCGCCCTGACGCCAGACCTCGAGAGTTACGGCATTGCCCCCGGAATTGCCCACGAACTCGCGCAATTCGTCAAAATCGAAGATGGCCTCGCCATTGACCGACAGAATGACGTCGCCCTCTTGCAGGTCGGCCCGTTCGGCCGCTGAATCCGGTGTGGTCGACAAGACGAGCGGCGGGTAGAGCCAGGGTCCGGACACATCCTGTTCCGACCCGTCCCGTCGGACGGTGAACGTCAGTTCCCGCGCCACCGCAAGTTCTTCGGCGAAGCTGCGGAACTCGTCCGGATGGGGTACCGGCTGACCGTCGATGGCAAGGATCACGTCACCTGACCGAAGCTCCTGCCGCTCTTCCCAGGGGAGTGTACGGACTTCGTCCACCGTGACCGGGTCTGCGGCCAGCCCGCGAATGAGGATAAGGGCCGCAAACATGATGAATGAAAGGGCGAAATTGAAGGCTGGACCGGCGAAAACCGTGGCTGCCCGGGCCCAGAGCGGCGCCCCGTGCATGGATGCGCGGCGATCGTCATCTGCAAGTCCGGCCATCACCTCTTCGTCGCGGTGCGAGGTGGCGCCCTGATCGCCCAGGAATTTCACATATCCGCCGAACGGCAGGGCGGCGACCTGCCACTTGGTGCCGTGTTTGTCGACGCGGCTGGCCAGAACCGGGCCAAAACCGATCGAGAACACCTCGGCCTTTATGCCGGACCAGCGGCCGACGATGTAATGGCCGTACTCGTGGATCGCGATGATGATCGAAAGGGCCACAATGAACGCGGCAACGGTAAAGAAGAAGCTTCCGAAAGTGGGGATGAGACCTGCAATATCCAAGGAGCTTTTGTCCTGTTGTTAAACTTCTGCCATGGACTCTTCGGCCCGCCTACGCGCCATCTGGTCCGCCTCGCGCACAGAATCAAGGGTAATCGCGGCGTTTCCGAGGCCTTCCACTGACATAATTTCGATGGTTCTCGCGACAACCCCGGCCATATCTGTAAACCGGATGCGCCCGTCAAGGAAGGCGTCGAGCGCCGATTCCTTGGCAGCCGTGAAAGCCGCGCCGGCAAGGCCGCCCAGTTCCATCACATGGTGAGCGATGCCGAGCGCCGGGTATCGGCGGGGATCGGGGGCGCTGAAACTGAGTTGGCCGACAGCGGCCAGATCGAGACGCTCCAGCGGCAGCGGCGCGCGCAACGGATAGGAAAGGGCATAGCCGATCGCATGACGCATGTCCGCCGGACCCACATGTGCCATGAGGCCCCGATCAGTGAAGCCGACCAGGGCGTGGATCAGGCTTTCGGGGTGGATCAGTACTTCGATCTGATCAGGCGAAAAGGCGAAAAACTCTTTCGCTTCAATCACCTCCATCGCCTTGTTAAACATCGATGCGCTGTCGACCGTGATCCTCTGGCCCATGGTCCACGTGGGATGCGAAGACGCCTGCTCGGGCGTGGCCGAGGCCAGTTTTTCCAGTGGCCAGTCCCGGAAGGCGCCGCCCGAGGCGGTGATGATGACGCGGTCCACGGTTTCCGGCGCCTCGCCTCGCAATGCCTGGAAGATCGCCGAATGCTCGCTATCGACGGGGATGACGGTGGCGCCAAAGCGGTGCGCAGTTTCCAAAAGAAGCGGACCGGCGGAAACCAGGCTCTCCTTGTTGGCCAGCGCCAGGGTTGTTCCCTGCTCCAGCGCCCTTAGGCCGGGCGCCATGCCCGCGGCACCTACGATGGCCGACATTATCCAATCCGCGGGCCGCGCGGCGGCTTCGAGGAGCGCGGTCTCGCCTGCCGCCGCCACTGTCCCGCTTCCCGAAAGGGCGTCTTTCAGATCTTCGAGACAATCCGGAAAGGCCGTTACGGCCAGTTCGGCGTTGAATTCGCGTGCCGCCCTGGCAAGACACCCCACGTCGCGCCCTCCGGTCAGGGCGACAACCTTATAACCGGATGTATCACGGCCAATCAGGTCGAGCGTTTGTTGCCCGACCGAGCCCGTGGCCCCCAATATCGAAACACGTCGTCTCATGGGGTTACCGGGGGAAAGCCGGTCATCTGCGCGACCAGCAGCACGAAAAGCGAAGCGCCCAGCATGGCATCGAAACGATCAAACATGCCGCCGTGACCGGGCAGTATGTTCGAGCTGTCCTTGACGCCGAAGTGGCGTTTCAGGGCACTTTCGGCCACATCCCCCAGTTGCCCCGCGATGGCGACGGCAATCGAAACCCCGATGATCTCGGCCCCCGCGTGCCCAAGCGCGATGTAGATAAGTGATATGACGACCGCCCCGACCCAGCCGGCAATCGTGCCGGACCAGGTTTTCTTGGGGCTGACCTTGGGCCAGAACTTCGGCCCGCCGATGAGTTTGCCGCCGAAATAGCCAAGGACGTCCGAGGCCACCACCACAAGGGCCAGCCAGGCGACCCAAAGGAAGCCGAAATTGTCCCGAAGGGTAATGATGCCAAGCGCTGCGATGAGGAGCACGGTGACAAACACCGCATATGTGACGCGGTGTTCCTTCAGTTGCGCCACCCCAAGCAGCCCCGGCGCGAAAAGCAGTGGCAGCGTGTAAGTGAGAGGAAGGCCGGACAGCAGAAGTAGCGTCAGGCCGCCAAGGATACCGTAGGGAACAGCGTGTCTTTCGGCACCGATCATCCGGGTGACTTCCCAGACCATGATCCCGGCCACCACGGCTACCAATATGTGAAAGGCCAGACCGCCCCACCACATGAGCCCCAGGCCAAGGCAGGCGGCAATTCCGCCTGATACCAGCCGCTGACCCAGATCGCCCCACTGCCCCCCAGGGGATGTCATCCGGGCACGGCTCCGTAGCGCCGTTCACGGGCAGAATATCTCGAAAGGACCCGGGCAAATTCGTCCCGGCTGAAATCGGGCCAGAGCGTGTCGACGAACTCATACTCGGAATAGGCCGACTGCCAGAGGAGAAAATTGGAGATCCGAGCCTCTCCACTGGTGCGGATCACCAGATCCGGGTCCGGCAGCACGTAAGTGTCAAGGAAGCGTGCCAGGGTTTCGCCGTCGACCTCTTCGGGATCGATATGGCCTGCCTTGACTTCGCGACATAGGCGTTTGGTGGCCCGCGCCACCTCGTCCCGGCCACCGTAGTTAAGCGCGATCGTCAGGTGCACCACGTCATTGTCGCAGGTCAGAAGCTCCAGCTCGTCCATCAGTGCGACAAGCGTTTCGTCGAGCTTGATGCGGTCGCCAATGAACCGCACCCGCACGCCGGCATCGACCAGTTCCTGGGTTTCGCTCATCATGTAGCGTTTGAAAAGCTTCATCAGGCCCGAGACTTCCGCCTGGGTTCGTTTCCAGTTTTCCGTCGAAAAGGCGAATATCGTCAGATATTTGACGCCAAGATCAGGACAGGCCTCGACGATTTCGCGAACCCGTTTTGCCCCGGCGTGATGCCCGAAGAGCCGCGGCTTGCCGCGCGCCTGCGCCCAGCGTCCGTTGCCGTCCATGATGATTGCCACATGTTCCGGTGCGGCCTTCTTACCAACTTTGCCCAACTTGGGTCTCCTGTTCACTGCCCCACCAGTTACGCGCGTTCTATACCTGCATTATTTCTTCTTGCTTACTTTCAAGCACTGCATCGACCTTTTCGATGGCACTGTCGGTTGCTTCCTGAACCGCGCTTTCCCAGAATTTCTGATCGTCCTCGCCCAGACCGTCGGATTTCGCCTTCTTGATCTGGTCCATCCCGTCACGGCGCACATTGCGGATCGCGATGCGGGCGTTTTCGGCGTAATGGCCGGCGACCTTGGTCAACTCGCGGCGGCGCTCTTCGTTCAGCTCGGGAATCGGCAGGCGAATGATCGTGCCGTCCACAACCGGGTTGATGCCCAGGCCACTGTCGCGAAGTGCGCGCTCCACCGCGCTGACCAGCGCCTTGTCCCAGACGTTGACCGTAATCATCCGCGGCTCCGGTACATTGACCGTGGCAACCTGGTTTACCGGGGTCACGGCGCCGTAAGCATCCAGCGAGATCGGTTCCAGCATTGATGCAGAGGCGCGGCCCGTCCGGAGAGTCAGAAACTCCTGCCGAAGCGCGTTCATGGCACCGTCCATGCGGCGCTCGATATCATCAAGATCCAGTTCGAAATCGTCTGACATGCCCATTCCGACGCTTGCTGCAGCCCATCTGGCCGGTTTCTCTTTCTATACCCGCAAGTTGGCGGGTGTGTATAGTGCAGGTATCGAAGCACTGTGCAAACCAGATGCTTAGATTGCGCCTTTTTTGTATGCATTTTGCAATCGGATTTGAAGAAAGGACATCACATGAGCATTGAAGAGACGAACCGGCAGCGGCTGAAGGAAGCCTGGGCAAAATGGGCCGAAAGCAAGGGGGATCCCCCTTCGATGTGGCGGGAATACATGAGCGACGATATTCAGCTCTTCTCGCTTGCCGACGGAGACAGCCGCATTGCGTTCACCGAAAAACGAAGTGGGTATGCCGAAATCGAAGAGTATCTTGCCGGTCGGCAATTTTTCCATGGATCTCTGGGAAATCGACGACACCGTGGCCGAGGGTGACCGGGTTGTCGGGATCGGCCGAACCGGCTGGACCGCAAAGGCCACCGGCAAGTCGTTCGTCACACCGATTGTCATCGTCACGCGCTGGCGCGACGGGCTGATGTGCGAATACGGCGAGTACTACGACACCGCCAAGGTGGCCGGCTCGGCGGAATAGCGGGTCCGTAAGGCACCGAAATCTTGCAAAACTTTCTGTCGGCATTCTTTTAGAGAATGCGCCGCGTGGGGATGCTCAACCGTCAGTATCGAGCCAGATGGTCACCGGACCGTCGTTGATCAGCGACACTTTCATGTCCGCGCCAAAACGTCCCCTGGCAACAGAGATGCCCATGGCCTCCAGTACACCCGCCAGCGCATCAACCCGCTCGGCCCCCTCATCCGGGGGCGCGGCGGCGGAAAATCCGGGCCGGTTGCCGCGTGAGGTATCGGCGGCAAGTGTAAACTGGCTGACCACCAGCACCGCGCCACCGGTGTCCAGAACCGAACGGTTCATGCGCCCCTGTTCGTCCGGAAAGATGCGCAGCTTCGAGATCTTCGCCGCCAGCCTGCCCACGCTTTCGGGCGGATCACCTGCCATGGCGCCGGCCAGGACCAGAAGGCCCGGCCCGATCTTGCCAATGACCTCGCCATCGACCGAGACACTGGCCTCGTTAACCCGTTGCAGAAGTGCGCGCATGGCTAGCTGATGCTCCAGATTCAGACGCTAAGGCTCAATCCCGGACGATCGTGTAGGTCCCCTCGCCCGCCAGGATGCCACGGAAGCCGCCCGGTTCGTCGAGCGAAAAGACAATGATCGGCAACCGGTTGTCACGAGCCAGCGCAATGGCCGAGGCATCCATGACACCCAGGTGCTGGGCCAGCACATCGTCGTAGCAAATCTCATCGTAACGCTTGGCGTCCGTGTGCAGGTCAGGGTCCTTGTCATAGACTCCGTCAACCTTAGTGCCCTTGAAGATCGCCTGGCAGGACATTTCGGACGCACGAAGTGCTGCTGCCGTATCGGTGGTGAAGTACGGGTTGCCGGTGCCGGCGGCGAATATGCAGACCCGCTTCTTCTCAAGGTGACGTACCGCGCGGCGGCGTATGTACGGCTCGGCCACTTCGTCCATGCGGATGGCCGAGATTACGCGGGTGTGGATGCCTTCCTCTTCCAGCGCAGACTGCATGGCAAGCGCGTTCATCACCGTGGCCAGCATCCCCATGTAATCGGCGGTCGACCGCTCCATGCCCTGGGCCGAGCCCTGAAGGCCCCGGAAAATGTTGCCGCCACCGATAACCATGCAGATCTCGGTGCCAAGTTCGTGCACCGATTTGACCTCTTGAGCGACCCGGGCAACCGTCGGCGGATGGAGACCGTATCCCTGATCTCCCATCAGCGCTTCGCCGGAGATTTTCAGCAGCACCCGGTCGTATGTGGTCTGGCTCATTCTCTGCTCCCTGGCGTGCTTTGCGCTCGCGCGGAAAATGTCGGAAAACGCAGGGAGGTTCAACGAGGGATCCGGCTTCTGGTGCTGAAAGATCTGGATAACGCGCACCCGG